>VFQQ010005112.1_pt1 | contig 11082 bp, 10 predicted proteins | sample 3512341 | NCBI WGS metagenome assembly VFQQ01 (sample SAMN10412373, study PRJNA504923) | tailings metagenome | isolation source: Relicate 2 Philex TSF1 revegetated site | place: Philippines: Tuba, Benguet | collected 2017-08-29
CCCCAAGGGATGACTCCCGAACCCTGATCGGGCTTCAGCATCCGGACACGGTGCTTGAACGGCACAATCGCCAGGCTCGAATTGAGGCCTCCAAAATCATCACTCAAGGGCATCCAACCACGGAGATTCTGCCTGAAAAGCCGGGCCCGGTCAGTTCCAAGAATCGGTTCGAGTTCGGCGAAGAACTCCTCACGCAGTTCACCGAACGGGGAGTTGATGTCCTCCAGCGCAAACACCCGCACTTCATTGGTGGTCAAGCCCTGCAATTCGGATTCGGTGGGTTCGACCGGCTTCATGTGCATCGCTTGGAGCGCGTAATACCCACCGAGCAGACGCCGAACGGCTTCCTGCACGGCCTGCTCCTCGTGGGCCGTCATCTGAAGCGCCTCCTTGATCTGGAAGCTGAGATCACCGTTGATCCCTCGGACTGCCGTTATGTCCATGCGTTCCAGCAAGGCTTTAGGCACTCGCACCAAAGGCGAACCGTCATTCCAGCGATATTCCGGGCGGCGGGCGCGGCCCTCGCGTTGCGCCGCCAGTAACGCGGCGCGAGCTTCTTGACGGATCGTCTCCGCCCGGGAACGCGACCAGTCCGCGCGCGCGCCAGCCAGCTCCGCTTCGAGGGAGGTGAGGCGTCCGCGAGCCGTGGCAAACTGGGCCTCCGCGAAGGATCGTTCCTGCGCGAGGCGGGACTCTGCCTGCCACTGGTAAGCGAGCGGGAGGGCGATGAGCAGGGCGCAGACAAGGGTGGTTTGTGTTTTGGAGAGAGCCATAAGCTTGAAAACGAACGTGCTCAGGCCGCCGACGGATCCGGCCGCACCGAGGGCGTGAGCGGCCACCGTGTCGGCCAGAGCGGCGGGCGCGGCCTGGCCGGCCTGGGTCAGAAGGCTGGCGCAGCCGGCACCCGACGGCACCGCGAATCCATGATTCTTGAAGAATTGCGTCAGCCGCTCCAATGCACGCGACACGCGCTTGCGGGCCGCTTCCTCCGTGACGCCCAGCGTCGCTCCGATATCGCGCAGATTTCTGTCCTGCCAGAACCGGAGCATGAGCGCTTCCCGATCCGGATCAGAGAGGCCCAGCAACGCTTCATCCAGCAGCGGAGTCAGGATTTCGGCGGGTGTTGCGCCCGCGGCCTGGATGGTCGCGAGTTCCGCCGCCACGGATTCCCGCTGCCGACGGCGCAGCTCGGATCGGATTCGCGCCTTGCACTCGAGCACGGTGGTGCGGTGCAGCCATCCGGCCAGCGTTTCGCGCCCCGCGAGCCGGGGTGCCTTGCGGGCAAGCGCGACAAACACATTCTGGGTGACTTCCTCGGCACTCCCCCGGTCGCCGAGCTGCCGGAAGGCCGTGGCGAAAACGAGATCGACGTGACGGGCGACGAGGTTGCGAAAAGCCGCGTCCGATCCCTGCGCGACGAAGCGAGTCAGCAATTCATGGTCTGGAGGCACGGTTGACACTCATCCCATAGACTGCCGCACCGCGTCAAAACCGGACATGACGACGGGTGCGGCTGGAAAGCCCTCGGAGGTTTGCGTTGATCTGGCATTCCAGCTTCAACTTCCGGTAGCGGGCTCGAGCCGTTGCATGCGATCTGCGCGGAAGGCGAAGTTTGGACCGGGCAGGAAGTTCACCATGTCGTTGCCGGGGAAACGTGCCTGCTCGGGTCCTTGCTTTCGCCCGCGAGGACGCGTCTTGCGAGTGAGCGCATGTTTCTCCATCGGCGCGCTCTTTCTTGAAATCGCTCAAGTCCGGACTTGTCGGCTTATGTGGTGGGAGCGCACATAGCGGCTCCCTCCAATCCAATTTCGAGCTTGCCGTCCGATGAACGAACAAAAGCACATCCAGTGAATGCTCAAACGCCTCCACTTCCAGCCGCGCCTGCTCCTGTGCCGATAGCTTCGCTTGTTCCTTGCGCATCCGCTCGAGTTCATTTTGGCGCTTCAATGCCGCGCGTTCCTCGCGCTTGCGCACTGACTTCATTCGCATCTGCGCCGCAGCCCAGCTCTTGTCATTACTTTTCGATGGGATTGTACACCTTCCGGAAGCCCAGCCCCTCGAAGTCTTTCACGTTCACCGTGGCGAATTCGGTCACGCCCTGTGAAATCATGGTGAGCGCGGTGCGCACGTCGTAAAGCCTCCGGAAGGCAAAGTCTTTGGCGCGGGCGCGTTGCCAGAGGGCATCGTGGAGCGGGCGGCTTTCGATGGGGAACCCGATGAGCCGCCAGCGCGGATGCCGGCGGTAGGTCTGGATGACTTCGACGGCTTCGTCGGCGGGGAGCGGGTGCTTGAGCACGGCGGGGTTGCGAAGCAGACGGTAAAGCTCGGCCAGGATGAGTTCGGAGATGGCCACGTCTTCTTCGCCCGCGATGGCGGTCAGCCAGGCGAGGGCACGGTCGTGACCCGGCGAGTCCTCGTTGAAGCCGTGAAAGAGGATGTTGGTGTCGATCGAGAGCATGGGCTACTTCTTCCGTCCCCGCGTGAGCGCAAGTTCCGTCGTGGTCAATTGCGCCTCGAGTTTGAGTTCCTCGTCGGTCAGGCCCTTCCAGCCAAGCTTGCGCGGCTTGGGCGGCTGCCACTCACGCTTCGCGTCCGCCTCGGGCGCATAAACGCTGAGGATGTATTCGATGCCCCGCCGGGCGAGCTCGGCGAAGGGGATTTCCCGGGCTTCGCAGAGTTTCTTGGCGCGGGCGTAGGTTTCGTCGGGAAGCTGGATTTGGGTCCGTGTCATGCCGTCAATGTGACGGCAGGCTCCGATGCCGTCAAGTTGTCGGCATGAGCTTGCGCACCGGCCTGGATGCCGATCAAGCCGGGGCCTGCCGGACGTAACTCACTGCAGCCATCCAAGCCGCGGTCGCCGGTCAATCCGCTTCGGTCGGCGTCGTCAGCACCAAATCGCTGAGGACGATGGCCCGCATCAGTTCCGGATACGTGCCACCCGCCGCCTGGGCGGATTCGTGAATGGCCCGCACGGCCGGCGCGTCGGCGGCGGTCAACGGCCGGCCGATGGCGAACTGAACGACTTTGCGCGTGAGGTTTTCCCGCACGCGATCATGCCCGGCCAGCAGGTTCATCAATTCGGCGGCGGTCTGGAAGGGCACGGGCTTCGCCTCGCCCGGGAAAAGCACCTCGCCATCCTCGCGCAGTTCGTTGCCGTGTTCATCGCGCTCGTGGTACGCGCCCAGGCCGTCGTACTTTTCCAGCGCAAAAACCAGCGGCTCGAACCGTGCGTGGCAGGCGCCGCAATTCGGGTTGTCCACGCGTTGCGGGCGACGCCGCGCTTCGACACGCCCGGATTGGCCGGCCCCGGCCGGGTGTCGAGTCCGGGCGGCGGGTTGTTCACCGCGCCGCGCAGTAGATCATTCAACACAAACAAACCACGCGTCACCATCGACGCCTCGTCGCCCCCCACTGTGAGCACGCTGCCCTGGGTCAGCAGACCGCCGCGCCCGGGCATGCCCGTCAAATCGTAACGCGCCAGCGCCACGCTGTCGCTCTCCGGCAGGCCGTAAAACTTCGCCAGCCGCAGCGCGGCCAGCATCCGGAATCGTTCGAGAGTTCCTGCGGGCGGTGTCGGTCCTTTGGCCGGCGTCAGGCGTCAACGGGCTTGCAGCCCGCGCGGGGCTCGCTGTAATCGACCTCCAGCGTCCAAGCCCGAACTCATCATGAGCGAATCAACCAGCATCCCGGCCGAAGGGCTGACCCCGATCCTCCACGTCCGCGACCTCAAGGAGGCGATGGCCTATTACACAGAGAAGCTGTTGTTCGAGCGGCTCTGGGACTGGGGTGACCCGCCGGACTTCGGCGCGGTGCGGCTGGGCAAAGTTGAAATCTTCTTCTGCCAGGGCGGACAAGGCTCGCCCGGCACCTGGCTGTGCATCTTCCTGGAGGATGTGGACGGCTACTTCGAGCGCATCAAGAAGCTGGGTGCCGAGGTGATCGAGCCGCCACGGAACCTGCCGTGGGGCATGCGCGAGATGCAGGTGCGCGATCCCAACCAGCATGTGTTGCGCTTCGGCCACGGCATTCCGGCGCGTGAACCGAAACTGCCGGTCGGGCGGGTGACGATCGAGGCACGCCTCGAGAAACGGCTGGCCGCGCTCCTCGCCGATCTGGCGAAACACAAGGGCATGACTCTGGGTGAAACGCTGGAGGAAACGCTGTTGCACACGTTCGAGCCGGTGGACCGCGGCGGCGTGGCGAGTCCGCACACGGCGGGAACGCTGGCGCTGATCCGGGAACTGAAGGCGAAGCACGGGATCGATTACGATGTCCACGCGAACTACCGGTTTGTGGAGCCTCCTGCGGCGGCCGATGGGATCAGGATGACGTAAATCCGGGGAGAATTGAGAACTGACTTTCGTCGGTCGTCCTGTGTGGGGCGGCCTCCAACTTATCGCACGGGATTTTCTTCAGTTCTCCGTGCCCGCCGGGCGAACCCAACCCTCCCCGGCACGCCGCACGATCAGAACCTTCGCCACGAATTCCACTGAACGCGCCGAGCCACCCGGGCCGGCACGGCCGCAGAAGCCTCAGTTCTTCGCGACCTTGATGCTGCCGCCGGAGGTGCTCAACTTCACCTTCGGCCCGCCGCCGTTGACCCTGCCGTTGACCGAGCTGCGCTTGACCGTGCCCTCGAGCGGCAGTTCGCAATCAACCCGGCCGCCGGATGTGCTGGCGTTCAGGTCCGCCTTGAAATCTTGAGGCACCGTCAGGTTGATGCTGCCGCCCGAGGTGCTCAGTTCGAGCGGTTCGCTGATCTGCCGGGCCAGCGCCGCGCTGATCGACCCGCCGGAGGTGTGCCCCTTCATTTCCCCCGTCACTTCCCCGACCGTGATGCCGCCTCCCGACGTGTTGGCCGCCACGTCGCCGTCCACTCTGCCCACCTTGATGCTGCCGCCGGAGGTGCTGATGTCGGCGTTGCCTTTGATGTCCTCGAGCGTGATGCTGCCGCCGCTGGTGCGGGCCTTGACCTCGCCCGCGACCTTGCCGAACCGGATGCTCCCGCCGGAGGTGTGGGCGGAGACTTTGCCGTTGATGTCCGCGCCCTCGATCCGGCCGCCGGCCGTGTGGACCTCGACGTTGTAACGCGCCGGAATCAGCAGCGTGTGCCGGGCGTTCAGGTTGACGCTGCGCGGCCGGTCGTTGTCCTTCCACTTCATCGCGATCTTCACGTCGCCCCCGGAGTTCTCATACTCGAACTCCAACCGGTCGATGACGCCAGCACCGCCGCCAAACCAGCCGTTGCCCGGCTTGATCTCGGCGTCATAAACCACCTCATCCCTGTCGTGGGTCTTGATGTCGATGGTGCCGACCACGGCCTTGAAGGTCAGATTGCCCCCAGCCGTGGCGGGCAGGGTTTTGCGCTCAAGCCGTTCGGCGGCCGGGGCGGAAAAGGTGGTGCCGGCCAGGACCACGAAGGCAAGGGCGGCCGTGAGAGTGAGGGAGGAAACACTGGTTTTCATGATGGTTGGCAGTTCAGCGAGGATTACCCGGCGGGCAGGCGAAAAGTTTCAACGAAGTTCTTCCGGCGACCTGTTCCCCGCATCGAAGAGAACCACTTCATCAACGTGGAGCGTGGCGGTCTTGGCACCGTCACCCTCCACAAAGAAGAACAGGTCGTCCACGAGGTTGCCGGCGGGGAAGGAGGAATCGGACGTCCCGTCGTTGCGGCGGGCATCGCGGGTGAAGTCGAGGTAAAGCGTGGTCCACTCGCCCTGCTTGAGATCGTTCAGGCGGAGGTGGCGGTTGTCCTGCACGGTGGCGTCGAAGATTTGCACCGTCATCGCGGATGCGCCGGTAAGGTGATAACGAAACCGCAGCTTCGTGTGCGCGCCGACCGGCCGCGGCGGCGCGATGGGCAGCACGATCATCTGATGGCCGTCCCGCCGCGGCACGCTGCGGGCCGCCCGCCAGTTCGCGCCGGCCGGCGGATTCTCCGCAATGGTGAAATCGCCGGGCCAGTATTGGTCCTTCGGGCCGGTGTCGAAGGCCGCCAGCAGAATGACGCGATTGGGAAACGGTTCCGGCTCGGGCGGCAGTGCCGGGTCGTTGGCGAAGAAGATCACGTCGTCGAGCAGCAGTTCGTAGTTTGCGGCCTCGGCGGGCGGCCCGGCGAACACCTTGAAGTCGTCCATGCGCTCGCCGTTGCCGAACGGTTCGGCGCTGCCGTCGTTGCGCCGGGCGTCCCGCGTGAAGTTCAGTGCCAGTTCCGACCACTGGTTCGTCTTCAGGCCGTCCACGACGATGTGCCAGTTGTCCTCGCGCGTGAGGCTGAAGTGCTGAAATGTCGCCCGCGTGCCGCCTTTCAGAAAGTAACGGACGAACAACCCGTTCTCCCGGCCCATGCGCGGTCCGGGCACGGGATTGATGCCGGCCATGATCGCGCTGAAGTTCTGATACGGTCCCGGCGCGGCGCGCACCGCGGTGCGATTGCCCGGATACACCGGAATACGATTCGTCTCCGCGGCCCCGAACCAGCCGTAATCCGGCGCCGTCCACTCGAAGTCGCACGCCGCCCAGATGCGATGGGGAAAGGAGCCGGGACGTTCGGCTGCCGGAATTGCCGCGTCGCCGGACGGTGAACAAAGCGCAGTGACGAGAGCGATGACCGCGACGTTGACAACACGGCGTGGCAGAAAACACGGAATTTTCAGGGCCTCCATCGTCAAAAACTTGGAGGTCGGTCGAGGCAGCGCGGTGTAAAACATGCGCGATTCATCCGTGATTCAAAATGCGCCACGCAAGGCTGCCAACATGCGTGAATCTGCAGCGAGCTTGTCGTGCAGCAGATCTTTCGCTTCCACCACAGCCCCCGCCGCGACCAGGGCGGCAACGATCTCGTGATGGCGTGCGTTGCCGGCGGGATCCGGCGCACAAGCCCAGCCATGGAGCGCCCAACCCAGCGGTGTGCCTCCAAAGCGCTCGTCCCGGAGATGGAGCGGCGCGCCGTGTCGCAGCAGCAGTTTCACGATGTCCACCTGTCCGCAATGCGCGGCCCAATGAAGCCCGGTCTGGCCACGGTGCAGTTCGTTGACCGCGATTCCCTGTTGCAGGAGAAATTCCACCACCGGCAGATGGCCGTATTCGCAGGCCCATTGAAAACCGGACAATGCCTGCGCCGTCGTCGCGCCGGCCTTCAAGCGTCCGTCGTCCTCGAAAAAGCTGCGCACCAGGTCCAGCCGTCCCACGCCGGCCGCGCCCTCGAGGTCCAGACGGGTTCCACGACGCGCCAGGTGTTCGGCCGCGCCGGGCCGGCCGTTGGCGAGGCAGCCGTTGACGATGCTCTGTCTGCGGCCGGCGGTGCCCGGAAGATCGATCGCCGCGCCGTGGTCTACGAGGAGGTCGATGAGATCATTCTGCACGCCGGCCCGCAGCGGATGAATACTGGTTGCGACCAGCCCCAACGTCGTCGATCCGCCATACATGCCCGCGAGCTCGTCCACCACGGCGCCAGCCGCCAGCAGGATGCGGGCGATGGCGACTGCGTTGGCCGGCGTCCGCTGGCGCCAGCTCTCGACACCGTTGGCGCCGACGTAATGCAGCAGCGTCGCGTGATGCGTGCGGGGCGAACGGGCATGGATCAACTCGGGGTGAAGTTGCAGCAACTGTTTGAGCACTGACTCGTCGCCTGCCACCACGGCATCGACCGCCGCTTCGAAGCACGCAACGGCGGAATCCTTTTCCTTCAAGACTTCGAGATGACGTGCGAGTTCGTCGAAGTTCGCAAAGTAATGTTCGCGGGCCAGCACAATGCGGGCATCGGCACTGGAATAATCGGGGGCCAGCCCGCCGAACCAGGAGGACTGCGGCAGCTTGTCGCGAAACAACGCCGCGTGTTCGCGGAGCAGCCGTTCGAGGGTGATGACGTCTCCCGCGACGACGGCTTGCTCTGCCGCATCCCAAATGGCATCGGGTGAGTTCATCGCAGGGTGTGCATTGCTTGGATTCGGTTGCGTGCCTTCAAAATCCTTCAGCAACGGTGGCAGGCGAGATTGGAGGGGCTATAACAACTGGATTGAATTTTGCGGAAACGCGCTCATCTTGTCGCTCGGGTATGAAAGTGCCTGACCTCAAAAAGATGCGCAACCGGACGCCGTTCCGCGCCTTCCAGTTGCACCTCACCAATGGCGAAGTCCTGCCCGTTCGACACCCCGAATTGTTGTCGATGCCAGCCGACGTTGAAACCGGGCTGTTTGTCGTTTGGGTTGGTCCCGACTGGAATCTCGTCGATGCCGGGCAAGTCGCGCGCGTGAGCCTGCTTGACGCCAAGGCAAAGCGCGCCGCCTGATGCGGCCGACTTAATCAAGGAGAACGTCGAACTTTCAATTCCGTTGGGAGGGATCCCAAGATGGAACAGCGAAACACTTGGCCGTTGCCCGTCGGGCATCGAAAGAGGCGTATTCTCCGCGTCTGCCCAGATGGCTTCAGTGGCATTCACAGGAAAAGTAGGCGCAACGAGTTGGTTGGTAGGAGTTGGGTCTTGGGCACTCGGTCATAGATTGAGGGTTTTTAGAAACTCCCTGGCGAACGGGGATCGGGTGACTTTTTCGTCCCGCCCCAGATCAAACTTCCGGCTCAACGCCTCCGAGTTGCCGAGAAGCACGAAGGTCACATCGCGTTCCGGGACCTTGATGATGAGCGAGGCATTGGCGCGGTCCCAGCCGTAGTGCCAGAGGATCGTCGCTCCGCTCCGGCGCTGGACAAACCATCCCAGCCCGTAGGGCAATGCCTTGCCACCCGATGTCTTCGCGGGCGTAAAGGCAAGTTGTGTGGTCTCGGGTCGAAGCAGCCGCCGGTCGTCGAGCGCCATCGAAAAGCGCAGCACGTCGCCCGCAGTTGAAACCATCCCGGCCGCCGTCACGAAGTGCCTGGGGTAATCGACCGGCGTCTTGCCATCGAAGGCATAACCGCGCGCGGTGCGTCCGAGAAAAGCGGCGGCGTCCCGGTTGGCTTCGGCGCATGCGGCGGGATTCAACGGATTGGGGGCGGTGTTGCTCAGGCCCAAAGGCTCCAGAACGCGCTCGCCGACCAGCCGCGCGAATGACTTGCCCGTCACTCCCCGCAACACTTTGTCCAGCTCCGCGAAGCGATTGCCGCTATAGCGGAACACTTCGCCAGGTTTACCTTCGGAGGTATGCGTCAACAAATGCCGGACTCGAATGGCACCCTCCGCTTCGAGGGTGATGCCGAACATCGCGGCCGGCGTGTCCAGGCTCAACTGACCGGACTCGACCAGTTGCAACAGCACCACGGAAGCGAAAGGCTTGGTCAGGGAGGCGAGATGAAACACCGTGTCGGCCGTCACGGGTTCCCCGGTTTCGCGATTGGCGACACCAAATCCCTTCACCCAGAGGATCTGGTCGCCGCGGGCCACCCCCGCAACCATTCCGGGCACCTTCCATCGGACGCGAAGCCGTTCCAAGCCGGCCTCCAGCCTTGAAAAGTCTTCCGTCGAGGGTCCGACCGGTTGAGCCACTGCCTTGCCCATCGCGAGTGCGAACGAAAGCGCAATCACGGCGGTAAAGCCGACGTGCCTTGGAGATTGGTGGCGGGAGAATTCCAAGTTGTACATTCTGATCCAAAGGACACTACTTTGCGCCGCACAGTTTCAGGAACTCAACAATCGCGTCATGCCCGCGGCGGGTTGCCCACGCCAGCGGCATGGCCCAGGGCGGATCGTCCGGCAGATTCGTCTTTGCACCGCGTTGCAGGAGCAGCTCGACCATCGGCTTCTGGCCGAACTTCGCCGCCCAGCCAAGCGGCGTCGAGCAGATATCCTCGTCGCGCGCGTGCAGATTGGCACCGTGATCGAGGAAGAGCGCCGCCTTCTCAACGTCTCCGTTGCGGGCGAGGTGGTGGAGAGGCGTGATGCCCAGCCAGTCCGGCGCGCTGGGGTTCAGGCCATGCTGGAACAGCAGCTCGTTCAACTCGCGCGTCTTCGCGCCGACGGCCCAGCCGGGGAACTCGACCCGGCGCGGCAGGTCGGGCTGGTAGCGCAGCATCAGACGCACGAAGGCTTCCCTGCCTTCGCCGGCCGCGTTGGCCAGCGCCTCGGGGTCGTCCGCCAGTGCCGGGTTCGCCGCGAAGACCGCCGCCGCGGTGAGCACGTCGCCGCTGTAAGCGAGCAGGTGAACCGCCCGCGACGCGCCGTGCGAGCAGAGCAGTTCGACCAGTTCCGCGTTCGGCTTCACGTATGAATAGCCCGCCGTGGCCAGCGCGGCGCTCAAAGTGTCGGCGGAGCTTTCCACTTCCACATTGGGATGCGCGCCATGCTTCAGCAGCAGGCGGACGATTTCGAGGTGGCCATTCACCACGGCGGAATGCAGCGCGTGGCCGTCGGGCGCGATGCCTTCCTCGGGCAGATTCGGATCGGCCCCGCGTTCGAGCAGGAGCTTGACGAGCTCGAGATGTCCGCGCGCGGCCGCGTTCTTGATCGGTGCGCCACTGCCCAGGTAATAGCCGGCGTAGTCGGAGACACGGTTCACTGACGACGGATCTTGGGTGAGCAATTCGCGCACACGGTCGAGATCGCCGGTGGCGCAGGCCATGCCGAGATCGACTGTCGCGCCGCGCTTCACCAGATGTTGGTAAACCTCCTCGGGCTTGGTCGGCCAGTCCTTGGGCACGTCGCGCCAGCCGCGAAAGTGATAGTCCCCGTTGGTCAGGTGAATCGGTCGCGCACCGTCGCAGCGGCGGGCGTTGACGTCCGCGCCGCGTTGCAGCAACTCATCGATGAATTCGGGCTGCCGGGTCATGACCGCCCAGTGGATCGGCTGGTTGGACCGCAGGTCGCCCGTGTGCAGCAGTTCCGGCGAGGCATCGAGCAAAGCGCGCATCGTCGCGAGGTCGTGCTCGCGAATGGCGGCGGCGACCGTTTCACCTCGCTTGGAGATTCCATGCCGCTCTGCCAGCTTCGTTTCAAGCAGTCGCTCCATCTCCGCATAACCCCTATCTTTTGCGATCTGCTGCAGACTGTCGTTGACCGCCAGGCCGATAGGATCGGGATCACGATCGAGCAGGAAGGCGGCGACGTCGAGGCGGTTCTCCCGCACGGCGAAGTAAAGCGGCTTGCGATAGCCG
>VFQQ010005113.1_pt1 | contig 11081 bp, 17 predicted proteins | sample 3512341 | NCBI WGS metagenome assembly VFQQ01 (sample SAMN10412373, study PRJNA504923) | tailings metagenome | isolation source: Relicate 2 Philex TSF1 revegetated site | place: Philippines: Tuba, Benguet | collected 2017-08-29
CTGGCCCCTGGGTGGCTGGGTCCTGGAACAGGCCGCGGTCCCGAGCGTGGGCCAGCGTGCCCAGCGTGCACAGCGACTGGAGAAGTGGGAGGAGGCAGGAGGGCAGTCATAGGCGGCTGGTTGCATTGCTTGCAAGTGCCGCCCCGCAGGTAGCAGTAGCATGACATCCCGGCCCAAGTGCACCCGCCCACCTGCACAATCCACACTTGGCTGTGGTGCTGGCCGCGCGCATTGATCACGCCCTCGCTGATGCCCCACGCGTGGGTGGGCACCTGCGCAGCATAATATGGGCATGGTTAGGCAAGGAAAACAGCATGCAGGCATCAAGAGACCATACATACATGTGCAGGAGGTACCAGGTACTTCATGTGCAACAGGGCACACCACATGCAGCACAAGCCGCGCAGGCCACCCACAATGTTGGGATGCAGCAGCGCCTTGGACAGCGCGGCCTCCAGCAGGGGCGCAGTAGGAAACGTGGAGCTGCTGCCGCCGGCTGGTGACAGCGGGGCGTGCAGGTCCAGAATCTTCACACACACCTCGGTGCCAAACCACATGCCGCGGTAGGCCCTGTAGTGGGCATGGGCAGGCATGAGAAGGCATACAGTGAGCTCGGCCGTTGCTTGAAGACAGGAGTTAACAGATGGCAAACTAACCAACATGTGCGTGTGGTCCAAAAGCCCAGGCTGGTATGTCCGGATACACCACCTGTGTGTACAGCCACGCACCCCTGCCCTGCTGCGCCTCACCTGCCGCTGGCACCCGCCCCAAGCAGCGGCCCCAGCTGCACCTCCTTCATGTTGCCTGGCTGCAGGTGGCTGATTATGGTGGTGCTGGTGGTGGCCGGTCCCGAAGTGAGGGAGCCCTGGGTGCTGCTGGCGCTGGCAGGCGTGCTAGGGCCACCAGACGTTGCCGCTCCCGGCCGCTGCAGCGTGACAAACCAGAGGCTGCTGCCGCTGCCGCTGCCGCTGCCGCCGCTGGTGCTTTCACCACTCGCCATGCCGGGCGGCGGAGGGGCGATGGGGATACCGATGGCTGGAGTGTCTGGCCGGAAGTCTGGGCTGGATGCAGGGGTGAAGGTGGCGGTGAAAAGACCGCCCGTCTCTAGCTGTGCGCTGCTTGGGCCGCTCGGCTGATCTGGGTCAGCACCGGCTGCACTCCCGCCGGGCAGCAGCCCGATGGAAAGCGTCACAGGCTTTGAGCCACGGAGGGCTGTCTGCACGTCTGCGGCGGTGGCGCCGCCTGCCGGCAGGCCAAACAGGGACCACAGGGATGTGCCCACTGCCTGCTGCCGGGCCAGGCCCGTGAGGCGGGTGAAGGCTGAATTGGCATAGCGCACGCCCCACCCGCCCTCAACGTCACACAGCAGGATGCCCTCTGCAGGGGTGAGGGTTGTGTGGGTGGGTGGGGGAGTGATGGCTCAGCGTCGCATGTGTTGTCGTATAGAGTAGCCAGCAAAACGCACACCGGCGGCTGCCTCGCAGTGCCCCCACTGCCACCCACCCACCGGAGAAGCAGTCGAGGGAGCGCACAAAGCGGTGCATGCTGCGGTCTGCCTCCTCCATCTGCGAAAAAAAAGAGACGCCCGACCCTCTCTTATCCACAGCAAATGGATGAAGAGCGATGCACAATTGTGGCGTCTCGCATGTGCACCAAACTGCAGGCCGACAAGACACTGCCCCGATGCAGGCTGGTGATTCAGTCCCATGCAGCGCTGGACAGCGGCGAGCCTGGATACCCTGGCACATCAAACACACCTGCAGCTGTTGCCAGTGCAGCAGGCGGGTGCTCTCCAGCTCCCGCGCAGCAACCTGAACATAGGATGGATGGCAGCCGGGAACGGCTCAATCTCAGCCAGCAGAGCAAACGAGCTTCCCATGCGCTAAAAGGTACGGTGCAGGCGTAATACGATTTGACACTGGAGCACGGCCATTGATGGTTCCCACCCACCTCCGCCAGGTGTGCCAGCATTTGGTACTGCTGCGCCGAAAAGTGGCGGGGCCGGAAGTCCACCACGCAGCTGCGAGCCAAGGTCGGCTAGAAACGATGTGGTCTGTTATGCTGTTCAGCATGCAAAGATGCGAGTGTGGTGCGGAGGTCGGCGAGCCACAGCATGAATACACTGCTTCCCACACCCATGCGCAGTCTTCACATGTTGCTGCGCCATTCACATCTCACAGGGTTCCGTATCGCTGGCCGTAGCGGGTGGACACCAGCGGCGCGGACGCATAGAAGCGCACAAACGGCTGTCCGGTCACCCACACGCTGGTCTTGTACCTGAACGCAGCAGGAGCACAGGTGGGTTTGTTTCCAGTCACCCCAGCAGGAGGCATTCACGCACGCAGCCGCCGGAGGCTAGCTGTAGATTGGTGGCCATCGTTACAGCTCTTGACACGACCAGGCGGCGTGCCAATGGGGCAGCATGTTGCCAATGCGGGTTGGCGCCAAGGCCACATAGTCGTCAGCATCCTGTCATCACACCCTGCCAACGAAACCCACTGCTCCTTTGCACCCACCGCATGTCCTGCGTCATGTCCTCCACAATCAGCATCTCATGATGGGTGGGCTCAAACATGTAGCGGCAGTGAGAGGTGCTGCGGGGCCAGGGGTGGCAGGCACAAGGTTGGGGCTGGGTGCACCCAGGGGTGGGGTCGGCAGTGGGCCAGTGTGTCGCAGGAAGACCCAGCAGGCACCCTGTATCAAAATGGCTGCCCCTGCTGCTTCCCACACGCAAGCCGCATTGCAGAAGCTGCCCCGGCCAGTTCCAAGCCGGCCCCCAGCCGGCAGCACCCGCCTCACCAGCGCGGAAACGCCGCCCACGGCTCCTCGTCGCTGTTAGGGACGCTGTAAGTTTCGTGCTCCTCCATCAAAAAGGCCTGGGCCAGTGGCACGTCAAAAACCAGCTTGAGCAGGCTGCAGGACACGGTGGGAGGGAGGGGGCAATGCCTCATGTTGCAGCGCTGCCGCGGATACATGGCGACGAGGGCCGCGGCGGATCCAAGGCAGTCGAACTACACCCGGCAACCGTACCTGCTCAGCCTCGAGCTACAGCAGCCAGCACGCACACACACACACACTCAGCTGCTTGCCACCCGGCCCCACCTGGTGATGGATCCGAATTCCTGGCCCACCGGCTGCCGCAGCACCCCCAGCATGCGCAGCGCACGCAGCCGCTCCTCCTCGCCTGCAAGGGCGACCGGACAGCCATTTCATCAGCGGCAGGCAGCTGGGCTGTTTGCATGCAGCCCTGCGGGTTGAAACCGAAAGTGGGCAGCGCCCCATTGCTGCGCACGTCGCGTCCTCCGCATGCTGCGCCGCCACGCCCACTGACCATCCCCACATACATTTCATGTGCCACTCACTGTGCATAATGACCTCGTCCCCATCTGCAATGCCATACTGCTCCGCGTCTCCGCAGACGCCGTCCTGCTGTGCGGTGAATGCAGTGGCGGCCACTGCCGCTGCCGCCGCTGCCACAATGTCGGCACCGGATGGCCCAGCTGAAACCGCTGCTGGTGCCGGCACATCGCCACCGCCTGCAGGCTCTTCCGGCTGTGCTGCAGATGTGCCTGGGGGTGACGCCTCCGGCTGCTCCGCTGGTGACCCTGTTTGAACAGCTGCCGCAGGCTGGGCGGCCTGGCATCCAAACGGCGATGGCGGCAGGGCAACGGCCTTGGGCGGCAGCCCTGCAACGCGCGGCGGCGGCGCCCCAAAGCCCCCATCCTGCTGCGCTTTGGGGGGTGTGGCTGCTGCCACCGCTGCTACCGCTGCCACCAGGTTGGCATCACAGACTCCAGCCGGCGGCGCTGCTGCTGGCACACCATTGGCACCTGCAAGCTCTGCCGGCGGTGCTGCGGGGCTGCTTATCAGCGGCGCCGCCAGCTGCACCGCAACGGGGCCCGCCTGCACAGCTGCCACAGGCTGGCTGGCCTGGCTGCTGAACGGCGAGGGCGGCAGGCGCACAGCTCTGGGAGGCAGCCCTGCAGCGCGTGGCGGCGGCGGCCCTGGAGGCACCGACTGGCTCAGTGGCGGCGTATCAGGGGCCCCTGCCGGTACGGTCGCAATTGGCGCCACAGCCTCAGGGGCCTTGGCGCTGCTCGGCACATCAACATCCTCGTCCAGGTCGCTCCGCTGCCCTCCGTTTGCAGCAGCCGTCTGCATGTGGGCGCGGAGTTCATGCAAGGCCTTGGCGGCGGCGGCGGCAGCGGCGGCGGCCGCGGCGGCGGCAGGCGAGGTGGGGTTCACAGCGCACCTGAGGCTTGCTTGTGGTGCAGCCCATCGAGCCGCGCAGCCGCTACTCACGCCGACAGAGCGTGGGACAAGCCGAGGTGCAGAACATGAACGAACAGAGGGAATGGCCGAGATCTGGGCTGGCAGAGGGGATTGCAAGCCACAGACCAGGGGGGAAACCCTCAGCGGGCGTGCATGGGACGTGCCAGAGCTCTGGAGAGCCGGGAAGGCCTCGATCGCCCATGCGTTGTGACTATTACATACCCTCAGTTCTAAAGTAAACCTCGCGAGCCCTACAAAGCTGCGCAGTGCAACCAGCGCCCGACCAAACTCGCCGATGGTAAGCTAGACGATCTGTGACGTTGTGTGGCGGGTCTGGCACCATGCATCTGCGTGTAGGCAGCTTGCCGCGCCCCGCCGCTCTCACCCTCCCGCCGCCGCCGGCGCCGCAGGCAGCACAAGGCGGCTGGGCAGAGGCGTTTGAAGCAGAGCGGCAAGGCCTGCTGCGTGGTGCGGCAGGCCCCATCACACCACAACTAGTGCTGGACGAGCTGCGAAGGCAAGGCGGCAGCTGCCGCAGGCCGCGTGTGGTGCATGCCTGCCGCCTGCCGCCGCACCCTGCTGGGCAGTCAAACCAGCGCTGGGTTGCCCTGAATGCATCAGCCCGCCACCCTGCCCCCTGCGCAGAGCCCAGGAGTCGGAGCAGTCGCTGCGGCAGCAGCTGGCAGCGCTGCAGGCGCGCACTGCGGGGCTGCAGGCGCAGGTGTGCGCCAGCCAGGCAGAGAACCTGCGGCTGCGCGGCGCGCTGCATGTGGCCAAGCAGGCAGCGGAGCCTTCGGTCGTGCAGCTGCGCCAGCTGCTGCTGGACCCCGCGGTGAACCGAGAGTTTGCGGGGCTGCGGGCGGAGCTGGAGGGGCGCAGCCGCGAGCTGGCGCTGGCGCAGGCGGCGGTGCGCTTTGGCGGGCACGGCGAGCCGCTGCTTGCCAAGCTGGACAAGCTGCAGGTGCGGGGGTCGCCTGGGGTGGCAGCATTTGTTGTTCGGCGGGCTGCGCTGCTAGGAAAAGTGACGGACAAGCTGCAGGTGCGCGCCTGGCGTGCAGCATCAGTGGTGAGGCGGTGGCGCTGCACTTGAGGGGCTGTGGACCCGGGTGGATGAGCTGCAGGCCTGGCATGGCTTGTGCACGTCTTCAAGTATGCTGCACGCCTTGCTGGGAGGGCTGCTGCTGCGGAGTGTGCTCACGGCACCCCGCACCCTCAACAACCTCGCCTCACGGCCATCTCCAATGCCCCTCGCACCTCTCCCCAGGACGAGAACTCCGACCTGCGGCGGCAGGTGGGCGAGAGCAGGGCGCAGCAGCTGGAGCGCGCGCTGGCGGCGGCGAGAGAGCAGCTGGAAGATTTGAGGCGCGTCAATGGAGGTGAGGGGAATGGGAGCGCAAGCCTCCCAAGCTGTATTTTTTGGCTGCTTGAGTATGAGGGCAGCTGCAGCGATGGCAGTCCTGCCGCACCATGGCCATGCTTTGTCACGAGCGCCTTGCCATGCGGTGCATGGCCCGTCGCGGCACAGCTCTGCATGGCGGCCCCACTTGATCCCCTGTGCCTTGCCCATGCAGAGCTGGAGCAGCACGCCTTCAGCCTGGACCAGCAAGCCGAGGCGTTTGCGGAGCAGGCGCTGCTGTCCAAGCGCGGGCAGGGGCCCCGCAACGTGCCGGCGGTGCGGCACTGAGCCACCACACATACCTGTGCCGCAGTTGCGCTCGCTAGTGACACGTTGCATTGTGTCATGGCTGGCTGCCATGTGTAAATAAATGCTGCGGAGTACAAGAGAAGACACGAGCACATAAGCGCCGGCGCATGGGCGCGCCAGCTTTCCACCTGGGGCGGGCGCTGGGGGGCAGGCCCCCTTGATGCCTCCTCTCTTCTGTGCTTCCATCCGCCTCCTGGCATTGGCTGTGCTGTCTGGCAGGCTTGAGCACGCGCCCAGGCGCAGGATGGGGGGCTCACTTTCGTCGATGGGCAGCAAGGGCGGGCCTGAGGGGCTGGGTGACAGGTCGCAGGGGCCAGCTACGCCCCAGCCTTGGACTGAGCGGGCTGGCAAGGGCGTGGGCGGCAAGGCGCAGCCTTGGAGCCGCCCTCCAACGCTGGGCAGCTTGGAAGTGGCTGAGAGTAAGCAATCGGCGATTGGGGCATGCTGAGGCTCGGCCCCAATCACATACATGCTGCCCACACAAAGCTCATGCCGCCGCCGGCGTGCAAGCGCTCATGCCCCACTCTGCTGCTCCCCATAGACGGCATGCTGACCTGGACGCTGCCTGCCGCCAGCCTGCGCCAAGCGCTAGGCGCTGAGGGGGAGGACGGCAATGTGGCAGCCGGCACGGCAGCCGCCGGCGGCATGTCAGCCGCGGCGGCCTCCCCCACTTTTGCCATCCCGCCGCCCGCCGTGCCCGCCTCCTGCCGCGGCCTGCTGGAGCGGCACGAGTGGTGCCTGCTGTGCGAGGCCACCTCCTCAGATCAGCTGGCTGTGCAGCTCAGGGTAAGCTGGCGGCCACTGCATGCTGTCATGGCACGAGTCCTGCCAGGCATGGCGGCGGCTTGAGCGGGAGCTGCAACCGTTTGGCCCCCTGGCTTCTGCTGCATGTGCTTATCAATGTCTCCCATCCAACTTCCCGCGCAGTGGCTGGGTGGCCCGCCCTTCCCCGGCACGGACGGCATGTCAGTCTGCGCAGAGATCCTGCTGTCCGTGCATTGCGGCCAGGCAGCCGGCGATGGTACGGCCAGCAGCGGGGGCCGCAACTGCTCAACTGCCTGCGCCGAGGCGCACCAGTGGCTGCAGCACGCCTTCAATCTGGACCAGCCGGCTGCAGGTGCTGTGACCAGGATGGAAATGCTGCGTAGATAGATGCAGTGCCTCCAGTGCAGCGCAAAGGGTCCCAGGCCGCCTGGAAAGGGTTCGCAGTTTGCCCTTGTGCCTCGACACCCAGCCAGTGCATCACCTCCCTCGCCTCATGCAGGCATCCCAGCTGACCTGTGCGCCGACGCAGCGGCAGATGGCGGGGAGCTGGCTGGGCTGGAGGTGGAGGTGCAGCTGCGGTTCGAGGGGCTGGCGCTGCACGTGCAGGTGGGGGCAGGGCAGCTGGGGCTTGAGAAGGCGGGCACTCACCATGGGGCCTGTGACTGAGCTGCCCTTCTTCCATGATGACAGCCCAAATGTGGCACGGCTGGCACACAGTCCGTAGCAGAGAAGTCAGCTACTGGGCTGTGAAGTCTGCTTGGCGGGCACAGCAGGCAGGGTGCCTGGTCGACTCCCTGCCGATGCGCCGCCAGACCTGTGCCCCTCGCCCTACCCCAGGCCCCGCTGCCGGCGCTGGTAGTGCACGAGTTTCCCCTGGTTCTCAAGGTGGGGTGGACGGTGTCGCTGCCGCTGCTCCTTGCAGTGTGAAGGAACGCGCCCGATCAATTGAGCAAGCTCGGCGGGTTATATAAGATATATAGGATATATCCTCCATGGCATTGCTGCCCGCAAAAGCTTGTGAGCGCACAGCGGCGCTGCTGCTGCTGGCGGACGTCACCCTGCCACTGCCTTCAGTCACCATGTCGCATGCATCCGCCCTTAGTCCTCCTTTTGAGCTCCCCCGCAGGTCAGCAAGGACCCGGCGCTGTTGCTGGTTCATGGCTGCCCACTGCTGCATTGAGCTGCCTGATGCACAGCCTCCTCTGCTCCACTGCTTCAAACACAGGTCAGCGAGGACCCGGTGCTGCTGCTGGTGGACGGCTTCCTGTCGCCTCAGGAGTGCGAGGCAGTGCGAGCTCTGGGCTCCCCCCACCTCAAACGCTCCAAGGTGTCGGCAGGTGGGCGCCCGCAGCGCAGCTTGGCCGCCAGCACGGCATGGCTAGTGTTACGTGGCCACATGCACTTGGCGGCCGGGATGCCGACTGACAAGGATGCAAGCGAGGCTACTGCACCGTTTGCCTGCCGCTGTGCACATCTTGCCCCGCTTGCTGCCCTGTGCCAGCCAATACGGCCCCTTCTAACCTTCCCGACCAAGCAGCCTGTGTGCTGCCCCACAAATGCAGGCGACGAGACGCCGCTGCGCACCTCCTCCTCCATGTTCATCACGGGAGCGCTGGTGCAGCACCCCGCGTCCCTGCACCTGGATGCCAGGGTCACCCAGCTCACAGAGGTGAGCCTGTAGATATCTAGATCTGGCGGGAGGTGGGGGCAGGTGACTGAAGCAACAGGCACGCGGTGCGGCATGCAGCCACCCTATGTGGTGCACCTGGAGCGGGCGGACCCCTTCTTGCAGCTTTAGCGCAGTTGGGCCACGGCTCGGCACTTCCGACCCACGGTATAGCAGCGCCAATTGGTTGAGCGTTAACGGGAGGTTGCAAGCATGCTCATGCCTCTCTGCCCACCTGCCGCCCTCCTCTTCCCGCCCAATAATGGCTATCAGCTGGCGTGCCGGCTGGAGCGGCGCAGGCCCCTCACCCTGGGGGAGGCCACCCAGATTGTGCGCTACGACCCGGGCCAGGTGACCCGTTCACTCAACAACAGTTGAAGCACGGTCCGCGCATTCTCTGGCTGGGGGTGCGAGGCGCCGCACCATTCACCACGCACCGTTCAGCGGCTTGCAGGCGAACAGGCCATCGTCTGAACGGTTATGCCCCTTGCCCACGTCCTGTGCAGCGATACGCGCTTCACTTGGACAACCGTGCCGGCGACTGCGCCAAGCGCGCGGCCACCTGCATGGTCTACTTGAGGTGGGCCACGAGTGACACTTGTGTTCCTGCACTGCTCCTGCCAGCAGCCTCTGCTCCATGGACAGCCAGCAGCCTGGCGCGGATGGCCCCAGTGTATATGCATGGCCAGTTGCCCATCAATGACCGACCCATGCCCCCTCTGCCTCGCTTGTATTGCCCGTGTCTTGCAGCGACGTGGAGGCAGGGGGCGCCACTTCCTTCCCCCGCTCCACCGGCTTCTCGCTGCACAAGGCACTGGAGGCCTGCGCCGCCGGGTGAGCAGCAGAGGGCGGAGGGCGGAGCAGACCGCAGTGGGGCAGATGAGCACTGCCTGAGAGCCGCCGCGCATGGCAACATGCAGCTCAGCGGCATGTTGGGGTCCATGGAAACAACATGATGCACCCCAATGTCAACACTATACTGTCTGCCCCGCTGAACCACTGCCACGCACCCGTGAAGTCCTGCTCAGCTACATGACACCCGCCCCCACCTCCCACCATCCTCCCCGCCTGGCAATGTCATTCACCACACAAGCACCTGGCTGCCTGCCACTCCCAGGTACCAGAACGAGCCCGCCCCGCCCGACTCGCCAGCGGTGGTGCACAGCCTGCGCGCCAAGCAGCAGCGCCCCGAGGGGCTGCGGGTGTTCCCCAAGGAAGGCCGCGCCGTCATCTTCTGGTGGGGGAAACCGTGCTTCTGCCGGCGCTGCTGCTGCCAGCACTGCTGTTGCGACTGTTGCTAGCATGAGCTTGGAGCTGTGCATTGCGCGGTTGCCGGCTCAGCAGGGTGCATGCTGTGCTTGCCCTGCTGACGGTCATGTTGCCGCAAACCGGGGGCCGCAAACGTTGCTCCACACTCTCCGAGCTCCCTTTTCATCCAGCAACAGGTTTTCCTCCCCAACGGCAAAGCCGTGTCCTCGAAGGACAAGTGCAACCCCTGCCGCTGAGCGGTGCCAGGCTGCTGAGATGAGCAGGCTTGCCAAACTGCAACTGCCTGTCCACCCCTGCTGCACGAAGGTCCCGCCTGCCCAGCGGTGAGGAGGACAAGTGCAGCATCCACGAGGCGGAGCGAGTGGGGGCAGGCGTGAAGTGGATCGCCACACGCTGGTGCCGCGAGGACCCCTGATCAAGTTGTGGTGTGTCTGGCAACCACGGCCGATGCCGCAGCACCCAGCTCCAGGATGTTGAAACCACAATGCCACCCACACAAGTGCTTCTGCATGCTCCTCTTGCAATGTTGCACTCATTCGAACACATGTCTGCAGTTGTGCATTTCAGCTCGCACTAGCAGCCGCACATTGTCATCCTGGCTGTTGCCGCCTGTGCTGAACCGAATCGCATGTCTGATCCCATTGTTTCATGTCTGCGAGTTGTATCCGATGACCTGACAGCAAGCCCAACTAGAACTGGAGCAGAGAAAGACGAGACTGCAGTGCCTAGCTGGGCTGCAGGTGTGCGGATGAGGATCGCCCATGCGGGGTGCACACGCAGGGAAGGCAAGACAATGCTGCTTAGTGCAGCTGGGGGACCCTGCACGTCCCATCAGCACATCGGCAGTCGTGCTCGACGCTCCATGCTCCAATGACAAGGCATGAACCCCACTGCATGCTTATAGCGACCCAGGCCTGAGCTTTTAGTCTGACTTTGCGTGCACCTGACCTGTGTGCCTTTTTGGGTGAGTGCCCGCTGTGGGATTTGCAAGTGATTGATTGTGGAAGGGTTCGAAGCAGCGGCATTCTTGGCTCGCGGCGTGACAGCAAACAAGGCACGATGCAAGTGCCAGGGCCCCTGTGGGGGTGCCAGGTTGGCACATGCGGCCATGGCATCACCTTTGGGATCCTCCCCTGACCCAGCGGCAGCTGTCAAGCGCTGGCAGCGGCTGCTGGAGCAGGAGCAGGCAGCAGCCTGTGATGCCCGCATTGCCTCCCTGCGCCGCCTCTTGCATCTTCAGCCGCGGTTTGCCAGCTTCGCCTACCCGCGACCGCCTGCTCTACCGTGCGAAGTTTTCCAGCCTCCGCTGGCCCTATTCACCTCTTCAGACCGCCTCAAGTACAGGTGCCCCAGAACGCTCGCCGCCAAGCACGGCGGGCCCCCGGCATTGCGCGGCGCCGTGCT
>VFQQ010005114.1_pt1 | contig 11078 bp, 19 predicted proteins | sample 3512341 | NCBI WGS metagenome assembly VFQQ01 (sample SAMN10412373, study PRJNA504923) | tailings metagenome | isolation source: Relicate 2 Philex TSF1 revegetated site | place: Philippines: Tuba, Benguet | collected 2017-08-29
GTCCAGCTTAGCCTGCAGCGCTGCCACATCCTCGATATCCCAGTTGTCTGTGTCGTCATCATACTCATTGTTACTATCACCATTGTTATCAGGATTGTTATCACCACTCATGTTTGACTCGGCCTTAGCACCCTGCGTAGTGTTGCTAGCAGCCTGGACAGGTGAGCTAGAGTCGGCAGGCTGGGCTTCGGCGGCGCTAACTGGGCCTGCTGTGCCTGCTGGCTGCTCGGTGGTGGCTGGGGCAGGGGAGCCCTCGGCCGCTGCGGTAAGCACACATGTACAGTTCATATTGGCATTGTTCATATTGGCATTGCGGTCACGACGCACAGGCACAGTGCAGTCCACCACTATGTTCAAAGAGTCATGGTTCGCCATAAGACGGTCATAGCTCCTAAGGGGCTACTGATCACGCATCAGGTCATGATTGGTGTCCCAGTGTGTAACTTGTTTGCAGCGTGCACTCACCAGGTGTGCTGTCTGTGCCCAGGCCTGCGTCGAGGAGGGCCTCTGCTGCGTCCAGGTCAAACTCAAGATTCTACACACACACACACACATACACACGCATACCCACGCACACACATACATTTGCACATCATCGGTAGTCATGCTTACCCAGGCTGCTGCTGCAGTCCATGTGTGGCTTAGCTACAGCTAAAGTGGAGTGACGTGTGTGTGTGTGTGTGTGTGCGTGTGTGTGTGCCAAGCCGCATACCTGCAGAGCGTCAAGCTGTTTCTTCATCAGCTCAAGTTCGTTGTATGCCTGGAGCCGCCACGACTCCTCCTCGAGCTCAGCCAGCTGCACACACACACACACACACACACACATACACACACAGATGCAGCTTTAGCCCTCTCTTCCTGTGCGCTCTGTAATTACCGACGTGTCACACAGTCTCGTTGTCAAGCAGCAAACGTGCAGTGTATGTACATAGGTGCAGCCTGGTATCGTACCTCTGCTGTGAGCTGTTCCTTAAGACTGCCGAGCTCTGCTGCAGTCTCCGCCTGTGCCTGGAGCATACTGCGAACCTCGGCCTGCATAGGTATTCAAGCAGCCCACAGCTGTCAGGCTAGCCGACCCCCCGGACCTAACCTATAAGGAGGTGTGCAAGTGTCAGCAGGAGCCTGTGGTCACTATCTGGTGTTTTCCGCTCACGTGGGAAGAGTCTAGCTCCGCCAAGAGGGCTGCAGCAGCAGCAACGTCGCCACTCTCGTCCAGGTCATCAGCGCCTGAACAGGGATGCACACTCGACTCAGCCGCTTGCAGCATAAGCAGCAAGACAACACTGTTAGCTGCAAGAGAGGCTGGGTTGAGGTATGCAGTGAAGCTGGGCTGCGGAATCCAGAGCCGCACCTGACCCTGCACCGCCCTCCTCCACGTTGGATTCGACCTGGGCCTGCAAGAATTGAACGCACGACACACTGCTTAAGGATAGGCCGTGGCTCTGCTGCAAAACTGGCACGAGGTTCAAGCGCGCGGCATACCTGGACTGGCTCAGGTGTCAGCTCCGCCTCGGTAGCCATTGTCAGACGCAGGATGGTGTGGTGCTATGTCTTGTATCGGGTATAGATGCTCGCAGGCGTGCAAAGAAGCTGTGAAGGGGTTCGCCAACTTGAATTCTCCTCACAACCGTATGGCAGTTTGGATGGCGCATCACAATCAGCGCCTGGTGAAACCCGCGCTAGCCACAGACATAGACGCCATCGCTTCGCCCATCAGAGGCAGCGCACCATAATCTACGCGAGTACCGGCCTCGACCTGCGCGCTCTGTATGCAATACAACGCCATCAAGACAGCGTGCCACTCTACACGTACCCCGTGCAGCACAGGTGCCAGCGCTGGGCGTTGCGGCGTGGCCGCGCGGTGGCTCAGGACCAGAGCTAGCCTTCATTCCGCTGCCCCGCGTCCCAGCAGTAGCAGCCGTTCCCAAGCACATCAAGGCATCAGCACACACCCGTACCGCTCCACCCAGTGCAGCGCCTCATCAGGCAGTCACAACGCAGAGGCACCGCAAGGGGACGGCAATGCAGGCGGCGGCGATGGAAAGCCTCCTCCGCGCAGCAAGAGAGGGCCTGGGGATGACAACCCAGAAGGCGGCGCACCCGACGAGCGGCAGAGCAAAGACGCGCCTGGGCCGCAGGGTCAGATGAGCAGCAGCGGCCAGGGCTCAGCTGTGGAGAAGCCACCGATGTGGACCGCCTACCCAACCTGGCTCAAGGTAAGCCCCAATTTCAATCAGAGCAGTGCCTTTAGACTGCAGATAACCTTCAAACGATGATTGACGTGCTCTAGCGTGTACGGCTAGCCCTGGGTGTCCGTGTATGTATGATTGTGTGCAGTACTGGGTCTGGATAACAGCGCTCGTGTACCTGGTGGCGCGGACGAGGTGGCGGGCCGAGAGAGAAGAAAAGCGCAAACAGATGGAGCGAGAGGCCGCTTTGGAACAGGAACGAGGCGAAGAGTGGGAAAGGTGCGATGCTGTTACACACGCACACACATGCAGCCTCTCTCTCTCTCACACACACACACATACACACACGCACACATGCAGCCTCGAACATGGACATGTTGTATGTTTTCATGACCACATTCGGGCGCGCCTGCGTTCTCTCCCAGTCTTCGTGAGTGGTATATGGTCTCGTTGTGCATATATATATGTGTGTGTGTGTGTCACATCTGTGCAGGTTTGTGTCGACCTTTGCTAGCTCACGGCGCGCGCAGTCTGCACCCGCACAGGCACCAGCTGTGTCCGGAAGGCACGACTCCCGATGACAACCTGAGTCCAAGGCGCACGGGTTACAAGTTGCGAGCTATTGCTCTGCTTTGTGTATTCTCTGTTCCCTCGTATCGCATGCAGTGTTCTTCATTGCAGCGGTACCCGATGTGTAGTATGCTTACGTGTAGTATGTGTGTCTACATGTCTGTGAGAGTGACAGAATGGTCACTAAAGAACAGCGCATTACATCAGTCCCTGTCCCGAGACAGAGGCGCCCCAGCCCTGAGGGCGTCACGAGTCAAGTCAAAAGCGATTGCATAAGCAAGTCAATGAATGTACAGAGGGTCTTTGACGCAACCGCAGTCAAGGGCCGCCATATTGTCAGTACACACCAGCAAAGCAAAGGGGGGGTCCAGAATCAGGTCGTGAGTGCACTCGAGCCCAAGAAAATGCCTGAGAACACGAAGAGTCCCAAGCAAAACTGTTGCGTCTGCCAAAGTCCCAAGCCAAAGTTGCAGCATGGCTCTGCTCTGCAGGCATACTGGTGTGTGTGTGTGTGTGACTTTCGTGCTAGTGGCGCGCTTTTGGGGCTTCTGATATGAATCTCGTTGCTCAGAAACTATGTCAAAGGTCAAAGCATATCAGGCCAAAAGAGAAAGTGTTCACATGTACAGCACAGGGCGAGAGAGAGGGGCCCTTGAGCAAAGCTCACTTTTTTGAATAGTGGCGTAGACGTCATGTATGTGCGTGTGTGTGGGTGTGTGTGTGCGTGTGTAGGTCGCGATGAAGGGCGCGAGGAGCGCGACGTGTGTATTCACATAGTTGCAGTCACTGTTGCATACATAGAAGGAAAGAAGGACAAAGGAAGGGTCAAGCACAAGCATGCGTGCGCACGTGTCTGTGCGCTCTGCACACGGTTGTGCCAGTTAGAGATCACGCCTGTGCGCTTTGGCTCTCATCTCCCTACAGGACTAGCCTAGCTTGTCGCAGCCAAGCGCCCAACAGCTCAGGACACGCATGCTCCTCTCAAACGCACGCGGGCGCTACCTAGCCTTGCTTTCTGGCCTATTTAGCCCTTTGACACTCACACGACTACGCAGGATGCTCACACGACTACACAAGATGTTACCACAGTCTGTGTGGCCAGACAATCATGACGAGGCTGTACGCTTATTTCTTTCTGCCCTTTCTGTTCAGGGTGCAACCCAAGCCTGTAAGCCAGGGGCGTAGCGACCTCAGGCCAAGCGGGCAGCGTGCTACCTTTTAGCCTCACTTCCACACCCCCACCCTGTCTGACGGTTTCTCCTTACCTCTGCCGCTCCCACTACCCCCCTGCATAGGCGACCCAGCGCTCACACGCAGCGGGTCCATGCGCCGCTCAGAGTTGCCCAGCGTAGCATTGCCACGTGGCGTGTTGCTCGTACTCATAGGGCTACCACGCGCACCACCACCAAATCCATCATCCATGTGTGGACTCGTAGGGCGCGGCGCGCCGCGCGTGGTGGTGACAGTCGGCGGGAGCCCCGCGCCGGCGCCAGGGAAGGCGGCCGCGCGGCCGCCGGCGCTCGCGGCGCGCGGCTGATTCAGCGCTGGCGACTGGCCGCGCGCGGCGGCGGATGGGCCGGTGCCCGCGTTGGCAAGGCTGCCAGTGCCACTGCTGCTGCCACCGGCGCTGGTAATGGGCCTGGTGGGGAAAGACTGCTTCATGTCTTGGATACGCTGACGCGCCTCACTTGCTTTCTGTGAACACACACACACACACGAGTGTTAGGTTGCCGTCAGAACTTGAGCTAATGCTACGCTGACACTTGTCAAATTGTTTGTAGGAGTGGCATACCGACCTGCAAGTAGAGTTGAGACATGGGTGTGAGCGCAGCCGTTGAGTTGGGAGTGGTTGCCATGCTGATGTCACTGTCATACGTCTACGAACAAAACCGGGACACAATGCAAGCATGGAAGACATCCTTAGCACCACCACCATCGGCTCAGGCAAGGCAAAGCTCGCTGGGCTCTCAAAGCCCTTCCCCAAGTCCCTGAGCTTTACTAGAGCTACACTGTGTGTGTGTGCTGTGGGGTGTTTGCGCTGTACAAGGGGAACACGTACCTGTCCAGACTCCCCAGGGGAACCAAACGCACCATCCGTCGCGCGCCGCGGCGGCGTCACGGCCGCAGCTCCCGCCGCCGCCGACACAATCGCTGCGCGGTAGTCGCGCAACGCGGCGTCCCCACCCGCACCCGCCGTTGCTGCCGCACTGTGCCCAGCCAGGGGCTTGCTTGCGTTGGACGTGCGCACTGCTGGCAAGGATGCTGGGCCAGAGAGCAGCCCTGTAGTGTCTCTGTGGCTGTCTGTGTGACTGGGGTGTGTGAGGGCTGACGTGGCTGTGTGTGACGTGTGTGTGGGGTGGTCTCGCTCGAGGCACCACATGTACTGCTCGTAGTCACGAACAAGCTCAGCCCGTATCTTCTTACCCTGTAGCACACACACACACACACACACACACACCACACAGAGCACATACACGGCACACGACGCCAACAACAATCATTAGCATCAACAGGACACTACACGCCTCACGCGCGATCCATAGCTTGCAAACGTTTGTGCCAGCTTGGCATGGGTTTCTCTCACACAACCTGCATGGCCGGTAGGTACGCAGATGCCTGCTGTGCCTTTCTCTCTCTGTGTGTGTGTACGTGTGTGTGTGCACACATACGTACCGCAGTCCACGTGGCCCCATCCGCCAGTCTCCAGCCTGACTCCACAGCACTCTTCAGCTCATCCTTCAGCACATTGACAGTTAGTTTGTTGTGTGGGGGCAGGTGCTTAAGGGCACGCGCCTGGTTCATGTGCTGGAGCACCTGTGGTGTTGTTTCATCGCACACACAATACCACACAACACACACCAGGCCTCACTAACCGCTCTGCCCTCACTTCGCCAAGCTCGTGTTAATCCTGGCTCCGTATGTGGTGTGAGAAGCGAGGCGAGCTGCCTAGCCCCACTTGAACCGCGAAGTACGGGTGTGTAAACCTTGCAGACTCACGTGGGCATGCAAAAGTGCACACACACACACACACACACCTTTTCTTCGTCAGTGTGTGGCATCACTGCGCCGCCCCCACTGCTGCTCCGCGATGACACCCCACTGGCCTGAGCTGCGCCATCTGCTGGTACAGACCCGCTGCGACGCCTGGTTACACGTTGGGTCTTGTTCACTACACACACACACACACATTGTTCTTTAGTGCGCGCGGCATTGACTTCCCACGGGGCAGCACACACATACATGCCACACATACGCACTGACACACACATCGCACACACACACATCACACACAGACACACACACACAGTGAGCGTGTCTCACCGTGCACGGCTGTGTCGGGCATGTAGTCTGCATCCCGTGAGTCGTCTCTCTCCTCATACACGTCATCATCATCACTGCTGCTCTCACTCTCAGGGTCACTGGCGTCAACCATCACCACGTCATCGTCAGAGCCCTGTAGTGAACACACACACACATACACACATGTAATTCATGCGAGCTTTGTCTACGCAGAGTGCGGATGTGCCCATGGGCTCGCTGGCATGTGCGTGTCACAGTGTGCGTGTCAAAGCGTGTGTGTGTGTGTGTGTGTGCTTTACCTGGTGATGCCTGCCATTGGCCTGCTTTGACCCAGCAGCCTTCCCTCTCCCCACATGACCCCCTCGCCCCTCGTCCTTTGTAGGCACGCCCACGCCCTGTGTCAATGCATCCTGTGTATGTGTGTGTGGCCTTAGCACACCACCGCCCACACCACCACCACCTAACACAGACACAGTAGATGAACCCCCACTGCCCCTGTTACTGACCGACACCTCTACGCTACCGTCAGGGCTCGCAACGCGCCCGCCATTGCTACCGTCTGCGCCCGCCACGCGCCCGCCATCGGCAGTGGCGGCAGCGGGTGGCGCTTGTGGTGGCGCGGCGCGGAGGAGCGCTTCCTGTACGCCCTGTGCGGTTGTGTCGTGGACCTTTGCGAGACCTGAGGGTGTCTTGGCCAGCTGTGAACAGTCACACACATACACACACACACACATCGTCGATTCCTGCTATGAGACCATCCAGTACCTTTGGCGTAAGATGACAGATGTCGCAGGCGATGGCGACAGGCTGTACAAGGACACACACACACACACGCACAAACACACACGCACAAACGCACACACCTCGAGCTGTTGCAGCAAGTCGTCCACCTCCCTGTCTGTGTCGTCAGGTCGTGATGTCATGGCAACAGTGGCAGCTAGGGTGGTGGTGAAAGGGGTGCTCAGCGCACTGGCAGCACGAGCCTGAGGCACAACATAACACACACATATTCATCCCAGCCGGCCCAGCGTCAGCTGGGGTCTGGCGCAAACTAGCATGATCATTGGACTCCTTATTCGGTCTGCATGTGCATGGTGCGGGTCTGCCATGAGGAGGTAAGCCAAACGGAGCCTCTCATACAATTACGCATGCAAAGCTACGTCTGCCATGAGGAGGCAAGTTGCTCTGTGTGTGCAAGTCACTGTGTGCATACACCCACCTCTGCCGCAGCCGCTCTCTTGCGCTGCTGGTCTGTCTCCTTGCGTGCAAAGTCCAGCTGCAGCTTGAGCAGGTCATTCTCCTCACGCAGTTGGTTGTACTCGAGCTCACGATCTGCAGAGTTGGCCCTGTATCGTCACACACGTCACACATACAGTATCCGTGCATGTGGGCGTCGTGTGGGTATGTCGATGCGCATAGTGTGCTGAAGTCTGGTGCGAGGGCCTTGCTCTGCAGATCCGTGGACCCAAGCTGTATCTATAGGACACGCACAGGGATACTAGCCAGTACAGCTTTTGCATTGCAAGCCGCGCGTATAAGTTTAGGACACATGCAGATACGCATACACACTTACTTGTATTCTCCAGCGATCCTGAACAGTGTCTTGAGCAGCTCCCGAGACTCCACTGCGTTACGGATGAGGTTCCATCGCCTCGCGTCAGACGCACCCGCACCACGACCCTCCTCCTCGGTCTTGGCACGCTCCCACGCAGCCTGTGCGTGACACACACACACACACACACACACACACACACACACACACACAGCGCCTCACATAAGGTGCCAGTCTTGTTAGGAGCAGACCTGACACGCACAGACATGGTAGGAGCTGTCGTGTGTGTTTGTGTGTGTGTGATTGTGTGTGTGTGTCCATATCGCACCTGTAGTTCGGCTATCTGGCAGTTATGGTTGGTGATCTGTTTCTCTAGGTGTGACCTACGCTCGTTGAGCTTGCTGCTGACCTCCTCGCCAACCTGACACACAGACATACACACACACATATACACACACCAGTATGGGGCACACACACACACACCTCGTGTCACGCACTGTCAGCACATACACAGGCCAGTGTGACAGGACACAGTACACACACACACACACACACACACCTGGTTGTATCCCATAGGCGTAGCGCAGGCAGGGTTGCTTGTGAGCGGTGAGGCTGGGGTGAGGTGGCTGGTGATCATTAAACGCTTCATGACGTTCTTGAGCTGACGTGTGGCCTCGGCACGCTGTGTGTGGCACGCACGCACACACACACACACACACACACACGTTAAGATGGCCAGCTTGGGGGAGCCCATCGTCGGTACATATTGCATTTCGTTTGCACACTGACTAGCTTTCTCCCCTGTCTGACAATAACATGCGGGCACGCAAGGACGAAGACACTACACACACACACTGACACACACCTGTGCCACCTCTCCCTCAATCACACGTCTGTACTCATAGCTCTGATTACACAGGTCCAGCTCCTTCTCCAGCCAGTCACGACGCGCGCGCTCCGTGCGCAACAGAGGCGCAGCTGCACACACACACACACACACAGTCTTCCCTCTGTACCCGGTCGTGTCTGACATGATACGATCCATACAGGCAACCTAAAGGCAGGCGCAGTGGTGCGCAAACATGCAGCTGGGTCTAGCATGGCACAGTTACTTGAATCTAGCGTGGCATTGGGACATGCGCATGCTAAGTGAACTAGCCCTCACCTGCGTTGGGCTGTATCTCAGGTGGGTTGTCTGCACTGCTGCCATTGGCTGCCCTGGACACACTCTCACGCTGAGCAGCGTTGGCGTGTGCAGCGCCTGAGCTACCCTGCACACACACACACACACACACACACACACACACACACACACACACACACAGCAACATCCTTGTATATGCGTGCTTGTCCTTAGCTGTCTCGAGTGGGTGCGGACCTGCCTGTGTGTGGGTGTGTGTGTGTGTAGGCTCATACCTGCAGCTCTCTCAGCTTCTTCCTAGCAGCATTGGCATCCGCGATCTTACGCTGCAGCACTGCGTTCTGCTTAGCCTGCACACACACACAGACACACACACATCCACACATCCACACACAGAGGGCCATGTAAGCACCAGATAGTCGGTCAAGCCATCAGAGTGGGGCGCATGTCCTGTGCTTTTTGTGCGTCCTTGTCACATGTGTTTGAGTGTGTGTGTGTGTGTGTGTGTGTGTGTGAGTGTGTACTGTACCTGCATGGCCTCCAGAGCCTGTATCTGCGCTGCACTGCGCTGCGCTTGCTTACGCAGCTGAGTGAGCTCCTGTGTACACAGGTCATACACACACACACACGCACACATGGGATAGAGTACAAGCATGAGCACCACCAACACAACTCCTGCTCGCGAACTCAATCTGCATAACCGACGGCGAGCACATAAGCACACATGACAGGCACTGCAACTCACTGCAACTCACTCCTAGTATACTGTGTGCTCACTCACCCTCTCTCTGTTTGACCTCCAGGATGCGAACTGCTTGGCATTGGTCTCCATCATCTTTTGAATCTGTACCTTCTGTGACTTGATGCGGGACACCTCAGCACTCAGACGCTTGCACAGATCCTGAGCACACACACAACACACACACAGACACACAACTTGCTACAGCTGACCAGTACACACACAAATGGTTCCCGCATACATGCAGGTCCTCCATGTTTTGCATGCGGTCCACTCTTTTGTCCTGAGGGAAGATACCCTCTGTCAGGACAACATGCTGCAGAATCAGTCCACGAGTAAGCCCGAAGGAACACCCTTCGCTCACCTCTGTGCGCTGCTTGAGCTTTTGCATGGACACAAACTCCCTCTCCTTGTGTCTGAGTGTGCGCAGCTTCTCGTCCATTGCGGCCAGCTTCTCCTTGTAGGCTGACTCAAGGCGCCTGCGCTCCTCCTCGCTGGCTGCCTGGATGTGCTGGAGCTTCTGTGTCCACACACACACACACACACACACACACACACACGGCTCTCTGTTATATAACCTAGACGCGCAGCAAGCCTGCAGCATGGAGCACAAAGCATCGTCAACTGGGCAGAGCGCAGTGCAAAGAATGCGTATGCCAGCGTGCATGTCGCTGCGTATGGTTGTGTACACATTTGCCCATACCTGCATAATGGATGCTCTGTCTGCCATAAGCGTGTCCCTCTCCTTCTGAAGGTCTGAGAGTACACGGTCGTAGTGCTGCTTGAGAGCAGGAACCTGTGGACATACAGCACACAACAAAGCGTCATAAGACCAGCCACAACCATACTGCCGCTGAACTGTTGCTATGCTACACTGCGAAACACCAGGCATGTGGCACGGAAGTGCCACAAGAAAGCTCAAATGGGGTGGCGAGATGAGTACAGCCATGCCACTGCATTGTTCAGCACCTGCTCCAGAGCACGCAGGAAGTTGGTGTGACTTGACGCAGGCTGGACACGCGGCTGAGGCTATGCAAGGGTGTCGCATCATGCCGCGTGCGTGCAAAAGGGCCTACATGGTGTGTGTGCGTGCAGCACATGCCGTGTGCGCACCTGTCCGCTGCCTGACTGCAGCTCAGAGATGCGTTTCTCCTTGCTCTCCAACAGCCTCTGTAGCGCAGTGAGCTCCTGACGCATCTTCTCCTGCTCCAGCCTGTGAGGCAGGCACCAAACGACACACAGCCACGGCATGGCGCTACCATGCACGCATGCAACAATCCACAATGCTGTTTCTGTGCACGCAGACGCTCCGCTGCCCGGGCTGCGCGCGCTTGTATGTTTGTGTGTGCGCGTATGTGCGCGTGCAGAGTGTGTCATAAACTCACTGGTGTGCAGCCATCTCCGCGTAAAACTCCTCCTCCTCTTCCACAGGGTCCATATCCTCACCCCCACCCCCCTCATTAGTGTGACCACCCATAGCACCGCCACCAGGGGAGCGCAGCAGGGCACTCATGCTGGACACGTCAGCGTCGTCATCGTGATCAAGATGACCCATCTGTATGTGCATGAGGCGTTACGGCATACAGC
>VFQQ010005115.1_pt1 | contig 11075 bp, 12 predicted proteins | sample 3512341 | NCBI WGS metagenome assembly VFQQ01 (sample SAMN10412373, study PRJNA504923) | tailings metagenome | isolation source: Relicate 2 Philex TSF1 revegetated site | place: Philippines: Tuba, Benguet | collected 2017-08-29
CAAGGGAATGCAAGGGTACCGCGTCTTATGTGGTCTTGTGTGGCGCTAACTATCTCTTGTGCGCGCAGTTGGAGCAGGAGGTGGCTGTGTTGCACCGTCAGCAGATGGCTGCATCTGAGCAGCTCAAGGCTTCCTCGCAGGTGAGGAGCCAATACACACGCCAGTATGAGCCCAACTTTCACATTCGATCAGAATCCCACGTTCAGCCTTGGACATATTGCTAAAACAGAGCAGTTGCGTGACAATGTACCCTCCTTGACATGTTTGTGGGGGTAGCACTGGTATGTGACCACCCTGCTATCCTGTATGTTGTTCGTCGTACAGGATATGGACAAGGCGCGCTCCTCGTTCATCGCTGCCGTGGCGGCACTGCGTGACTCCAACGCTGTGGACGCCAACGTTGACAAGGCATACGAGCTGCTTGACAAGGTACGTTGCAGCCCTTGGCACTACGCCGAGCAACGCGCGTTCCTGCACGGCAGCCTGCTCGCTGATGGCCTTGCTGAACAAGAGTGGACGCGCGCGCGTGTGTGTGAGTGACCATCTTCCTCTGTGTGTGGGCGCGCGTGTGTACTCGTGTGTTTGCAGGGTCTGAAGCGTCTGGACGTACACGCTGCCAACATGGATGACATTCTCAACGAGGTAGACAGCACTGAGCCCTCCGCGACCAAGCCAGCTCGCCCTGCAGCACTGGTGAGTCACCACACACGTCAATACGTCCCATAATCGCCCACATACACCACTGCGAATGAGCAAGCTAGGGCGGAATGTTGGAAAGACTGCTACCATAGAGACCTGCTCGTGCACGGTGCATACTGCTGGTATGGACCTGGCAAGGGGTGTGCAAACCAAGCACCTCCTTGCCAGGCCTGCCATGTCGCATGCGATCATCTCAGTGTCACGTCTTGAGCCCCACCCGAGCTTCTGCCCAGTCGCTTTGCTCTGCAAGCGTGCTGCGCATGGAAGAGTACGGCGGTTTGCTCGACGCACTGAGGTGAGCACATGCCTGCTTGCTTGCACACTGCACGTCGCACGCGCAGGGTACACCGATTGACGCATCCGCACTGCGGGCGTCCCTGCTGTCAGCTGCCCCAATTCAAACACAAGTCACCGTGTCAGCCTCGCGCCTTGGCACAGTCAGCGTGCGCCGCGCTGCGCACCGCAGCATGCAGCCCGCCCTGCACGATGATCTCAGCATGGGTGGCGTGGCACTAGACGTCTTGGGTGATGCTGACGTAGACGTCGATGTGGGCACACCACGCGACCAGACCCCCCGCACAACAGCCTCACGCAGGGCCACAGGCGAGCCGAGGGCGTTCCTAAGCCGCCGTGGCACACGCGAATCGATCTCACCCCCACACATGCGTGTCGCGCCAGCTTGGGGTGCCATGGCTGATGACCGCTCGCGTGGCCACTCCCCAGCCAATGCGGTATCTGCTCTGGCTGATGCTACGGCTAAGGCTAAGCCGCGTAGGTCCTCGTCTGCTCCTGCGTCCCCGCGTGGCACGGAGGGTGGCGGGTCAAGCAGCGGCGGTGCGCGTGGCGGGTACCGCCACCGCCCTGGCCGCCGTCTGCGCCGCCACAGCAGCGACGCGTCTGAGGCCAGCGGCACCAGCGGTGGCGGCATGAACGCCGCTGCGATGGCGAAGCTGGCAGACCAAGTCAATGAGGCTGCGTCACGCGGCGTGGGCCCAGTGCGGCCGCCGAGCACCGCGGCAACTGCGACGCAGACGGGCCGCAGCTGCGCCGGGGGCGCGCCGCCCGTTGCGGAGACGCAGACGGGCCGCAGCCTTGCGGGCGCGGACCCCGCAATCCTCGCGGCGCTGGAGCCGCGCCTTGCGGTGCAAGTCGCCGGGCCTGCGGCGCACATGGCGTCCATCGCGGAGGCGGCGGAGGCCATGCGCCAGCGCGCCGCGGCCACGGCGGCGGCTGATATTGAGTCCGACAGGCAGCGCGAGCTAGAGAAGCTGCGCAGTGCCCTTGCCGCGGCTGAGTCCTGGCGTGACAAGCACCAGGCCAAGGCTGCCGAGCAGGCCAAGGAGCTTGCAGCTGCCATGGACGACATCCAGCAGCTGCAGGAGCAGGTGGCCAAGCAGTGTGCGCTGAGCGAGCGCCAGGACGCAGCCAACACCAGCCTGCAGGCCGACCTACGTGAGGCTAAGGACTTCCTTGCCCGCACTCAGGTGCAGGCTGAGGAGGCAGCACGCGCGGCTGCTGAGCAGCAGGCCAGCCTGCAGGCCCGCTGCGAGGCCTTGGAGGAGGAGAGGGCACGGTTGCTTGGGTACGGGGAAGAGAACATGTCACTGAAGGCTGAGATAGAGCCGCTGACGGCCAAGTATGAGGCAGCTAAGGCGCAGCTGCAGGAGATGCGGGACGCGGCGGAGAGGGAACAGGCTGTGCATGAGCTGCTGAAGGAGGAGCTGTGTCAGACACAGCTGCAGCTGGCGCAGGCACACGCTAAGGTACGTTACGGCACCATCTCTCACCCACGCCTAGCGTTGTTCTCGCCACCAGGCCTTCATTGCATACAAAGTCTGCACGCATGTGTAGGTCTTCACAGCACAGGCGATGTAGGCGGCTGTGGGGGTATCAGATGGCAGCTGTAAGTGTCGGGCTGGCAATGATATGCTTTGTTGTGTCATTGGTTATGTGTGTGTGATATGTGTGCAGGTCATCGAGCTTGAGGGTCTGCTGCACGAGAGTCAGGACGTGGTGCGTCTCCGTGGCGACGAGCTGTCCAACCTGCAGCTGCAGCTGGCCACCAAGCAGGCCGAGCTGGCTGTCGGCATGGCCGAGATGGACCAGCTGCGGCTGCGGCTGCAGGAGCAGGAGGGGCAGCTACAACAGTCGGCCAGCGAGGCCGCTGAGCTGACTGCCGAGCTGGAGTCCGCACGCAAACAGGTGAGGTCACACACACAGACACAAACACGTCCTCGACGCACATCTTGTTAGCAGAGCCCAGGTCTGTAGCAACAGTTGGCTCACATTGTCCGGGACATGTGGTACTGATGGATGTCTACGTGTGGTTCTTATGTGAAGGTTGTTTCTGGTGCGGTCGAGTTGGTTGACATCCGCGACCGCATGGCTGCAAACGACACCGAGGTGGCCCAGATGCGCGGCCAGCACGAGGCCATGGTGGCGCGTGTGGCCGCTGCTGAGGCGCTGGCCAAGCAGCACGCTACCGGCGTCAAGGCGCTGCAGCACCAGCTGAGTGCAGAACATGAGAAGCTTGCCACTCAGGTACGCATATCCGTCCTCCTCTCTTCTCTCCACACACCTTGACTCCTTTGAGCCGTTTTGCTCGTCATACAGTGAGCACAGGGTGGCGAAAGCATGAGCAGAGCATGCTGAGCCTGTGTCTTCCTGTTGTTGTGACTGACAATGTGTGCCATGTTTCTGGCTTTTTCTTGCAGGCTAACCAGCTCATGGCTGCGAATGAAGAAGTGCGCAAGCAAGCCGCTGAGATCGCCAACCTGCAATGCAAGCTAGAGATGAGTTCTGACGAGCTGCTGGCTGCGCGAGAGCAGCTCAAGCTGGCCCACCAGCAGGCCGCTGTGCAGCTTGCTGACCAGCTGCGCACAGCAAAGGAGCTGGAGGCCGCCACGCAGGAGACGGCTGCGCAGCAGTCGCAGCTGCAGAGCCTCCAGCGGCAGCTTGCTGCTGAGATGCAGCTGTCGGCTGACCAGGCTGCTGAGCTGTGCCGCACGCATGAAGAGCTGGCTGCTCAGGAGCGCATTCTGTTTGAGCTGCGCTCCCGCGACGAGCTGGTCAGCGCCGAGCTGCAGGCCAGCCGTGGCAAGCTGCTCGACACGCACGAGCAGACGGCCACCGCGGCTGTCGAGCTGCAGGCTGCGCAGGAGCAGCTGGCGCAGCGCGAAGCTGACGTCGCGCAGCTGCGCGATGAGCTGGCCGCAGCCCAGTCTGAGCTGCAGGGCGCGCTGCGCAGACTGTGCGAGGCACAGGAGCACGCTGCGCTGCAGGCTGCAGACGCGGAGTTCATCAACGCGCAGCTGGCCAAGGCCACTGCGGACGCCGAAGAGGCCCGCACACAGGCCGCAGCTGCGGCAGCTGCGCTGGAGGCGCGCGAGCACAAGGTCGCCGCGCTGGCTGCGCAGGCTGCCGAGGCGCAGCAGGGTAAGGACCAGCTGACTGCTCGGTCTGCCGAGCTGGCCACGCTGCGCGTCGACTTGCTGCAGACGCAGGAGCAGCTGGCCAGCGCGCAGCGGCTGGTGACCGAGCGCGACGACCGGCTGGTCGAGCTGCTGCGGGAGCTGGACTCCCAGCAGAAGCAGTTCACTGCGCTGCGCTTCCAGGCCGACCAAACCTGCGAGAGCCTCAAGTCAAAGTCCGCACTCCTTGCTGACGCAGAGACTGAGTTAGCCTCCTTACGTGCATTCAAAGATATCAAGAATGAGTACGCAGATAGGATCAGCGCCCTGGAGGCTGAGCTGGCTGCGGCTGCCGAAGTGGTTGAGCAGCTGCAGGGCCAGCTGCAGGCGGCTGAGGAAGGCCAGGAGGCAGCCAGTGACGATGCTGCGGACCTGCGCGAGCAGTTAGCCGCCAGCGGCCGCGAGCTGCAGGCCGTGCGGGACGCGCTGGCCGCGGCGCAGGCGCTGGCTGCCGAGCGCGCGCGTGAGATCTTTACGCAGGGTGAGCACCTGCTGCTGGTGCAGACGGAGTTGGCCATCTTGCAGCAGCAGGTGGCTGACCGTGAGGCCGAGCTGTCGGGGCTGACTGACGCCGCGCAGCTGGCTGCAGCCACAGCCGACAGCGAGAAGCGCCAGGTGCTGTCCTCCCAGGAGCAGCTGCGCGCACGTGCTGAGGACGTGGTTAAGCGCCAAGCTGCCGCCGAGGCTGAGATCGCAAACCTCCGTGTGAGCCTCGCCGAGATGGATACCACGCTCACCCTGGTGACCCGCGAGCGAGACAGATGCTCAAAGGACTTCCACGCCGCACAGGCGCGGCTGAAGAGCGTGATCAGGGAGTTAGAGTCGACCAACGCAGCTAAGGTGAAGCTGCAGTGCGACCTCGCGGCTGCACAGAGTGGGCTGCAGACGCACCTGGTCGACGCTGTGGCTGTGCGCGATGACGCAGTCATGCAGCTAGAGCGCATGGAGGGTCACATTGCACGGCTTGAGCAGGAGCTTGACCGGCTGCGGTCTGAGCTGTCCCGTGCCCAGGCCGAGGCTAAGGCTGAGGCGAAGACGCCAGAGCCACTGCGTGTGGACATGGCTACGATCACAGACGAGCTGGGTAGCCCAGATCAGGTGTCATCGCCAAGCGCGTCTGAGGTCGACCTGCGCATCCAGCTGCTCAGTGCTCTGTCTGAGATTGCCACGCTGCGCACGGAGCTGCAGACGCTTGGCGGTCGCGCGCACGCGACCATCGGCGCCCTGCAGGCGCGCTTGGGTGAGGGTAGCATTGGGGTGGCTAGTGCGCGCGCAACGCGCACCACTGCGAGCAGTGTTGTGTCGGGCGCTGATGTGCGCAGCGTCAGCAGCTGCAGTGGCAGCCCAGCCAAGCTGCTAGAGAAGGTCGCCGAGCTAGAGCTGCAGACCATGCTGCAGGACTGCAACGAGCAGTATGACGCTGTTTGCGGGCTTAAGGACCGCGCCCGCGCGCTGCAGTCGCAGCTGTCCGCTGCTGCCGGCGACGCCGCGGTTGTGTACGAGATTGTGGCTGACATCCAGCCGCTGCTGGCTGAAGTCGACCAGCTGATCAGCCAGGGCACCCGGCTGGCTGAGACGCAGGGCGGGCTGCGTACCGCCTTGGCTGAGGCACTGGCTGCCGGTCAGGCGGCCATCGGCAAGGTCGACAGCTACAAGGCAAAGGCTGAGTCGGCGCGTGCTGAGCTCGTGCGGGCTCGCAGCACGTACCACGAGTCACAGCGCACGCTGCACGCGCTGCACGAGGAGTCCCAGCGGCTGAATCAGCAGCTATGGCAGCAGAACACGCAGCTGACGATCGAGCGCGACCAGTTGCTCGAGCGGCTGCAGCTGTCGCGCCCGACATCAACTTCTGGCCTTGCCCGCAGCGAGAAGACCTCGCCGGCCGTGTCGGCCGGCGGCGCCCCAGCCGGGCTGCCGCCACGGCCGCCAACCAAGGCCAGCGCTGGCGGCTGCCGCGTGCCTGACTGCGTTGCTGATGGCATCAGCCGTGTCAATACCACGGGTGGGTCCAGTGTGAACAGCAGTCAGTGGGTGAGCGCAAGGGGCAGTGAGTTTTCACTGGGTGGCCAGAGCACGGCCTCGCTAGGGTCCTCTGTTGCCCCTAACCCAGCGCCACAAACTGCCATAGTCAACGAGCTGGCTGTGCCCACACAGCTCCCACCAGGCTCGCCACTGCGTACTGATGGCTCAGATACCATGAGCGCACCCAACAGTGACGGCGGCGCGCCGTCAGAGCACTCCTCAGACGCTGGCCGGTCTTACAGGGCCGACAGCCTGATCGCCCCGACTGACAGTGACTCGATGTCCATGCTGTCTGTGGGGGGCCCTGTGGCCGTGGCAAGCAATGGTGGTGCGTCTACCGTTCGCTCTAGGGCCAGTGCCCCCTCAGTTCGCTCTAGGGCCAGCGTGACGCCACCTGAATCGGTAGCCATGCCCAGTGACGGTGGCGCGCCGTCTGAGTGCGCAGCCGTCGCGGCCGCCGCCGCCGTGTCACTTGGTTCCGTCGCACCCAGCGAAGGCGGCGTCCTGCCCACCCGCCCGTCCATGGGCGCGTACCTCATGCCGTCTGTGAGCGCCCGGTACAGCCTTGGCAGCGCAGCACCCCTAGAAACCGCCATGTCCGCGTACCCGCTGCCCTCCGAGACGGGCGCGGGCCACGCCGAGCCCGCAGGTGCCATCCCTGATACCGCAAGCCAGGGTGGGTCACAGGGCGCGAGGGACACGCTGTGTGAGCGGGAGAGCGTGATGGAGGTGCTGGAGAGCCAGCTGTCGGAGCTGTCAGGGGACATTCGCACATTTGAAACGATGGTGGAGAGGGTGGAGGCGCTGACTGAGGCTATGTCACGGTCGCGTGGGGGAAGCACAGCGAGGTCGTCTGCGTCCTCACTAGCAGGCGCCTCGCAGGGTCCCACTTCGCCTTAGGGGACCTATGGGGGATGAGTGTGTGCGGGGATAGGAAGGCCATGGGCAGCTTGCAGAGCCACACGGCGAAGGTCCGTACCGGCTGAGCCACGGACAGGGGCTCTGCCACGCCGCATACGTCGCTCTGCGTACAGATGCTGCACATGGGCCCTAGCACGCCGTAGAGCGTGCCACCACGTTGCTGTGCGCTCAGCTCCCTATAGAACCATAGCGCGCGGGCTTTGCTGCCTGCTGATGAAGCCATGTTCGTTACTCGCACGTGCTGAGACACGCACGTGCGAGCAGCGTCGTGACATACAAGCATCCATCGATGCTTGCAAATGATGGGACCCGGCTTAGATCTAGTGTTTTTCTTCGCGCACATTATCATAGCCAGAGCGCCTGTTTTCGTCTTAGCCGTGACTTAAAGCCATCTCTGCTGGAAGAAATGTTTGTGACATCTCATTCATGATACGCTTTTTCCTTTGTCCGACCTGACGCCCAATCAACGGCTTGTATACTAAGCCCCTCCAAGCACTCGCCCTTTTTCCGATTGATGTAGCATGCCTCATACTCAGTCCTTCCTTTTCACTGCTGTTTAGTCGCTGTCTTACTGTCGCACACGTTGTGCGGAAGGAACCCTGTACAGACTCGTCTGCCCAAACTGTAAATACTCCTGTATCAAAGCTGCTGTGCGGGACATGTGCGCGAAACTGGTCAGCACGCTCTGCTGCTGCGGGAGCTGCCTTCTCATACAGACTAGATGCATCCCTATCGCTCTGCCTATCGCTGGCTGCAGCACGCCTGTGCTGTGTTGCCGCCGTGATACATGCCATGCCTGCGCTCGCTCGCAGTATGGCTGCATGTCACTGCGCGCTGCACTCACACGCTCCATGACAGACCAATGCTGCTGCGCGCTCTGCACTGCAAAGGCATGAGCCTGCCGCCGTGACTCTGCTGCATGCTGACGCGCTCTTCTTGCGAGACATAGTAGATATCAGTGCTCTGTAAGCCAGGCAAACCTACCTCTTTGCGCTCAGAAGTGTGCTACGTGCTACACAAGCTGTGCATACCTCCGCAAACACGTGCCAGTTATGAAGCGCCTAGATTCTCAACCAAAGTCTCTATCCAAGCCAACACCAGACAAGCAATGAAGAAGCAGCCGGTGCGGGCTTATGCGATGTGCACATCGAGTCCCGCTGTTGTGCTCTGTGTACAGGAGAGCAACCTTGAACGTCTCTCCACGCTCCTGTCGAGCTCTGGCGGCGGTGACACTACTACGCGAAAAGTCGGCCACGTGACGGCCCCCCAGCAGCCCTCGCCCGGACGCATCTCACTCTCACAGGTCAATGACCAGCTCACATTGAGTGACCCGTCAGGTGGGTGTTTCTTACAGTCACGACGCCCCCTGTTATCACGAACAGGATTGTACTGTGCACCCATCTCACAAGCCAGCTCCAGCCACATTGCAGCGTCTTCTCCCAGTGAGACAAACAGCACTGCTTGTATGATGAAGCGTGTGGTTTATGTGGACTGCTGCAGGTGCGGTGTGCGCCGGCTCGTCAGGCACGTCGACCGCCGGCGGCCACGAGGCTCTCAGCGCCACCAATCCTCTCTTCGCAGAGCAGCAAGACCCGGCCAAGGCCCGACGCAGGAGTGTTGAAACTCTCTCCATGGAAGCCGCGCTCTTCGCCGCCGCCGCCGGCGAGGCCGCCGACGGCACGCCCCGCGCAGACGCGGCGCGGACGTCGCACACCACGCCCGTCCCGCTCACTATGCGCACTGAGCACAGCGTGCCTGGCCACGTACCGCTGAGCCTGAGACGCAATGCGCTATTCGATGACGATGAAGGATCGTGTGCGTCTTCGCCTGGGGCTATGGACAATGGTAATGGCCCACTAGCAAGCGTGAGACGGGCTACGCTGTTTAGTGATGGTGATAAGGGGTCCCATGCGTCATCCCGTGGTGCTGGGAATGGACTTGGGGGCTCGCCACCGAGTGTCTTTGCCACGCCAGCGGCCCACCTGCCGTACGGCAGCCCTACACAGTCGCTACCGACGCCACCCAGCTTGGTACGTACATGCACTTCACACCACCATGCACACTGCATCACCCACAAGATGTCTGCTCTTGCCCACTTATGTATGCTAGGTTGACATACGTGCTTACGCCGTGCCGGGCCCAGGAGGCAGGGGGTCTGGCTCTTGTGCTAGTGACGCATAGCGGTGCATACGGTGGCCGCGACTGTGGTGGTGCTACGTATGTTTGTGTGTGCAGGGTCCAGCTTTCTCTACACCCATGGGAGAGCTGATGGGCTACGGGGACAGTCCTGCCTCAGTCACACACGTGCCTGTCACCTTCGGTGCAGACACTGCACAGTCTGAATACGTGAGTATCATTGCATACATGCACAGGCATCAGTGTGCATGCGCAATCACAACACGTCAGTACCAATGCATGTCCCCATCATTTTGTCTCACAGCAAAGTCCAGTAGCCCTGCAGCCCTTCGGCAACTGCGTGTGTGTGTCTGACTGTGCGTTTGTGTGTGTGTGTGTGTGTGTGTGTGGTTTGTGACATGGCTATGATCACCACAGGTGGCACGGCTAGAAGAGCAAGTTCGCACGTTACAACAACAGCTCCAAGAGTACTCAGCCCTCGTCAACATGGTGGGCAGCCGTCGCAGCACGCGCGACACGCCCGCCACCACTCCCAGAGAGCCAACACCCGCAGGCTTCGCCCTTGGCACGTCACAAAGCATCACAGGCGCGAATACAACCTCGCGTTTCATGGCAGAGAGGGTGGGCACGCCCGGTGCGAGGACGCCGAGAGATGGTGGGGTGGGAAGTGTGGGGCAGGTGCCAGCGGGCTTGGAGCATGTGTCGGAGCCGAGTCGGCAGATGGTGCTGATGCTGCAGGCAAGGTTGGACGCGGCGCAGCATGAGCTATCAGACAGGGAGCAGCAGATACAGCAGCTGGCCGCACAGGTGAGTGGGAGGAGGTGCAGGTGCTCCACACTGCCTCCACAGCTTCGCATACCTTCCGTACACACACACACGCACATGTACACATAGACACACACACTAGAAGAGCCTGTGGGCTGCTTAAACTGTGTGCGCATTGCCGTGCAGGTGTCAGGCAATAGCACTCATAGGCATCCACAGGTGTTTCCCGTGTGTCATGCGCGGTGTTCAACAGGTGTCCCAGTCCAAGCCTGGGGTGCGCAAGGTCATGTCAGTGGTGGGTACGCCTGCCCCCTCATCACCCGGTACCAAGGTGCAGACCCCGCGTGCAGGGCTGCAGGACGCCCCAGTGGCCAGTGGGGTGTGTGTGGGTCTGGAGGGCCATGAGTTCCTGTCTTTGGACACGGATGAGGAAGACGACCAAGAGGTGAGTTCTTGGCCATGCACTTGAGTGCATGTGCATACACATGCAAACACATGCGCGGTCAAACAAAACGCAGCGTTTCGCGACGACAGAACCGATGCGGGTATGCAGAGGCCAGATTCGCACACAGCTATCCGAGGGCGATACCACCTGCGTGCGCCCTGTTTGCACAGGTTCTGAATGTCCCAGATTCCCTAGCCAAGCAGTACCTAGAGGCCGCGGGGCTGCCCACAGACCTGGGCTCAGACAGTCCCATGCAGACCCCCGTGAGGGACAGAGCTGCACACGAGGAAGAGGCTGTCAGGCAGTCGCTGCCGCTGCAGTTTCTGGGGGCGCAGGCCAGCCAGGGCAACGACATTGGACTGGACAACACAGAAGCACTTCAGGTGTGTGTGTGTGTGTGTGTGCATGCACGACTGTATCGTGAGGCAGGTCATGATTGGTGGCTCTTATGCTGGGATAAGTACACTCGTGTGTGTGTGTGTGTGTGTGTGTGTAGGCGCGGGTCGCCAAGCTCACACGCGAGGTCGAGGAGGGCAGACACGAGCTCGAAAGCGCACGTCGTGAGTCAGAAGACCTTCGCGACGAGTACTTCAGGCTACAAGACCAGCACATCCAGC
>VFQQ010005116.1_pt1 | contig 11072 bp, 11 predicted proteins | sample 3512341 | NCBI WGS metagenome assembly VFQQ01 (sample SAMN10412373, study PRJNA504923) | tailings metagenome | isolation source: Relicate 2 Philex TSF1 revegetated site | place: Philippines: Tuba, Benguet | collected 2017-08-29
CTGGATGGAGGACTTCGAGGCGCTGCACCTGGCCTGCGCCTTCGACATCAAGGTGCCGGAGACGCGCACGCTCGAAATCATGCGGCTGTTGTCGCTGATCAACGAGCAGATGCTGTTCGGTCATTTCGATCTTTGGGAGCAGGAAGGCGCGATCATGTTCCGCCAGTCCCTGCTGCTTGCCGGCGGAGTCGAGCCGACCAGCCAGCAGGTCGAGATACTTCTCTCGTCGGCGCTCGAAGCCTGCGAATGCTATTTTCAGGCATTCCAGTTCGTCGTCTGGTCGGGCACGTCCGCCAAGGATGCGCTCGCCGGCGTTCTCTTCGAGACATTCGGCAACGCATAAGTTTCCATGACCGCGGACACGCCAAAAAAGCCGGAGATCACCTTCGCCGATTTCGATCGCGTCGACATCCGTGCCGGCACGATCGTCGAGGTGGAACCATATCCGGAAGCGCGCAAGCCGGCTTTCAAGCTGAAGATCGATTTCGGCCCGGAGATCGGCATCAAGAAATCGTCGGCGCAGATCACCAAATACTATTCCCTCGACACGCTGGTCGGGCGGCAGGTCTTTGCCGTGGTCAATTTTCCGCCGCGCCAGATCGGCAAGTTCATGTCGGAAGTGCTGACGCTCGGCTTTCCTGACGAAGAAGGCGACGTCGTGCTCGGCGCCATCGAGCGACGCGTGCCGGACGGCGGCAGGCTTTTCTAGCAACGGCTTGTGAACGCATTTTTTGCGCTGAAAATCTTGTCGCGCCGAATTGCTTCCAGACCCAAAATGACAGATATCGATTTGGGGACAAAATGAGCCGGCGCTGCCGGCTTTCTTGCTGTTTGGGGGCATCGGCAATGAGCGATTCTTTTCGTGAAACGACTTCTGTGTCGTGGTTCGGGCGTATCGGGCGATCCTTCCTGGGAATGCTTGTCGGCCTCGCGCTGATCGTCGGTATGGTGGCGCTGCTTTTCTGGAATGAGGGCCGCGCGGTGACCACGGCGCGTTCGCTGGCCGAAGGCGCCAACGCGGTCGTGGCGATATCCAGCGATGCGGTCGATGCAGCCAATGACGGCAAGCTCGTGCATGTCGGCGGCCAATTGACGACCGCCTCGACGCCTGAAGATACCGACTTCGGCATAAGCATCCAGGGCGTTCGGCTGGTGCGCAATGTCGAGATGTATCAGTGGATCGAAGAATCGCAGTCGGAAACGACGAAAAAGCTCGGGGGCGGCGAAGAGACGGTCACGACCTATAGCTATTCGAGAGCCTGGAAAGACAAGGCGATCGACGCGTCCTCTTTCAAGCGCCCGGACGGCCACGGAAATCCATCCATGGAAGTGAGCGGCCAATCGTTTCAGATACAAAAGGGCACGCTCGGCGCTTTCTCGCTCGACAGGCCAGTGCTGAACCAGATCGGCGGCGAGCAGGCTCTGACGATTACGCCTGCCATGGCGGCCGATATCCAGGCGGCTTACCCCGGTTCGGAAAAGGTAAGCGTCTTCAATGGCGGCATCTATCTCGGGGCCAGCCCTGCGTCGCCGGCCATCGGCGATTATCGCATCAGCTACCAATTCGTGCCGCTGGGTGACATCAGTGTTATCGCGCAGCAATCCGGTGCCTCGTTCGCGCCTTATCAGACGGCTGCCGGCGACGCCTTGCTGATGGTTCAAAGCGGCATGGTGCCTGCGGACAGGATGTTTGCCGATGCCGTCAGCGAGAACAATGTGCTCACCTGGATCGTCCGTGTCGTCGGTCTCCTGTTTCTCGCCATCGGCTTTGGTCTGGTCATGGGGCCGGTCGGCGTTCTGGCCGACATCATTCCCTTCCTCGGCAGCATCGTGCGGCTGGGAACGGGTACGCTGGCCGTCGTCCTGGCGGTTCTTGTCGGGACCTCGACGATCGCTCTGGCATGGTTCTATTACCGGCCGCTTCTGGCAATCGGCATTATCGTTGCCGGCGCGCTCGTCGCATACGCGATAACCTATCTCGGGCGCTCGCGAAAGCCTGTGACGACTGTTGCCGCATAGGCAGCAGCGCGACGGTTCGTGTTTGCGAACCGTCGCGCCCTTTCGTGTCTATCACGACAAATGATGGACCTTTTGCAACCCGTAGACCGGCGTTGCGATGCCTTCCTGCCGCGCCTTGAGTTGCAGCGACAGATACTGCGAGTAATGGCGCGACTGGTGGAGGTTGCCGCCGTGGAACCACAGCGCTTCCTGCTGCGTCGGCTTCCACATGTTGCGCTGCTCGCCTTCCCACGGGCCGGGGTCCTTGGTGGTGCTTGAGCCGAGGCCCCAGACCTTGCCGACCTTGTCGGCGACTTCCCTGGAGATCAGGTCGGCTGCCCAGCCATTCATGGAACCGTAGCCGGTGGCATAGACGACCAGATCCGCCGGGAGTTCGGTGCCATCCGTCAGGATCACCGAGTTTTCCGTCAGTTCCTTCACGTCGACGCCGCTTTTCAGCTTGATCGAGCCGTTGGCGACGAGTTCCGAGGCTCCGACATCGATGTAGTAGCCGGAGCCGCGGCGGAGATATTTCATGAATAGCCCGGATTCGTCATCGCCCCAATCCAGCATGAAGCCGGCCTTTTCCAGCCGCTTGTAGAAGTCGGCATCGCGTTCGCGGATTGCGTTGTAAACGGGGATCTGGAACTCGTGCATGATCCTGTAGGGCAGGGAGGCGAAGATCAGGTCGGCTTTTTTCGTCGTCATGCCGGCTTCGACCGCCTGTTCGGAGTAGAGCGAGCCTAGCCCTATCTCCATCAGCGAATCCGACTTGACGATGTGGGTCGAGGACCGCTGGAGCATGGTGACATCCGCACCCGCTTCCCAGAGTGCTGCGCAGATGTCATGCGCCGAATTGTTGGAGCCGACGACGACCACCTTCTTGCCGACGTATTTCTCGGGGCCGGGGTGCTTCGAGGAATGCTGCTGGTCGCCCTTGAAGATATCCATGCCCTTGATCTTCGGCATGTTGGCCTTGCCCGACATGCCGGTGGCCAGCACGAGTTGCTTGGGCTTCAGCACGATCTCCTTGCCGTCGCGCTCGACGACGACCGTCCATTCCTTGGTCTTCTCGTCGTATGAAGCGCTCTTGCACTCGGTCGAGCTCCAGTAATTGAGCTCCATGACCTTGGTATACATTTCCAGCCAGTCGCCGATCTTGTCCTTGGGCGCGAAGACGGGCCAGTTCTTGGGGAAGTCGATATAGGGCAGGTGATCGTACCAGACCGGATCATGCAGGCAGAGCGACTTGTAGCGCTTGCGCCAGCTGTCGCCGGCGCGCTCGTTGCGCTCGATGATGATGGTCGAAACGCCGAGCTGGCGCAGCCTTGCGCCGAGCGCGATGCCGCCCTGGCCGCCGCCGACGATCACGCAATAGGGCTGGCGCGAGAAGCCGAGCTCGCTGGCTTCCTCCTCGCGCTCTTCCTTCCATGTCTTGCGGTTCTTGCCCGAGCCGTGCTTGGCGCCCAGCGGGCGGGCGAAGCCCTGCGGCTCCTCATGGCCTTTCAACTCGCTCATGGTGGTCAGCAAGGTCCAGATGCGGCCGTCCTTCAGGCGGATATGGCCGTAGCCGCGCGCCACATTGGTCTCGAAGGTGATCCAGCCGTCGATGATGCCGTCGGCCTCGCTAACGTCTTCGCCTTCGGCCAGAGCCCATTTCTCCGGCTGGGTAGCTGCGAGCTGTTCTTCCAGCATCTGGCGGACCTGATCGGGGCCTTCCATCGTCTTGATGTTCCAGGTGAATGTAACGAGGTCACGCCAGTAGCAGTCTTCCTGAAACAGGCTGACTGCCGTGTCGATGTCGCCGGCGGCGAGAGCCTTGCCGAAGCGGTCGAGCAGATCGGTAAGTGTCTTTTGCGGTGCCTTTTCGAGCATGGATGTTCCTCCCATCGGTGCTGAAATATCGCCGTGACGTGCCTGTCTCCTCCGGGCCGGTCTCGCAGCGAATGCGGGAGTATCTGCAAAGATCGCGACGGTCGTCACGCCCGACCATAGTTTGCAGGGGATTCAACCGCTTATGGGAAGCAAAGGTGCTTCGCCGCATTCCGCTGCGTTAGGCCGGCACCTTGATGATCGCCCTCAGGCCTCCTAGCGGGCTGTCGTCCAGCGTGATGTCGCCGCCGTGGCTGCGGGCGATGTCGCGCGCAATGGCAAGACCCAGACCCGTGCCGCTGGCGTCCAGATTGCGGGCCTCGTCGAGCCGCACGAACGGCTTGAACACCTCTTCGCGCTTTTCCGGGGGAATGCCCGGCCCGTTGTCGTCGACGACCACCGTCAGCGAACCGCGCGTATGGGTGGCGTTGACACGCACTTCCTTGGCGTAGCGGAAGGCGTTGCCGGTGATGTTGGCGAGAAGCCTGCTGAACGCATTGGGGCGCACATGGATATCACGGTCGCCGACGAGCGACGTGGCCAGCTTGCGCTCGCGCAGCTTGGCCTCTTCGCCAAGCTGATGGAAATAGGCATCGAGATCGAAGCGGCCGGGGTCTTCCGAGGCCTCGCCGCGGGCGAATTCGAGATAACCTTCCAGCATCGACTGCATGTCGTCGATGTCCTGATTGAGTGCTGCGAGGTCCGGCTTCTTGCCGGACAGCGCCAGTTGCAGCCTGAAGCGGGTGAGGATCGTTCTCAAATCGTGGCTGACGCCGGTCAGCATCGCGGTGCGCTGCTCGATCTGGCGTTCGATGCGCTCGCGCATCTGGATGAAGGCGAAACCGGCACGGCGCACTTCCTCCGCACCACGCGGGCGGAAGTCGCGCGGCATCGGGCGGCCCTTGCCGAAACTCTCGGCGGCTTCCGCCAGCGCCAGGATCGGCCTGATCTGGTTGCGCAGGAACGGAATGGCAATCACCAGCAGCACCAGCGAGGTGCCGACCATCCAGATCAGGAAGATGTGGGTGTTCGACGCATAGGCCTGACTGCGGCGCACGAAAACGCGCAGCACCTTGTTTTCGAGCTGAATGCGCACTTCGACGATGTTGGAGTTGCCGACCGTGTCGATCCAGAACGGCCGGTTGATCTGCCGGGTGATTTCGGCAGAGAGAATCTGGTCGAGGATCGAGAAGAAGGGCTTCGGCCCCGGCGGTGGCAGGGGGTCGGGCGGCAGCAGGTCGATCTTCAACGAGAGCCGGTCCTGCGCGATGCGGATGACGTTGGCGTAGTCGTCGTCATGCGGGTAGGTCTCGATCATGTCGATGATCGCGGCGATGTCGCGGGTCACCGCCTGCGACAGGCGCAGCGTTACCGTCTGCCAGTGGCGTTCCATGAAGTTGAAGGCGACCACCGACTGCAACAGGATCATCGGCGTGATGATGATGATCAGCGAGCGCGGATAAAGCCGCTTCGGCATGTAAAGCGAAACCAGCCGCCAGAAGCGTTTCCAGTTTTTCGGCACGGCGGCGACCGCGCGCCTGGCGCGCGCGACGATATTCTCGTTTCCCGGTCCGTTCAGTTCCGAAGTCGCCATCTGCCGTTTCCATCCGCCAATGGCCCGCTACGTGCGAAGCCATCGGAAGGTCAGTCTATTCCACATGCGGACGGGCGAGAAGAGCCTAGAGAAATCAAACGGTTAGGTGCGTAGTCCAACGCACGCCGCCGTTTGAATTCATTGCGTTATTTCGAAAGACGAAAGCGCAACATCGAACCCGGTCCGATCCGATCAATATAGGGAGTTCGGGCCGATTCCCAATCGGAAACGCGGGCGTCCGATAAAGACGCCCGATCGTTTTGAGCACCTATTCGACGCTCAGCCGGTAGCCGATGCCGCGAACCGTCTGCAGCCAGACCGGATTGGACGGGTCGCGCTCGATCTTGCGGCGCAGGCGATTGATCTGAACGTCGATCGTGCGCTCGCCGACGTCGGATTCGCCTGCCACCAGTTCATGGCGCGGAATGGTTTCGCCGGCACGCTCGGCAAAGATCGCGAGGATTTCCTGCTCGCGGTCGGTGAGTTTCAGCGGTTCGCCGCCCCTCTTCAGTTCACGCTTGGCGATCTGGAAGGTGTAGGGGCCGAATACCAGCTGCTCGACCTTGGGCGTGGCCGCTGGCCCGCCGCGTCGCAATATGTTGTTGATGCGCAGGATGAGTTCGCGCGGATCGAAGGGCTTCGGCAGATAATCGTCCGCGCCGGCTTCCAGCCCGGTGATGCGGCTGTCGGTTTCCGACAGCGCCGTCAGCATCAGGATAGGCACGGATTTTTCGGCGCGCAGCGACTTCGTCAGGTCGACGCCGTTCTCGCCGGGCATCATGACATCAAGGATCAGCAGGTCGAAATCGAGCCCGGCAAGCTTGCGTCGCGCCTCGTCGGCATTGCCGGCGACGGTGATGCGAAAGCCGTTCTCGCTGAGATACTGCTTCAGCAGGTTGCGGATACGAGTGTCATCGTCAACGACAAGGAGATGCGGTGCATCATCTTCCGGCGCTGTCGGATGGTCGGCTATCTCATTCGTCTCCATGGCTTTCCCTCAGCGTATTTCCCGGCAGATTGTCAATCTGCGCTCTCAATTCAGGATTGACCATCGCTTTGAGGAATTGTTCGATCCCCTCGCGTTCGGTCGCTCGTGCACTCTCCAATGCCGCACTGATGCGGCGTGACTGTGGCCGGGCGAGGTCCAGAGCCAGCGCACGGCCCTTTTCGGTTGGGTAGAGCTCACGCTGACGCCGATCGCGAGGCCCCTGTATCTGTATGACATGGCCTGTGTCGATCAATTGCTTCAGGACGCGCGCAAGGCTCTGCTTGGTGATTTTCAAGACGTCGAGCAATTCGGCAACCGTCAATCCGGGCATCCGGTTGACGAAATGCAGGAGGCGATGATGCGCGCGGCCGAAGCCGTATTCTGCCAAAATCTGGTCCGGGTCGGAAGTGAAATCCCGATAGGCGAAGAAGAGCAGCTCGATGATGGCCAGATCGATGCCATCCTCGTTGGAGAGTGCGGTTCTGATTGGTTTGGCATCCTTGCCGTTACGATCTGCCATGGGTCTCCTGTGAGGTCGCTCAAATTTATGTCAGCCTTGTTGACATATTTTAGCAGCGCTGGTAATTTTTGCCAAGCTTTTCGGCCAATTGCGAACGAAAAGGCAAGCCTCAGCCGTTTTTCCGGAACTTCATGAGTTTGCCTTGTCGGTCATATCGGGCCGGGCTTCAAGCCATCAATCGACATTGTGGCTGGTGTATTTCGACCCGAAAATTTGTGCGGGCGAGGACCCGCTGGAGGATATCATGGCATCCGTTCCCTTCGATCAGCTGGATGGTTTCATCTGGATGAATGGTGAGTTCGTAAAGTGGGCCGATGCCAGGATTCACGTACTGACGCACGGTTTGCATTATGCAAGTGCTGTATTCGAGGGCGAGCGCGCCTATGGCGGCGAAATCTTCAAGCTGACCGAACACACCGAGCGCCTGCACGAGTCGGCGCGCATTCTGGGCTTCACTATCCCCTATTCGGTCGCCGAGATCGACGATGCCTGCCGTGTGCTTCTCAAGAAGCAGGGTCTTCTGGACGCCTATGTGCGGCCGATCGCCTGGCGCGGCAGCGAGATGATGGGCGTTGCGGCGCAGAACAACCGCATCAACTGCGCCATCGCCATATGGCAGTGGCCGAGCTATTTCGATCCGGCACAGAAGCTGAAGGGCATCCGGCTGGACATGGCGGAGTATCGCCGTCCCGATCCGCTTACCGCGCCGTCGAAGTCGAAGGCTGCCGGCCTCTACATGATCTGCACCCTGTCCAAGCATGCGGCGGAAGCCAAGGGCTATGCCGATGCGATGATGCTCGACTGGCGCGGCCAGGTCGCCGAGGCGACCGGCGCCAACATCTTCTTCGTCAAGGACGGCAAGCTCCACACGCCGAAGGCCGATTGCTTCCTCGACGGCATCACCCGCCGCACGGTGATCGGACTGGCTAAGGATCGCGGGATCGAAGTAATCGAACGTGCGATCCTGCCGGAAGAGCTTGAAGGTTTCGAGCAATGCTTCCTGACCGGCACGGCGGCCGAAGTAACGCCGGTGTCCGAAATCGGCCCGTACCGCTTCCAGGTCGGTGAAATCGCCAAGACGCTGATGGAGGATTACTATGCCGCCGTTCAGCCAAGGCATGCGATTGCTGCCGAATAAGGCCGCGTCTATCGCAACCAAAGAAGAGTTTTCTTGCGGGCGGCGTTTGAGCGCCGTGCGTCTTTTCAGACGCACATAAGGACGCTCAAATACTTTAAGTCTGCTGCATCGTGCTTTCCTCAGCCGATGCCGGCTTTCGGGCCGATGCAGTGGCCGCCCGTGTCATTTCAGCGGCCTGGCATTTGACTTTCGTCTAAATCGGCGTCTCATGATGCACATCGGCTCGCGCGAGTCGGTTTTACTGTTGGAGGGATAGTAATATGGAAGCGCTTCTTCCGATCATCATACAGCTTGTAACCGGCGCCATAGGCGGCCTCGGAGTTGGTGCGGCACTCAAGCAGGCAGCGATGAGTGCAGTGGTAAAAGTGATCTCGGGTGCCGTTGGCGGTGTGGCCGGCGGGCAGATTCTTACGAATGTTCTGAGTGATCCCAATGTTGCAGGCGCGCTGTCCGGCTCGCTGGGCAATGCGGTTGGCGGTGTGGTCGGCGGCGGCGTGCTGACGGCAATCGTCGGTGCCGTGATGGGCGCGATGAACAAGCGCTGAGCGCTACAAATTCTCGATCGCGGGCGGTCTTCGGGCCGCCCGTTTTGTTTTGCGCGGTGGACGGTGGGGACGATCCTGCATAAGTATCGCCTGACAAAGCGAAAGGAAAATCATGGGTCAGCTCAACGCGGGCATCATTCCGGTCACAGCCTTCCAGCAGAACTGCACGATCCTGTTCGATACCGAGACGAAGTCGGGCGTCGTGGTCGATCCCGGCGGCGATGTCGACCGGATAGTGGCGGCGCTGAAGGACAACGGCATCACCATCACGGCGATCTGGCTGACCCATGGCCATATCGACCATGCCGGTGGGGCGATGGAGCTCAAGGAGAGGCTCGGCATCGATATCATCGGACCGCATGAAGCCGACCAGTTCCTGCTCGACAATATCGAGACCCAGGCCGAGCGATTTGGTTTGGCGAAGGACGAAGCGCGCAATTGCGTGCCCGACCGCTATCTCACCGAGGGCGAGACCGTTTCCTTCGGCGATCATGTTTTCGAAGTGCTGCATTGCCCCGGCCATGCGCCCGGCCATGTCGTCTTCTACAATCGCGATGCGAAATTCGCCCATGTCGGCGACGTGCTTTTTCAAGGTTCGGTCGGGCGCACCGACCTGCCGGGCGGCGATCATCCAACGCTGATTTCCTCGATCAAGGACAAGCTTCTGCCGCTGGGCGACGATATAGGTTTCATATGCGGCCACGGCCCGGGCGGAAAATTTGGGGAGGAAAGGCGAAGCAACCCGTTTTTGACGGAATAACTACACCGGCTCGTGCACCGCGGCGATGCGGCGATAGACGAAGCTGGTCGCGTCGTTGCTGCCGTCGGCGCGTGCTGCGGCCAGCGCATCTTCGATCAGTATGCCCATGCGGGCGTGGATCGGCGATTTGGCGCAGGCCGGGTCGGTTGCAGCCGGATCGCCAGCGATCGCCATCGCCTGGCAGCGGCAGCCGCCCCAGTCGATCTCCTTGCGCTCGCAACTACGGCAGGGCTCCTGCATCCAGTCGGTGCCACGGAAGGCATTGAATGCCGGCGAGTCCGTCCAGATATCGGCAAGCGAGCGGTCGCCGAAGCGTTCGAAGGTCAGCGAGCGTATGGTGTGCGCGGCGTGGCAGGGCAGCACCGTGCCGTCGGGCGCGACCATGAAGGCGTCGCGTGCCCAGCCGCCCATGCATGGCTTGGGGTAGGTGGCGAAATAGTCCGGTGTGACGAAATCGATGTTCATGATGCCGCGCAGACGCTCGCGCGCCGCCTCGACGATCTCGACCTGCCGTTCCACGGCTGCCCGGTCCGGCATCAGCGCATCGCGATTGACCAGCGCCCAGCCTGAATATTGTACATTGGCGATTTCCAGCCGTTCGGCACCGAGCGACAGGGCTAGCTCGATAAAATCGGGCACTTCCTCGATATTGTGCCGGTGGATCGGCGCATTGACGGTGAGCGGCAGGCCGGCAGCCTTTATGCGCCGCGCCGTTTCCAGTTTCTTTTCGTGCCCGCCGCGATTGTTGCCGATCCGCTCGGTGGTGGCGGCGTGTGCGCCCTGGAAACTCAACTGCACATGATCGAGGCCGGCTTCGGCCAAGGCGCGAATACGGCCCTCGGCGATGCCGACGCCGGCGGTGATGAGATTGGTGTAGACGCCGCGCGACGACAGCCCGGCGACGAGTTCCTCGAGGTCTCGCCGCAGCGTCGGTTCGCCGCCGGAAAGATGGACCTGAAGCACGCCGAGGTCGGCAGCCTGACGGAAAAGATAAAGCCAGGTCTGCGTGTCGAGCTCGCGGTTGGCCTTCATCAGTTCCGTCGGATTGGAACAATAAGGGCATTGCAGCGGGCAGCGGTGGGTGAGTTCCGCCAGCATGCCGATCGGGGGCAGGAGAGGTTCGCTCATAGCTTCACCAGCAGGTTGTCGGACCATTCCTGGAGGAAGGCGGTGACGTCGCCGGCAACGTCTTCTTCCGCTGCGTCATATTCCGCCGCCAGATCCGAGATGAGGGTGCCTATGGTGGTGCTGCCGTTGCAACGGCGCAGGATGTCGAGGCTGATGTCGTTGGGCCAGAACACCTTTTCCGGCGACAGAACCGACCAGGCCTGGCGCACCGGATCGAACTGGATGCGAACATGGCGCGGCAGGAAGGGCGTCGCCTGAAGCGAGACAATCCTTCGTTCGCGGGTCACTGTCATCGGCGCTCCTCCGGCCGAAATGCACCCGGCGGGATGTGGCCCGCCTCGCCATAGGCATGCATCAGCGCGTCGAGCATTGCCCATAGTATATCGCATTTGAAGACTAGCGCATCGATTACGGATTGCTGACGCTCGGGGCTGTCGGCGTGGGCCAGCACATAAGCGAGGGCGAAGTCGGAATCGCGCGAGGCCTGATCCGGCCGCGGCTTGAAATAGGCGAGGATGTCTTCGGTGAC
>VFQQ010005117.1_pt1 | contig 11072 bp, 7 predicted proteins | sample 3512341 | NCBI WGS metagenome assembly VFQQ01 (sample SAMN10412373, study PRJNA504923) | tailings metagenome | isolation source: Relicate 2 Philex TSF1 revegetated site | place: Philippines: Tuba, Benguet | collected 2017-08-29
TCATCTCGATCAGCGAACCGTCCGGCCTGCTCACCGGCAAGCTGCGGGCCGGCACGATCACCATCGGCGACGACAAGGGCACCTATGCGGAAATCCGCGACCTCGCGGTCGACTGGTCGCCATGGGAGCTGCTGTTCTTCAGCTTCGATGCCGAGCGCATCGCCGCCTCGTCCGTCTCCCTGCTGCGCCTGCCGGAGCCCAAGCCGGACGCGGAAAAATCCGATACGCCGTTCACGCTGCCGGTGGAGGTGCATGTCGACGCGCTGGAGGTTCCGGAGCTTTTCGTATCGGGCACGGTGGCGGGCCGCGACCAGCGCATCGTGCTGTCGGGCAGCGGCGATGCCACGGCCGAGAGCGTCGCGGTCAAGCTTTCCGCCTCGGAACAGGCGCGGCCCGATGCCCGCGTCAATGCGGACATCGTCTTCAACCCGGCCGACAACCAGCTTCGCCTGGAAGCCGATGTCGCCGAGCCGAAGGGCGGGCTGCTGGCGGCGCTGCTGAAGCTGCCGAACGATCCCGCCGTCGCGATCCGGCTCACGGGTGACGGCCCGCTGTCCGAATGGACCGGCCGCCTTTCCGCAGCCCTCGACGGCACGGAAATGCTGCGCGTTGACGGGCGCCACGACCTTTCAGCTAACGGGTTGCACACGATCGCGCTCAGCGGCGGCGGCACGTTCGACGCGCTGATGCCGCCGCAGCTTCGCCCGCTCTTTGCCGGCGAGACAGGGATCGACGTCGTCGCGGCCTTCGACGGCTCGGACATGCTGCGCATCGAAAAGGGCTCGATTTCGACCGGCACGATGACGCTCGGCGCTTCGGGCACCGTCAGCGCCAAGGGCGCAAACGACCTCGACGTGAAACTTGCCGGCCGGGATGGGCCGATCGATTTCCGCTGGCCGCTGGCCGGGGGCGATGCGCGCGTGCTGGTCGACGGCGCCGATATTTCGCTGACCGGCGAGGCGAGCGCTGCGGCGCTCCAGGTGGATGCAACGGTGGCTTCCGCCGAGCTGCCAGCCGGCCGGGCGGAAAACATCCGCCTTTCGGCCAAGAGCGATGCCTTCAACGTCGCAAGCCAGTCCGGCCGCGTGGATGTGACGCTGGAAACCGGCGCTACGGCCTTCGCCAATACCGATCTCGACCGCATGGTGAAGGGGCCGGCCAAGCTCGTCGCCACGCTGAACGTCTCCCCAGGCGAGATCGCCTTCGACCCTGCGACGCTCGAAAGCGCCAGCATCGGCGGCACGCTCTCGGGCCGCTACGGCCTCGAAAGCCGCGAGGCGGATGTCAACTTCCGGCTCTTCGCGCTGCCCGCCGTGTTGCCGCCGGCGCTGTCCGGCAAGTTCGACACCACGATCGCGATGGAGGGACGGGTCCAGCTCGCAAGCGACGGCGGCGTCCAGGTCTCCGGCCTTCAGGTCGAGTCCGGCACGCTGGAGACGGCGGGCACGGTGTCGCTCGGTGGTGGCAATCTCGATGCCGCCTTGACCGGCAAGGTGCTCAACCTCGGCAAGCTGCTCGCGGATGCCGCGGGCGAGGCGGCGTTCGAGCTTTCCGCGACCGGACCGGTGCAGGGGCTCGATGTTTCGGCCAAGGTCACATCGAGCGGCTCGACGCTCTCCGGCCGCACGCTCAGCGATCTCGTTGTAACGCTTACCGGCAATGCCGTTGCCTACAGCCCGTCCGGCGAATTGACGGCGACCGGTGCGCTCGACGGGCAGCCGATCAACGTGCGCTCCAGCATTACGTCGGAAGGCGGGCGCATCTCGGTGCCGGTGCTGGAGGCGGAAATCGGCCCGAACACGCTGAAGGGATCGCTGGCACTTGCCGAGAATTTCATGCCGGATGGCACCATCCGCTTCGACTTCCCGGATCTCGGCCTGCTCGCCGCCATGGCCGGCCAGCAGGCAGCCGGCGACCTCACCGGCCAGGTGGAAATCGCCACGACCAACGGCAAGACATCCGCGACGGTGCAGGCCTCCGGTTCCGCCATCCGGCGCGACGCGGTGAGCATCACCAAGCCGGCTGTCGATCTCACCATCGCCGACCTCGCCACCGCCGCGATCACCGGCACGGTGCGCGCCGAGCGGATCGCTTCCGGCGAGAACCGGCTCGACGCGCTGCGCCTCGATTTTTCGCGTGAAGGGCAAGCGACCAATTTCGATCTCGCGGGCCGGCTCGATGGCGCGCCGCTCGTGACGAAGGGCAAGGTCCTCCAGCGAGACGGCGGCCTCGACATCGCCTTGCAGGCCTTCGAAGCGGCACCGCGGCGCATCGCGCTGAAGCTCGCCAAGCCGACGATGATCGGCGTCACCAATGGCGTGGCGACGCTCGACGGCCTCACGATCCAGGCGGGGCGCGGCTCCGTCGCGGTCTCCGGCCGGGCGGGGGAGACGCTCGATCTGTCGCTTCGCCTCAATGCGCTGCCGGCCGACCTTGTCAATAATTTTGCGGCCGGTCTCGGTGCCGAGGGCACGATCAGCGGCACGGTGACGGTCAAGGGCCGGGCGGCGGCACCCGTCGTCGACTATGCGCTCGACTGGAGCGGGGCGCAGACGAGCCAGACCCGCGGGGCAGGCATCGGCGCGCTCAGCATCAATGCCAAGGGCGCCTTTGCCAACAACCAGGTGCGGCTCGACACGGTGCTCTCCGGCGCCGGCGGCCTGTCCTTCCGCGGCGGCGGCACGGTCGGCATCGGCGGTGCCACACCGCTCGGGCTGAAATTCAATGGCACGGTGCCGTTCGGCCTGTTGCAGGGGCAGCTCTCCGCGCTGGGCTTCGTGCTCACCGGCAATGCCAATGTCGACGTGTCGATCGGCGGCACGGCGGCGGCGCCCTCGGTCACCGGCAGCATCACGGCGGGCGGCGCGCGTCTCGTCGATGTGCGCCGCAACCTCGCGGTGGAAAACCTGACGATCCGCGTCACCATGGATGGGCGCCAGGCGGTGATCGAAACGGTCTCCGGCAAGCTTGCGAGCGGTGGCCAGCTTTCGGCGAGCGGCCGCGTCGGTATCGATCCGGCAAGCGGCTTCCCGGTCGACGTCACGGTGAAGCTTGGCGACATTACCTATGTCGACGGCACGCTGGTGACTGCTAATGTCGCGGGCGACCTGACGCTGAAGGGGCCGGTTGCGGCCCTCTCGCTGGGCGGCAAGGTGCGCATCAACAAGGCGAACGTCACCATTCCGCAGAAACTTCCGGCCTCGCTCTCCGAGATCGCCATCAAGCACCGCAATGCGCCGGCCGATGTCAAGCGCATGACAGCGGACGTGCAGCGCGACCAGGGCGGCGGCGGCGATGGCGCCTCGCGCGGCATCGCGCTCGATCTGACCATCGAGGCGCCGGGCCAGCTTTTCGTGCGGGGACGCGGCATCAATGCGGAGCTCGGCGGCAGCCTGAAGATCACCGGCACCTCGTCATCGCCCGTCGTCTCCGGCGGCTTCGAGCTTCGGCGCGGGCGCATGGAGATCCTGACGCGCCGCCTCGATTTTACCAGCGCGCATATCGGCTTTGCCGGCGGCCTCGTGCCGACGGTCAATCTGGTCGCCGCAAGCACGGCCGGCACCACGGAAATCACTGTCACGGTCGCAGGCCAGGCCAACAACCCGACGGTCACCTTCGCCTCCTCGCCCTCGCTGCCGCAGGACGAAATCCTGGCGCAGCTCATCTTCAACCGCTCGATGTCGAACCTTTCGGCAGTGCAGATCGCGCAGCTCGCCTCCGCCGCAAGCCAGCTTGCCGGCGGCAGCTCGACCGGCCTGCTCGACAGCCTGCGCGGCAAGCTCGGCGTCGACGATCTCGACATCACGACCGACGCCGAAGGCCGGGCGGCCGTCTCGGCCGGCAAATACCTGAACGAGCGAACCTATATCGAGCTGAAGCAGGACCCGGAAACCAACGGCGCCAAGGCCGTCATCAACCTCGACGTCGGCCGCGGCCTGAAACTGCGCGGCGAAGCCGGCAGTGGCGGCAGCGCGGGTGCGGGTATCTTTTATGAGAAGGAATATTGAGGCTGATGGGCTCTCGCCCTTTGCCTCACCCTGAACGTCATCCTCGGGCTTGACCCGAGGATCCACGCATCACCGCACGCCTAGAATTTGTCGCATGGATCCTCGGGTCAAGCCCGAGGATGACGTGGAGGGTAGGGCAACAGGTGAACCGGCTCACGCCAGCGCGTTCTTCGTCGTCTTCAGCAGGATATTCGTCTCGGTCACCGTGATGCCGTCGATGAGGCGGATGCGGTGGAGCGTTTCGTCGAAGGTGCCGAGGTCGCGGTCTTCGAGTTCGGCGATGAAATCCCAGCGGCCGTTGGTGGAGTGCAGCGCGCGCACCTGCGGCAGGCCGCGAAGCTGGGCGGCCACGCGGTCGGCCATCTTGCCGTGTACCTCGATCATGACGATGGCGCGCACGCCGCTTCCGGTCAGCTCCGCGCCCGTGCGGATGGTGAAGGCGGCGATCGTTCCCGATGAGACGAGCCGCTCGATGCGCGCCGCCACCGTTGCCCGCGAAGCGCCAGTCGTGACGGCCAACGAGGAGACCGGCGTGCGGGCATTGTGGCGCAGCGCACTGATCAGCGCGTGGTCGAGATCGTCGAGACTTACCATTGTGTCGCCCGGTGCTTTGCAAAATGCTGAAATGAGCCGCCTATTTGTCAGTTTTCCCTCTTTTTGCCAACAGCGTGAGGGGTAATAATCGGGCAAAACCGGGCGTACCGGCCCTCACGCACCTGCGGGGAAACCATGGCTGAAAATGACAAGCACATCGCGCTGATCGGCGCACCACTCGAAGAAGGTTCTGGCCGCCGCGGCGCGGCGATGGGGCCGACGGCGCTGCGCATTGCGGGCGTCGACACGACCCTGATCGAACTTGGGCACACGGTGACGGACGAAGGCGACCTGCGCCCGCTGCCGGCGCGCGATCTCGCCAACCATCCGAAGGCGAACAACCTGCAGATCGTCGCGGCCTTCACCCGCGCGCTCGACACGGCGGTCTATGATGCGGCGCGCGGCGGAAAGTTCCCGCTTATTCTGGGCGGCGACCACGCGCTGTCGATGGGCTCCGTCTCCGGCATGGCGCGTTATGCCGCCGATGTCGGCCGCCCGCTCTTCGTGCTCTGGCTCGATGCGCATGCGGACTTCAACTCGCCGGCAAGCTCGCCCTCGGGCAACATGCATGGCATGCCGGTCGCCTTTTTCTGCGGCGAGGCCGAGTTTGCGCCAATCCTCGAAGCGGGCCGCCCGATGGTCGATCCGAAGAATGTCTTCCAGGTCGGCATCCGCTCCGTGGATGCGCGCGAGCGCGAAGAGATCGCCGAGCACGGCGTCAATGTCTACGACATGCGCTCGATCGACGAGACCGGCATGGCGCATATCATGCACGACATCATCGCCCGCATCAAAGCGGCAAACGGCCTGCTGCATGTCAGCCTCGACGTCGATTTCCTCGATCCGGAACTGGCGCCGGGCGTCGGCACCACGGTGCCGGGCGGGGCGACCTTCCGCGAGGCGCATCTCATCATGGAGATGCTCTGCGACAGCGGCCTCGTCTCCTCGCTCGACCTCGTCGAGCTGAACCCGTTCCTCGACGACCGCGGCAAGAGTGCGCGCATCCTCGTCGAACTGACCGCAAGCCTCTTCGGGCGCCGCATTCTCGACCGGCCGACCCGCAGCGCCTGAACCCCGGAGGACTTTATGACGCCGTCGACCGAAAGCCTGATCGAAACCGAGTACCGTCTCGGCGCCCATAACTACAAGCCGCTCGACGTCGTGCTGTCGCGCGGCGAGGGCGTGTTTGTCTGGGATATCGACGGCAACCGCTATCTCGACTGCCTTTCGGCCTATTCGGCGGTGAACCAGGGGCATTGCCATCCGAAAATCCTGGCGGCGATGGTGGAGCAGGCGCAGAAGCTGACGCTCACCTCGCGCGCCTTCCGCAACGACCAGCTCGCGCATTTCTACGAGGAGATCGCGGCACTCACCGGTTCGCACAAGGTGCTGCCGATGAATTCCGGGGCGGAAGCCGTGGAGACCGCGGTGAAGGCGGTGCGCAAGTGGGGCTACGAGGTGAAGGGCGTGCCGGAGGGGCAGGCGGAGATCATCGTCTGCTCCAACAATTTCCATGGCCGCACCATGGGCATTGTCGGCTTCTCGACCGATCCGGATGCGCGCACCGGCTTCGGCCCCTTCGCGCCGGGTTTCCGGCATGTGCCTTTCGGCGATCTCGATGCGCTTCGCGAGGCGATCAACGAAAACACCGTCGCCTTCCTCATCGAGCCGATCCAGGGCGAGGCGGGCGTGATCATTCCGCCGGCCGGCTATTTCACGGCGGTTCGCGAACTCTGCACGAAGCACGGCATCACGCTGATCCTCGACGAGATCCAGACCGGCCTCGGTCGCACCGGCAAGCTGCTTGCCGAGGAGCACGAGGGCATCGAGGCGGATGTGACGCTGGTCGGCAAGGCGCTGTCCGGCGGGTTCTATCCGATCTCGGCGGTGCTTTCGAACAGCGAAGTGCTCGGCGTGCTGCAGCCCGGCCAGCATGGCTCGACCTTCGGCGGCAATCCGCTGGCCTGCGCCATCGCGCGCGCCGCGCTGAAGGTGCTGGTCGAGGAGGACATGATCGGCAATTCTGAGCGCATGGGCGACCGTTTCCAGGAAGGCCTCAAGGGCATCCGCTCCAATATCATCAAGGACGTGCGCGGCCGGGGCCTGATGCTGGCCGTGGAGCTCGACCCTGCCGCCGGCGGCGCACGCAAATATTGCGAGGCGCTGAAGGAGCGCGGCATCCTCGCCAAGGATACCCATGGCGACACGATCCGCATCGCCCCGCCGCTGGTCATCACCGGCGACCAGGTGGATTGGGCGCTCGAACAGTTCGAGGCCGTGCTGCGCACCTGACGGCTGCGGCAGGCGGAAAAGATCGAAGGCCCTGCGGCGACGCGGGGCCTTTGCGCATTTTCGGCACGACAAATGGCGGGCGTTTGAAAGATTTTAACCAGGGCATGCATAGGATCGGATCACGAAGCAGACCAAACTGGGCAGATCCAACTGGAAAGATCCCGATGACCTCCATCAAGACGACTGGCTTTGCCGGTGACACGCTCGAAATCATTGCATTCCGCCTGCATGATCAGGAATTCTGCGTGAAGACGACCACGATCCGCGAAATCCGCGGCTGGGCGCCGTCCACGCCGATCCCGCATTCGCCGCCGGACGTCATCGGCGTGATGAACCTGCGCGGCACGGTGATCCCGATCATCGATCTCGCCCACAAGCTCGGGATGAAGAGCACGGAAGCCAACGAGCGCAGCGCCATCGTTGTCGCCGAAGTGCACAGCATGGTCGTCGGCCTCGTCGTCGACCGCGTGTCCGACATCCTCACCATCCGCAGCGAGCAGATCCAGCCCGTGCCGGAGGTGACGACCTCCTTCGACAAGGCCTATGCCGAGGGCATCATCGCCCACGAGAACGGCATGATCTGCTTCCTCAACCTGTCGCGCATGTTCAAGGAGCGCGACGTGGAAGACATGGCGGCCTGATCGCCCTCAACTATTCACGACATGCCGGAACCGCCGTGCGTTTGCACGGCGGTTTTTTATTGTCTACTTAAAAACGCAACTTTCGAGTGAATTCGAGAATCATCAGGTAATCGCGTGCCTGACGTTACGTGAATACCTCGTTTTCCAGTCTATCCGTAAGTTATTGTTATATAACAGATCCAAAAAGTCGCCGCTCGATTTTCATCAAATCTTAAGTCTGTTTCGCCATCTTTGATTGTAGGAGGACATTTCTTCGGTCCGGCATGACGCCTCCCGCGAAGATGTATTCACCGCAGATCGTGCACGGTCGCCAAGGTGCTCCGTGCAGGAACGTCAACAACCGACGATCGACACGCGCCATCCGGCAAGTCTTGACGATCGCACAGAGGGACAGGTCATGCTTTCATTCGCGAAGTCCATGGATGCGGGCCAAATATTCGACGCGCTGTCGCGTTCGCAGGCCGTGATCCAGTTCGATCTCACCGGCACTATTCTGTCCGCCAACGAGAATTTCTGCCGGGCGCTCGGTTATGACCTGAAGGACATCGTCGGCAAGCACCACCGTATCTTCTGTGAAGCCGGTTATGCGGCGAGCGAGGAGTACCGCCAGTTCTGGGCGCGGCTCGGACGCGGCGAATATGATTCGAGCAGCTACAAGCGCCTGCGCAAGGATGGCAGCGAGATCTGGATCCAGGCCTCGTACAATCCGATCCTGCGCCGCGGCAAGCCCTACAAGGTCGTCAAGTTCGCCACCGACATCACCGAGGCGAAGATGCGCGCTTCGGAGGATGCCAGCAAGCTGGACGCGATCTCGCGCTCGCAAGCCGTCATCGAATTCACGCCGACCGGCGAAATCCTCTATGCCAACGAGAATTTCTGCGCCGGGCTCGGTTACGACCTTTCGGAAATCCGCGGCAAACATCACCGCATGTTCTGCGATCCCGCCTATGTGCAGACGCAGGCCTATGCGGACTTCTGGAAGAGCCTCGCCGACGGGCAGTTCATCTCCAACGAGTTCGTGCGCTACGGCAAGGGCGGGCGGGAAATCTGGATCCAGGCAGCCTATAACCCGATCCGCGACCTTACCGGCCGGGTCTACAAGGTTGTCAAGTTCGCCACCGACGTGACCGAACGCATGTCGGCAATCAACATGCTCGGCGGCGCGCTGAAGGCGCTGGCGGATGGCGACCTGACGCAAAATCTCACCAAGCCCTTCGTTCCCTCGATGGAAGCGGTGCGCAGGGATTTCAACGAAGCGGTCGCCGGCCTGCATGACGCGATGCGCACGGTCGAGACCAATGCCAACGCCATTGCCTCGGGTGCGCAGGAGATTCGCTCGGCCGCGGACGACCTCGCGAGGCGCACCGAGCAGCAGGCGGCCTCCGTGGAGGAAACCGCCGCTGCGCTCGACGAAATCACCACGACTGTCGCCGATTCGAGCCGCCGGGCCGGCGAGGCCGGGACGCTCGTCGCCAGGACCCGCGCGGGTGCGGAAAAATCCGGCGACGTCGTCAAGAATGCGATCGGCGCGATGGGGCAGATCGAGCAGTCCTCGCGCGAAATCTCCAACATCATCGGCGTCATCGACGACATTGCTTTCCAGACCAACCTCTTGGCGCTGAATGCTGGCGTGGAAGCGGCGCGGGCGGGCGAAGCGGGCAAGGGCTTTGCCGTCGTGGCGCAGGAAGTGCGCGAACTCGCGCAGCGCTCGGCCAGTGCGGCCAAGGATATCAAGGCGCTGATCAACACCTCGGGCGAGCAGGTGAAAAGCGGCGTGGCGCTGGTCAACGAGACCGGGCGCGCTTTGCAGGAAATCCTTGGCCAGGTGCAGGAGGTCCACTCCAACGTGGCGGCGATCGTCGAGGCCTCGCGCGAACAATCAACCGGGCTTCGTGAGATCAACCAGTCGGTCAATTCCATGGACCAGGCGACGCAGCAGAATGCGGCAATGGTCGAGGAAAGCACGGCGGCCAGCCACGCCATGGCGCGCGAGGCAGACGCGCTGCACACCCTCATCCGCCGCTTCAAGCTTGCCGGCAATGCCCAGCCGGCCCAGCGGGCGCCGTCGCCGGCACCCGTATCGCAGCTTCATGCCGTGGCGCGCACCCTGCGGGCGCCGCGTGGCTCCTCGGCGCAGGCAGCGGAGAACTGGGAAGAGTTCTAAGCGCGCATCGCGGCATGAAAAAACGGCCGGCAGCAATGCCGGCCGTTGGCGTTTCACGGGGGGTGGTCTCAGGGTGCGGGTGGCGCGCTGTTTTCGCGCGCCGGCGGCACTTCGGCCGGCGGCGGACGGTGGATCAGCGGCACGGCCTGCAGCACGAGGCTGTCCAGCCCTTCGCCGCCGTGATTGTCGACGATATCGAAAAGCTGCCGGCGCATGCGGGGCTCCCAGAACTTGTTGATGTGGGTCGCCACACCGTTCGGCCCCTCGCTTGCGGGCTGCGAGTGGAAGAAGGTGGCGATCTGGTTCGCCATTCTCGGGATTTTGCTGCCTTCCGACATGTTTGGCTCCTAACCGTTGCCCAGGCGCCGTTCCGCGCCGGACACGATGCGCTCCGCACCGGTGAAAATCTCGAATTCCTCGCCGCGCACCAGCGCGATCAGCGTCATCCCGGCATCCTCCGCCGTGCGGATGGCGAGCGCGGTGGGTGCGGAAATAGCGATGATGAAGGGGCTGCCGATGATCGCCGTCTTCTGCACCATCTCGACGGAAACGCGGCTCGTCACGACGACGGCACCGGCGCTGCCCACATGCCCGGCGCGGCGCGCGGCGCCAACAAGCTTGTCGAGTGCATTGTGCCGGCCGACATCTTCGCGCACTGCGATGAGGCCGGTGCCCGGCACGTAGAAACCTGCGCCATGCACGGCGCGCGTCACCATATGCAACGGCTGCTGGCCGTTTAGCAGACGAACGGCGTCCGCCACCTCGTCTTCGGTGAGCGTAAGCGTCGACGAACGCACGGAGGGCGTCACGCGCACGGCCTGCTCGATCGATTCGATGCCGCACAGGCCACAGCCCACAGGGCCGGCCATGTGGCGGCGGCGGGCGGTCAGCGCGTCGTTCTGCGGATCGGCCAGCTGCACCTGCACGTCGATGCCCTTGTCTTCCGCCACCACCTCGACGGTCTCGATTTCGGAGGGATCGCTGATGATGCCTTCCGTCAGGCTGAAGCCGACGGCGAAATCTTCGAGATCGGCCGGGCTCGCCATCATCACGGCATGAGTGGAGCCTGCATAGGAGAAGGCGACCGGGGTTTCCTACGGCACGAAGCGGTCACCCGGCGCGAGCCGCCCGTTGCGGCGGGCGGTCTCCGGAACCTTGGTCGACGTGGAAAAGTCCGGCACGCGCGATCCTATTCTGCTGCCTCCAGCTTGCCGCTGATCCGGCGCGACTGGCGGGCGAGTTCGTCATATTCGATCTGCCAGTCGGACGGGCCGTTCGACGGCGAGATCTGCACGGCCGTCACCTTATACTCCGGACAATTGGTCGCCCAGTCCGAGAAGTCGGTGGTGATGACGTTGGCCTGCGTCGTCGGGT
>VFQQ010005118.1_pt1 | contig 11070 bp, 20 predicted proteins | sample 3512341 | NCBI WGS metagenome assembly VFQQ01 (sample SAMN10412373, study PRJNA504923) | tailings metagenome | isolation source: Relicate 2 Philex TSF1 revegetated site | place: Philippines: Tuba, Benguet | collected 2017-08-29
CGCACACACACGCACACACACACACACACGCGTGCGTGTCCCAGGCTGTCAAATAAGTAGGGTCTGCTCACCTCGTTCAGCCACTTGACTTCCTCCCCTCCATCTGTGACCTTCAACTCACGAACTACCTGTTGACAAACACACACGCACACACATACACACACACAAACGTTCATCGGAGGCTTCATAGTTAGCTCACCATGCACTGGTACTCCCGCGTGTGCTAAGCCCATGTGCCCATGCATGCGAAGCATGCAGGCCCGGTGTTTAAGTTTGCGAGTGTGTGTGTGCGTTTGTGTCATAGCCCAGCTATGTAACATACCAACATACCTTGAGTGTTTCTGGGTCTATGAAGAACACTGTTGCACTGCTGTCTGTGGCAATGAGCTGCTTGCCATCTGTGGTGAGGCCCCAACCGTCCTTCAACGGTCCCTCCATCTCACCCACCTGCGTGCAGAGATCACGCACACAGACACACTGCTGACTCAGCACTGCAGGACAACAGACCGCCACAGCAAAGCGGCTTTACCTTGTCTTGGCAAGCGTACACGCACATCGGGCCACTTGGCGGTGCTCGATCTGTCACTGTGTCCTCACCAAGTGTATCGTGCCCTGCTTTATCTGCCATTTGAAGATGGTGCCTCGCTGCCATACTAGCGGATATAGGTAGTCGCCAAGGCGTGTCAGACCTTCCGCGAAGAAATGGTCTGGTAGCTTCTCTTTCTGTAACACCTGCGCCCGCGCAAAGTGCACAGAAAGGCCGTGCTCACGCACCTGGCATTGACCCTGCCTGTGGTGATGGCTGCTGCTGTGTGTGGTCTGTGTATCTGTGCAACGGGAGCTGCACAACAAGGTCGTGACCTGTGCCTCACCTCGCCTGACTCCAGCGCGACCTTGCGTATTGTCGACACCCCATAGAGGCCTGCAGGGCAAGCGCGGGGCACCAGTGAGCAGCTGCACTGGGCTCAGCTGGCCACGAGCGTGGAAGGCAAGGAGTCTAACAGACAGCTCGCGCGCACCTGCTGACTCCCAGAAAATGTCCTTGCAGTTCTGCCCTGTCTCATCGCACTCCCTGTCGTACTGTATTCCTGCGCGTGCCGCAACCAGTGTCACGCGCGTATGGGGTCAGGCGTCCACGTCTGGCATCCGCGCGCGGGGGCTGTACCTGGATGTAGCACAGCTGGAGCCCGCGTCTTACCCTGCGTAAATGCATGCTTGTCGTGCGGGAACTCCGCCACCACGTTGTATCCAAGGATACGCGGCTGTTTCGGTGCCTGTGGGACCTGCGGTTCTGGCTCTTGCAAGGTGGTCCGCCCGAAGGTGGCTGCCTGTCCGAGATTTTGTGACTGCCCTCTGCTCTGGCTTATGCTGACTATCGTGACGCACAGTCCCAACGCTGCCACTAGCCCCGCTGCCATTCGTACTCTCAAGGATGATGAATCAAGCAGCATGAATTGAGATGCCTTGCCGGTCTTCAGAGCCTGGACATGTCTTTGCCTAGCTACAGGCGCTCCTTTGCTCACGTTCTGCCTTTTGGACATGTAGGCAGGCCATCAGTGTAGGACGCAACAGCAAGCTGGCAGGCAGCGCTCGGCTGCACAGCTTGAAACTGCTCACTCGTACTGCACTGGTAGCACTACGTACACACCATTGTATGTTACACCCACACACTCGTACCGCTGTCAGGTCTGCACCCTGTCACGCATGCCATTGAAAGCATGTCCATGATTACAGTTTCCCATTCTGCCCTTCACCCATCATCATATCTGCGAGTGCATTCGACCTATCCTCGCTACTCCCGCCTACTGCTGACTCAAGCGAGATTGCGTTCCCATACACAAGCAACAACAGGTCCCTGTCGCCCTTCGTCAGCGCGCACACAGGCGGCACGTGATCTGGCACGGGCAGGTCTGTAACGGCTGTCCTGCCAACGGTCCAACTGCCGTTATCGATGAAGGCAACGAAGTGTGGGTGGAGCTCGTCTGCTTTGAGTAGGGCTGAGTGGACCACGCTGTCATTGATAGCGATGATACCTGCACAGCACAGAGACACATAGGCACAGGCAATCCATGAGGCAAAAAGCCGTCTTGCACACATGCTGCCCTGTAAAAGCACATGCTGTCATTGGCCGCGATGATACCTACACAACACGTGGCCATGGCTGCACAGACGCAGTGTAAGGTAGCAGTACAGCAGAACACAGCACACTTAATGAGGTGATGAGGGTGCTGGCGATAACATATCATGTGCACAAAAGGAGTGCAGCACCCAACCTGGCGCATGCATGCTCGCAGCCTAGTGTGCAAAAGCTAGGAATCCATGCATGTTATCATAGATAGAGCAAGGCGAGCACAGCGCAAACATACAGGCTCAGCCATGGGCACAACAACATGCATGGCTCACCAAGGAGGCGGTCAACTGATGTATACATGCCGTACAGGCAAGGACAAGAATACTGCAGCCATGCCTGCATGCATGGCCCACTGAGCTTCTGCTCACCTGCTGTCCAGCGTCGTCCCTCCGCACTCTTCGCCACCACCAGCAACCCTAGCGCCTCACCCTGCTCTACTGTGTGTGTGTCCCCTATCCCCTGGTTGCCTGTGTGTGGGTCTGTGTGTGCGTGGGGAGCTGACTGTGTGTCTATGTGTGTGTCTGTGTGTGTGGTGTGTGTGTACAATACCCACACCCTGCCCTCCTCTACCTGTGTCTGAGTCCACTGACTGGAAACTGCACACACACACACACACACACACACACACACACACACACACACACAGCCATTTCTAAGCAATGAAAACACATGTGTTCCATACGGAAGTACACACACAAGCATGTTGCCGTCCGTTGCGAAGGATCTGCGGAGGGCGGAACAGCGAAAGAAAGAGACGGGGTCACAGTCACACACACACACACACACGCACACACACCCACACACGCACCTGGAAACATGTCAAAGAAGCCAGGGAGCCAGTCGCTCCCCATCAGCTGAGTGGGACACGTAGTGGGATCGCCGCTCGTCCCGTGTCGCGCGGCGTGGACAGCGCGGATCGCGCGCGCCGCGCGGCGCACCTCCTCCGCACCCTTGGCGCGGCGCCACTGAGACTGATATGTGACTGCATCCTTGTCTAACTGAAGTAGGTCCAAGACACCTGCACAGCGATGCAAACACACATACGTGTACATACACATACACACACGTACGCAGATACAGCCCCTGTAAGGTACCTGGTCTGGGACACCTGCACAGCCATGTACATCCGTGATGCCAAATTAATGTGTGTGTGACACTGAGATGAAGCGCACGCACAGTTTCAGAGAAGTATGCTTAACGTGTGCACAGCGCTACAAAGCGCTGCTGAGTCGCCAAGTCGCCGTCAACCCACACACGCTAAAATACTGGCTTGAGTGTCTTACCAATGCGCCCTGCCTGCATGCCATTCTATGCGGTCGCAAGGTGTGCTGGCCCTATGCAAGCTAACCTACACGCTTATTACGCCACATGTGTGCATGTGTGTGTGTGTGTCACAGATCTGATCTCGCAGCTCGTGCCCCCGCGTCACCACGCACGCTAAAATATGGATGGCACTGCACACCTGTCGTGGCAAGTGCATGCGGAAACCAATGCGCGGACGGGCCATGTTCGATGTCAGCCAGTGCCCGTGGCTGGTAAATACTGTGTGTGTGTGTGTGTGTGTGTGTATGTGTCGGTGGCTAGGTTTGCTTTGCGGATGCATGGCGGTCCTACACATTGTAAACTATTAAGTCAGGCGCAGACGTGTAGCGCCGTGTGTGCGTGACTTGCTATGTGCTGCTCAGGCCTGATTGTCTTGCTGTGTTGCACCTGCCATGCTTGCAAACATGCGTGTGTGTGTCTGTTCATCTATGTGTGTCTGTAGCTCACCAGGTATACTGTGTAGGATGCGTGGTGTGTCTGGTCCCGCCTGCTGCCCAGGCCAACCTATACTGCGCTCATATGTGCCCAGGTGTGGGTCACACGGCCACATGTACATGACTTGGTGTGGACCTTGGAGCTCTTCACCGACTGTACACACACACACACACACACACACACACACACACACACACACACACACACACACAGTATTTACCAGCCACGGGCACTGGCTGACGGCGTACATGGCCCATACGCGCATTGATTTCGGCATGCACTGGCCACGACAGGTGTGCAGTGCCATCCAGATTTTATGGTGTATGAGGGCGCGGCGGGGCGGGCTACGAGATCATCTTCTTTCACACACATACATACACACAGGCATGCGAGCGGGCTACTCACTGATTCTCTGCGCTGGCGCATTGAGGGTGATTGTGATGGTAGTGATGTACCGTGCTCCGTGTGCTGTGGCGAAGTGTTCACTGGCTTGCTTGCACAGCTCCCTCTACATGGCACACATAGGCACACACACACACACACACACACACACACATACACATACACATACGCGACACCAAGCATAGCAGAGTCGCTGTGCCTTCTTCGCACGTGTACAAAGCATGTCCCGCTTGCTCCTACAGTGCAGGGAGCCGTTGTCACACACACCATACATGTGTCACACTTTGGCGCAATGCATAGCCTGCATAGCTGTACCGTAGGATTGTTCTGGCTGTGCAGGGGGCCGGTGTCCCACTCACCATGACCTTGCGGCCTAGTCCGCGTCCTCGTGTGTCTGACCGCACTCTCAGGCCGAAGAGAAACACCATGTCCCCTCTCAATGCCGCGCCAACTGCATACATGACAAGCACATTGCATTGCGATACATGACCTTGTATTTGTGTGTGTCTGTGCGTGTATGTGTGTCAATACGTGTGTGTGTGTGCCAGTGTGTGTACTGCCTACCAATGGCGTCTACTCTGTCTTCTGGTGACACCGCTACGAGCAGCAGCGTCTGCTTGTCTTGCGCGTATTCCTCAAGCATACGTGGCATGTAGTCCGTCCCGCCATCTGCAGGCACACGCGCAGGCGCCTGCTTGTGAGTCCCTGGCTGCCAGGAAGAACGCGTTCTGACTGCGTACCAGCCCACCACCGCACTCACAGACGTCCTTGCAGATGTCGACTATGTGCTCATAGTGCCTGTCGTGGTCATACTGCTGTACGCGCCACACGGGGTCAGCAGCACTCTGTGGCGGAGGTCTGGTGGTCATTCTGTGTGCGTGAGGGCGCGCTGGCACACGTCTGTGGCTGCGCTGGGTGGCTGCGGACTGGTTCACGGCACTGCGGGGGCGCAGCTGACACTGCATTGGACAGCGCAGAGGACGGGGAAGCGAACGCGGGCAAACGAGGGGTAGGGGAGTGAGGCAGAGAGTGACAGCCGGTTCGTTTAACATCTGCGCGAGTTGCAGCCCCTATCGCCGCTCTTGACCTTCGCCAGTAGCTCAGCAAGGAATCAGCGAGCGCAAAAGATGCAGGTCCTGAGACAGCAAGCCCGTCTGGGCGCACATACCTGCACCAATTCAGCAGGCCCTTCGCGGCTGCCCCTGCCTTTCAGACAAGCCCAGCGGGCGCTACAAGTAGCTCAGTCAGTCCCTCCGGGCAGTGAAGGTGTGCGTCTGCAGCCAAGCTACAGCAGGGCTACTGCGCGTGCACAATTCCGCACACTGCCCACTTTCCCCGAGCGTGCCAGGCCTTCTCTGCGCATCCCGTGCCCGCAGAGACAGTGGACAGCCTTTCAGACGCGTTGAAGGCAGACTTGGAACGCTTCAAGCAGAAATCAGGCAACACAGCAAGCACATCGACCCAGTCGTCACAAGTGAGCCTCCCAGCACACAGCAACACGCGCAGTTGCCATCTGCGTCACCAAGGCAACAGGCAGGCTAGCTTGCGAGCTTTCGTAGCAGCAGCGCGTGCCAGACCCCGTAGGCCTTAGCATCAGCAGCGCTTGTCATCCCTGGACACTGGCAGCGGATGTCGTGTGCCTCGTTGCTTGCAGGCACCACAAAGCAGCAGCCCTTTCTCATCATTTAAAGAGACCATAGACAAGGTGGGTGCGCATGATTGACAGCTACCCGGGCCTGTGCCGAAGAATGTGCACTTGTGTGGCAAGATATCGCCTGCCCCTTTACATTGATATCTGTGCTACACAAGGGCGATTTCTTCGGCGCGGGCCCATACGATGACTATGTCGCACACCCTGTGTGGCATGGGGGTTGTGAGGAGGTCTGACCAGTGTTGTCTGCTCACCACGCATGCAGGTTCTCATAGCTGATTTCTTCCTTGTGCTGTTCGCATTGGCGTGGTTGGGCGTTGGCGTCGTCACTGTGAGTCTAGCGCAATCTGACACACAAGCTGCATATACCATGCAGCTTGTCTCAAGCAAGCAAAGTCAACATGGATACGTCAAGCAAGCGCATGGTCTTGCATGGACGTGGATGGTGCATTGCAGCATTAGCAAACTTTGCTGCGGTGTTTGCATGAGTGTGTGTGTGTGTGTGTGTTTGCATGCCACTAGCATGGCATCTTCGTACACCACTGCTCTGCTAAGAGGGCTTTTATGTGTGCCCATATATGTGTGTGTGTCCGCAGGCCAATGCCAACGGTGGTTCCAGTCCGCTCCTAGACGCGTGGTATCCCCTGTGGCCCACCCTGTGGCAGAGTGCGATAGGCCTGCTTATGGCGGGCGCACTGGTGTCAGGGGGACTAGGCTGGTTGGCAGAGCAACAGAAGAAGGCACAATGATGCATGCAGAGAGTGCATGGAGCGTGTGAGAGACGTTAGAGGCGGCGTGCAGGATGAAGCTTCCACAACGCCTGTCACCTGCGCTCTTAGGCCCTGTAGCGAATGCTGACTGTGAGACAGACATGGATGTCCATGTTGGTTATCAAGGATATAGCGCTTGCTGACTGTGAGAGAGCTGCATGGTGTACACCGCTGTGAAACACCTTGGCTTGAGTCGATTGGGACCTTGTGTTGACATCTTGTCTGAGAGCTGATTTGCGCGCGTGCATGGGGCGCTGAGTGGACGAGCGGCGATTTTCATGACAAGCCGCAACTTTCTATCAGCTGTGTTGTGTATGTTTGCGCTGGCTTGCTTCCAAGCAGCATCTGGATCTGTTAACTTGACACTGCAACGCTATTGCTGTGTTCACTGTTCTAGCACCTCGGTCCAACAAGCATGCATACGTTTGTAAGGGTTGTCTCTGTTACACTGCAAACCGAGTCATCGCTTCACACAGCGAAACAGCGCGGTCATCAAACGGATAGCAGGGGGACGGTGGAAAGGCTAAGAAATGATCGAGTGCTGAAACAAACAAGCTGGACTGTGCTAACACATCATACGCTGCATGGAAGAGTGTGTGTAGGGTACGTGTGTGTGTGTGTGTCAATGGTGGGCTGTCTCCACGTATTCCTTGCCAGCCTTCCACGCCTGCACACAGCGACACATACACAGACACACACGAACACCCACACAAACAAACTCACGCAGCGACACAACTACAATCCTTGACATGCCGGCTTGATTGATCGCGCGGCACAGGTTCAGAGGCCTACAATGTACAGGAAGCCTTAATCACAACATCCAACACATCATTGCTTTGAGTGAAGCACAGGGCTTTGCAAGTGGATGCAGCCGGCTTGTGAATACAGGAGGAGACGCCTACACTTCACAGCATGGCCTACACACAGCATCCGACACATCATTGTAAACGTCAAGTGCATAGCAGCATACCTGCTGAAGCACGCCGGCTCAACCCGGTATTGTTAACCACCGTGCTGTATCAACGTGATCAGCAAGCCTGCTCCTAGTGCACAGGCTAGTAAGGCAACATTTCAACGCACCTTGTACATCTCCATGGCTTTGTGCTTGTCGTTCTCACACACCCATGTCCCCTTCCATCCTGCACAACACAACACGGTACCCACGCCACAGGCTGCATGCACGACCATGCTGCGCCTCAGGCGCTGTGCTAGGCACCGAGCATAGCAACTGTGTGTGCAGCTGCAAGGAACACAGCCTCGAGGCCACAACTAGGTGTCCTGTGGCCCCAGCATAATGTGCTGAGCTGTATCTGGCGTGGCTGCGTTTAATATCAACGTGGCTGCGTTCAGTCCACTGCTGTGTGTAAGCAGCTGGAGGGTTGCTGGGCTGGAGGCTTCCTTTGTGCTGTGTTGCTGGCCCCGCGTAGAGTGCAGCGCTGTATTTGGCTGTCGTGTCTGCAGCTGTCCTGGGTGACTGCGGCAGCGGAAACAAGTGCCAGCCTAGCCTGTCAGCGGCGTACCGTTCGGGCACATGCCTGCAGGAAGACACCATGGCACACACAGAGATATGCATACGCACCACCGGGGACTGCGTGACTGCTGTGAGCTTGTGACTGGCTGTGCCCATGTCGTGTCGTGCCCAAGCTGTTGTAGATGTCAGCTGCGTGCACTTACCAATGGTTGGGAATGGCGGCTGCAAGCCATGAAGAGGGCAGACATGCGAGCAGCAGCAAACACACGCATAGTCAGCAACAGGCTGTCCTGCAGGCGCGCGTGAGGACCTGCGCTGTCTTGGCTGCAACTGCCTCGCTGTCTGGTTAGACTGTGCACTCACGTTGAAAGGGAAGAAGACGTCTATCAACCTGCGGGCACACGGCGCAGCAAGAAGAGCACGCGGATGCAGGGCAAAGTCCCCGACACTGCGCAGTAGCACCTTGGCTGCAAGCTGCTGCGCGCGGCACTCACCCGACTAACCCCACTGTGCAGAACGCCACGTGTCTCCTGCGGCCACGCATCACACACGCCGGATGAGGCATCAGTCGCGCAAGAGGTACGTGCGTGACAGGGGTACGTGAAGATCAGGAGCCCGATGCAGCCTGATTCTGCTGCCGGGCCCGTCTGATGCTGCCTGTCCCACACCGCTGAATCTATGGAAGTGTTGCGGAGCTGCCGGCGTACTCACAAGGCGACATACTGGCCCCTGCTGGGGATGGCGTGCTTCACTTGGTCATACAGTGAGAAGTCGTAGAAGTAGCGCTCAAACGCCTTTGCCAGCGCCATCCTGACTACCTCTACTCTGGGGAAGCGCGAGCAGCAAAGAGGAGCCCGCAAGGTGCAGTGTTCGTTACAACAACCTTTGGCTGTGCAAATTTGGGGGAACCCCCCAAACACTGTCCCTTACCAGCACATCAGCTGCCTGCACATCAGTCCAGCAGCGTAGGCAGCCAGAGAAGCCGGGCAAAGAAGAGCCAGGATGGCCAAGGCTGGACAGGGTGAAGACAAGGATGTCTGGGTCTCAGAGGCTATTGTTTCCTTCTTGAAGGGGCCTATGTATGTGCACCCGTTGATGACGTTCATCGACGAGCAGTGCCTGATATTCACGGTACGTCCACTAGTGGCATCGAACGTTGTGAGAACGCCGCATGTGTGTTCCCGCCAGGCGTGCGCCCCGCTCTCTGCAGTTCTCCGCCAGCCCCAGCAGATTCATGCGCTACTGTGCGCACCTAAGGAGCCTTGCCTGACGCACGCATCCTGGCGTGCGTACCATAACGGCATGTCTACCTGTACCTGTCCCCTATCCATTCCTTGGCCCCGTCCTCGCCTCAGCCCAGCCCTCTGCAGACACACGACAGCCCACACTGACGCCCAGCCGCGCCTGCTGTGTGTGCACGCAGCCCGAGGATGAGAACAAGTTTGAGTACACCATTGTGCACGGCAAGTTTCAGGAGCTCGTTGACGCGCTGCTCACTGACTTTCTTGAAGAGCTGGGAGTCAATGTGGAGGAGTTCTTCAAGATTGCAACGGACAGCAAGGACAAGCTCACAGGGTGCGCAGTGTACACAGCCCCTGCAGGACACAGCGCGCATATGGTCTTGTGCGGCCGCCAGTCTTGCCCCCAGCAGTGTGCCTCAGCCAGCCGCCCGCACGTATGTGCCCGGGCGCACTTACTCGTGGGGCGGTCGTGAATGGCGTGCCTGCAGGTTCGTGGTGCAGACCATCCTGACAGTGGATGACTTTCTCATGTTCAAGGTATAGCACAACACACACACACACACACACGCACACACACACACATGTTTGAGGCACAACACATAGCCCGTCTTAGACACCCAGCCAGGTACAGACGCAGTATGGGCATAGGTATGGCAGATGCGGCTGATATCTAACACACTGTGCGGGCTGTATGCAACACACATTGCGGGCCAGTAGCACCCAGGGCATGGAGTAGACAATATCTAGCACTCTGTGTGGGCTGTGGCACTCAGCAGCACGTGCGGCATGGACGTGTCACGAGCTTGGCTAGGCGTACAGCATAACACTATCATGTGGGTGTGCTGACCCATGCAGGCGATGATGGTCAAGCGTAACATGGATCTGACGAACCAGGTATGCGATCACACACACAACACACACACACACACACAAACACACTGACACAGGCCTTATACACGTAAAGCATGGCGCCCACTACTGCCACACACATGACTGCATGCTGTCCCACCATCACAGCACTGACACACACACACACACACACACACACACACTGACACATGCATGCATCGCCCGCCACAGGTGCTCAACGCCATGGAAGAGCTCCAGTCAATGGTCGAAGGGGCCCACACAGCACGCGAAGGGGACCACCCTGTGTTCCCTGGAGTCACGGGCGCCAAGGAGCCGCAGCCCATGGCGCGCACCAGTGCTAGCGGGGCTAAGAAACCGACAGACAGCAAGGGGGGCGCCAAGTTGGGTGTGGACCCTGCGGAGATGGAGAAGGTGAGACTGATCACAGTATCGCTTTGCCCTACACGCAGCCATCATGCACAAGCCCAGAGGCCGAGGCAAGCCAAGAGGCCGATTGAACGCGTGTGCAGGGCAGCATTGGTCACCAGCAGACTGGTCAAGAGGACTAGCAATCTGCAAATCCCATAAGGAAAAGCAAGGGCTTAGTGGTGTGTCAAGCGGGCAAAAACATGTGTGTGTGTGCGTGTGTGTGTGTGTCTGTGTGTGTCAGGCCATGGAGCTGTCTAAGAAGGAGTTTGAAGCCCAGGCGCGTGTACAGGCGCTACACGAGGTCATGAGGTCACTGCAGCTACAGGTGTGTCAAGTCGCAGTACAGGTATAGCACAAGGTATAGCATA
>VFQQ010005119.1_pt1 | contig 11069 bp, 11 predicted proteins | sample 3512341 | NCBI WGS metagenome assembly VFQQ01 (sample SAMN10412373, study PRJNA504923) | tailings metagenome | isolation source: Relicate 2 Philex TSF1 revegetated site | place: Philippines: Tuba, Benguet | collected 2017-08-29
TGTGCGTGTGTTCTGTGTCTGTTGTGCACAGGTCAGACCACAGCACTGGGTGAGCCCAGGCCTCATGAGCGAGGGAGACGCGGTACAGGGGGTGGTGGCAGTGGGGCTGGTGCAGGAGGTGCTGGCACTGCTGACATGGGTGCAGATGATGGACCCATGGACCCTAGGTAAGTGACACACACACACACACACACACACACACACACACATATTGCAGATTTCATTTATGATTTCCTGTCCGGCGAGAGAATTCAAAAATCCAGCTATTTTGGCAGGTTCACTAGGCCCTCGCTGCTCGCTCCAGCCAGCCTCAGCGTGCTAGTAGGAACATAGGCTAACACCGCGAAAAGGCGGGGGCTGCTTTCGTGGCCTGTAGGCCCTGCGGCAGGACCCCAGGGCTGGACCACGTGTCCTCGTTCTAGCTACCCTGCGTGTGCTGCCCCAAACCCAGCTCGCCAGTGTCTCTTTGGACAGGTTTCAGTAGCTTTCAGCTGCTTCGCGGGTGCTATGGAGGGCGCTCAGCTGTTGGATGCAGATTTCCTCTCCCGCGGGCAGGGCAGGAAAACATAAATGAAATCCGCAATACATACATACAAACACACACACACACACACACACACACGCGTTCTGATGCACGGGAAACCATGTTGCCACGTTTGGCCCAGTTCAGTGCTGCGGGGTCGGGTGACTGGTTCATTCGCTGATATCTCGCTTGGCAATTGCGCATGTGTGTGCGTGTGCATGTGTGTGCCTCTGCTATACAGGGCCGAGACCCTACTCCCGGACAGGACAGGCAAGTACGCGGCGATAGGGGCGTTACTGGGCGTCTTCTTCGGTTGGGCCGCGCAGTTCTTCTGAGGAGGTGCACATGTCCCCAGACGTGTTGTAGGAGGGAGTTCGTGCACATGTGTCGGTCCCAGCGTACCTCACTGCTTACTGGTGCTGGCTCTCGGCATCCGCCACTGCAGCGTAGCTTATCACATCGCACAAATGCGTATGGTACAGTCGCGCATTCTAGGGAACGCCTGTAGGGGTGTAGTGTAGTGGTAGACTGACTGTAGGCATACGCATTCAGCTTTGCTCAGTGAACGCAAAACATGGGCGTGATTGCATGCGCATTGCAGACCTGCCAGGTTGCAGGCTCAGCACATCATGTGCCGGACATAGCGGCAATGTCCGCAGAGCGCGTGCATTGTGTGTGGACCTGTGCATTGTGTGTGGACCTGAGCGTATGGGAGATCTGCTGTTGTGGAGTGCTGCGACTGGGCAGGCAGTGGCCAGAGCGCATAGAGAAGATAGGCATTGGCACTGCACATGAGCATCAAGGCCGCTTTGACGACCTGGGATTCGACCGCCGTGCCTCAGCAGCTGCACTTGCGCAACCGCATCGCATGGCTTGCACAGACTCTCTACTAAGAGGAGTACTCTCTACTTATGCTACACCGCGCTTACCCTGTAACACCTCTCCTACCTGTATAGATGCTCACAGGACGTTGCGCCGGGTGCAATTACGCCAACGCAGACCCAGAACGTCCGGGTGCGGTGTCACAGACCTGTGAGGCGGGTCCTGAGGGCTCCCGTTGGCCCCCTCCACCTGAATCCACCCTACCCAGTAAACAGTGACACAGTGACAGTGACTGAGAGAACAGGAGACCCCAAGGTTTGCAGGCACATCCGAGCAACTGTTGCCGGGCGTTCCAGTGCGTCCCCCCTTTCACATCAGCAATGTCAAACAAATGACAAACATAGTGTGAAGCAAGTGGAAACCTGGCGAGAAAGGTGCGGACCCCCCGCCCTCTTTCCAACCCGGCACGGAGAAAACTAGATGGCAGCCTGCATTGCGCTTCTCTGCACTTGCAAATGTTCCTGTTGCATCAGAGAGATTAGCTCCCCCCAGGAAATGGTCCCGAAATCATCGCCCAGCCCTCCTTCTAGCCAATGGCACTAGCCCGATGGTGCATTTGCGCATCTACAAGGAGTCGTACGGGTCATGGTGCCTTTGCAGGTTCAGCACGGGCAGCCAGCCTAGCACTGGACAAAAGCCTTACACGCGATGAACTCATGCACATGCGCCAAGGTCACATTCGACAACAAGACGCCAAATGCTGGAAGCCTGTAAGCCCCAGGGAACAGGCATATAGACATGAAGACTCGGAGAGACACGTGTATATGCAGCAAGTCTGCAACAGACAGCAGTGCGCCTCGCGCATGACAGATTCTGACCCTCCTGACCCTCCTCAGGAGCAGGGGCAGCAAGAGGATGACGCAGGGGGCTGGCAGCCAGTGGCAAGGTCCCGCAGGCGCGGGTTTGGGTCGGGCAACAGGTCCACGTATGGCCACTACGGGCCAGCGCCAGTGAGCTGCGGGGGCGCCCTGCAGCCCTACGCTCAGCCCCAGCCTTTAGTGTTCTACAGTGGGGCCAGACCCGCCAGCCTGGTGCCGGCAGCACACACAGCAGGCCCGCACATCACGCCCTTCCAGTTCCCGCAAACTGGGCACGCGCCAACGCCCTTCACAGCCTCGAGACACACCACAGTGTTCCAGCACTCGGCACATGGTGTGGCTTCGGGCCCTGGGGAGCCGAGCGGCGTGGGCGGCTGGGGTCACGCGCACCCTAGCGGCGGGCAGCTGCATCAGCTCGTTAATTCCCACCACGCCGCGCACCTCGCGAACATAGCAGGCACAGCTCAGCCCGGCTCAACTACCTGGCTACACCAGCAGCAGCAGCAGCAGCACCCGCAGCACGGCCCCTACGTGCGCTCAGCGCACTACGCAGGGCCCCAAGGTGCTGGGGGCACGAGTCACGCGATCTCATCCCCACAACGGCCCCGCGCTGCCGCCGCCCCTGCCTGGCAGCAACCCTTACCGTTCAAAAAGCAATCCTGGCAGCAGCAGCCTCGCGGCAGCACAGACGGCGACGCACAGGGCCCGCACGACCCGTCGCAAACCCAGCACACCCACTACACACCCAGTAGCCACCACAGACTGTCCGAGGCTGTGTCATACGACACAATCCCCTGCTCCACTGCAGCGCCTAGCGATAACGGTAGCAGTGCGTGTCTGCAGCGGCAGGCCTCGTTTTCATCGGACGTATCGGGGCTGAGTTACCTAGCCAATCAAAGGGATTTGTCTGATAATGGCTATCTAGCAACAGCGATGGGCAGTGGGGCTGGGGGTCAGGGTAGCGTTGCGAATGCATCAATCGGCAGGGCAGGCTCACAAGGCCCCGCCGAGCAGCCGCAGCAGCAGCCGCAGTCGCAGCAGCCGGCCAGCAGCAGTGGGCAGTCAGCGGCGCAGTCGCAGCAAGACGCGCGCAGCGGCGGCCGCAGCGGGGTAAGCAGCAGCGCAGCGTCCGCTGCAGGGTCGCGCAGGGGTGGAAGCAGCAGCAGCGCGAGCACCCGCGCACAGCAGCAGCAGCAACAACAGCGGTCCAGCGCGGCACACATGCACAGCAGGGAGACTGTGCGCACAGCTTCCAGCCGGCTGCGCGAGGCTGCGTCCGACTGCGCCGCAGATGACAGCGCGTGCGCCACGCCGCGGTTACTAGCCAGCCCCGCCGCAGGCCCGCCGGTGTCCCCGCGCAGCAGCCCTGCCACGCCCGCGTTAACCGATCTGTCGCTTGCCTTTGGCAGCACTAGCGGCACAGGGGACGATGGGGACGCGGGGGGTGTGATCACACCTCAGCAGCGGGGTGTGTCAGTAACGGCTGTAACCGATGCGCTGTCGGTAGAAACGGCTGAGCAGCCAAGTGCAGTGAGTGGGCCAGTGGAGCCGATGATGGAGGGGGCGGTATGTCCTGTACCCGCCACGGGTGTGCAGGTGTGGTTGGTACACACACACAGACACACACAGACACACACACAAACACACATGACAGGCCGGGGGCGCACGCGCTCCCATCCATCCGCGCAGTGTAGGACGCCTGCATGCATGCAACAGCGCACGTGGCTTCTAATGCTATCTGTTGCAGCGGCTGCATTCCTACATGACTCGCGTTTGTTTCCTGTGTGTGTGCCCTGTACACAGGTGATGGGTGCTCACTACGGTGACCTAGAGCCAGGACAGGTATGGGGTGTGCCAGCCCCTTGTTACGTGCGCTTCACAGCACACGGCGCACACCTCACCAGCGCAGTCATGACCACCCTCCCGGCACCGATCGCATCGCACCACTGGGCGGCCGCGCACCACCCGCCCGCCGCGTTGTGCGCGGCGCTGTCCCCGGCGGTTTCTGAGCCGCTCCCCACCCACACAGACCACAACACGGCTGGCCCGTCAGTGCTGCAGGTCCACGACGCTGTTGCGGCCCTTGATGCCAGTGACAATGGCGCTGCATCAGTGTGCATGCCTAGTGGCAGCCCAGTGTGCAGCGTGGCTGACGCACGCGCACGTGTGTTTGTGGCAAGTGACAACGGGGCCAGTACAGGGCCGGCTATGGTGCCTGCTGGCTTGTCCGTGCACGCACCCACACCCACGTCAAAGCAAGGGGTCGTGGCACAGCTGTTGGGCTCCACAGAGAGCCTCGGCTCGTGTAACGGTGGCGGCGGGAGCGGCATGATCACGCCCGCGCAGCCCACGACACCGTCGCAGGCCGCGCCGGCGTGGCAGCGGCCGCCGCCGCCGTCGCCGATGGACAGCGTGACCAGCGCTGACTGCGACAGCGCAGTAACCGATAGCGCGACAACACCCGTTGCCACCACTACCGGTCAGCCGCGGTTAGTGAGCGTGTCTACGGCGCCCGTTAGCAGCGGCACGAGCAGTCCAAGTGGGAACAAGGTCGCACCACGTTTCACACCCCTCTCACTCTCCATCACGCGCTCTGGGCTGCTTCTACGCAGCCCCAGGAGCCAACCGAGTTTGTTGGCGGGTACACAGTCCGTTGGGCGTGAATCTGGTACGTCAACGCCGTCGCGTTTTGGCCGGGGTACCAGCACTAACGGTTCGGCGGTTACCACTGCCCCGGGGCTGCCAGCCGGTAGTAACAACACGACACGCAGCAGCAGTACCAACGGTGCGATTGCCGACGCGCACATCGCGGCGGCCGCGCTGGCCGCGCAGCGTGCGCTGCGGCGGTGCACGACGCCCAACGCGACGCAGCGGCCGCTGGCGACGGTGAGCAGGGGCAGCAGTAGTAACGGGCGCGGGGGAAGGCGGTTAGGGGCGGATGTGGTGGCGGTGAGGGCTGCGTCGCAACCGGTTGGCGGGGTAACGGTTGCAGCGCAGCCCGAGATGTCAGCTCTGTCTGCTGATGTCCTGATCACACAGCACACAGAGTGACCGCGTGCCCGTACTGAACGTGTATGATGTAATTAAAGCACATGGTGAGCTACACGCACACACGCGCGCGCACACACACACACACAGACACATGTGCCACACATGTGCACCAGGCTGTCTCAATATGGTACTAAACAGTGCATTGAGGGACTGACTCTTGATGCTTTGCTTGTGTGTATGTACACATGTGTTTGTGCATGCGTGTGTATGTGCGTGTATGTGTGCAGGTTACAGTCTGTTCTTATCCACACCTCTGGCCTACACGGCGGTTACAAACAAGTATAGACACGACGCAGCAGTACAGCACACTCGGTACAGTTGGTGACCCCTGCCTACTTTACACACACACACGTACACATGAGGGGCGTACCTAGCTTTCCTTGCAGCTTGTTGGGCCGCGGGCCTGCTGTATACAACCTGTGTTGAGAATCCACCTACATACAAAACAATAACGGCCCTCGATTCCACTGGTGTTTGGCGCAACCTCCTGCAATACACACACGCGCAGTGACACGCACATGCGGCGTGCATGCGTTTTCATACCCTTCACGTGTCAATACCCGTCCTTTGTGTATGCACCTTGACAGGCAAGCACAACACCACACATTCACACCCACACACATAGCAAGTTGCACCATGGAGGTTGCCGCTTGCCGCATGCAAGCGGTGCGCATGGGCATGCTAGCGCTTGAGTAGTAGTACACGGGACACACACACACACACGCACACACACACGCACATGCACACGAAGTGTTTGGGGGAGGTGTTCCGGCACCCCTTGGGGACACGCAAAGTCTGGCGCCCAAGGCATCAACGCATTCGCTTACACACTTGCAGCCTGCAGCTGTGGGTGGTATTCTTAGACGCGCATGTAGCAGACACAGCTTTACTGTTCCCATTCGGTTTCATACAGCCCTAGCTGTGCAGACACAGACATTTTGTTAGCAGCCCACTTTGTGCGTTTGTGTCACAGACAGGCTGTCATGCAACATCAACATCCATTACTCCAGTGCAGTACACCCAAGGGACACACTCGCTGTGTGCTCGTACACGTACGCACACAGTCTCAGCACACGAGCGTTTCGCTTGTGGTCACGCATGCTTAGCACTTGCGCTACAGGCACTCCTGTTCGCCTGGTAGCCACTGTTCATTGCTGCACTTTGGTACACTTGCGATCTTTCTGCGTTGTTACGTGTGGGCTGTCTGTGTGCTCTCTGTGTGTGTGCTAGCTGCGTCTACGGTGGGCTGTGTTCTCTAGCCCCGGAAGCGAGACAACAACAGGGCAATTGCACGTACCAGCGCACAGTAGCCTAGCCACGTGTAGCCTTGCACCTAAGCTGCCACACCACACAGCACAGCTCTTTACGAGAAGCATGGGCTCGATACCGTATACAGCATTGTAGGCTAAATGCAAGCACCAAACGTGACGTGTACTGAGTCTCATTCGTCTCAGACTTGGGGGAGCTTTTCTATCAGAGCTTTTCGCTCGTTTTCCTTTTCTTGACGTTGCTTTTTGTTTGCTTGTGCATACGCTGGTGTGTGAGCATGTTAACACCTGCGTTCATGAATGATCTAAAGCTGTTGGGCACTACCCCTGATTTGCAAGCCCTCTCTCTGTGTGTGTTGGGGGGGTAGGCAGTTGTGGGCCAGTGAAGCAACGCGCTTGGTGGAAAGCACCGATGCTGTTTTGCACAGCGCATTTTGTTTTGGCAAGGATGTGTACCAGGTTGTTCCAGGTTTGCTGGGTGCATTTTTTTACGTGTTTGGGGCACATGGTAGGCATTGGTTGTTGCTCCCAGATCTGCATCACATATGTGTGTGTATATGTGTGTGTGTTCTTTCTATCCAAGCCCCTCTTTGTGCACCCTGCATTACTGCACAAAGCACGCCCACGACCCAGGGTCACACTTTCACTGCCACACACTTAATGGTCAAGCTTTCACTGCATTAAGCAAGCAAGCAAGGACGCACACGCGTGGGCTTAGCTGCAGTCCCAGCAGGCATGAGACAACACACACGCACACACAAGATGACACACGCACACACAATATGACACCACACAACAGGAAGCTCAGACACCCAGACACGCACTTGTGCACCCGAGCTGCCTCAACTGCACTTGCTGTGACATTCACGTGGCCGATTTGCATCGACACAAGGTTTCTGTCGTAAGCCTTTACAACCAGAGGTTTGGAGAGTACACGGTGTTCGCAGGGCAAGGGCAGGGTGGGGGGCCAATGCTGTGCTTCTCACGCGCACGTACTGTATGCAGACGCACGTTTCGCTTTCCCGGTTGCTGCTGGTAGATACTGCACACTAAGAAGCATCGCATGACGTAGCGCCAAGCCTCGCGTCTCAACGCCAGTGGCAGTTTGGCCAAGCGTGGACTGTGCCAATACCACGGTCCGAGAAAGCCTTTATGTGCGTGAGAAGACTGCATGTCTGCTTGGCTCCCCAGGCCCTAGCCCTAATACCTCCTTGCGATTCGCCCATTAGCTTTCCCGTAGTGTGTTCAAGGATATAGCCCTATAGGACTCGCAAGGCATAGGATACATTGTGGCTAGGTATTCGTGTGTGTTGATCCCTTCGCGTAGCACCAACACCGCGTATGTGCAGACATGGGTACGAACATGGGTACGAAGCGTCCGCGCTGATGTCAGTGCTTCTCGTTGTGTGTGTTCCATGCATGCTTGCGTTTTGCAAGGCTTGAAGATGCATCATGGACCTGATTGCATTAACATAAACCCCTAACGGGGGCGTACCGGTGGGTACGTGTGGGTTACGCCAGGATTGAAGGGGCGATAGGGCTGTGCCTCGGTGTGTGATGCTATGCGGGTTGGGAATGGGTTGTAAAGGAGGGATGTGTCTCTACTTAACTTTCTGTTGTTATATGCTCCTGTTAGCGGCGCGCAGTATGCTTGTATGGTGAATGCGTTTTGACAACGGAGGCGCTCTGTCGCACGTTGAAGGTATGCTCGCGGGGTTCAGCATGGCCGGTGTTGTTTCTTTGTGTGTGCACAGGTCATGTTGTTTTTCTGCACTTGAATAAGTCCCCTTGCGCGTAATTGCTTACGTATTGGTGGGCTGCGTCGGCCAGGAGGTGCGCTAGTGGCAGTAGTGCATGGGTGCATGTGCCGCTGGCGTTGACACTGTTTGCGTGGCTGCAAGAGGGTTGCATTGGTCGCAACGGGGCACTGAAGAAAGGGGCGCTGTATTCGCAAACGCATATTAGTACGCCTCCCGACCTTGATAATGTGCCAGTATCCAGGTCCTGACCTTACTAGCGTCGCAAGAGTGCGAAGGGGACTGCGCATTGTGCTGAACGTTTGCCGGGTGAAGGATATTACATACGTGCGTTGTAGCTTTGCCATGCAAGGCAGGCACTGATGTATGTTGTAAGAAGATTACTGTGCCAGCGTCTCAAACGCAGCCACCCTATTTAGTACGGGTAGCTCAAAAGGCGCGCGAGCAGACGGCTGGACGGGTGTACTGTGTCCCTTCCGGCAGCACGCGCAGCACCCGGCACAGCACAAGGAGGCTCCTTGGCTTGGGCGGTCCGGGGTCCCTCCAATCAGCTCGTTGAGCTCTTGGATGTGCAGAAAGGCAGCCCCTTGCGATTCAGTGTCGGTGGGATATGTCAGCGTCAGCCGTTATGTTTCGAATGAGCGGGGTGGCAGGACTCTGTTCGCTTGATGCCCTTCCTCTGCTGTGCGAGCGCAAATCAGCATCATCTGAAGTGCAGTGAACGCAAAACAAGCGATGGAAGAGCTAAGCCCATGAATTCTGTGCACCTCGCTTGTGCAGTCCACTCGCGGACCCGCGGACACTGTAGCAAGCTCCAGAGCTTCGCGGCGATTGGGCTGCTCTCGACCTACGTAGTGCATCGCGCGTACCCTAGCGGCCTGCCACGGGCGAGCAGATTGCGGCTTGAGGAGCATCCAGCATTTCCAGGTGCGGATGTCGAACCCTCCGAGCGCCCTAGCAAAGCCTGTTTACAATCCGCGCTCCGCTGGCTCAGCTAGGGAATGAGTTGACACATGCCCTGTGCTGGCAAGGACAAGCGCGGCTGGCAGACGCACGGCAGGGAGCGCAGCGCCATCGCGTTTTACAGCGCACCCCGGGCCCAGACGCTGCTAGGCGATGCTATCCCTTGCCTGCAGATGCCCTTGCTGGCCTGCGACCCCGCTGCAAGACTTGCAGAGCGTGGGATACACCAGAGAGCAGGAGTTGTGGTGTGGTCACGACCTTGGTGCGCAGGTGTCACGACCTTGGTGCGCACACCACGGACGTAACCTAGGCCTGGCGCGTCATGGCTCCTGAGACCCTCTCACAGCTGGCTTCGGAGGCCTTGGGAGGTGCTGCCAGGCAGATGAGGAGCCCCAAGAGCCAGCTTGACAGGGCCACGCTGCGCAGAGAACAACTCCTGGTGCGTGCTGTGTGCGTGACCAGGACTGTAGACAAGCCAGACCTCTAAGCAACACACAAGGTGCACCGCGTGCAATGAGCAGCTATCACGAGTTTACCATCTTTGAAGTGTACGGTGGGACTGTATGCGTGGATGCGCGTACAGATGTCTTTGTGTATGCTTGTGTGTGTGTCTGTGTACACAGGCTGACCTCGTCTCGCGTACCCTACCCTCCCTCTCTCAGCAGCTCGCACCCATACACACAGCACTACAAGAACACAACAACGAAAACAGCAACAACAGCGACGGCGATGATGATGATGATGATGTTACACAGGACACGCGCGCAGCTACGCTGTGTGGAAACCTGTGCCAGGCTCTGCAGGTAAGCGCGTCCTGAGATGTCCTCTGTATGCATGTCACCCAGCACACATGACGTGAGCATACGCACACAAGGCTGTGCTTGAATGCATACACACGCTGAGTGTTTGGGCCGAGTTTGCCGTGTGTGCCCATGTGTTGCGTGTGTGTGTATGTGTGCGTGTATGTGTGTGTGTGTGTGTGTGTGTGTGTGTGTGTGCATGCAGGCTGTGCTGACAGTGGTGCAGGACCACACCCACACGCTCTCACAGTGTCTCACAGACACACACACTGACCACACCACCACAGCCACAGACGTGTCGCGTGTACTAGACCAACAAACCAACAACACTCAATCACTAGCCCAACTAACCACCCTCACTGAGCCTGTGTCATCCCTAGGCGCACACACAGTGCTGGAGGCAGCAGCCGCAACACAACAGCAACAATACAACCACAAGCAGCAACAGGGGACTGGTGGTGGAAGTTTCTCCTTCGCCCTGCTGCCGGAAGCCGCCCGGCAGCTGTCAGTTGGCGACCAACCGTTCCCGCTGCGGCCGGCGGCCACGACCGCGGCTGCAGCAGCCGAGCAGCCGGACTGGCAAGCAGCAGCAGCAGCAGCAGCTGTGTCAGCGGGGTCAGGCGGGCAGTTAGCGCTGCAGGGGCAGGTGTCAGCGTTTCTTGCGGCAGTTGCTAACGCACTGAAGAACGTTAGTGCCGTGACAATACAGCATGGTGTGACCTCGTTGCCTGGTGAGTGTGACTCCACACACACACACACACACACACACACACACACGTACAGCCATTCGCTTCGACTCTCTCAGTGTCACGCAAGCCCAGATATCTGTCCCCATTCACGCATGTGTGTGTGTGTGTTGTGTGTGTGTGTGTGTGTGTGTGTATATACAGGTCTCCTTCAGGATCTGTTCACTCTCTCACTCAATGAGCTCACATTCTATGAGGACGAAGATATGCAAGGTGTGTGTGTGTGTGTGTGTGTGTGCTAGTATGCCTGTGCCTGCCCTG
>VFQQ010005120.1_pt1 | contig 11068 bp, 12 predicted proteins | sample 3512341 | NCBI WGS metagenome assembly VFQQ01 (sample SAMN10412373, study PRJNA504923) | tailings metagenome | isolation source: Relicate 2 Philex TSF1 revegetated site | place: Philippines: Tuba, Benguet | collected 2017-08-29
GCAGCAGCAGCAGCAGCAGCAGCAGCAGCAGCAGCAGCAGCAGCAGCAGCAGCAGGGGGTCAGCCAGCAGCAGACTGGCTCGCCACCCGGCCTGCTCACGGTGCAGCAGCTGCAGCACGCATGCTGGTGGCGAGTGGCAGAGATCGGCAGCTCAGTGCTGGCTGCGCACCGGTCCCCCTCCCTGCTGCTGCATGCGGGTAGCGCCCGCCTTTCCAGCCAGCAGCTGGCAGACATTGAAGCAGCCGTGGCGGCTGCAGCAGCAGCACTATTGGAGCTTGAGCCAACCAACCCGAAAGGCCTGCTCGCGGCGGGCAGTGCACTTGCTGCGCTGGGGCAGCCAGCCGCGGCTGATGAGCTGTACTTGCAGGCACTTCAGGCAGCGCAGCAGCAGAGCAGCAGCTACTACGAGCTGCGTGCGGCGGCCGCGCTGCTGTCACGCGGTCCCCAGTCGCTCATTGTGCGGCCCAACAGCAGCAGCAGCGAGCTCCAGCTCAGCGCCACAGCGCGCGCCACCACGGCAGTGCTGGTCAGCTCTGCACCGGCGCTGCGGCAGTGTGAGCAGGGCTTGCCGCCGGCTTGGTGGATGCCCCTGCGGTCTGAAGTGGCCCGTGGCTGGCGGGCTGTGACCACTGCCCAGGCCGAGCTCAATTTGTTCAAGCTGCTGGCACACGGCATGCCTGGCAAGGGCCCCGCTGCTCCCGTCAGCCCCCGTCCAGCTGGCGCCCAGCAGCAGCAGCGGCAGCAACCACAGCGGCCGCAGCAATCGCCTCAGCAGCAGCAGCAGCAGCAGCGGCACCGGATGCAGCAGTCGCCTCAGCAGCAGCAGCAGCAGGCGCCACCGCCGCAGCAGGCGCCTGCCCCGCTGCAGCCCAGCCAGCAGAACCAGCCAGCAGGGCAGCCCGGCCAGCCAGCCAAGCAGCAGGTCCAGCTAGTCAGCGGCCATACACCCTGGGAGGCAGCTGGGCCTGCGGGGCTGTGCCTGCCGTCGGATGCGTCCCTGCCAGGCTTGATGTACTCCAATGCTCCAGTGCTGAGGTAAGAGCCTCTCATTTGCAACATCCGCGGCCGCTGTTGGCCTGATGTGCATGCAAGGGCTGTTGCAGGCAGGGCACAGGACAGCTTGCTGCTAGTGCTCGTATTGTCGAGGTGCACCTGTGCGCATGCACTGCCCCCGAGGTTGACCCCATTCGCCTGCTTCCTCCGCCCTGCCGCCGTGCTGCGCAGCCAGCTGCTGGATGGCCCTTCGCAGTTCTGCTCAGCGCTGACACATGCTGCGGAGCCCCCAGCAGGTGCGCGTGAATGAGCTCAAGCTACGGCAGCCAGCGCCAGCTTGGCAGAGCGGCAGCGTGGTGCACAGGGGTGCCTTGTGTGTGCAACGTCGGGCGTGCCACTGATGTGCATAGTGGAGCGGCCTTCCAAGGCAGCAGCTCTGCATACTATGACCTGCCATCACTCCTGCATTCTGCTGCTTTGTTTTGTTGCAGGGCTGAACAGCTCGGCTGTATGATCAGCGGCTGCAGTCAAGTCGCGAGGACGCAAGCAGCAGGCCGGCTGCTTGCAACAACACCTTCCGTACCATGCCTTCCGCCATGCTTGCACAACTTTCATTTGTAGGCCAATGTCCCACTTGCACTACCGCATCGATGACAGACTGCCCTTCCATTTCCACAGTACCAATCGATAAGGTTGCCTGCCTGCTGGAAAGCAGGCGTGCCTGCAGAGGCCCAGCGCAACCACCCTCATTACCCAACTCCAAAACCAATGTGCCGACCTCCCCCACTCGCACACTGCATACATGTTTCTTTTGAAGTATGGTTTTGTACCTCTGATGGTCATTGTGAACAGAATAACCGCCAATGCCAGCAGACAGACGGAAGGGCAGCTGCGACGTCGACAGATTTGAAGAGGGACGCCCCGTTGGCGCGTCCCATACACTTTCCAAGCATGCGCGTGGAAATCTGGTCTTGCTCTTCGACCCGCCTTCGCAAGGGCCTCGTGTAGGTTGCGCAGGGAGCGATCTAGCGTTTGGAGCGAAGAGGCAGGCCAGGAAGTCGGGCAGGCAGCCCCCTCTTCACCAGCGCCCCTTGCCACGATGCTGCCCCTCCGCGCTTCCCTCCTCGCCCTGGCGCTCCTGGCGGCCGCCCTGGCGCCCGCCGTCGCGCAGGACGCGGCAGCGATGCCTGCCGCTGCCGCCGCCGCGCCAGCTCCAGAGGGCATGGCGGCAGCGGCGCCCGCTGCAGAAAACGCTCTCGTCAGCCAGTACCGCCTGTCGCCCGCCCAGGTGGCCGTGCTAGAGCAGGCCGGCCTGACCGACCCCGACGCCATCATGGTGAGGCAGCTGAACTTGCAAGCAGGGGCTGGCTCGTGGTTTTGCTTGTCGCCGCCGTCGTGCCGGTCAAGTATGGGCGCACGTTCCCATGGCAAGGGGGAAGGAGGCAGCAGTTGAGTCCCCCTGAGTGCGCTGCACCTGTCCCTGATTCAGCATGTTGACCTTGCTTGGCTGGCCCTGCCCCAGGCAGAGGCAACAATGAGATATTGTAGGTCCACCTGAAAGGTTGCTCTGAGCGCCCGCCCACATTCCACCACACCGCTTTGGTGCTGCAGGCAGACCTGCAGCAGGCGGGTGTAACGCCTCGGTCCGAGGTGCCAATGGGGCCAAAAGATCCCACGCTGTACGACTATGGTGAGCAAGGGGTAGGAAAAGTGCACGATGTGTTTGGAACCGTTCCACCTGCCACACCGCGGTGCAAGCGCTCTGGAATCCGCGGCACGGCACGCTAGCTCTGTGCAGCCACAGCCGCGTTCCCTTCACTTGTACCCCTCGCCCTTCCCTCCTCCATCCAACGCAGTCATGTTTGCCTTCAACAAGACCGGCGAGGCAGACGCCTCTTCCACACATTACGCAGCGTATGCCGACTTCTGCCCTCCCCTCCCTCGCCCTTCCTTCCCTTATCCTATGCAGTCATGTTTGCCTTCATCAAGACCGGCGACGCGGACGCCGCCCGGCGCATGCTGACCTCGGCAGACGCCCCCGCAAACGCCAACGTCCAGGACGCAGCCACCGGGGAGACGTGAGCGCGCTTTGTCAATTTGCCACGCCCTGTCAGGCGTGAATGTCAGCTTCTGATGATGGCAGTGCCCATGTGCAGCTCCCTGTCTTAAGCAACGGCAGGCTTCAGCCTGCTGGGCTTGCGACCCCACCGCCGCCTTTTCTACTGATTGTGTCGAACAATTACCTAACATGTATTGTGCAGGCCCATCTTCTCTGCGGTGGAGCAGGCCGAGCAGACTCCCGAGCTGCTGGCCCTCCTGCTTCAGAGTGAGTCTCGCGAGCTTGCTGGCACATGTGCTAAAATGTGATCATGTATGAAGTAGGGGTCCCAGTTAGTGCCTAGCCTGCCCTCAAGCTCCTGAAAGTGAGCCTGAGCTCGCTGGCACACAAACTGGTGCGCTCCCGCCAGCTGCCAGCAGGCTGCCCGGTCCGCTGCGAGTCCTGCTGCCCATCTGCAGTGCGCGCAGCACGGCATGCCGAGGACATTCCTGGTGCTGCCCGCCTGGAGGCCCGGCCAACTGCCTGCATCTTCTCACCTATCATTGCTCTGCCGGCCCCCTTTGCAGACGGAGCTGACACCAATGTTCGTCGCAATGACGGTGAGTGGCAGCAGCGCATTTGGGCACTGCTCAGAGTGGCTACTTGCTGACTGCTAAAGTTGCGGCGTGCGCGAGAAGCCTGCAGTTGCGCTCCTGTTGCACTGAGTTCGGCCAATATTGCGCATCCGCTCCCGGCTTGACCACACTTTGGGTGCAGGTGCCACCCCGCTGCTGCTGGCCATCGCCGGCGAGTTCAACCAAACCGTGGGCACTCTGCTGGGCACGAAAGAGAAGCCCCTGGCAGGTGGGGGAGCCCACAGGATTGGGCATGGGAGAAGGGAGGGGGGCCTGCAATACGCATGTCATGGCAGCATGCCAGCAGGCGCACGCTCACTCCTGACCTGCTTGTTCAGATGCTGCCTGTTCAACCACACAGCATCTGGCACGAGGAGCGGCATGTTGCATGACAAGTTGCCATCCTGCCTCCGACCGCAAGCTGCCCATGCTTTGCCTGCTGCTCACGCCACCTGAACCATCCTCCTGCCCCCTGCCCTGCTCCACAGACCCCAAACTCGCATGCAGACTCCTCGATTCTGCTGCCTGTTCATGCCACATGAGCCCCCCTGCTCCCCTGCTGCCCCCTCCCTGCTGCACAGATCCCAATCTGGCATCGGCCGAGGGCCTGACGCCCCTGCTGGCTGCGGTGGTCAGCGACCAGCCCGCCATCGTCCAGGCGAGTTTAACCAAGCTAGTTAGTTTAGAGGCTGGTGCGTCGATGTGCTCAGAGTCAGCGACCAGCCTGCCACCGTCCAGGTGATTTGTGGGGCTGCAACCAGGTGAAGCAGGGCGGGTGTGTTGAAAGAGAGCTCCCCAGTTCATCAAAGCCAGCGACCAGCCTGCCACCGTCCAGATGATCACTCACGAGTCATTGCCGATGCCTGGGAAGCCTTCCGAAGACCCACTGAAGCCCTCCCAACTGAAGCCTTGCCTTGCTGATTTTAGTGCAACTGGCCTCAGCCTGCAGTGGCTCTGCCGCCTTAAAGCGCATGTTACTCACGCACTGCTTCTGATCGCCCTTTAATGCAGCAACTGCTGACGTTTGGCGCCGGGCCCAACAGCGAGGGCGCCGGCGGCGAGCTGCCGCTAGTGGAGGCGGTGCAGGCGCAGCCTGCCGACCCTGCCATTGTGGAGGTGGGCGGGGTGCAATGGGCGGAATGCATGCTGTGGTCGCACAGCAGGGTGGGTGGTTGCACAGCAGGCAGTGCAGGCCCAGCCTGCCGACCCCGCCATTGTGGAGGTGGGTGGGAAACGGGAATGTGCCTGCCTGCTGTGGCTGGACTGCTGTGGTTGCGCAGCATGCAGGGCAGGTTTGCATTGGTGGCGCGTCGGGCCTCAATGTCAGTGTTGAGCTCACCGCGCGGCCACCCGGTCATTTCATGCAGCCTGCGACGCATGAGCCGCAAGCGCCATTCTTGCGCCCTGGCTCCTGCATTCACTATCCTTCCGCTGCTGCAACCTTCCGCTGCTGCAACCCTTGCTGTGCTGCCCCTCAGGCTCTGCTGGAAGCGGGAGGCGCAAACCCTAACCTGGCCAACTGTGACCTCTTCATTCAGCGCCCTGCAACCCACTTCCCCTGGTGCCCTCAGGCTCTGCTGGAGGCGGGTGCAAATCCCAACCTGGCCGACGGCACCGGCACCACGGCCGTCCAGGCCGCGGAGCAGGCAGGCAACCCTGACATCATCCAGCTGCTGAGCGGGTACGGTGCGGCGGCCCCTGCCGCCGAGGCGGCGGGCGCTCCTGCTGCTGAAGCCTAGGCAGCGGTAGGGGTTGCTGCTCCTGCCGCTCAGCTGGAGGCGGCGCTGACCGGAGCTTGACCAACGTCACTGCATGACGAAAGCAGCCATTTGACAGCCGACTTTGCAACACCCAAGTGCCAGTTTCTTTCTTGCTTTTCCATCCACGGGCCCCCCTCCCTCTTGACTAGCGCGCCCACCTTGCACAGCCCGACCCCTTTCTTTCTTTCCTGCATGCCATGCCAGCCACAGCCTTGCCTTGTGCTTTCCTGCGTCCCCGTCCCATGCGCCATCAATCGATCTGGTGTTACACACGTGCACGGGGAATGAAATCGGGCAAGTCAGGGAGCCTCGGGACTGCTGGGTGAACAAAGAAGGGGACACGGGTCGCACGCCGCGACGCACAAAGGCATGCACAAAATGGATAGGGCGTGTTGTGGAAAACCGGGCTGGGTGGGTATACTCGAGCTCTTTCATTTGGCAGGCAAGTGCTGGTCATGAGGGGACAGCGCTGATCATACGAAGCGAAGCGAGAGGAGAGGACAGGGTTAGGCCGAGGCTGGGGGCTGCCGCGGGGGCGGGGACTTGCCCGAGAGGAGAGAGCACAAATGATGAGAGTGCAGCTGAGGCCGCCGCTGCGCGCGCGCGGCATGGGTGCCTGCGCGGCGCGGCGGCGGGGGATGCAATGCTGACCGTTAAGAGCACAAGCACAAGCGGCAAGCGGCTATGCAGGGCGTGGGGGAGGCAAGAGCGGCGTGCTTTCGTTTCAAGGGCCATTCGTTGGGAAGACGAGCGGGTGGGGCGGACCCGTGGAACGTCGATCAAATCGTACCGCCGAGGGAATGCAGCGCCTAAACAAGGAGGAAGAGAGTGGAGGTGGGCCGGCCGGCCGGGCATGCGTCAAGGTGAGGTGGCTGTCAAAAGGTTGGTGGGGCGATCTCAGTACTAACGAAAGGCCGGGCGGCGGGTGGGGGGAACAAGGCTGGCTGGTAGGGCACAAGACGAGACAAGGCAAAGCAAGGGCCTGTGGGGGACACACTGGGCACACGATGTGGGCGACCCAAGGACAGGCGGCAAGGCGGTGCAGCCGGCTGCGAGAGGCGGGCAGCCGGCCATGCAAGGCGATGCGCGAACGGGCGCTGCACGCGCGGCTGCCGGCGGCGCCTGGAAGGCGCGGGCGGCGGCGGGCGGTGCGGCGGCGCTGGGTGCGGGGTGAAGGTGGTGAGCCGCGCAAACGGGCGCGGGGGGAGAGAAAAGAAGGCGAGGGGGCGGTACATGGATCTGGGAACAGGGACAGCGACTGGACGAAACAAACGTGGGGGAGGGTGAAGGAAATCAGTGCGGGAAAGGAAACTAGTACTGCATTCGGGTTGGGGGGTGTTCTTCCCTCGGTGGGGGGCAGGGCTGGCGCCGCAAGCCAAGCACAGGGCGAGCAGCGCCTGGCATGGACGCCTGCGCCGAGTGTCAGCCAGCCGCCGATGCGCAGGCAGGCGGGTCACCGCCGCGGCAGCTTGCTGGGCGGCGGCTGCTCGCCGAGCGTGTCCTCCTCTTGGTCTGCCCGAGAGCTTGGCATAGGCGAGCCGCCACCGGAGGGGCTGTTGCTGCCGCCGTCGCTGCCGTTGCGGCCGCCGCTCTTGCCCGCGTCGGAGCGTTCAGCGGGCACAGCAGGCGTGTCGCGCCGGTGCTTGCGGCCAGACAGGTGCGCATGCGCCTGCTGCCAGGCGGCTGTGCCGGCACCCGCAGTGGGCGTGCCGCCCCGGCCCTGCTCGCCAATGCCGGCAGGGCCGGTGGCGCTGGCGCCCGCCCCAGCGTCCACCATGGCACCGAATGTGAGGCTGGGGGCGGGAGGCGGCTCTGCTGCCGGCTGCCGTGGCGAGTGCGCAGGTGCGCCGCCGGTGCGGCGGCGCCCGCTGCCGCTGAAGCTCTGGGTGGCACTTGCGCTCTCGTCCTGCACATTCAGGGATGGCGGCAGGCAAGGCAGCGTGTGTGAGCAGCGATGCAGGACAGGTTGGATGAAGGGAGCAGCTTTGGTCACCACTGCCGCCAGCATATTGCATCAGCTGCTGGTGTTGCAGGCATGCAGGCCTGCACCCTGCTGAGCGCGCACAGCGGCTGCAGGTGTGTACACCAACAGTGGCAGGAACTCTGTGGAGCAGCAGCATGTTATGCATGCTGCACAGCACCCACCTGCAGCACAACCGCATACTGCCGCCGCGGCTTGCGCTGCTCAACATCCATCGGGCGCGGGCCGCCTGCGCGGGCAGCAGCCGAATTACAAAGCAGGGTGAGCTTGGTGGATGTTTGCTGCAGCTGCAGAAAAGCATGGCGCAGCTGGTGTTGACTTTTTCTGGCTGGCCCATGCATCTCCCAGCAAGCCAGCCAGCTACATCAAGCAGTGCGAGCAGAGCAGGGAGGCTCACCAGAGTCCTTGGCAGGCCCAGCCGCGGCGCCAGCCTGGCGAGCGAAGCCAGCTGCCTCGTCCTGCAGAGAAACACACAGACAGCAGCACACGTCGGTCGGATCACGTGCGCTTGCCATGCCTTGTGGTGTGGCAGGAATCACTCCCCCAGCAGCCAGCTTCCTCTAGCAGCAGTAGCGCCCGGCAATCACAAGCAGCCCCCACCGGACGCACCTGGCGCTGCGCTGCGGCTGCAGCCTGTCCAGCAGCTGCCGCGGCTGCCGGGCTGGCGCCTGCGGCGGCTGCCGCTGCAGCCATGGCCGCCGCTGCGATCTCAGCTGCCTCGCGCTCGGCTGCCGCCATCATCTGCTCTGCAGACGTGGCGCCAGCAGTGGTGACGGTGTTGGCGCCGGTCGAAGCCGCCTCTGCGGTTAAGAGAGGAGACAGCAGAGCAGTGGGGCGCGGGATGGACGAGCCCAGAGGGATGCACAGACCTTTAACCTGGCTGCTGGCTGCTGTGGCAGGTGACAGCATGCTGAATCGAGCCAGGACGCCCACAACAAGAAACAGCACCGCAGACCCAGGCTCACCTTCGCGCGGCATGCGCACAAACTTGCCACCCACGCGCGGCCGCTGGTCAGCAAGCGCCTGCGGCAGGTGGTGTGCAAGGGTTGCAAGCGTGGAAGGGCTGGCATTGGGGTGCGGATTGCAGGGCCGCGCACCTGCGGAGCACGTGGCCCAGACTGTGCAGGCTGTGCCAGCCAGTTGCTGCAGTGCGCATGAACACACTGCCCCAACTCAAACCATCCAGACAGCCTTCTCACCTTGCGGGTCTGGTACCGGATCTTCTTGCCAAAGACCAGGTTCTTGCGCTTCTCCTTGTAGCGGCTGTATGCCTGCAATGGAAATGAGAAGGTTGGCAGGGCGGTGATGGATCAAGCTGGGCATGATGGACAGCAGCGCAACTGCCAGGGGTGCACACATTCCAGTCCGGCAGACAGCGCAACAAGCAGTCTGCAGGCAGCGCAACAAGCAGTCTGCAGGGGCGTGCCCAACCGACACGCCCACTGCATGCCCGCCCCTCCAGCACACAGAGCTGCAATGCCATTTCAACCCAAAAACACTCTCTACAGGAAGCCAGACAGCTCAGCACCAAGCCAGACCTGCCTGGCGGCGGGCCTCCTTCTACGCCAGATGCAGCTGCAACCCAACTGCTTAAAACCAAATCAAACCAAATTAGACTTGCCTGGCGGCGGGCCTCCTTCTTGGCCAGGGCCTCCTGGCTGAGGCTGGGCAGCAGCGGCGGCAGCGCCGCGCCAGACGTGGTCGTCACGTCGCCCGGCAGCGGCAGCGGCAGCAGGGGCAGCAGCGGCAGCGACAGCGGCGTGCTCGTGTCGCCGGCCGCCGCGCCGCTCGGCAGCATGCCAGGCGGCAGGGGCGGCAGCTGCAAGCCGGCGGAAGCTGGCGGCTGCGCCTGCGGTGCCGCGGCCGTGCTGGGCTGGGAAGCAGAGCCCTGTGCGGCGGCAGCACCCGGCAGCGGGAACTGCAGGCCTGGAGGCATCGCCTGCTGCCAGGGCATGGGCGGCCGTGGCATCCATCCCATGAAGCCGCCTCCGAGGGGCGGGGGCGGGGGCGGCAGCGGGGGCGGCTGCCCCGCCGCGGCCGCGGCCACAGCTGCCATGCTGTACTGCTGCAGCATCCAGGCATACTGCGCCTGGTGCTGGCCCTGCTGCTGCGCAAACATCGCCTGCCCCTGCTGCTGCGCAAGCATCGCCTGCATCTGCTCCGTAAGAGAGGGCGCCGCCTGCTCGCTCTCTCCCTCTGGCTTGGGCGTACCCGCCTGCTGCTCCCGCTGCGCCTGCTGTGCCTGCTGTGCCAGCTGCGACGGCGACGGCAGCGGCTGCTGCAGCGAGCCGGCAGGGCTGAGCCCGGCGGCGGCCTGCTGCATGAACTGCTGCGCCTGCTGCGCAAACTGCTGCGGGTTGGGCCAGCCAAAGCCGTAGGGAGACATGAAGGGGGGCATGGGGCCTGCAGGCAGGGGGATTGGGGGCCTGAATGAGTCTGGCAGCAGCTGTGAGATCACCAGGCATCCATCGTTCACTGGACTGGGGTAGGGCAGGGCAGCCAGCAAGCACGCAACCCAGGGCCAGCGGTTTGAAACAAAGCATCGCCAGCACTCGGCAGGGCTCACCAAAGGGCATCATGCCGGGGAAGGGAGGCATCATGGGCGGCGCCTGCTGCGGCTGCTGAGGCTGCTGCTGCGCCTGCTGCGCCTGTGCCGCAGGCGGCGAGGACGCCAGGCTGGCGCCGCCCTGCTGCGGAGACGGCTGCGGCGGCGCCGCCGCCTGCTGCGCCGCCTGCTGTGCAGCCTGAGGCGGGGAGAAGGGCGCCGCCTGCCCGCCCTGCCGCTGCAGCAGCAGGTGCTGCCCATGTGCAAACAGGTGCTGCGTGTCCACCGAGCCAGCGGTGAAGCTCTCTGGAGGCAGCGGGCGGAAGCCCTTGGCTGTGGCCGCCGCCGCCGCACGCGTCAGCATGCCCGCTGCGCCCGCGCCGGGGTGAGCAGAGGTGGGTGCTGCCGGGCTGAGGGGGCGGTGCCGCGGCGAGCCGCTGTCTCGCAGCGATGTGAGCGCCTCTGCCACCTCAGCCACCTCCACTGCTCCTCGCCGCTCCGCCTCCTCCTCCTCGGCCTTGATCTGGCGCAGCAGCAGCTGCCGCTGCTGCTCCCGGTGCTCAGTAGCCGCGGCGCCCGCTGCCGCAGGCTTCCGCCGCGGCTCGTAGGCTCCGCTGGCCGCCTCAATAGCTGCTAGCGCCTTGCGCACCTCCTGGGGCCGCGCCTCAAAGGCGGGCGGAGCCGCGGCGGCGGCAGCAGCCACAGTGACGGTCACCGGCGGCTGCGGCTGCGCGCTGGCTGGCTGGGCGCTGCGCAGCGTGGGCAGCTGGAGCGGCGGCAGGGCCGCCTCTGCATGCTGCTTGCTGGTCACGCCATTACCGTTGCCATTGCCGCCGTGGCCGTTGCCATTGGTAGTGGCACCTGCAGCGGCACACGGAGCATTGGGAGGGCAGGTGAGAGGGTGGGATTGCAGGCGCTAGCTGCCTTGTTTGACGGCCATGCCCAGCTGCCTGCAGCAGCTGCACCCACACTTCCGCACCAACAGACTGCCAGCTCACCGTTGCTGCCGTTGGGCCCCGTGTTGCTGCCGTCAAACAAGCCGCTGCCAGCGCCCTGGCTAAAGTGCTGCGGCAGCGCCCCTGCCAGTCCGCTGCCTGCAGCTGCAAGTCCCGCCGC
>VFQQ010005121.1_pt1 | contig 11067 bp, 16 predicted proteins | sample 3512341 | NCBI WGS metagenome assembly VFQQ01 (sample SAMN10412373, study PRJNA504923) | tailings metagenome | isolation source: Relicate 2 Philex TSF1 revegetated site | place: Philippines: Tuba, Benguet | collected 2017-08-29
GGTCATCATCAAGGGAACCGAGTTCTACGATGCGCCGACCAAGTGAGAAAATGCGGCTCGGTTGTTACGCCTGTGCTGCTTCCTCAATGAGCGCACTGCCCATCCTGCCGTGCTTTCTTGCTGGCTTGCAATTGTAGGACCTGCAAATTTTCGATGTCACCTGCGACCGTTTGGCCTTCCTGACCAACCTTGCTGCAGGCCGTACGTGGACTACCCCATTACTGATGTGTTTTCCTGTATCAACTCCTCCGGACTGAAGCAGCTGATTCGTTACTTTCCAACCAACCTATTCGCAGGCGGTACGTGGACTACCCCATCACCGACGTGCTGCAGATGATGGGGCGCGCGGGGAGGCCGCAGTACGACCGACACGGAGTGGCCGTCATCATGGTGGGTCTGATTTGTTTCCTAATGGTCTGGGGTGGCGGTTATTTTATTTAATAATTGCGTCCAAACCTGCAAAGCTAGAGCAGCACGGAGTGGCCGTCATCATGGTGGGTGTCAGTTGAAAATGAGTGGTTCTGGGGAGGTGGGGCCCTCGCATTGGCGCACTTGCAATTGCATCTGCAGCACTGCCAGCAGGGCGGCCCACGGTGTGGCTGTCATCATGGTGGGTAGTTTGCTGGGTGTGCGGTCAGGAGATCAGCTGGAGCTTGTGGACAGGTGCATCAGTGGCTGGTCATTATTGCTGCACGTGTGGTTGGCGCAGTGGCAGGCAAAGCGGCTGTCACTCTGCCCACCTCGCGGCGCAGGTGCAGGACGCCTGGTAAAAACATGCCATTCCTCTCCACTTGTCCCCCTGCCGCAGGTGCACGAGCCCAAGAAGTCGTTCTACAAGAAGTTCCTGTACGAGCCCTTCCCAGTCGAGTCGAGCCTGCCGGAGCAGCTGGCCGACCACTTCAACGCAGAGGTGGTGGCAGGTGAGGCGTCTGCAGATTGCTGGGCTTTTCGCTGCGGCATTTGTTGCTCCCACTGTGAACAAAAGGAGGAGCAGCTGGCCGACCACTTCAATGCAGAGGTGGTGGCAGGTAAGTGACAGGCGGGGAGGCTGGCCGTGTACTAGCGTGCGAAGCAAATGATGGGGGTGGGTGATCAGCACCTGCTCGCCGCAAACATGCAAGTCCTGCTCACTGCCATCGTGCAAGCTCTGCGAACCTGCAAACCGCGCCCGCATTCAATGTGTTGTTGCTGCAGGCACCATCAAGAGCCAGCAGGACGCAGTGGACTACCTCACCTGGACCTTCTTCATCCGGTGCGCCGTGCAGTGCAGGGTTCAAATTAGCAAAGCATTTGGCGCCCTTGCATGCGTTTGCCTGGGGGCTTGATGCTGCCATGCATGCACTATTGGAGTTGCCGCGTGTGTTCGCCTGCTGCAGACAAACCCGCACGGCGCTGCTAACGTGTTCTTTCACTGCAACCCGTTCATGCTTGCAGGCGGCTGCTGCAGAACCCCAGCTATTATGACCTGGAGAGCACGGATGCAGAGGCGGTGTCCGCCTACCTCTCTTCCATGGTGCAGGCAAGTGTGCTTAGTGGCTGCCATTGCGCCCACCGCGCGCTTTACATGCAGCCTGCGTTGCGCCTGGTGCCAAGCCTATTCCAGCATTTACGATCCCTTCTGCGCACGCTGCACCTGCTGTGCCTGCAGGGCGTGGTGGCGGAGCTTCAGGATGCAGGGTGCCTGGAGGTGAGCTGGCGCAGCATGCACAGCATGCACAGCACCACGGCAGAAACGGCGGCAGGGGAAGCGGCGTGCAGCGCCAACAGCAGTGCCGTTGCGATGAACGGACACCCATGCCTCCTGAACCGGCGCAATCCCTCTGCCTTGGTCCCTCCTGACTTTGTTGTGCGTAGGTGGATGAGGAGACGGGCGTGGTGCAGCCACTGGCCATGGGCCGCATTGCCTCCTTTTACTACATGCGGCACCAGACCATGGCCACCTTTGCTCAGGCGCTGGGGCCCGGCATGGATGTGCAGGTGTGGATTTTAAAATGGGAATTGAAGTGGGATTTGGGTCTAGGAATGTCAGGGACGTCGCCATGTGTGGAACGGCTGGGGCCCGGCATGGGCGTGCAGGTGTGGGTTGCGGGGCTGGGTGGGGGTGGGGAAGCTGGGAGAGGTTGTAGTGCAGGCTGCTCGGCGGCTGTGTGGGTGAACGACGAGCTGCCCGTCCTTTGCCGTTGCTTCCTGATTGTAAGCATAGTTCCCCTCTTCGTACCGTGCTATGTAGACCCTGCTGCCCATGCTGTGCGCCGCGGCAGAGTTTGGCGTCCTGCCCGCCCTCTGGCGCTGCTTTCCGCTCACAAGCCCAGCTCCCCTCTGCATCCCCTGCAATGCAGTCCCTGCTGCCCGTGCTGTACGCCGCTGCTGAGTACGATGAGCTGCCCGTGGCTGCCTGCTCCTGAATTAATATCTCCAGCTGTACCTGCTCCATTCCTGCAGTCCCTGCTGCCCGTGCTGTGCGCTGCCGCCGAGTACGACGAGCTGCCTGTGCGCCACAACGAAGACCGGCTGAACGTGGTGCTGAACCAGTCGGTGCGGTGGCCCGCAGACACGCGCACGGCAGGTGCGAATTGCCAGACGTAGCTGTTATGTGGTGCTATGGGTCTGGATGGTGGTGGTTGCAAGCCAGTTTATGCATTGACCCGCTAAGGCACGCACAGCAGGCGCGAGGCGGGGGAGGGTGCTGCCAAGGGTCTGCAGGCAGGCAGCGCTGACACATTTGTTGATTCATGCAGCTTCACACACTGCTTGCAGCCAAGCTGCCTGTCGCCCCATTCTTCAGCACCAAGCAGCAAACCACTGCTCCCTCCCTGTCCCCCTCCCTGCCTGCAGACGACCCGCACACCAAGGCCAACCTGCTGCTGCAGGCGCACCTGGGCCGCCTGCCGCTGCCAATCAGCGACTACATCACCGACACCAAGGGCGTGCTGGACAACAGCCTGCGCATTCTGCAGGTGAGCTGCCGCTTTACGGTCGTGTACAAATGCATTGCCTGCAGTTACCCTCCGGGTGCGGCCGGAACGCACACCAGGCTTCCCAGCTGTATCTGTTCCAGCGACTGCCCGTTACGCCGCCATGTGCTCTGCCCTTGCAGTCGCTGGTGGATATTTCCTCGGACGCCGGCTGGCTGGACACCGCGCTTGCGGCCATGGCGCTGGTGCAGAGCCTGATGCAGGTGGGCAGAACAAGCTTTGTTTTGAGGCGAACAGTGCCCCTTGTGCAGCATGCATTTGTCGTGCATCGCTCAAGGGGCCCGACCGCGGGTGGGCTGGCACTGCCGGTGCTCTGTCAACATGCGGCACCGACACGTACAACCACACCCAGTTGCAATTGCTTGCTTGCTCACCGCCCGCCTGTTCTGTTATACAGGGCCGCTGGTACGACGACAGCAGCCTGCTCACGCTGCCGCACTTCACAGAGGCGGCAGCCGCGCAGCTGGCGGCAGCAGGCCTGGCCCACCTGCCGCAGCTGCTGCAGGCGCTATGGGCGGGCGGCAAGGCAAAGCAGTCTGCTGCGGCGGCGATAGAGGCGGCTGTGGGGCAGCGGGAGGCCCGAGATGTGATGTCTGTCTGCGAGCGGCTGCCGGTTGTCGGCGTGAGCTGGCAGGCACCGCTGCTGGTGCAGCGTGCAGGCGAGGATGTTGAGGGCAGCAGCAGCGGCAGCAGCACCAGCTATAGCATAGAGATTGAGCTGCAGCGGCTGGCGGGCAAGGGCGGCAGCCGTCAGAGCCCGCCACGGGTCTACGCCCCCCGCTTCCCAAAGGTGTGTTGTGGCTTGCTTGTGCTGGTTCGATGTGACCTGAGAAGACCTGAGAGCAGTGGCTGGTGGTTGCATGGGGGTGTTTGCCTGCAGCGGCTGGCTGGTTGCCAAGTGCTACCGCACACGCCTGTTGGCTCTCTTTCCTGAGCGATGTACATCAGCGGCAGCCCTGTATGACGAAGCCTGCCCCCTCAGCTCTACCCAACGCAACATAAAACGCTCACCCATCTGCACGTCATCCTAATCCGCAGGTCAAGGAGGAGGGCTGGTGGCTGGTGGCCGGCGACACCAGCAGCGGCGAGCTGCTGGCCATCAAGCGAGTGGCCTTTGGCCAGCGCACCTCCACAAAGTGAGGCATGGAGGAGGAGGGGGCTGGGGCATGTGTTCCTGCTGCTATTGCAGTCAGCCAGCTGGGCAGCGCAGATTTGCCAGCGGGCTGTGTCAAGGCCTGCTGCTGCAAATGCGACTGTGTGGCAGCCTTCCGTGCTCCGCCTGCCCTGCCCTGGCTCTCACAGTCGCACCCCTCTGGCCTCCGCGCCCCACTTTCCGCCAGGCTGACCTTCCCTGCCTACACACCCGGCGGCCGGCCACTGGAGGCCGTTGACTTGCTACTCATCTGTGACAGCTACCTAGGTCTCGACCAGCAGTACACCGTCCCTCTGGGCGGCAGTGCAGCGGCCGGCGGCTCAGCCGCAGGCGCGCTGCCGCTGATGGGGCAGGCGGCGCGGCGGGCGCGGCGGCAGGGGCAGCAGGAGGCTCGGCGGCGGCATGCTGCAGCTGACGAGGGGCAGCAGCAGCAGCAAGGCGGGCAGCAAGTGGGTGCTGGGGCACCCATGGATGTGGATGCGCAGCAGGGCCAGCAGGCCCAGCAGCAGCAGCAGCAGCAGCAGCAGCAGCAGCAGCAGCAGCGAACGGAATCAGCGGCAGGGGGAGGGCAGGCGCTGCCGCAGCGCGCTCCACGGCGGCAGCGGGGTGCGGCGGCGCGGCAGCCAGACCAAGCTGAGCCCACGCTCGACTGCCGATTGGATCGAGGCTCGTAGACAAGTCGCTCGACCATGACGTCCCTGAAGAGAGTGTAACACAAGTGGAAAACGTGCGGCAGACTCCCTCCCTTGTAGCAACTGGCGACAAGCAAGGAATAATGCAGCAGATGGAGGGGCTGAAACATGGCATCAAAAGCGCCTTGGGAACCCATGATGAAGACCGTGCGCATGCTAGCCGGCATCGCTGAAGAGCAGCTGCGCAGTCGGGCATGCAAGGCGGCGGCAGCAGCGGTGCCGCCCAAGGTCGTGCCCAGCTGGGCAGGGCGCAGCGCAAGGCCCTAAATGTTCTCGAAATCTCTTGCGGCGGCAGAAGGGTACCAATAGGCACGATACCCGGCTTCATGGCGCCGGGACTCGGGCCCCGTGACCTTGCCTCTAGTAAGGGGCTCCCCAAAGCGCTCCGCGCCCACATAAACTCCACTCTTTTCGCGAAGCGCCGGCTTGCAAGCTTGTTGCACGGAACACCGAACCACTGGGCTTGCCAAGCCGAGGTGGATCCTCCGAAAAAGGCCCAGTCTGCAGCCCTTGTCGCGTGCAATCACCGGTGCGGGTGGCGGGAGGGGCGGGAGGCTGTAAACCTTCGGGGTTGGCTCGGGCGGCACCTGCGGCGGGGATGCTGGGCGGTGCCGGCGGCGCGCACACGGGTGCAGCTGATTGCGAGCCGGTCACATGTTGATCGATCCGTTGTGATTCGGCTGAGTGCTGACCATCAGCTAGCGGAAACACGACTGCAGAGGAGAGCATCAGCGGGCTAGCGTCGCGATCAGCCAGAGCCGGAGATGGCAACTCCAGCACCGTTCCTGCCTGCAGGGCGGCATGCCGCCTCTGGCACGCCGGCCGCCGCACTCCTTGCATCCGCGGTGTCCTGACCTTGTGCGCCCTCTGCCACCCCTGCCCTACCTGTATAGCGCTGGGCTGACATGTCTAAGTGCACGGTGGCTCTATCCATTGTGCTGTGCCTGGTTCTGCCGGGCTGGGCTCTGGGGCGCAACCTGCTGGACACACAAGGTGGGTGCAGTGCTGCACACTGCGCCACAGCAGTGCCACAGCAGGGGGCGGCAGCCGGCGCCGCGCTGCGCAATGCAGACTGTCACGTCATCACGAGTGCACCCTGCCCTGCCTAGCAGCCCCGGTCGCCTGCCGCAGCGATCCACATCCACACACATCCCTCCATGCAATCGTGCCTGTCGCAGGCGGCCCACTGGAGCTGAAGGCCCTGGCCGGCAGCTTGACCGCCCCCGCGGGCAAGGCGCACCCCGTGTCAGCTGCCGCTGCACCAAGTCTCCCATGTGAGTGCCTCCATCAATATCACGTGAAGTGCAACCTCTGCTTAATGAGGACATGCAGGGCACCGACAGGCGCTGCCATTTGCTTCTCTGCCCGCGCCTGCCCAGCCGCCGTCTGCCCGCTGGCCCCCTGGCACCTGACGAGCGGCGTCTCTTGGCAGCCAGCGCTGCGCGCGCAGCAGAACCCACCAAACCCTGTGCTGTGCGGCCCTTATTCCCAATGATGCTGCCCACTTCCTGGCACCCTCCCGCAGTCGAATGGGCTGCAATGAAGGCTGATGATTGCCAGTCCTCCTGCAAGGCCATCAAGTATGTTGCCGTCACCAGCGGGAAAAATGGCCAGGCGCTTTGTGGCTTTCGCTACGGGAGCGGCGAATACTATGGTGCGCTTGCCCTTGCTGGATCGCCAGTTTGTTGCCTGCCTACATGGGTCAGCAGGGAGCGCAGCAGCAGCATTGCGTGTACTGCAAATGGCCGCGCATGCCAGACCAACAGCTAGTCAGCTGGGCTGCTGGCCGGACAGTTGGCTGGCTGCACGTGCCTGATGCTGCTGCCTGGGTCGCCAGCGGCACCCCCTCTATCCGCCCGCCTGAAGCTGCCCACTGCAGTTGTGCACACGTTGCTCAACCACACGGCATGGCCCTCCCATGCAGGAGTGTGGGTCCAGTCGGCCAAACAGTGCCACTTCAACATGGGAGGGCAGGCCTACTACACGACCAACCCTGGCCTGTACTGCGGCTGCGCGCGCTCCACCTCTGCGCTCACGTGGGAGCCCGACAGCAAGTGCGCAGACAAAGGGCCCCGCGCCCCAGCTGACCCACCCGTCTGCCGCTTCTCCAAATTCATGAACACCTCGGCCTGGACCTTGGGGTACTGGAAGGAGGGCAAGTGTCACGCCAGTGGCCTGGGATTTGGCATCTTGGGCTCGCATTGAACCGCCACCATTGGCCTTGGCGGCGACTTCAACACCCAGCTGCTATGCCGGAAGGCAGATCCAGGTACCCCCTCCGGTGAGCTGACCACCAGTGCTATGCAGCCGTGGGGTCAGCGACCGAACCTGCCTGCGCCCTAGCCTATGCAGGCAGCCTGCGCATGTTCTTCTCAGTTGTGTGCTGCAAAGTGCTGTGGCCGACAGCATCGGTAGTGCTGCGCCCCGCGGCTCGCATGACGCTGTTCTTACGCTGCCCAAACTCCAGGGTCAGGCGTCAAGCCACCAGACCACGGCTGCCGCCAGACCACCACGGTTGTCGAGCTACGCACAACGCCCTGCCTCAAGAAATCAGCATTCGCCGCCCTGAAGGCCAACGTCTTTCTCCGGTTCACCGGCCAGCGCCCGGCCAGCAACTGCAGCGACGGTCTGCCCTGGATCGAAGTCCAGTTTCTCGGCAAGACATTGTACATGCCCGCTGCCATCGTTGGCGGATCCAATACCATCCAGTACTGCCCGCTGATGCTGGCCGCCCCGTCGCCCTACCCCAAGTCGGGCAACGCCTTCATCGACGGTTTGGCGCCAGGCGCCACGGCGGTGATGCGCACCTCCAACGTGCCAGCCTCAGTCACCCTGGCCCAGGCCATATTGGAGAGCAACTGGGGCAAGTCCGAGGCGGCCCAGAGCGCCAAGAACCTATTCAACACCAGGGGCACGGGCCCCTGCGGCTCGTACAAGGTCTACCGCAAGTACTGCCTCATGCAGCAGAGCATGCAGGAGCACGCCTGGCGCTTCCTCGTCATGCCTGAGTTCCAGGGCGCCATGGCGCAGTGCAAGAACTCCCTGGCGTTCGCCAAACAGGTGGCAGAGGCAGGGTACAGCTGGGGCGCCGACCGCAAAGTGTACTACAACAACCTGACTGCCATTATGAACAAGTATGGCCTGCGCAGGTTTGACCTAACATTCGCCGACTAGGCGCTGCATGCCATGCAAGCAAGTCCGCTCCCCAGGCTGGCCCCAGCTCGCCTCTCACGCTCTCCTGCAATGGCCCTTCACACTTCCCATCACTCACCCAGCGATGTATTGTCGCCATTGTGCCACCATGATACCTGTCACAATTTCCGCAATTAAACCACAACTTGCCACCCTGTCCACTGCTCTCTTGCCTTGCACCATCCCCGCATTTCCGTTCCCAGTCGACTGATGCTGTCACACCAGCACTGCTGTGAGCTGGGTTGTCCGGCAGATTGATGCCTCTGAGGGGAATCGCGCAATGATTTACATTTGCACTCGATGGCAAGGGATCGAGGATGAAGCCAGCAAACTCTCTGTCGCAGCATGTACGCTGCCGACTGGCGCTCCCGCAGCACCGCGCCGCGCCGCTGAACAGGAGCGCCGCACGCACCCGCTGTGCGCTCACAGACCTTGATCGAGTTTCTCGATATCAGCATGCGGGCACCCAAAGGCCAGAAAGCAGCCGCCAAGGCGGGGCGCAGTGCAGCGGCGCCGACCGCTGCCGCCCCGAGCACCCAGCTGGATGACCTGCCCGACTCTGTGCTCGGCCTCATCTTCAGCTTCGCGCCGGACTCTAGCGGGTGCGCTGGGCGCTGCTTCGCTCGGGCGCCGCAATCACCCGAGCCCCAGGCTCGTTTGCGCGACGTTTATGGGTTCATGAACGATTGCACGTAACATTGGGCGCGACAGGACAGCCCTCGGAATGCAAATGGTCCGCGCCGGGCGGCGCCGCGCCGCCTCGCGCCCCCGCCCAGGACCTCTACGCTCTGGGGGCTTGGCCCACAGGCTCCCCATCCCCAATCCACTTGTAGGCCGTCCATCTACGCAGTCAGCCGCCGCTGGCGCCGCGTGTGGCTGTCTGAGCCAGAGCTGTGGCGCGAGTTTGAGCTGCTCCCCATGCCGCCGCCGGAGGCCGCTCTCCGGCTGCACTCACTGGAGCTGTACGGCATGCCTACCTGGCCGTGGGACTCTGACAGTGACGAGGAGTCGTCCGACTCCGAGACTGAGTCGAACGCGGGAGGCGGCTTTTGGGACTACGCCAGTCATCAGCGGCTGTTGGCGGCGTTTGCGGCGAGGCGGCGGGAGCTGCAGCAGACGGCGAATCTGGTCACTCACGCCAACCTGCAGTATGCCCACAGCCTCTTCCAGCAGCAGGCGGTGCGCCGCGGCGGCTGGCAGCTGGCGCAAGTGCTGCGTGCGCTGCCGGCAAGCTTGCAGGCGCTCAACCTGGACTCTTACATGGAAGCTGACGCAGTGGGCAAGGCAGAGGCCAAGGCCCTGGCAGCCGCCACCTCGGATGCGCTGGCCCGCTTCCCCCACCTGACGGTGCTGCAGGTCTGTACACGTGGGAGGCCTGGAAGGGAGGGAAGTCAGGGCCGGCTGGTCTGCCACTGTGCAATCGGCTGGCACGTTGCATTGCACGCGGAAGAGGGGCACTTCCGGGTGGCAGACTGGAGTGCATGCATGATTGCGATCCCTGCCTGCTTTCCCACTTGCACCTACCCTGACCTGCCTGCTGTGCCCGCTTGTGCGCAGCTGCACGTGAATGTGTTGCCCAAGTCCACAGCGGCAGCGCTCGCCCGCATGACCGGCCTGTCCAGCCTGCAGATACATGCCAGGGGCATCACCCAGCCAGTGGTGGACAGCGCCCTGGGCTGCTCCAGCCTCACCTCCCTCGAGCTTCATGCCACCGGCAGCTTGCTGCCCACAGAGGGGCTGACACAGCTGCCGCAGCGCCTGCCGCTGCTGGCCAATTTAGAGTTGTCAGACGGAGTCAGGCACGGCGATGATGTGGAGGATGTGCAGCTGCCGGGCCCAGCCGATTCTCCGCACCTGCGCACCTTCTAATTCAACTTTGAGGATGGGCGCCGGCGCTTCAGGGTGAGGAGCAGTTGCCGCTGATTTGGCGTTGCACCTGCTAGGCAATGCTTCAATGGTTGCTGGTCAGTTTGCATGGCCAGCTGTGTGTGTGGGCCCCTGCCTTGCCAAGCGGCTGCACGTGCAGCACCCCCTACAAGTGCCCCTTGCACTACAGCGCCATGTCACAGCGCCGCCTCTGACAATCTGTTGTATGCAGATTGGCGACGTGCCGCTGGCAGCATGCAGCTATCAAGAGGAGCGGCAGGCGGGTGGCGGGCCTCCCATGTACAAGCGCCGCATGGATGCTGCCGATGGTCGCATACATTTGCAGTGGCAGGCTGGCCCGCTGCAGGGCCAGCTGCAAGTCAGCGGCGCGACCCTGCCAGCCAGCACTAGCCTACAGCAGCTGCTGGAGCGGTTGCTGCCTCCCAGCGGCCTCAGCCTGGGCGCCCTGCGGCTCGAGAGCTGCCGGCTCACGCCGGCGCAGTGCGGCGCTTGCCCCCTGCTGGAGCCAGTCAACGATCTGGAAGTCGTATACCAGCGGTTCCTGCCAGACGGCCACACTGCTGCCGAGGCAGAGGAGTTCAGCTTTGATGGGCACCCGCGCCCGCCGCCGCAGGGATCCCCCGCTGACCTGGCACGCCAGGCAGCTTTAGAGCCAGTCCTGGCGGCCCTGCTGGCCCAGATGCCGCGGCTGGAGCGGCTGCACTGTGGCGGCCTGCCCTCCTGCGTGGTCCAGCGCACCGGCCTGCGCTCTCTAAACCTCAACGGTGCGTCTCTGGAGACGCTGCCGCATGGACCCTATCTGCAGAGTGAGCTGGTTTGGGCAGTTGTTGGGCGGGTGCACTGAGTTCGGGAATGGGCTGTTCTGTTGGTGCTCATGCATTACAGTGCAGCGCTCATGCAAGCCCTAGCCAAGGCCAGTCCATGCTCAGCTTGCCGAGGCCCCAACTGTTTTAGCTCATGCACCCACCTGCCACCCCTGGGCCCCCTCCTGCAGGCCTGGAGACTCTGCTGCTTGATGGTCAGGGGTTTGAGCGGCTGCCGCCCGCGCTGGCGGCCGCCACCCGGTGCCGTTACCTGTCCTTGGAGATGTGCTACCACATGTCAATCACCAAGCGAGATGTGGACAACATCCTGGTGAAGATGGCGGCGCTGCAAGTGCTGCGGCTGA
>VFQQ010005123.1_pt1 | contig 11066 bp, 17 predicted proteins | sample 3512341 | NCBI WGS metagenome assembly VFQQ01 (sample SAMN10412373, study PRJNA504923) | tailings metagenome | isolation source: Relicate 2 Philex TSF1 revegetated site | place: Philippines: Tuba, Benguet | collected 2017-08-29
CGCCGCCGCCGCCGCTCATGGCGCCGGCACCGCGTCAATTCCCGGTGGGGGAAGTTTTTTGGGTGGCTGGGCAGAGGGGCTCCTCAATTCCCGGTGGGGGAATGCTTTTGCTGGTGCTGTGCTGTGCTGTGCTGCCTCAGGCACCGGCAGGCGCCGGCGCCCAGGCCACGTCAGCCCTTCCGAAACCTCGTCTTCAACCCATGCTACTGTGTCGGAGGCGCAACCTCTCTATTGGGTTGTCGCGCAAAGCCGCAGCAACGCGACCTGCACTCGCAACAAGCTGTTCAAGCTGAACGAGCCCTTCCCGCGCCTACGCACCGCGCTCGCTGGTAGGCACTGCGCTGCAGGCAATGAAAATCACGCAGAAATGCGGAGCCGAGCTGGTGCTCGGTTGCGCCGGCGCCGGGCAGCCCGCCGCCGCCGCTACCGCCGCCAAGCTGCCAATCCCAAGTCGTCTCCTCCGCCCTCCTCCCTGCCTGCAGCAACTCTCCCATCCCTGCCATGGAGGCCCTCGCGCGCCTGCACAGGGCGGTAGAGAAGGGCGACGCAGCGGGCGCATCTGCGTGCCTGGTCGCCGGCGCGCCTGTCGACGGCGTGCTGCCGGGCGAGAGCTCGAGTCCCCTGCTCAAGGCCTGCAGCGTGCCGCTCAAGGCTGATCCAAACAGATACGCAGAGTGCATGCACGTGCTGCTGACGGCTGGTGCCGATCCAAACCTCCAGGACTGGCGCACCGGCTGGCGGCCGCTGCACCTAGCAGCCAGCACCGGCACGCCGGTGGCCGTGGCAGCACTGCTTGCGGCAGGGGCTGACCCAGCCGCTACCGATCACCAGCGCTGCTGGACTGCGCTTCACTATGCAGCTGCTCGCTATGACAGCTGCGAACAGGCACGCCTGCTCATCGCAGCGGCCCCGCAAACGGCGCTGCTCCGCAGCAGCGGCAGCAGCAGTGGCGAGCAGCCGATGTTTGGCATTTGGGGCGGCGGCCAGACACCGTTGCAGCTGGCGCTGTTCCTGCGCTCCGATGCTGCCCGGCCGCTGCTGGCGGATGCGCCGCTGCCGCCGCCCTGCGCCGTGCTGCCAGCCCTGCTGTATGCCGGCAGCTGGGCGCTGCCGCTGTATCCCACTTGGATCGCCCGCCAGCCGCTGTCTGCCGCCGACTGGGCACGCTTGCCATATGATGTGCCTGGCTTGGGTGCAGCTCTCCCAGCTGCGCTGCACCGCTCAGAGGCGGAGGCAGCGCAGCTGGTGCGGCACCTTCTGCCCGCCGACAGCCAGCGGCTGCGCACAGCCGCTCTGTGCCTGGCACGGGCAGAGCGGCGGGGCCAGCTGCCGCCGCTGCCCACCCACATCAGCTGGTGCATCCTGGCCCTGTGTGCTGCTTGACTATACTACCCACTGGATACCATCCCTCTTTCATGCCACAATGCAGTGTTACATAGCTTTCATTTGAAAGCCGGTTGTTTTGCACGATTGTGCCATAGCATGTTGAGCGTATAGCGCATCTGTTTCTAATTGCTTGGATATAATCAGAACAAGCATGTCACAGGGTGCCCAACAGGCAGGCAAGCCGTGACAAACTCCCGGCGGGAACCGAGCAAAGATGGTGGGCTTGCAGTGGATTGTGGGCAGTACAGGGCATCGAGTCACGGGTCAGCAGTAGCAACAAATCACCTAATCAAATGTATACAAGGCTGCAGGGCACTACCTGCAGCACACTTTTCCGAGTACATTGTGCCATTCGGCAGGTGCACCCTCTTCATCCGCCGCTGCACAGCTGCTGCTTCAGCGTGTCGGCTGTGAGGACGCCTGCGCCGCCGCCGCCCTGCCAGGAGGCCGCAAAGCGGTGGTATCCCGAAAGCCTGCGTGAATGCAGCAGGGGAGGCTGCAAATGAGCAGCAAGGTTCAGGGTGCGGAATACACAGCCGCCAGAGTAGGACCGCAGCAACAGCAGCAGCGACAGGTTGGCTTGGTGACGCCGGCAGCAGCAAGCGTGGCGGCAGCGGCGGCGCCATCAGCAGCAGCAGCAGCAGTGGCTGCCGCAGTTCGAATCCAGAGGAAGCACATGCAAGCACGGATAGAGCACCCACCGCGTGAGGTTGACCGTCCCCAGCGCCCGCTGCATTGCCAGCTCCTTGTGGCAGCTGTGGTCGTCCCACTCGCATGGGTGGAAGTAGTGTTGCTGCAGGAGAGAGAGGCAGAAACAGCCAGCGGCAGGCAGGTTGGTGTAGAGAGTGACGTCACTAAGTAGATGCTGCGACATCAGGCAAGTGTAGCAGCCTGAGCCATTCAGGACCGCAGACTTGTGCCAGCAGCAGCGACTGGAAGATGCCGGGTGCAACGTTTCGGTTGTTAAGTTGCAATCCCACTTGCACAGCTCAATTCAGCCATCAGCTCAGCTCAGGTTGCAGCCTTACGACTGTTTCAGCCCCGTCCTGAACTCACCAAGGGGTACACCATGACGCGGCTGCCTTCGATGACGTGCTCCCCTGACCAGGGGTCCGGCTGCTCTGGCCGCTCCTTGGGCCCATCAGGGCCCAGGTTGAACTTGAAGGTGGAGGACATGAGGCCGGGGCCTGCGGTGGCGAGGTATTTGCAGCAGGGGGTGAATTGCACAGTCATCACAGAGGAGGGTGAGAAAAGTGGAGGGAATGAGGCCGGGGCCTGCAGGTCACGAGGTGAGCATGCAGCAGCAGTTTTGAGTGCCATGCACGACAGAGAGGAGAGCCAACGAGCAACAGCACACAGCACAGGCAGCGCGCCACACGAGGCGGTGTGGGAAGAGCGCAGGCAGCAGCAGTGCAGGCGGTGGGCAGCAAGCATGCCAAGAGCGCCAGCCACATGCAGCAGACCAAAACAGCAAGACAGCGGGGATCCAATCCACCCAAAATCACTAAAATCACCTGTGAGCTCCACCACCTCTCTGCCCGGGTTCTCCTGCCACCGCTCCTTCATCAGAGCCAGCACCTTGAGCCACAGCGGGTGGCCTGGCACAGAGGCCACCACGCCGTTGGTGGGGCCGGGGTCCTGCAGTGGGTAGACAAGCGGCGGCGGCACAAGTGCGAGACAGTAGGCACAGGTGCGGGGATGTACGCATAGCAAAGCCTGCAGCTGTGCACACGAAAAGCTCCATAGTTGTGTGCTCTCACAGGCCCGCCCTGCTGCCTGCCACACGAGTAGGAGGCGTGCACAATGCGCTTGCTTGACATCTGTCACAGTGCATGCGCTCCCGCCCACAGCGCTGCCCCGAACAGAGCAGAACACATTATATGATGCTTTGAATCCAGAGCGCACCTGCAGCACCACGTCGTAATCGGCCAGCCAGCGGTCCACTGGCTGGAAGCACTCAATGTCCAGGTCCAAGTACAGGCCTGCAGAGCGGGGTGCAGCATCACATTATGTCTCTTGCGCTTGTGACCAGCGAAGCACACCGGCCTCAAATGCCGCCAAGCACTCAGCAGATGGTCTACAGCCCCGCATGATCAAGCACATGCACATCACCCTGATTAACTGCGGATGGGCTGCAGCTTGCATAGCAGCAACACTGTACAGCAGGTGGCAGTACATACAGCCCAGGCTAACGACGACGAACACTTGCAGGCACATCAGCGGTGCATCAGCAGGCGGCGAGCCGCACCTCCAATCGCATGCATGATGAAGTATCTGATTGCATCCGCACGCTTGATGATGCTGTCGAGCTGCTGAAACATCTCGAAATATTCAGGGTAGTACTGCACAGCAGACGGGCAGGCAGGCAGGGGCTAATGTGTGCTGGCCCTTTCTGAAAACAGCTGAGTGCTGCTCAGAGCCATGGCAGCAGCGGCAGCAGAGCAGCAGCCCAACGGCCACCAGCAGCCCCAGCAGCCCATTCTCATGCACGTCCTGCATCTCACCGTGCCGACCAGCTTGGTGGCGGCCTCCCAGTCCCAAAATATATATTGCCATCCTGGGTGCATGGCACGGCACGACTGCGGCAGCTCCTCTCGGTCGCTGGAGGCGGGGTTGGCCGCCGCAGACATAAAGGCTGAGATGTTTGGGAAGTACACTGCAAGTACAACAGCCGGGGAGGTGGGCACTGAGCGATGAGGGGTGTGGACAGCGGTGGTTGATGAGCCAAGCAGACCGGGTTGAGGCAGGAGGGAGGCAGTTGGCGGTCGGTTGGGCCAGCAGCACCCAGCAGCTGCCACACAGGTCAATGTTGAAGCGCTCGCCATCCATCGCCTGCCCACCGTGGTGCAGGATGCGCGGTATCTTGATGCCAGGCGGGCCCCAGCCCTGCTGCGGCTCCAGGACCGGCTGCACGCCCCACCGCCGCTCCAGCGCGAGCTGCTCCTCTCGCCGCACCAGGGCCGGCAGCAGCGCCGCGGCAGCCGCAGAGCGGTACCCGCTGTCATTCGTCCGCCCCTGCACCAGCGCACGGATGTTCAGGCTGCCGCCCGGCACGCCGCCTGGCGCTAGCCACAGCAGCATCCCGAAGAGGGCCGCGGCGGTGATCAGGCCGGCGACGAGCGGCAGGCGGCGGCGGTGCCACGCAGCCGCTGCCAGCCAGCCCTGCTTGGGCGGTCCCATCGCGTGACCTGCAGGGGTAGGTGCGCACAGTGGTCTGCGAGGCAGTGTCGGACAGCTCGTGACAGCAGAACGCGGCTCTCGACTGCAAGCTTGCACCGCAGCCCCACCTGCACGAACCTTTAGTGCAGGGAGTCAGGGCCATGCGGCTGATGAGCCGCCGGCCGGGACTGGGACCTGTGGCAGGGAGCGCTGAACACTGCAGGCGCCCGCAGCTGCGTTTCAGACCCTGCCGCCGCTCGTGGAGACCAAACAGCCTGCGAGAAACAAACAGCAAGTCGGCTACAGCCGGCATGATACATGCATGCCGCTCCGCCGCTGGCGCTGCCGCTCTGGGCCGGCCATAGCCGCACGTTTCTCTGCCAACAGGCACTGGTGCTGCAGGCATGACATTGCCCAGTAGTTACCTATAACATTCATTTCATCACATTCATTGTTGCGATTCAAAAGGTGCATGAACAGCCTCGCGCGGCCTAGCAGCTCACGCTGCACTCCCCGGTCCTGCTCCTGCAAAAGCCGCCCGGTGCGCCCTCGCCCATGCACACGCAGCGGCACTTGCGGCCGTCCCAGGAACCAAACTTGCAGTCACTGCATTGGGTTGAAAGGATGGAACGTACGTCATGCAGTCAGCTGCGGCAATTCAAGACGGCTTGCAATGGAGGCAGCAGCACCGCGGCCCGAAGGTCGCTGCCGCCAAGCAACCCAAGCTGGGTCACCCCAGGACTGCGCACCTGACGAACGTCGCGCATGCCTTCACCCCTGCCGCAATGTCAGTGGGTGCCTTGCAGCCCAGCTGTGCCGCCACCTCGCTGGCTGGCACCGGCTGTGCCATCCAGGCCAGCAGCTGCAACAGGCCAGCAAGTGTGACAAGTAAAAGCCGATGCACAACAGCTGCAGCTGCACAACCAAGCATGTGCTTATCAGCAGCAAAGTGCCACACGGTTTGTGGCGTTCCCTGCACCGCCAATGCTTCGCCCGTGCCAGCTAATACGCACTTGCTGGTTGGTGACGAAGAACAAGTCCTTCTGTGCCATGGCTTACTGCACAAACTTCCTCAGCTGGGCGATGCGCTCTGGGGCTGACTCAGCGCCTGTGCAGGTTGGGAGCAGGGGCAGAGGTCAGCCACTGCAGGAGCTTATGGTGATGGCGCTGGCCCTAGATGGCGGCCATGCATGGCATGGCTCCCCAGCTGAGCTTCATTCATACTCCTGGCAGGGTCGCTCACCTGCATGGAGGAAGAGCCCCAGGGGGGCCCGGTTGCCGCCAAGGCGCCAGCCGAGCTGCAGCAGGGAAACAGGAGACTTGTCAAGCTGCCCAGTGCCAGCGTGCGCATCATCTGTATAGGCTGCTGCCGTAGCACCAACTTCGTTTTCATACAATACCAGGCTTCCAGAAGAGACTGTGCATGCCGCCTCACGCTCTTGTGAAGCATCGCCCCCTGCCTACGCCGACCATGCAACACGAGCACACTCACCTCCCGCTTGTACATTTCATACGCATCCCCAGCCGGGTCCATGGATGCAATGGGCCTGCCACCCGCATCAGCTGCCGCCCACAGCGGCACCTCCCACAGCGGCCAGCGCTCCGACGCGCTGCACGAGCCTGCAGTGCGGCGCGTGGTGCAGCATCAAACACGAAGTGCAACATAGCCAATAGCTTGGCACATATGCAGCACCATGCATGCAGTTCACAATGCATGTGTCCCTGCCAAGCTTGAATGACTCCTGCACCATGCCTTATCACACGCTGGCAAGAGCACATCATCGGCATTCTGCCAAACCCAGCCAGTCATTGCTGATCAGCACGCGCCTGTCTCGCAGGCCTGCGGGATGCCGGCATCCATGCGGTACGGAAACGTGCGCTGGCGCATGCTGGGCGACACAGCGCTGGGCGCCGAGTCGGGCAGGGAGGAGTCGTACAGAAAGCCGGCCGCGGCTAGAGCGCGCCGCGTGGCGGCGTTGTGCAGCAGGAAGGGCGCCCTGCGGGGTTACGTCAGGGCATGCGCTTGAACATGGAGGGCGGGAGCTCTTATTGATGAGGGCCTCCTGAATGGTACTTGATGCATCAGTGCACCGCATGCACAACCCCTTACCCAATATCAACAAGCCTGCCGCACCTGAAGCCGTTGATCTTCTGCCGGGGGGGATGCCCGTCTTGTTGGCAAGCCAGTCGCGGCAGCCCACCACCTCCTGGGCACTGGGGTAGGCCACGTGGGTCAGCGTGTGCGTCGCAATCTCGTTGCCGGACAGGTACAGCGCCTGCACTGCAGCTGGCACCGTGTCTGCGGGGGTGGCCGGATTCGGGCAAGGTAATGCATGGCTTAGGCTGGCTGCGGCAGCACCGGCAGTGGGAGGGCTGGAGGCAGGCGGACAGGCAGGCGGGCAGGCGGGACAATGCACAGTACACCCCACCTTGCGCAGTCACATAGTAGGTGGAGGGTATGGGGCAGCCGTTGCGCTGCTTCAGGCCGCCCAGGATCTGCTGCACAATGCCAAACGACTGGGAGGTGCCACCGTCAGTGACGGCGTCGTCCCAAGTGACGGTGATGAACTGAGGGACCTGCTGCAGCGCTAAGCCGCCGGGCGGCTTGGGGCAGTCGGCGCGGCGCGCAGGTGTGCATGGATAGCCTGTGGTAGGGGAAGGAGTAGCATCTGTGAGCTTGGCAGAGTGGCAGCAACAGCAGCAGGCGGCAGCGGCGGCGGGGCGGCGGCGGCAGTGCGGAAGCAGCGGCACAAACCTGCCGCCTGCCGCGTTGCCAGCAGCACGACAAGTACCGCTGTAAGGTTTAAGGACATCGCAAAGGAGCTAGGGAGTCGCAGGGAGCGATCCCGGAAGACGCGCGAAGCGGTTGGAGGCCCTGAAGGGCTTGCAGGGATGCAAAATGTCGTGCCAAAATGCCAGAGAGTTTTGCAGCTGTTGCACAAGCGCGGGTTGCACACGCGGCGAGGGGAGCCCATGCGTGTGCTGTGGATGCTGAGCTGCCATGCCGCTGTGGCATTGTGCCAAGGGCGTTAGTCCATGGCTTGAAGCTTGTTATGAAGTTTTGCGTCTGATTGTGTGCACTGGGCGCAAGTGTTCCTCGGCACCGCGGAGCGACCGCTAGCTGGTTGCTGTCGCTGCCGCTGCCGCTGCCGCGTCAGTGTCCGTGCCGCAGCATGCAGCATGCCGCCCAGTCTCCCCAAGGTGATGGGCGAATTGACCAATGTCATTTACCAAAAAATACCGGTTTAGAGCCGATCTTCGGTGGCATTGAAGTCACAACATCGTCAAGTGCCTGGGTTCTCTGTGTGCGGTCTGCCCGGCGGCAGCAGGGCGGGAAGCTGGGCAGGCACGCTGCTGCTGCTCAAGCTGCTCTGGAGGCAGTCATGATGCCTTGCAGGTGGCTACAAATGCATGCAGCAGCCTACAAATGTATTCAATTGACAAGTTCTGGCATTCGAATTACCTGCTTGACCCACCGCCTTGACCGACGTGGGCGGCAACGGCACGCTGCCGCCCGACTGCGTGGTGCCCATCCAGCCTAATTTTAAGAGCTTGGTGCATCAAGTGCAGGGCTGTGATGTTGACAGCTGCAGCAGCATTGTGCAGCTTCTTCTGTGAAGGACAGAGGGCGCAATGCATGTGTTCCATGCGGCGGCTGGGCTGGCGCCGCCGCCACCTTGCTGCCGCCGCCCTGCTCAGCCACCCACTCTGTGCTCAGGTGATCGACCACACAGCCATGGCGTCCTCTCGCCCCAGGCGTGAGCGCAAGGCGCCTGAGCGCTTTGGAGCCTACGATCAGCAGTTTGACAGCGAGGTGAGGCCGCTGGCGAGCTGCACGGCCCACTGCGCCCCCAGGCGTCACCCAACAGCCCTCTGGCCACGACCCTGTCTGCAGGAGGAGGCGCCACTGCGGCCGCGGCCCGCCGCCAAGCGCTGCCGCCGCAAGTTTGAAGAGGAGGAGAGTGAAGCCAGCGGCAGCAGCGGTGCAGCCGAGGACAGCGGCAGTGAGGACGAGGGCGGCAGCAGCGGCGGCGAGGAGCCGGAGAGCGAGGCCGAAGCGCCGCCGCGCAAGCGGCAGCGCGGCGGCGGCGGCGGCAAGGGCAAGGCGGCAGCAGCGGCGGCGGCGCCCAGCCTCAAGCTGTTTGTGTGGGCGCCGCCAGCGCAGCCAGTATCGCGTGCGGACTTCCTGGCCACGCTGCACGCCTGCCCCCGCCTCATGGGTGCGTGGAAGTGTGCCTTGACAGCCCGGCAGCGGCTGCCGACGCGCGGTGTTTCCCGCCGGCGTCGCGTTTGCCAGCCTGGCGGGTGCTCAGACCTGGGATTCAGACGGGCACCCAGCTGCCCCAACCACTGTCCTCCTCTCTTTTTTACACGCAGAGATGTTTCTGGAGAAGGACGACGGCCTGCGCTCGGTGACGCTCGTGGCACGAGACGCCGCCAACCTGTGCACCGCGCTGTGCGCCAAGGGTGCCGACGCCGCAGAGCTCTGGCGCACGCTGGCCTACACCGCTGTGGACAGCCGGCGCTACAGCGCGGTCACGCCGGTGGACGAGGGTGCGTGGCGGGTGCTGGGCTTGTGGGTGCTGGGCCTGGGTGGGTGCTGGGTGCTGGACTTGAGGGACATGCTTGTGCAACGGGTGCTGTGTGTGGCATGGCTGTACTCTTCCTGGACTGCTGGGCCCCTTGCACTTCCAGCGGCTTGACTCCGTATCAATGAACATTGTCAAACTGCGCGAGACGGCTTGGCTCCGTATCAACGAACATTGTCAAACTGCACGAGACCTGCGCTATGTGCTTCGTCACAGTTTCACTCCCCTCCGCCCCTGCCTGCAGCGCTGGCGGCGGTCAAGGCGGCGGTGAGGGCGGACCCCGCCCGTGGCCAGCGCATCACCAAGAGCGCGGTGAGGCGCCGGTCTGGGTCGTGCCAAGCGGTTGCAGGCAACGCTTCAGTTCGGACTGAAATGCTGCCGCTTTGCGGCGCTGCTTGTGCTGCTGACCTGGATTGCGTGCAAAAGCTGTCTCCACAAACAGCGGTCTCCACAAACATGCCTGCTGTGCAGGCAATGAAGGAGTTCCGGCTGACGGACAAGGACCTGGCGGTGGGTGCTGGGCTGAGACCAGCGCGATGCCTCCTTGCTGACTTTGCAGATGGTTGCGGCTGTGAGCTGGGTTGCCACCTTAGCACACCTTGCACAGCGGCAAGGTCAAACGTGAGCGCATCTACGCTGCCCTACCCTGGGCGCTGGCGGCAACTGGCCGTGCATCGCCTGCTCTGCTGTCCCAACCACCCCGGCAGGGCCTCAACTACACCACGCGGCGCAACCCCATTTTCTGGAACTCTGCGCCCACCAAGATGTGAGCCTGCTGGGGAGGGCAGGGGCATGAGTGAAGCGCAGCGCAAATGTGCAGCGTTTGTCCAGCAGCTCAAGATGGTTGGCATGCATGGCCGCACCTCGAGGCGCTCCCTCTGCCATGGCCGCCCTGGCCACAAACACAGCACTGTGTTTCAAAGAATACCGGCCAACCATTGTTTCATGTCCTTTGCAGGTACACGCGACTGGACTGCCTGGTGGCGGCCCACAAGAAGCACGGCAGCCTACAGGCCATTCAGGTGTGATGGGGCCAGGAGCGAGCACTTAATGCAAACAAGCCGATTGAATGCAGTGCCAGCCGGCCGGAAGGCAGTGCGGGGGAGCGTGTGCAAGGAATGTCCTCTGCCCACTTGCCCTGGCCTTCCTCACCAAACATGCGCAGGCGGCAGCCGCCCGCTCGCGCGCCACTGCCGACAAGCGCAAGGCGACGCTGGCGGGAGGGGAGGAGGCGCGCAGGTGGGGCTGTTTTGCCTGATCCTGAGCAGGTCCGCAGTGCAGCTGACTGGCGGCAGCGCAGGGGCAGCAGACGTGGAAAGGAAAGGTTTGAACCAGACCGCAAATACTCCTATCTGGCTTGCAGGGAGGAGATGGAGGCGGCGCTGGAGGCGGCGGGGCTCAGCGTGCGCAAGTACCAGCGCAAGAAGCCAGCCAAGGCCTTTGTCAAGGTGGGGCTGAAGGTGTTTGTCGAGGGTGCTTAACGCGGCTGTGTTGCTGGGGACTTCATACAGGTGGCTGCTGCTGAGTGCCACCCAGCCGAGGTGCCGCCCTGCTGCGCATCCAGCTTGCCTGCCCCCTGGGCACTCCTGCCCGCCACTGCCACTGGCATGCGCCCCAGCCACCACCCACGAAGTCTCGTCCTGCACCCGTCGCTCACCACACATCTGCTGTGCCCACCCTCCTCAACACAGCGCGGCATGGGCACAGCAGCGGGCGTGGCGGCTGCCTTCAAGAAGGAGATTGATGATGCCGCCGCCCGCGCCAAGCGGCAGCAGGAGCTGCTCAGGCGGTGAGGCTGGGTGCGCCTCTTGGTGGCGGGGTGCCGGCCAAGTCAGGAAGCACACCAGGCTGCATGCCGTGCACCTTGGTACGTGCTGCGGTGTGAGAATGCTGTAAAGCCCCGGGCTTCCACTGAGTGGACGAATCGCAAGG
>VFQQ010005124.1_pt1 | contig 11066 bp, 11 predicted proteins | sample 3512341 | NCBI WGS metagenome assembly VFQQ01 (sample SAMN10412373, study PRJNA504923) | tailings metagenome | isolation source: Relicate 2 Philex TSF1 revegetated site | place: Philippines: Tuba, Benguet | collected 2017-08-29
ACGGGTTTCGGTCACACGATTGCAATGTATCCAAAAACTGTGCATAAGCGCGGATTGTTCATGTACTAAACCCGCTCTTTACGCTAAGCCCTTTACTTATAAAGGATTAAATTTTCTTGAACAACAAACTGCCGTTCGTACCACCAAACCCAAAGTTATTTTTCAGGGCATATTCAATCTTGAGATCACGCGCAGTATTGGCACAATAATCCAGATCGCAATCGGGATCCTGCTCAAAAATATTGATCGTAGGCGGTGACACCTGATGATGTATCGAGAGCACTGTAAATACAGATTCCAGCCCCCCTGCTCCACCGAGCAAGTGACCTGTCATGGATTTGGTCGAATTCACGACCAGATTGGCAGCATGCGCACCGAAAGCAGCCTTGATAGCATTGGTTTCATTCGTGTCACCTAATGGGGTCGATGTGCCATGCGCATTCACAAACTGTACCTGATCAGGCGCAACCTGTGCATTCTGAAGGGCATTTCGCATTGAGCGGCGCGGACCATCCATGTTTGGTGCAGTCATATGATAGGCATCTGCACTCATGCCATAACCCACCAACTCAGCATAAATTTTGGCGCCACGCTTTTTTGCGCTTTCATATTCTTCAAGCACCATGACCCCAGCGCCTTCACCAATGACAAAGCCATCACGGTCCTTGTCCCAGGGGCGACTGGCCGTAGCTGGATCATCATTACGACTGGAGAGAGCTCGGGCCGACGCAAAACCGCCTACTGACAGCTCAGTAATTGCAGCTTCAGCACCACCGGCCACCATGACATCGGCATCACCATATTCAATCATACGAGCCGCATCGCCAATCGAATGCGTCCCTGTCGTACATGCTGTTACGATGGATACATTTGGACCCTTGAAGCCGTACATAATCGAAAGATTGCCAGAGATCATGTTGATGATCGTGCCAGGGATAAAGAATGGCGATATCTTGCGCGGGCCACCTTCATCATAGGTATCGTTGGTTTCTTCGATCAGTCTTAATCCGCCAATACCGGACCCAATGGAAACACCGATTCTTTCAGCATTTTCATCGGTTGCCACAATACCGGAATCCTTTACCGCTTCAATCGCTGCAGCCAGCCCATACTGGATAAAAGTATCCATCCGGCGGGCATCCTTGGCAGGTAAATATTGGCTCACGTCAAAATCCTTCACCTCGCCAGCAATTTGGGAAGCAAAGTTTGAGGGATCAAATTTACTGATTCTGGTGATGCCAGACTGACCGGCAACAAGATTTGACCAGGCTGATTGCACACCGATACCCACCGGAGATACAAGCCCAAGTCCTGTGACGACGACTCTTCGTTTTTGCATGCTTTTATGTGTCAAGAGCGCCATGAAAGCGCTCTTGTTTCGATTGATTAAACTGCCAGAACCTTACTTAAGGTTTGCGGTAACGTAGTCAATGGCTTGTTGTACGTTTGTGATTTTCTCGGCTTCTTCATCCGGGATTTCGCAATCGAATTCTTCTTCCAAGGCCATGACCAGTTCAACAGTATCCAGCGAATCTGCGCCGAGGTCGTCGACGAAGGAGGATGTGTTCTTTACATCTGCCTCATTTGCACCCAATTGCTCAGCAACGATCTTCTTAACGCGTTGTTCGATGTCGGACATCTAAAATACCCCTTTAAATTATTGAAGCGTATAAAACTCAGGCTATTCTAACAAAACTCCTGAGGAATTCAAAAATCTTGAAACCGAATATTATAGGCGAATTACGCCATGTACATACCACCATTCACGTGTAAGGTTTCTCCGCTGATATAACCAGCCTGTGCAGATGCCAGAAATGCCACTGCAGCCGCGATATCTTCCACCTGCCCAAGACGTCCCAGCGGAATATGCTGCATCAGGCTTTCACGTTGTGCCTCCGGCAATTCACGCGTCATATCTGTATCAATAAACCCTGGCGCCACACAATTCACTGTAATGCCACGACTACCGACTTCTGCAGCCAGTGATTTGGTAAAGCCAGCCATTCCGGCCTTGGCTGCAGCATAATTCGTCTGACCAGCATTCCCCATGTGACCTACCACAGAGGAGATATTGATAATACGACCTGCGCGCGCCTTCATCATGGGGCGCAAAACAGCCTGTGACATGCGGTAGACTGATTTGAGATTGGTGCCGATCACAGCATCCCAATCTTCATCTTTCATGCGCATCAACAACGTATCACGTGTAATACCGGCATTGTTCACCAGGATGCTGACATCACCATATTGCGCTGAAATATCCTTCAATACTTGTTCAACCTGCACGGCATCATTGACATCCAATGCCATGCCTGTGCCGGTGAGCTGATGTTGCGCTAGCGCCTTGCTAATTAGCTCAGCACCTGCTGCAGTCGTTGCCGTACCTATGACTGTGGCGCCTTGCTTGCCGAGTTCAAGCGCAATTGCTGCGCCAATTCCCCGGCTTGCACCTGTGACCAGAGCGACTTGTCCATTCAGCATAATAACCCCTTGATTCCTGATTTATTCCGATTAACTAAATTGCTGGTGTGCCTCATCCATGACGCTTTGACCAATGAGCGCAACACAGGAAAGCTCAGGCACGATACGCTTGGCAAGGCCTGCAAGTACTTTCCCCGGCCCACATTCAGCACTTTGGTTGATGCCTTGCGCATGCACATACTGCACTGTTTCCACCCAACGCACTGGCGAATGGAGTTGGCGCACCAGCGCATCCTTGATGCTCGCCACATCATCATAGACCGCAACATCGGCGTTGTGCACCACGGGGATGCGACCCGATGTAAAGCTTACATCCTGCAAGTAAGTTTTCAGCGACTCAGCCGCTGGCTTCATTAATGAGCAATGAGAAGGCACGCTCACAGGCAAAGGGAGTGCGCGTTTGGCACCTTTTGCCTTTGCAATCTCCATACCCCGTTCTACAGCAGCCTTGTGCCCGGCGATCACGACCTGCCCTGGGGAATTCAAATTTACAGCCTCAACCACTTCGCCCTGTGCTGCTTCTGCGCAGACAGCACGCACCACTTCATCTTCCAGACCGAGAATAGCCGCCATGGCGCCCACCCCTTCGGCAACCGCACCCTGCATCACTTCAGCACGATAGCGCACCAGTGGCAAAGCATCCTGATAACGCACCACTCCGGCTGCAACCAAAGCTGTGTACTCGCCCAGACTATGGCCTGCCAACAGGGTTGGCAATGGGAAACCTGAAGATTCCCAGACACGCCAGGTCGCTATGCCCGCAGCTAGCATCAACGGCTGTGTATGTATGGTTTGGTTCAACTGATCGTTTGGTTCAGTGGCCATCTGCCAGAAGTCCTGGCCGAGAATATCTGAAGCCTCGACAAAAGTATCGCGGACAATCGATTGATCTACGAAACCCTGCATCATGCCAACTGATTGCGACCCTTGTCCGGGAAAGAAAAAAGCAAATGTCATGTTAAACGCTCTTTTTAATTGTGTGACTGTAATGTTAGTCAACCATATCAAAACTGGTACTAATATTTCATTAACACGGAACCCCAAGTAAAGCCGCCACCAAAGGCTTCCATGAGGACAGTTTCACCGCGCTTGATTCTACCGTCACGCACTGCGACATCGAGTGCCAAAGGCACAGAAGCTGCAGAGGTGTTGCCATGGGTATCCACTGTCACTACCACCCTGTCCATGCTCATACCGAGCTTTTTGGCTGTAGATTGCAAAATGCGGATATTGGCTTGATGCGGCACCAGCCAATCAACATCTGACTTCTGCATCTGATTTGCTTCCAGCGTTTCATCTACAATCGCATCCAGCGTATTCACCGCAATTTTGAAGACTGCATTGCCTTCCATGGCAATGGTGTTAGCGCCAGACTGCTTTGAAATTCCGGACGGTACATTCAGTAATTTTGCGTATTGACCATCTGCATGCAGATGCGAAGAAAGAATACCAGCCTCGTCATTCGCTTTCACGATAACTGCGCCTGCACCGTCTCCCCAAAGAATGCAATTGGAGCGATCAGTCCAATCTGTAATACGAGACATGGTTTCGGCACCGACCACAAGCGCACATTGCGCAGCACCGCTTTTGATAAAGTGATCTGCCGTTGCCAATGCATAAATAAATCCACTACAAACGGCTTGTATATCAAATGCAGGTCCGTTGGATATACCTAATCGGCTCTGAAGCAAGCATGCCGTGCTGGGAAAGACCCGATCAGGCGTGGTGGTGGCCACAATGATCAGATCAATCTCGGCTGCCGCTATGCCGGCTGCATCAATGGCCTTTAATGCAGCTTGAAAAGCAAGATCGCTGGTATATTCATTTTCAGCGGCGATATGTCGTTGCCTGATCCCAGTGCGGGTGACAATCCACTCGTCGGTGGTGTCTACCATCGATTCGAGTTCGGCGTTGGTGAGGATTCTCTCAGGCAGGTAGCCACCCGTTCCGACAATGCGGGAATACTTCATGCAATTTCTTTCGATGCTATTTCGGGGGCGTTAATTGAAACTGAGCTGGGTTGTATATGCTCAATTTCCAATTGCTCTGTAATTCGACGTAAAACACCACTCCTCGCCTCTTCTGCCGCTGCTCTGATGGCATGCAGGAAAGAAAAGTCATCTGCACCACCGTGACTTTTGACGACAATACCACGCAAACCGAGGAAACTGGCCCCATTGTAACGACGTGGATCCAGCCTACGCTTAAACGACTTGAGTACCGGCATCGCGGCCAACGCCATCAATTTGGTCAACCAGTTGCGCTTAAATTCCTGAATCAGGAATTTACTCATCATCTGAGCCAAACCTTCAGATGTCTTCAGTGCGACATTGCCCACAAAGCCATCGCAAACGACCACATCTGTGGTGCCCTTGTAAATATCATTCCCTTCTACATTACCGTAGAAATTGAGGTGGCTCATACGCAACAATTCAGCAGCCTGCTTCACCACCTCGTTGCCTTTAATATCTTCTGAGCCAATATTTAAAAGACCCACAGAGGGACGCTCTTTGTGTTCAACACAAGAAACCAGCATAGCGCCCATAATCGCAAACTGCAGCAAGTGCTCAGGCGTGCAATCAGCATTTGCGCCAAGATCAAGCATGTAGGTCGTGCCGCGCTGGTTTGGCAGTATGGCTGCAATGGCAGGACGATCAATTCCGGGCAAGGTCTTAAGGACGAAACGTGCTGTTGCCATCAGTGCGCCAGTATTGCCAGCACTAACGCAAGCATTGGCTTCACCGCTTTTAACCAGATTGATTGCAACGCGCATGGACGAATCTTTTTTATTCTTGAGAGCGCTTTGTGGCGACTCGTCCATAGTCACCACCTCGCTTGCATGTCGAATGCGTAAACGAGGTCCTGTAGAAGCGTGACGGGCTTTTAATTCGGCGTCTATCGCTTCTGACAAACCAACAAGAATAATATTAAGCTCTTGATCCTGCTCAAGCGCTTTAAGCGCGGCAGGCACCGTGACATGGGGTCCATGATCGCCCCCCATGACATCGATAGCGACGGTGATATCCATGCTCGCTATTAAGAATAGTATATTTTAAGGACAAGCGGTGGCCGCAAATAGCGGCTCACCGAATTCGAAGGGAGAGTTACTCGCCTTTAGCAGGCATTACTTTACGACCACGATAGTAACCGTTTGGGCTGACGTGATGACGCAGATGCGTTTCACCAGTCGTGGGCTCTACTGCCAGTGCCGGATTGGTTAAGAAATCGTGCGAACGATGCATGCCACGCTTGGAAGGTGACTTTTTGTTTTGCTGAACTGCCATGATGTGCTCCTAAATTAAACCTCGCCAGGCTTGCTGTTAGTTTTCAACGCCGCAAGCTTGGCAAATGGGTTGGGTGTATTATCTTTATCTTTTGTAATACCAGCGCTGCAAGCGTCTTCGCTGTGTAGCGGTGAAATTGGCAACGCCAACAACACTTCATCTTCTATCAAATCCATCACGCGCATCTGCTTATCCAACAGCAGATAGTCATCGTCACCTACATCATCCTCAGGTGCTGGCATTTCAGACTCAGATGCCACCAAAAGATACCGCGACTGAAAATCAAGCTGATAAGCCATTGGCTGCATGCAGCGTTGACAAACCAACATTAAATTGCTTTGCAATTGCAGTGCAAGATAGGCATGATTGCTCTCGTCGACCCCGCCGGTGATGCGACAATCAACTTGACCTTCCTCGCTAGCTAGCACGTCAACAAGTCGCGTAAAACTTAAAAGCGGGATTATATCATGAATTTCAAGCGCTTTTTGCGCAAACTCAATGTTATTAATTACCGTCTCGTGATTGACGTGATTGATGGGTGCGACCATAGGGGGCGCATGATATAATCTTACGCGTTTTGTGTCAAAATTTTGGATTGTTCGCGCACTCTATATATATAGTCGGTTAATTTTTTGAATTTGGGTTTCGTTTGTGATCAAAAAAATTCTAGTTGCCAATCGCGGCGAGATCGCCGTGCGTATTGTTCGCGCCTGTTCGGAAATGGGCATCAAGTCTGTTGCCATTTATACCGATGCAGATCGTCATGCTTTGCATGTCAAAAAGGCTGATGAGGCCTATAACATTGGTTCCGATCCAGTCATCGGTTACCTGAACGCTCACAATATTGTGAATCTTGCAGTGGCATCTGGTTGTGATGCACTGCATCCAGGTTATGGTTTTCTGTCTGAAAATCCAGACCTTGCAGAGATTTGTGCCCGCAGAGGAATCAAATTCATAGGCCCAAAAGCCAAGGTCATTCGTCAAATGGGTGACAAGATACAGGCCAGAAACGCCATGATTAGCGCAGGGATCCCTTGCGTACCAGGCAGCGATGGCAACCTTGCCAATGTGGAAGAAGCGCGCGCGCTGGCAAAGAAAATTGGCTATCCAGTCATGCTCAAGGCTACTAACGGCGGCGGCGGACGCGGCATTCGTCGTTGTAATGATGAGAAAGAATTGCTCAGCAATTATGATCGCGTCATTTCCGAGGCCAGCAAGGCGTTTGGTAAGCCTGAGGTTTTTCTTGAAAAGTGCGTAGTAAACCCCAGACATATTGAAGTACAGGTGATGGGTGATAGCCACGGCAATGTCATTCATCTGTTTGAGCGCGACTGTTCAATCCAGCGACGCAACCAGAAACTGATTGAAATCGCACCATCTCCCCAGCTTAGCAAAGCCCAAAGAGAATACATCGGCAAGCTGGCAGTCAAGGCAGCAAAGGCCGTGGGCTATGAAAATGCAGGAACCGTGGAGTTTCTGTTGGACTCAGATAACAGTTTTTATTTCATGGAAATGAATACGCGCCTGCAAGTCGAGCATACGGTGACAGAAACCATCACCGGGATCGACATTGTTCAGGAACAAATTCGCGTAGCAGATGGACAGAAGCTTCAATACAAACAGGATGAAGTCCATTATCGTGGCTTTGCCATGGAGTTCCGCATCAACGCTGAAGACCCCAAAAACGATTTTCTTCCCAGTTTTGGCAAGATTACACGTTACTACGCGCCTGGCGGCCCTGGCGTTCGGATGGACGCTGCCATGTACAGTGGCTACATTATTCCGCCCTACTACGATTCGATGTGCGCAAAATTAACTGTGTGGGCACTCAATTGGGAAAGTGTGATTGAGCGTGGCCGTCGTGCATTGGATGATATGGTTGTGTACGGCGTTAAAACCACGATTCCTTATTATCAGGAAATATTGAAGCATCCGGATTTCCGCAATGCCAAATTCAACACCAGTTTTGTTGAGTCTCATCCTGAACTCATCAATTATGCTTTGGACATCCCTCCGGAAATGATTGCCGCCGCCATTTCTGCGGCTATCGCAGCGCATGAAGGTATTTAGGACCGAATTAACATTTAAAGTGATAGATTAAAATTATGGCGAAAGTACATATTACAGAACTAGTTTTAAGAGATGGCCATCAATGTCTGATCGCAACTCGATTGCGTACAGAAGATATGCTACCCATTTGTAAAAAACTCGATGATATCGGCTTCTGGTCATTAGAGGCCTGGGGTGGCGCTACTTTTGATGCCTGCGTGCGTTACTTGCGCGAAGACCCGTGGGAGCGTCTGAGGAAGTTACGCAAGGCACTTCCAAATAGCCGCATTCAAATGTTGCTACGAGGTCAGAATTTATTAGGTTACCGTCACTATTCGGATGATGTTGTACGCGCTTTCGTGCAAAAATCTGCAGACAATGGGGTCGATGTCTTCCGCATATTTGATGCGATGAATGACTTGCGCAATCTGAAGGTTTCCATTGAAGCTGTGAAGTCTGCTGGTAAGCACGCAGAAGGCACGATCAGCTATACGACAAGTCCGGTGCATGACATTCCCCACTTTGTCTCTCTGGCTAAGGAACTCGAAGCCATGGGGTCTGACACACTCGCCATCAAGGATATGGCAGGATTGCTGACACCCAAGGTCACGACTGAACTAGTGACTGCATTGCGCAGTGCTATCAGCATACCAATCCATCTGCACAGCCATTCCACATCTGGCTTGTCTGCCATGTGTCTGATGAAAGGTGTAGAGGCTGGCGCTGCTATTATTGACACCTCCAACTCAGCATTTGGCGAAGGTGCTAGCCATCCCTCGACCGAGAGCATCGTGGCTGCTTTGCAGGGTACCGAGTATGACACCGGCCTGAATCTTCAGGCATTACAGGAAATTACTGCTTATTTCCGTGAAACGCGCAAAAAATACTGGCAGTTTGAAAGTAGTTTTACTGGCGTGGATACACGCGTCTTGGTGAATCAGGTGCCAGGCGGCATGATTTCCAACCTTTCCAACCAGCTCAAAGAGCAAGGCGCCCTCAATCGCATGGAAGAAGTACTGGCAGAGATTCCAAGAGTTCGAGAAGACCTCGGCTACCCTCCGCTCGTGACACCAACCTCCCAGATTGTGGGAACGCAGGCAGTCATGAATGTGCTGACGGGCGCACGCTACAAATCTGTCACTAATGAAGTCAAGAATTATCTCTTGGGGCAGTATGGCAAGGCGCCCGGGCAAGTGAATGCTGATGTTCGTAATCTGGCAGTTGGCAACGCGGAGCTGATAACCTGCCGCCCTGCAGACCTTCTGGCACATGAAATGGAAAAGCTTCAAGCTGAGGCTTCCGGGCTTGCCAAATCTGCAGAAGATGTGCTGACTTATGCCATGTTCCCTGATCTTGCCAAGACCTTCCTGCAAGAACGTAATGCCGGGACCTTAAAACCTGAACCGCTATTGCAGAAAGACAGCGTCACCACGCATTCTGCCCGCTACGCTCCTAATGAATTCAAAGTGACCTTACATGGTGAAACTTTCCACATCAAGCTCACCGGTAGTGGTCATCCGGGTGAAGAGCAGCGCCCATTCTATGTGTCTGTCGATGGTATTGCTGAAGAAGTCCTGGTAGAAACGCTGAGCGAAGTTGAAGTCGCAGGAGGCAAGGCTGGCGGCAAGAAGAAAACCAGCAGCAGCGCATCCTCTAGCGAACGTCCACGCCCCACGCATGAAGGTTGCGTGACAACCGCAATGCCGGGCACCATCGTGGACATCAAGGTGGCCGCTGGTGACAAAGTCGCTGCAGGTGATGCCGTACTGGTGATTGAAGCCATGAAAATGGAAAACGAAATACAGGCACCAAAATCCGGAATTGTAGTTGCTGTTCACGTCAAAAAAGGCGATGCAGTCACTCCGGACGAGTCTCTGCTGGAAATTCAACCAGCTTGATCAATCACAAATAAAGCTTCACACTCGAGCCGACATCTAATCTGTTGTCGGCTTTTTTATTGCATTTATTTTTTAGACTCATCATGACAACACGCCGATTAATTCTAGCGTCATCCTCCATTTATCGTCAGGAGCTACTAACAAGGCTCCAAATTCCTTTTGAGTCCATTTCACCAGAAGTGGATGAAACCCCCTATTCTCACGAATCTCCCCACGAAACCTCGATTCGACTGGCTCAGCTCAAAGCGCGCAAAGTAGGAGATGCTCACAAGGACGCACTTGTCATCGGTTGCGATCAAGTGGCCACACTGGATGGCGAACAGCTTGGAAAACCGATGACACATGATAATGCCGTGCTTCAACTCGAAAAAATGCAAGGGCGCGAAGTCGCTTTTCATAGTGCGCTCTGCCTATACAACCCGCAGTCTGGCGTGATGCAATCGGACGACATCATTACCATAGTCAGGTTTCGTCACCTCAACGCTGATCAAATTGAGTCCTACTTAAGAAAAGAACAACCCTATCATTGTGCCGGGAGCGCTAAATCCGAGGGACTTGGGATTGCACTTCTCGCCGAAGTCAGAAGCAGTGATCCCAATGCATTGATTGGGCTTCCTCTGATTCGTCTGATCACCATGCTGCAACACGAAGGCGTCAACGTAATATAGCAGGGCGCGTTGTGGGAACTTAACTCAGGAGAAACCAATATGTATACCCCCAGATTGATTGCTGGCCTGTTAAGCGCAACATTTTGCCTGAACACTGCTAGCGTCATGGCTAACGAAGTGCGCAGCAGCCTCGAAGATCAACAAGAGGTGGCTGTCACTATCTATAACAGTGATCTAGCGCTAGTTAGAGACCAGCGAAAAGTTACCCTCAATAGTGGCCAAAGTAGTTTGGCACTTCGCGACGTCAGCGCACAGATCCGGCCAGAAACAGCCCTGCTACGTAGCTTGAGTGGTGGCTTGACTGTACTGGAACAGAATTTTGATTTTGATTTATTGACCTCTCAGAAGATGCTGGAAAAATTTGTTGGGAAATCAGTCGGGGTCATCCAAACAAATCCTGCTACTGGCGTGGAAAGTCGTGAAAAGGCACAAGTTCTGGCCGCCAACAACGGTGTTGTTCTGAAAATTGGGGATCGTATCGAAACCGGGATTCCTGGGCGTCTGGTATATGACAATGTGCCAGACAATCTCAGAGATCGGCCTACGCTGGTAGTGCAGCTACAAAATAAAACCACAACACCGCAGAATATCGAGCTTAGTTATCTAACGGGCGGCCTTGGCTGGAAAGCCGATTATGTCGCGGAGCTGAATGCCAATGAGGATAAGCTGGATATTTCAGGCTGGGT
>VFQQ010005125.1_pt1 | contig 11066 bp, 7 predicted proteins | sample 3512341 | NCBI WGS metagenome assembly VFQQ01 (sample SAMN10412373, study PRJNA504923) | tailings metagenome | isolation source: Relicate 2 Philex TSF1 revegetated site | place: Philippines: Tuba, Benguet | collected 2017-08-29
CGGTCTTCCGGGAGGGAAGATTCTTGCGGCGCGCCTCGCGCGCGATGTCGGCGAGCACCACGGACTGCGCATCGGGCAGTTCGCTGTCAGTGTGATCAATCTCGGCGGCCTTCTCGCGCGCCGGGATGACGGAGGGCTTCGGCGCCTCCAGCGGCTGCGGCTGCGCGGCCTCCTCGGCCGCAGCAGGCTCAGGCTGCGCGGGCACAAGACGGTCGCCCTTTTTGGTGCGGACGATCTCGGGGAAGACGACTTGCGGCTGCGGGTGGCGCGCCAATGGCGAATGAAGATTGATCGAGCCGGTGATGTCGCCGGTGCTCAGACTCGCGAGCCGCACCATCGGCGCTTCGGGGATCATCGTGCCGACGGGACGCGGCATGCTGAAGGTGGCGGCGTGGATCGTGCCGAACGGCGAAGCGATCATGTGATCGCGCCAGCGCGCCGCGACGGATGGCTGCTGCGCCATCAGCGAGGCGAGGTCCTGATAGCCGACCTGCGTCGGCGTCACAGCGAAGATCAGGATGGCGAGGCCGAAGGCGGCGGTCTCGGCCGCCTTCGGCCCGTTACGCGAAGATACCATTACGCATACTCAACGCTACGCAACACGCACACACAGGAAGGATCACGCAGAGAAGCTTAAGATTAGCTCGTCGGAGGTCGCCGACGATTAACCCTTCTGATGCATTAACCTTGAGATCGCGTTAATCGCGCGCGCGGAACAATTGCCGAGATTTTTTTTCAGACGCGAAGGCGCGTTAGCAATTCATTTGAAATTTCGCGCTCGCGCGAGAAAGGCCCGTCGTGCGGCGCCTTTTCACGACGCATCACAGTCAATCCGGCGGAGCCGAAGCGTGCGCGGACCGCTTGCTCGATCCACAATTCCTGCTGGGCGTTGCGCTTGCGCCGCAGCCGTTCACCTTCTGCTAACCATGAACGGTGATCGTTGAGCGCGGCATCGAGTTCGTCGAGCCCCTCACCGCGCGACGCCGCAACGAGAACGACGGCGGCACGCCGCTGCTCCGAATAAAGTGTTAAAGCGCCTTCGACATCGGCGCGCGTGCGCCGCGCAGCTTCGGTCATGTCGGCCTTCGTCACGGCGACGACATCGGGAAGTTCCGTCACGCCCGCTTTCATGAATTGCAGGCTGTCGCCGGAGCCCGGCTGCACACACAACAGCACCGTGTCGGCGACGAACGAGATATCCGCTTCGGACTGACCTATGCCGACGGACTCGACCAGCACGAGATCGTAGATGGCGCGCATCAGCACCATCGCGGCAACGGTCTGATCCGAGAGCCCGCCGAGACGATCGCGCGCCGCCATCGAGCGCACGAACACGCCGCGATCTTCCGGATCGGTCGAGATGCGTGCGCGGTCCCCGAGCAGCGCGCCGCCGGTGCGGCGCGAGGATGGATCGACCGCGATCACGCCAACGGTTTCGCCGCGCGACCGGGCGCGGGCGACCAGCGTGTTCGTCAATGTGGACTTGCCGACTCCGGGCGGGCCGGTGAGCCCGATGACATAAGCGCGTGCGGCGCGGCAAGCCTCATCCAACAGCGCCGCCAGCGCATCGGTCTGCGCCGCCGTTTCGATAGCGGCGAGCGCGCGGGCGATTTCGCGCTTGTTGCCGGTCTTAAGCGTTGCGAGATCGGGCAGCATGCGCCGATCTCTAGCAGCGCCTCACGCAAAACAAAACGCCCGGCGGATGTCACCGCCGGGCGCGTTGCGTCTGTACTGTCATTGCAATCGAAGCAATCCCGAGCAGGAAGTAAGGTGGATTGCTTCGTCGCGTCGGCTTCGCCGAATGCTCCTCGCGATGGCGAGACTGTTAAACCTTCACGCCCTTCTCGGTGAAGTACTTCAGAGCCGCCGGGTGCCACGGGATCGGCGAGTTCTTCTGGTTCTCGAGAGTCATGCTCGCAGCCTCGCCGTGCACGGCGACCAGTTCCTCGCGCTTCTCGATGAAGAGCTTCACGATGTCGTAGGCGACCTTGTCGGGCATGGACTCGTGCGCAGCCAGGATGTTCTGGATGACGGCGACCGGATTGTCCTTCTCCTGCCCCGGATACATCTTCGCCGGAATCATGCCGGTGGCGTAGAGGTTGTTGTACTTCTCGTTCATCTTCGGAACGAGATCGGCGGTGTCGACCAGCTTGATCTTGTTGCCCGGCGACGCGCCGAGATCCGTCACGGCAGCGGTCGGCAGACCACCGACCCAGAAGTAGGCGTCGATCTTGCCGTCCTTGATGGCGTTGGTGGACTCGGCGACGCCGAGCCGCTCGCGCTTCATGTCCTTGTCCTTGTCGAGACCCGCAGCCTCGATGCAGCGGAACGCGAAGACTTCCGTGGCGCTGCCCGGCGAGCCCGTCGAGACGCGCTTGCCCTTGAGGTCGGCCATCTTCTCGATGCCCTTGCCCTCGACCGTCACGACATGCATGCGGTTCGGGTACAGCACCATGAGCTGGCGGATCGGCAGCGGCGAGCCCTTGAACTTGTCCTCGCCCTTGAGCGCGTCGTAGGCGGCATCCATCTGCGTCAGCGCCATCTCGGCCTGCTTGGAGCCGACGAGCTTCATGTTGTCGACCGAACCACCGGTCACGCGCGCAGTCGCCGCGTAGCCGAGGCTCTTGGTCAGCAGGTTCCCCATGCCGCCGCCGAGCGGATAGTAGACGCCGCCAGTGCCGCCGGTCGCGATCACGATGTTGGTCTGCTGCGCGAAGGCCATCGGGCCGGCCAGCGTGGCGCCCGCAACGAGCGTCGCGCCCGAAGCCAGAAATTGCCGTCGATCCATCAGAAACTCCTCCCTTTAGGCCGGCGCGTTGGGCAAGGCCGGCTGGATGCGTTGTTTTAGCAGGACAAGGGCGCCGATCACCACGCCGATTGTCGCGGTATAACTAATGTCGCGGCCAATGATGAGCTCGATCAGAGCCTCGAGCAGGCTCGGGAACACCAGGAACAGCCCCGCGACCACCAGCAGGCCGCGCTCGATGGCCGTCGTGCGGCGCAGCGCCCAGCCCTGCGCGGCTGCGGCCAGTGCCGCCAACCCGAGCGCCGCCTTGATCGTGATCAGCGCGATATCGACCCAGGACCCGCCCTTGGGGATCGTCAGCAGCAGGCCGATGCCCTGAGGATCGAGCACGAACACGAATGGAACCAGGAAGGCGGGCAGCGTGTACTTCCAGGCCTGCAGGGTCGTCTTGTAGGGGTCGCCGCCGGTGATGGCGGCGGCAGCGAACGGCGCGAGCGCGGTCGGCGGCGACACCTCGGACAGCACCGCGTAATAGAAAATGAACATGTGCGCCGCGATGTCCGGCACGCCGAGCTTGATCAGCGCAGGTGCCGCCACAACGGCGCAGATGATGTAGGACGCCGTCACCGGGACGGCGAGGCCGACGATCCAGACGATCAATGCCGTGTAGAGCGCGGTGAGCAACAAGCTGCCGCCCGCGTAGTCGACGACGATCGCGGAGAATTTGAGCCCGAGCCCGGTCAGCGTCACGACGCCGACGATGATTCCGGCGGTGGCGCAAGTGGTCGCCGCTGTAAGCGCGCTGGTCGAGCCGTCGGAGAGCGCCTTCACAAGCTTCGCGGGCCTGAGCGCCGTCTCGCGCGTGAGGAAGCTGAGCGCGAACGTGAGCACCGTGGACCAGAACACCGACAGCGTGGGCGAATAGCCCCACACCATGAAGAAGACGATCGAGATCAGCGAGATGAAGTGAAAGCCGTAGCGCCGCGTCATCTGCCAGAGCGTCAGCTCAGGCGTCACTGCCACCATCTGCGCGCCGAAGCGCTTGGCGTCGAGTTCCACCATGAACAGTAGCGAGAGGTAGTAGAGGCAGGTCGGGATCAGCGCCATCCAGATGACGTCGAGGTAACTGATCTTGAGGAACTCGGCGATGAGGAATGCCGCCGCTCCGAGCACGGGCGGCGAGATGATCGCGCCGAGCCCGCCGGCCGCGAGCAGGCCGCCTGCGGCGTTCTTCTCGAAGCCGGCCTTCTCCATCATTGGATAGGCGACCGCACCGATCGTCACCGTGGTGGCGACGCCGGAGCCTGACGGGCCACCGAGCAGGAACGACGAGAGCACCACCGTGCGGCCCGCCGCGTTCGGCTTGTTGCCCATCAGGGCGAGCGAGAAGTCGATGAAGAATTTGCCCGCGCCCGAGTGCTGCAGGAACGCACCGTAAATGCAGAACAACACAATGAGGCTCGACGACACGTCCACCGGCACGCCGAAGATACCTTCGAGCGTGATGAAGAGCTGGCCGACGATCTGCCCGATATCGAAGCCGCGATGGGTCCAGGGCTGCGGCAGATAGGGTCCGAAATACGCATAGGCGAGGAATGCGGCCGACACGACCGGCACGATCCATCCCGTGGTGCGCCGCGTCGCTTCCAGCAAAAGCGCCATGAAGATGACGCCGAGCACGATGTCGATCTGGTTCGGCATCGTGGCGCGGTCGGTGAAGTCTTCGCCACCGTCGATGGCGTAGACGAGGATCGCGGCTCCCGCGAAGCCAAGCACAACGTCAAACCAGCGGATGCGATTGCGGAACCGCGCCGCCATCGGGAACAGCATGAAGCTGAGGACCAGCACGAACGCGACGTGCGCGTAACGCAGCGGCTGGGTCGCGATGATGGGGAAGTCCTTGAACGGCCAGGCGCCCGCGACGGCCGCATAGAGGTGGAACAGCGACATCATGACCGCGATGGCGGTCACGGCCTGCCCCGCGAGACCGGTCAGGCGATTGGTCGCGCCCTCGTCGGCCTCGATGAATTCCTCAGCCTTGCGCAGGGCGTCCGCCGAAATCGCGGACGCCTCAGCCTTTCCCAGTTCAGCCATTTCCCCTCGTACGGCTCTTTACGGCCTGTTCGAAACGCCCCGGGGGACCGTATCACGCACGGTCCCGTCCGCAACCCAGCCCGTGCCGAGCCAAGGCCCGGAATGCCTACTCGCCGGACTTGTCCGGCAGGCGCGGCAGGCCGGACGCCGTGGTGGGCGCGAGCAGGCCGGTCTTTGAATAGGTCATCAGCTTGTCGCGCGTGTCCGCGATGTCGAGGTTGCGCATCGTGAGCTGGCCGATGCGGTCGTGGGCGGTGAAGAACTCCTCGCCCTTCTCCATCGTGAGGCGCTCGGGCTTGTAGGTCAGGTTCGGGCTCACGGTGTTGAGGATCGAGTAGTCGTTGCCGCGGCGCAGTTCGAGCGTGACCTCGCCGGTGATGGCGCGCGCGACCCAGCGCTGCGCGGCGTCGCGCAGCATCAGCGCCTGCGAGTCGAACCAGCGGCCCTGATAGAGCAGACGCCCGAGCTTGCGGCCATCGGTGCGGTACTGCTCGATGGTGTCTTCGTTGTGGATGCCGGTGACGAGGCGCTCGTAGCCGATGAACAGCAGCGCCATGCCGGGCGCCTCGTAGATGCCGCGGCTCTTCGCCTCGATGATGCGGTTCTCGATCTGGTCCGCCATGCCGAGGCCGTGGCGCCCGCCGATGGCGTTCGCCTCATGCATCATGGCGACTTCGTCGGTGAAGGTCTTGCCGTTGAGCGCGACCGGACGGCCTTCGTCGAACGCGATGGTGACGCGCTCGGCTTTCACCGGCACATCGTCGCGCCAGAACTTCACGCCCATGATCGGCTCGACGATCTGGATTCCCTTGTCGAGGAATTCGAGATCCTTCGCCTCGTGCGTCGCGCCGAGGATGTTGCTGTCGGTCGAGTAGGCCTTCTCGACGCTCATCTTGTACTTGAAGCCCTTGCCGACGAGATACTCGGACATCTCCTTGCGGCCGCCGAGTTCGTCGATGAACTGCTGGTCGAGCCAGGGCTTGTAGACCTGCAGGTTCGGGTTCACGAGCAGGCCGTAGCGATAGAAGCGCTCGATGTCGTTGCCCTTGTAGGTCGAGCCGTCGCCCCAGATGTTGACGTTGTCGGCCTTCATCGCCTCGACCAGCATCGTGCCGGTGACGGCGCGGCCGAGCGGCGTCGTGTTGAAGTACGTCACGCCCGCCGTCGTCACATGGAACGCGCCAGATTGAATTGCCGCGATGCCTTCGGAGACGAGCTGCTTGCGGCAGTCCACCAGCTTGGCGTCCTGCGCGCCATGCTCCATCGCCTTGCGCGGGATCGCCTCGTAGTCGCTCTCGTCCGGCTGCGCGAGGTTCGCCGTGTAGGCGCACGGGATCGCACCATGCGCGCGCATCCACACCAGCGCCGCCGTGGTGTCGAGGCCGCCGGAAAACGCGATGCCGACCTTCTGGCCGACAGGCAGCTTGGGGAGAATGGTCGCCATAACAAAAACGTCCGCGCTGGTTGGGTTAGTTGACCTTGGAGACTAGTCGCGGATCGCCAGCGCGGCGTCAACAGGCAGCTTTACGCCGTGCTGGCGGCCCCTTTGCCCAGCGCGGCTTGCGCCGCTGCGAGGCGCGCGATCGGCACGCGGAACGGCGAACACGAAACATAGTCGAGGCCCGCGTCGTGGCAGAACGCCACCGACGCCGGATCGCCGCCGTGCTCGCCGCAGATGCCGAGCTTGAGGCCGTTGCGGACCTTGCGGCCGCGCTCCGTGGCGATGTGAATGAGTTCGCCCACGCCCTCGCGGTCCAACGACACGAACGGATCGACGGCCAGGATGCCCTTCGCGGTGTAGGCACCGAGGAAGCTCGCCGCATCGTCGCGCGAAATGCCGAAGGTCGTCTGCGTCAGGTCGTTGGTACCGAACGAGAAGAACTCCGCGGTCTCGGCGATCTCGCCCGCCTTGAGGCAGGCGCGCGGCAGCTCGATCATCGTTCCGACCTGGTACTCGATCGTCGCGCCAGTCTCTTTCTGCACCGCCTCCGCCATCGCGTCGATGCGCGCCTTGATCAGGTCGAACTCGGCGCGCGTCGCGATCAGCGGCACCATCACCTCCGGCACCACAGCGGCACCGGTCGTCTTCGCGGCAGCAGCCGCCGCCTCGAAAATGGCGCGCGCCTGCATCTCGGCGATCTCGGGATACGCGATCGCCAGACGGCACCCACGGAAGCCGAGCATCGGATTGAACTCGGCCAACTCGGCGGCGCGCTCCTTGAGCTTCTTCGGCTCAGTGCCCATCACATCGGCGACTTCCTTGATCTCCGCCTCGGTGTGCGGGAGGAATTCGTGCAGCGGCGGGTCGAGCAGCCGGATCGTCACCGGCAGGCCCTTCATGATCTCGAACAGCTCGGTGAAGTCGCCACGCTGCATCGGCAGCAGCTTGGCGAGCGCCGCGCGGCGGCCCTTCTCGTCGTCCGACAAAATCATCTCGCGCACCGCGCGGATGCGGTCCGCATCGAAGAACATGTGCTCCGTGCGGCACAGGCCGATGCCCTCGGTGCCGAACTTGAGCGCGGTGCGCGCATCCGTCGGCGTGTCGGCATTGGCGCGCACTTTAAGCTTGCGCACCTTGTCGGCCCACTGCATCAGCGTGCCGAACTCACCGGAGAGCGCCGGCTCCTGCATGGCGACCTTGCCGGCGAGCACCTGACCGGTAGAGCCGTCGATCGTCAGGATCTCGCCCTTCTTGTAGACCTTGCCCATCACGGTCATGGTCTGCGCCGCGTAGTCGACGCGCAGTTGCCCCGCGCCCGAGACGCACGGCTTGCCCATGCCGCGCGCCACCACAGCCGCGTGCGAGGTCATTCCGCCGCGCGTGGTCAAAATGCCTTCGGCGGCGTGCATGCCGTGAATGTCCTCTGGCGACGTCTCGACGCGCACGAGGATGACCTTCTTGCCCTGCGCCTTCATGGTCTCGGCTTCATCCGCCGAGAACACGATCTCGCCCGACGCCGCGCCGGGTGACGCGGGAAGCCCGGTCGCCACCACGTTGCGCTCCGCCTTCGGGTCGATGGTCGGATGCAGCAGTTGATCGAGCGCCGCAGGGTCAACGCGCGTCACGGCTTCGTCCTTTGTGATCAGCCCTTCGCTCGCGAGCTCGACGGCGATGCGCAGCGCCGCCTTCGCGGTGCGCTTGCCGGAGCGCGTCTGGAGCATCCAGAGCTTGCCCTTCTCGACCGTGAACTCGAGGTCCTGCATGTCGCGGTAATGCTTCTCGAGCGAGGTATAGATGCGCGTCAGCTCGGCGAACGCGGCCGGCATCGCCTTTTCCATCGAGGGCTTGTCCGAGCCGGCCGCCTGCTTGGCGGCTTCGGTGATTTCCTGCGGCGTGCGAATGCCGGCCACCACGTCCTCGCCCTGCGCATTGATGAGGAATTCGCCATAGAGCGCGCGCTCGCCGGTCGAAGGATTGCGCGTGAACGCAACGCCGGTGGCCGATGTGTCGCCCATGTTGCCGAACACCATCGCCTGCACGTTGACGGCGGTGCCCCAGCTTTCCGGAATGTTGTGCAGGCGGCGGTAGGTGTTCGCGCGCGCGTTCATCCACGAGCCGAACACGGCGCCGATGGCGCCCCAGAGCTGCTTGGCGGGATCCTGCGGGAAGTCCTCGCCGATCTCTTCCTTCACGCGCGCCTTGTAGCGCTTGATCAGCTCGGCCCAGTCCTCGGCCGAGAGGTCCGTGTCGAGCGTGTAGCCCTTCTGGTCCTTGTGCAGTTCGAGGATTTCCTCGAAGTGCTCGTGCCCGACATCGAGCACCACGCTCGAATACATCGTGATGAAGCGGCGATAGCTGTCGTAGGCGAAGCGGCGATCACCGGAGGTTTTCGCCAGGCCCTCGACGGTCACGTCGTTGAGGCCGAGGTTGAGCACCGTGTCCATCATGCCCGGCATCGAGGCGCGCGCGCCGGAGCGCACCGACACCAGCAGCGGATCGCTCGCATCGCCAAACTTGCGACCCGTGATGCGCTCCACATGGCCGAGCGCATCCTTCATCTGCGCGTCGAGCTCTTTCGGATACTGCTTTCCGTTGGCGTAAAAGTAAGTGCAGACCTCGGTCGAGATCGTGAAGCCGGGCGGCACCGGCAGGCCAAGGTTCGCCATTTCGGCGAGGTTCGCGCCCTTGCCCCCGAGGAGGTTGCGCATTTCCGAGGCGCCTTCGGCTGCGCCGTCGCCAAAGGTGTAGACCCACTTGGCCATGTCGGGTGCTTTCGCTTTTGAAGTTTGTGGGGGCGTCTGGGCGCCCTTGACCGGCACTCTTTGACGGGTTTCGCCTGCCAATTCAACTTGCATGAAATTATCCCAATGGCGGAGGCCGCGCCGGGGTGACCGGGCGCAGACAGGCCTCTACGTCATTGAGAATGCTTATGATCGGCGGATTGTTCCGCAGTGCAGCAAAACCGCTGCGACTCCAATTACTTGAAGATACCCAGCCCGATGATGCCGACCACGATCAGGTAGATCGCCACGATGTAGTTGAGCAGCCGCGGCATCAGCAGGATCAGGATTCCGCAGATGAGCGCCACGACGGGGGCGATGTGGCCGATGCTGATGGTCATGCTGAGTCTCCCGGCTGATTGACGCCACGTCTGTGCCCGAAGGCTGCCCGTCGCGCCATCCCTCGGCGGGCCTTATCCTCCGGCAAACACGAAGGACAGCCGATGACGGCGCCCGCCGATAACGCGATCTACCATCTGGTGTTCCTTCGGGCGGGTCCCGTGCTTCTGGTCCGCCGCCCGGATGCGGACTGGCGCGTGCTGCAGGACGAGTTCTCCGACTACATGACCTCGCTCGGACCGATGACGCCGGACGACGCCACGGAGTGGCTCGGCTTCCAATACGGCGTGGATGAGAAGCGCGATGTGGCGATCAGGGTGTTTGTGGCGGGGGGAGATAGTGTGATGACAGTGATGCGCTGATGAGTGCACGGCGCGTGAGGCTGCAACTCTTGCAAGGCCCCCTCACCCGGCGGCCTTCGGCCGCCACCCTCTCCCACAAGGGGAGAGGGTTACACTGAGCGTGTGGCTCGCTGGTGCTACTATAAGCGCGGTCCTACCCTCTCCCCTGGTGGGAGAGGGTCGCCCGCCAAAGCATAGCGAAGGCGGGCGGGGTGAGGGGGAAGCGGGGATGCCCAAGTTCAGAGTCAGCGACGCGAAACGCGAGCAAGCTCAACAGCTGCGCTCCACCTCCACGCGCGTTGAAGAAAAGCTCTGGCGGCTGCTCCGCTCGCGCAGACTGGCTGGCGCGAAATTCCGTCGGCAAGTCCCACTCGGTCCGTGGATCGCAGACTTCGTTTCGTTCGAGCACAAGCTGATCGTTGAAGCCGATGGCTCTCAACATGCGGACAACGATCGCGATCGAATACGAGATGCAGATTTGAAGACTCGCGGCTTTCGTGTCCTGCGCTTCTGGAACAACGCGATTCTGCAAACGCCGAATGGCGTGCTCGACGCAATTTGGGCGGCACTGCAAGAGGCCCCCTCACCCGGCGCGCTACGCGCGCCACCCTCCCCCACGAGGGGAGAGGGTTAGACCAGAGAGTGGGGCGACAGGTGAGTGCTGCAAACTCGGTGTTACCCTCTCCCCTGGTGGGAGAGGGTCGCCGCGTAGCGGCGGGGTGAGGGGGACGCGCCTCTTGCGCCCCTACCCCTCGATCTTCGAGAAATCCGCCACTGACTTCGTCGCTTCACGAATCTCGTTCAGCAGCTTGAGCCGGTTCTCGCGCCGATCAGCCATCTCGACGTTGACCGTCACCTTGTCGAAGAACGCATCGACATCCGGACGCAGCTTGGCGATCACCGCCATCGCGCCCTCGTAGTCCTCCGCGGCAACTTTCTTCGCGGCCTCTTCCTTCACGGCATTGATCGCGGCCGCGAGCTGACGCTCCTCCGGCTGGAGATAGAGATGCGGATCGGTGCGGCCGTGATAGGTCGTGCCGTCCTTCTTCTCCTCGATGCGCAGGATGTTGGCGGCACGCTTGTATCCGGCGAGCAGCGACTTGCCGTCATCCGTGGCAAGGAATTTTCCAAGCGCCTCGACGCGGCGGACGATGAGCAGCAGGTCATCGCTCCCCTCGCCTTGCTGCGCGAGCACTGCGTCGACGAGATCGTGCCGCGCACCCCGATCGCGAAGCTGAACCTTGAGGCGGTCGAAGAGGAACGAGAGCAGGTCCTGTGCAACCGCGACGATGCGCGGAAATTTCTCGGGGCTGGACCTCAGCAGA
>VFQQ010005126.1_pt1 | contig 11066 bp, 7 predicted proteins | sample 3512341 | NCBI WGS metagenome assembly VFQQ01 (sample SAMN10412373, study PRJNA504923) | tailings metagenome | isolation source: Relicate 2 Philex TSF1 revegetated site | place: Philippines: Tuba, Benguet | collected 2017-08-29
CGCACACACACACACACACACACACACACACACACACACACACACACACACAGGACGATAGAAGCCTAACTCCAGAACTGTAAGGCAGCACTGATGCAGTAATGGTGCACACACACACACACACACACACATACCGGGACGATGTCTTGCATCTCTGTGTCGAGGTCTCTCATGGTCTTATCCATGAGCTTGTGGCGGGCGTGAAGATTCCCTGCTGCAGCCAACTGTCTGCCCACTGTCACACACAACTCCTGCAGGTACGCGGGTCGTAATCACACACAAGCGCATCCCTCACACGTACACATATACACACGCGCACACTTGTCAAATGCAAGTGACTTCACGCCTGACGCTAGTTCTCTGCGTGCTTATTTTGCATGGCAAGCAACAGGATGCATAACACGACAACGAAGCATAACAGCTATGCTTAGTAACAGGCTTCTTTACCTGGTAGTGAGGGTATGTGACGCACGGTCGGGGCAGCACAAAGGACAACATACATGCTACATAGACAGCGCATGGCATGCATGCTCTATAAGGGACTCGTACCTGGTAATGAGGGTATGTGACGCGCGCCATCTTCTTGCGCTTCTCAGCCAACACTGCTGCGGCCTCCTGCGCTCGCTTGGTTGTGGCACGTGCCCTCTTGCCCTGTTGAGCCGCCTGCTGGGCTGCCTCTCTCTCCTCCAGCTACGTACCATACACACACACACACACACACATGCATACATGATTACCCAGGTTCAACTGGCTTGCATGCAAGCAGGCGACCCCGAAGAGTACTTGCACACACGACATGCTACCTGGCCCTGGCATCCACACACAGCGGACGCGATAATGGCAGCATAGTAAGGTGTGCACTAGTAAAGACTGCGTCCTGTGTGTGTACGTGTGTGTGTGTATGTGTGTTTTGCATGCTTACCATCTCAGGCGAGACAAGCATCTCTCCCAGCATTGACTTTTCATAGTCAGTCAGCGGGAACGTCGGCCGCGGCGGCTGCTCCGGCAGCGCCGGCGGTGCCGGCGACGGCGCCGCCGTCCCCGCCGCAGCCAGCCCGGTACTTGACAGCGCGCGCCTTGGCGGTAGCACGCTGTTCTGCCGAGATGGGGTCTCCGACGGCCCTGCTGCCGCGCTGGCCTCGCCGTCGCCTCCGGCAGCTGCGTCTGCCGCTGGCGTGGCCGCAGCTGCAGCATCCTGCGGCGGCTGTGACGGGCTGCCGTCCTCACCATCCTTGGACCCATCTGCGGCTGCAGCTGTAGCCGGCTGCTGGCTGGCTGGCAGCGGCGGCAGCTGCGTGTCAGCCCGCTCTGACGGCGGCTCTGTACCTGCGAGCCCGGGTGTATCCCCTCTCTCGCAAGACCCTTCTCTCTGCCCCACATCAGCCCCACCCCGGCCACCTTCTCTGACCCCATTGACCCCCTGTGCATCGCCCTGTTGCTCAGCGTCAAGAAGGTTGTCTTTGCTCGCGTTTTGCGACTTGGCCAGATCACCAGGGGGTTCAGCCGAGCCCCTGTCTTGCTGTGTTGCTGCACCAGTGCTCTCACCAGGCTGCTGCGACGGCTCCTTACTACGCGAAGACCGTCTACCGTTCTCAGCCGGTGCCGCTGCTTGGCTGCTTTCCCCGGGCGGAGGCGTGCGCTCCTTACCAGCAGAGTCTTTCCCACGACCGGAGCGGCCTGTAGTGGTAGCGGCGGCGGCGGCCGGCGTGTCGCGCGCGGCGCGCTCGCGCCGCCGCTCTTTCCCGCGGTCGCGGTCTCGCCGGCCTTCATTCTGCTCTTTCTGCGACTCGGGTTTTGCTGCGGCGGTGGCTGGGGGAGGGGGCTCTTCGGGGGGTGGAGGGGGTGGTGGGGGCGGGGGTGGGAGGAGGCAGGGTGGCAGCTCTGCTTGGTGCTTAGGCCCGACCATGAGCTTGGTAACGACTGCTGGTCTGGCCCAGGCAGGTGCCACTTGCACCTGGCGGGGTCTGGCCACGTAGCCAAAGTCACCCTTGGGTATGAGAACCTCGACCTTTTCGGTTGTCTGTTGTAGAGCCTGTGAGTGAGAAGGGTCAGAGAAACACAACGTTCAGCCCACTCTGCGCCTTGATGCACACTGTGCTGGTCAAGGTCAGAGAAACACAAGCACCAGCGCACAGGGTCAGATCTCTGCATGAAACTTGCTAGGCCAGCTGCAGACCATGACAGTGGACAGTAGGCATTTGCGTAGGCATCGCTTGGTGCTTACTTGCCTTTACATGGGGCTGCTGCACGTCTTCCTGATCCACTTCTATGCACTCTCTGCTACGCCTACGCGGTGTGTGTGCATGTGTGTGTGCCAATTTAGTTTCATGTGTGTGTGTGTGTGTGTGTGTGTGTGTCGTACCTTCATAGCCTGTTTCTCCTCCTTGGTCGGTGGTCTCTTGCCAATCAGGTTGCTAGGGCCAGCCACAGAGTCACGAGGGTCGATAGCGCCATTGCGTTGCTCAAGACAACGAGCCCTGTGCAGCGCGTCCTCGTACCTAAGACACACACACACACACACACACACACACACACACACAACACACATACACACACAATCATGCCACACAAACACGTCCATGTGAGGTCAACAAATGAGGATGCGTACACAAAGTGGGCAGTTTGCATGTAATAGCGTATTACGGCGCTTACCTGTTGCTGTACGTACTGAATATCGTGCATACACATAGGGGGCCACACGCATGCCAAGACAAGTTGCTTCGCTATCGTGCTTACCTGTTGCAGTACGTATTGAACATTGGCATATCGAACTCCTTTTCGTGAAGGTCCATGGACAGACCACGCAGCCACGCCACGATACTGAGCATCACATCGCCTGCACACATAAGACACACATACAATACGCAACTGGCATAACAGCACCGCAAACGTGGCAGCATTGCAGAGGACATCTAGTGTTGCTGTTGCCATGTCTCCTATGTGCTTCCGTGTGTGTGTGTGTGTGTGTGTGTGTATGTGTGTGTGTGTGTATGTACCTTCCACAAAGTCAGGGAACACAGCCGCAGACACAGGGCACGGGTGCTCATGTGCAGCATGCCACTCAGACTCATTCGCCCTGCCAATAGCAGGCGGCGGCCCAGCTGCACCCCTGCACCATGCCGGCGCCACCTGCCCACGCGGGTGCATGGCCGGCACCGTCGGCAGCGGCGGCGCAGCCACGCTGCACGACCGCGACGGCGACGGCGACTTCTCAGCCTTGGCTGCTGCGGCTGCTGCCGCGGCTGCTGCAGCTGCGCTGCTGTCACGCGCCTCCCTGGCTGCCTCACGCTGGTTGTCCCGCTCCCGCTGCCGACTCGACCGCTCGCGCCGCGGCCCGAGCGTGACGACAATCGCGCCGGGCAGCGGCGCCGGCGCAGCTGGCGCCTCCGCCTGGCGGCTGCTACCGGCTGCTGGCTCGGCTGCAGCCCCACCCCCAGCCGCAGCCGGCAGGTCGACCCTGCTGAGCTTCCGCACCGGCCTGGCTGGCGGCGGCAGTGGCGGCGGCTGCCAGCCGGGCGGCAGCGGCGGCGCGACTGGCTTCCAGACAAGCAGGTCTGGCGGCACGAAGTTGATGCACGGGGCTGTTGCGCGCTTGGGTTGCGGCCTGGGCCGCCGCTTACCCCGTGCTGCTTCTATCGCAGCCTCCCTAGCCGCTTTATGCCTGGCCACCAAGTCATCGCGTCTCTTCTGTATCGCAGCCGCATCAAGGGGCACAAACGGCCGGATGGGCACGACAGGTGGGAGTGGTGGTGGTTTGCGCTGCACGGGCCGCGGCTTGTCTTGCGGCGAGATCACGTTTCCGTCCTTGTCGCGCTCCACGCGGCTCTTGGGCGGCCGAGCAGGGCTGGCCCCGCCGCCAAGCTTGCCACTTGCACTCAGCCTGTCAGCCTTGCTGCCAAGCTTGTCTGCTTTGCTGGGCTTGTCTGGCCTGTCAGCCCGCTCGGCCTTATCGCCCACCCCATCGCCCTTATCTGGCCTTTCTGGCTTCTCTGGTTTAACCAACCCTTCGCCCAAGACCCTGTCACCCTTATCTGTGACTGGCCTGTCTGGCCTATCACCCAGCCTGTCAAGCCCAACAATGACTGGTCTGTCTGGCTTATCTGGCCTGTCTGGCTTATCTGGTCTATCGACCTTCTTGGGCCGGTCGAAGTCCTCAGGCTCCGGGCTACCTCGCAACTTGGCCGTGGGCCGGCGGATGCGACCGATGCGCGTCCGCTCAAGCTCCACCGCGGGCGCCGCGGCCGTCGGGGGGCTCACTGACGCCCCCGCCGCGTCCGGCGCGCCTTCCGGCGAGCTGAGCGGCTGCTGCTGCTGTGCCTTGCTGGGGCCTGCTTCGGCACCTGCAGGCGCCTTGGCGGCAGCAGAAACGCCACCTGGCAAACCACCTGCAGCTGGTGCTGCTGGCCGGGTGAGGTCGATGATCTTTTTCTTTTTCTTCTTGAGCTGCAGCTGTAGCTGCAGTTGCAGCGGCATCTCGCCTTGCCCAGCCAGCACCAGCGGTGGCAACGGACGTTTCTTTTTCTTGACAACAGCTGGCTTGAGCAGCACGCCGTCGACACCCATGTGGTTGTTGTGATCTGGCACGCTGTCAGCCACACCTTCGCCAGCAGCTGCAGCCGCAGCGTCCTGCTCGGCTGCGTCGGGCCGCGGCCGCGGCGGCTTCTTCTGCTTGGCTGCGCCGGCCGGCGCAGCCGCCGCAGCGCTGGCCAGCGGCGGCGGCGGCGGCGCGACGTACGCGTAGGGATGCGGGATCGGCCGGCCGTCGCGACCGATGATCGCCTGCTTGATGTGCCGTGGGGGCGCCGCGACTGGCGGCGGCGCCGGCACAGGCAGGCCAGTGGTCGCAAGGATGAGGTTTGCCTTGCCCGTTGCTTCGTACTCTGCCTGTGCGGCCTCTTCTGCCTCCAGCCACAGCGTGGACCGCTTGCGCTGGCGCTGCGGCCGCCGCGACGAGCCCGCGTCCGCGGTGTCCGCCTCCTGCGCGGCTCCCGCGCTCGGCGGCTGCGGCGCCTGCGAACCCTGCGGCTGCGCTGGCTGCGTTGGCTGTGGCAGCGGCTGTGGTGCTGGTGTGGGTGGGATGAGGTGCAGGCCTTTGCTTGCGTCTGGCATGGCAACAACAGGGTCGCCAGGCAGCCTGCTGCGGCTGATGCCGAGGGGGGTGTCTTTGGGCACGGGTGGGAACTGAGACAAGTCCACCTGCAAGCACACATACACACACACACACACACTCGCAGCAAGACCCACACTGAGCATGGTCCCTCATCACCCATAGCTGCCCTGCATGCCGTGCGACCGGTCGAGCTCCACCCCCCAGTGCTTGCCAACACCGCCCAGATGCTTGCCAAGCTACGTCAACAAGACCATGCGTGCGTCTGTATGTGTGTGTGTGTGTGTGTGTGTTGTGTGTACTCTGCGTACCTCAGGCTCAGGTTCGGGCTCTGGCTCAGGCTGCTCCTCCCTATACACCACAGGCTCTTTGTTCAGCGCAATGAAGAACCCCGTTGCCTGGTGCGCCCCCTCGTCCATCACCGACACAGCAGGCGGTTTCAACACAGGCGCTGGCCCTTCGCTAGCGCTCAGCATCAACGACGTGATCAAATCCCACGGCGCCGCCGGCGCGTGCGCCGGCATCTCCACCTGCGGCACGCGCAGGTGACTGATCGAGCGGACCCTCGGCGGCCGCTTGGGCGCGGCGGGCGTGGCGGGGGGTGGGATGGGTGGTGGGGGTGGGATGAGGCTGGGTGTGTGGGTGGGGAGGCTGGGCGGTGGGAGGGGTGGGGGCACGGGTGGGGGTGGCACGGAGGCTGGTGGGATGTCTGTCGTTGCGAGGTCGTAGTCTGCAGAGGATACATCACGGATGGCAAGGGGCTCACGCTCGCGCTCGCGGCGACGCACAACCCTAACCCGCACTGGTGGCTCGGGCTGCGGCGGAGCTGCCGGCACTGGCGCTGGCAGCACCGGCACCAGCATCGCCGGCCGCGCCGCCAGCGACAGCTGCCCGTGCGGCAAGGCAACAGGCTGCGGCTTCCCAGCTGCAAATCCCTGTCCAGCAGCCGCCTTGCCCTGCTTGCTGCCCCTGTCGGCATCCGCCACAGGCAGCCCCGGCAGCTGCAACTGGTGCTGCAGCGGCAGCTGCGGCAACTTGCCCATGGGCAGCCCTGGCATACCCAGCGGCGGCACAGTCATGGCTGGCAGCTCCCTGCTGCCGTTACGGCCGTTTCCATGGCTGTTACTATCAGCTGGGTTGAAAATAGGTGCCCATGCGTCCATGCCTGGCATTGCCTGTGGCACCCCCCAGTTGCCCATGGGGATTGCACCTGGCGGAGCAGCCATCCAGCCTTGCTGTTGTTGCTGCTGCTGTTGTTGCTTACGGCCCATACCCTGGCTCTGCATAGGCTGCGGCATGGCCCAGCCGCCCGCACCATGCCCAAATGTCATCACCGACGCAGGCGGCACGTTGTAGCTAAGAGCTGCGAAGTTGCCTTGTTTTGACCCGCCGCCGCTCTGATTGCGTGCTGGGACGGCCATGGGCGCCCAGGCCATCGCATCGCCGCCCATGGGATGCATCATGCCGGCCGGCGGCACTGGGACCATCTGCGGGCGGGCGGCGGGCGGCGCGCGCTTGGCTGCCTGCGGCTGCACGTGCTGGGGGACCATCTGTGGAACCATACCTATAAAGTGAAACTGATTAAACTGCTGAGGCTGTTGTGGCATCATGGGCAGCTGCTGCTGCATACCACGCGGCTGCTTCTGGTGCTGCTGCTGTGGCTGCTGCTGCTGTTGCTGCATCTGCTGCTGTGGCTGCTGCTGCTGTGGTGCGACAGTGGTCCGTGCTGTGGGAATCCAGTCGGACCCGCGCGGCGGGCTGCCTTGCCGCTGCTGCTGTTGAATCGCAGCTTGTTGCTGCTGCTGCTGCATAGCTTGCTGTTGCTGCTGCTGGTGCATGGCTTGGTGTTGTTGCTGTTGCTGCTGCTGGTGCATTGGCTGCGGCTGCAGCATAGGACCAAAGTTTGAAAAATCCACCATACCAGGCCCACCCATCTGCTGCCCCGGCTGTTGCCTCGTGTTAAACGGCACCATAGGCATGCCACCCATTTGCCCAGGAAAGCCCCCCATCTTACCCATCCCCGGCGCGCCCGGCATATGGAAGTTGCCTGGAAGCTGTGCTGGCGCCATACCCCAAGGTGGCATTGCACCAGGCATACTGCCTCGGCGTTCCTGAGGCTGCATAGCCATAGGCTGCCACCCGAAGGCGTCTTGCGGGTAGGGCTGGCCCTGACCTGGCCCACCAGGGCCCCGTGATGTGGGCGGTGCCTTGCGCGCACCCTGTGTGGACACTGTTTGCTCAAGGGGGTTTGGCAGCGTTTGAAGGAACTGCATCGCTGCAGCGGCCGAGGCTTGCGCCGAGGCTAGGGTGTCGTAGGTGTTTCCTTGCTGATCCATTGCGCTGCTTGTGTGCTAGGCGCACGAGGGTGCGCGCCTCTACGCGAGGGTGCCTCCGTGCGTTGAAGCGAGCGCCTGCTGCCTTCACGTCCTGCGAGGGCGCACGCAGAAAGCCACGGCAGACAGGTGAGATGTACTCTGCACGCTTGCGCTGCTGCACAGCCCTGCTGGACAAGCTTGGTGAGCGCTGGGAGCTGAGGAGTCCGCGACACCCAGGCCCTACTGCGACAGGAACAGCCTGCCACCCGACCCTGCACCAAGAGACTGCAATTGGCTAGGCACCTCTGCTCTGTACTCTTGAGCGCACAAGAAGCTGATGTGGCTGGCGCTGGGCGTCTGGCGGGTTGCTGCGCGGATGCGCGCCTGGCTTCATGGATGGGTCTCTGAGGCTGTGCCTGGACCCAAGCTGCCAAAGACTATGAGCCTGGTTAACTGTGCTACTGGCCATACTGCTGCCAATCACACAGCAAGGTGCGCCAGGAACAGGGCGCCGGGACGCAACACACCTGCTGCTTGTGGCCGACTGTGAGAGGAAGGCGCTGCGCCACTTGTCCCTCTTAGATCCCTCCAGGCCACCTGGCAGACGAGACAGCAATGATACTCAGTTTATGCGGCAGGCAGATCATCAGAAATGCTGGCTTGGCAGGGCTGCGCATGGCCCTGCCAGCACGGGCCTCCGCCAAGCGGGCTGTGGACTGAACGCTGCCGGTTCTGCACTGCACTTCTTCTACAGGGCTTCTGAGCTACTGGCAACTGGCCTAGGGCAAGGGAACTCACCAAGGCAGCGGTGTGCCTCGCGCAGGTCTCACGGTTCTGTGCGTGTCTGCCACAGAGACAGGCCATTCTTTGCTCTCATTTGACCCTATCAGTGGAGAATACACATAGCTAAAGGCAGTGCCCACACGGCTCTGAGGAACACGCTATCACCGAACAGAACCGTTCAGTGTGCTCACTCCCCCCTCGCCCCTGTCCCCTAGGCTATGCCTAGGCTACAGCAGCTGGCAGGCACGCAAGCGAGTGGGATAAGCGCGGGGCTGCCGGGGCTGCGTGACCCCGCAGCGCGAGCCTTCGCGGGGACACGCGCAGCCAAGACATGATTTGCTATGTGACACTGGGTGCGGCAACCCATCAGGGTGCACGGGACGGCGGAAACAAAGAGGCGTGGCGATGTAACACGGGGCGCCTCGACAGCCCCTTCTGGCGGGCACCCATCCCTGATGTCCGACACCCAGGCAGCACTCACTGCTAGCGCTTGACGGTTACTCGTGTGCAGTGCAACCAGATGCGAAGAGCAGGCAAAAAGGCTGTGTGTCGTGTAGACCGGGCGGTTGATGTGATAGTTTGCAGGCCAACTAGCCGCCCAATTGCATAATCCGTTCCGTGCATTGCTTAGGAGACACCACTCTCACTGCTTCTAGTGACCATAGCTCCTTTCTATAGCACTATGAACTAAGCCCTTCGGGCTTGCATGCCGTGCAAGAGCAAGAGAGACACTGAGGCTAAGGCAGGCAGGCAGCATAGTACACCATGAAGTCTGCAGCATCAGGGATGGGCGCAAAGGACAAGGCAGAGGCGCGCAGCACACGAGCGCGGCTGCTCGGATGGCAGTCTGTGGGGCTCTGGGCCGTGTAAGCGTCTTTGCAGCGTCACGAAACAACACCAGCGCTCACTAGTTTCGGTGCTGCGTGCTGACGACAACCAGGGCTTTTCGGTGTGCGGGGCCCATGTCTCTGCAGGTTCATTGTCTGCTGGTACCTGAGCCTTCAGGAGCTCGTGCGGACAGTTGTGGAGCCAAGCGGCGCGGCGCGGACAGCGTTGCTGCACATTGTCAGTGTCTCGTAGTCGCGCAGCACAAATCTAGGCCAACTAAGATTACGTCCCGCCCTCGCTGTGCCTCTCACGCAGCCACAGCTAGCCCGGCAGCAGCTTTGCTACCGTCCCAAGCGGAAAGAGTGTGTCGGGTGTTCACAGCAAGCGCCCTTGTCTCCGGCCCTGCGCAGGTGCCTCTACACGTGTATCGGTACAGCGAGGCGGCCTTTGCCGTCGCCACCGTGCTGAACCTTTTGAACATGGTCTTTGAGGAGACAGACGACAGGAAGATGCTTGGTCTGCTGAACGCAGTCATCAAGGCAAGGGTTGCGGCACTTTACTTCCAGCCTCGGCGCGATCCCGCGCACAGCACCGCTAGCCTTGCGGACGACCCAGGCGCCCGCACAGCTAGAGCTTGTTGCGCACGGCTCGCCTAGCTGTAGCTTTCGGCGAGACTCAAGCTGTTGTTGCACTCGTTCCGCAGGGTCTGTCCTGGCATTCGGACTACCTCATAGTTTCAGGCCGTGCAGTCATCAAGTTCGACAGACACGGCGCATTGTGAGTGTCCAGAAGCCACACCCACACAGCAGCCCTCACAGCGCGCACCTGCCGGGCTCTGGTGCCGCAGGCCAGGCAAAGCTCGTGACGGAAGCGCACACGTGCTCGCTCGGCATCAACGGCCCATACGCGCAGCAAGGCTGGTCAAAGTCACCCTTGTGACGTTCTTGTGTATCCCCTCGTCTGCTTCTACAGGTTCGTGCCCAGTCGGTACGCCCAGTGGTCCTGTTCCACGCCCACCATGATCTTCACGCTATCGCGTATCTCTTCCATGGATGCACCTGCCATCGCGCGCACCATGGCAGCGGATTGGCTAATGGTTGTGCTGGGGTACATGGCGTCAGAAGTGTCATGGGGTGTAGCAGGTGAGCGCCTGGACACACACACACACACACACACAGAGGTAGAGGGACACATACACAAAGGCAAAGAGGGACACAGGCGCCCGCGGAGTTCACAATGGCAAGGCATCAATTACCAGCATATGCTGCCCTTGGAGGTTCACGAAGGGCATGACCTGTGCTTCAGCCTGTCGCTGATGCTGCAGCGTGTGTGTGTATGTATGTGTGTGCGTGCGTGCGTGTCGCAGTGTGGCCGCTCCTCGGTTCGTTCGTGTGCATGTACTACGTACTCTCGCAGCTGCGCACCATGATGGGGGACGCCATGCGGGAAGCGGGGTCCGAGCACGCACGCAGATGGTGAGTGGTTGCCTGACACACACGCACACATAGGGAGACACACACACACACACTGTGACATTGCACCCGTCGCACGCACTGAAGTACGGAGGACACACGCGTGTGGGCACGTCACTATGTGTGTGTGCGTGCGTGTGTTTGTGTGTGTCCCACTCTGCAGTCTGGGCATCGCGCTCTCAGTACAGCATCCAGTACATGCACATCCAGCAATGGCCATTCGCTTTCGCGCATCACTGTGGATGTGTGTGTGTATGTTTGTGTATGTCCCACTCTGCAGTCTGGGCTTCACGCTGATGAGCACCATAGTGATCTGGAGCCTGTTCCCGTGTGCGTGGCTGTTGTCACATTGCCTGGCACTGCCCTGGCTGGCTGCATGGGGCGAGCCGCTCACCATGTTTGCAAATTTCGCTGCAAAGGTAGGCCGTATGACACACACACACACACACACACAGAGAGGCGAGGGAGGCTGGCATGCACAGGGGGAGTCCCCTGTCTGTATGCTCTGTAAGGGCGATTGAAACACACACACCTGCGAGGCGAGGGAGGCTGGCATGCACA
>VFQQ010005128.1_pt1 | contig 11065 bp, 14 predicted proteins | sample 3512341 | NCBI WGS metagenome assembly VFQQ01 (sample SAMN10412373, study PRJNA504923) | tailings metagenome | isolation source: Relicate 2 Philex TSF1 revegetated site | place: Philippines: Tuba, Benguet | collected 2017-08-29
GTCTCCGGCCGCGAAAAACGGTTCCACCGCGCGGTGCGCTGCTCGCCCGAATACCAGGTCGGGATCATGTAGTGGTTGGCGAGCAGCACGCGGTCCAGTGCGCGGGTGGCGGCGACCAGCTCGGCGCGGTCCTTCGCGAAGATCACCCGCTCGATGAGTGCATCGACGGCAAGGTTCTTGATGCCGGCATAGTTGTAGGAGCCCGGACGGTCGGCGGCCTCCGTGCCGAACATCTCGCGCTGTTCGTTGCCGGGTGACAGCGACTGCGGATAGGAGCCGAGGATCGCGTCGTAGTCCCACGCGCGCAGCCGGTTAACATATTGCGAGGAATCGACGACTCGCAGCTGGAGATCGACCCCTAGCCGCTCCAGCGCCGCCTTGAACGCGAGTGCATGCCGCTCGAAGGTGGACCCGTTGAGCAGCAGTTCGATGCGAAGAGCCTCTCCCCCGGCACTCACCTGCCGGCGGTCGCGCACCTGGTAGCCCGCCTCGCGCATCAGGCGCAGCGCCTCGCGCAGGTTGTTGCGCTGGTTCTCCTGCGAGCCGCCGGGTGGCAGCGCATAGGGTGTGGTGAACACTTCGGCCGGAACCCTGTCGCGAACCGTCTCGAGAATGGCCAGTTCCCGGCCTTCCGGCAGGCCTGTGGCTGCGAGCTCGGTCGCGACGAAATAGCTGGTCGTGCGCTTGTAGGCGCCGAACATCAGCGTCGCGTTCATCGTGTCGAAATCGAACATGGCGGTGAGGGCGCGGCGCACGCGCACGTCCTGGAATTTCGGACGGCGCAGGTTGAGGATCACCGCCTGCATCTGCGTCGCGTTCCGCTCGGCGAACTCCTCCTTGATGACGCGTCCGTCCCGCACTGCCGGGAAGTCGTACTGGGTCGCCCACAGACGCGCGATGCCCTCGATCCGGAAGTCGATCTGGTCGGCCTTGAACGCCTCCAGCTCCACCGTCCCGTCGCGGAAGAACTCGTAGCGCAGCTCCTCGAAATTGTGCTTGCCCACATAGATCGGCAGATCTTTCGCCCACCAGTCCTTCACGCGCTCGAACACCAGGGAGCGCCCTGCCTCGAAGCTCTTGATGCGATAGGGGCCGGAGCCGAGTGGCGGTTCCAGCGTGGTCTGCGAGAGGTCGCGGCGGCGGCCCTGCGCGTCGGTCCCTTCCCACCAGTGCCGGGGGAGCACCTGCAACTGCCCGACGATCTGCGGCTTCTCGCGGTTGCCGGGTGCGTCGAAGGTGAAGGTCACCTCGCGCTCGGCGGTTTTCTCCACCCGGACGACGTTGCGGTAGTAGAAGCCGCGGCGCGGATCGAGCTTCTTCACCTGCTCCATCGTCCAGACCACGTCCTCCGGCGTGATCGGCTGGCCGTCGTGCCAGCGGGCGGCGGGGTTGATCCGGTAGGTGACCGAGGAGAAATCCGCCGGGTGGCGCGCCGCATCGGCGATGGCGCCATAGGCGGTCGAGATCTCGTCCAGCGCATCCTCGAACAGCGGCATGTAGAGGTGCGCGGTGATGGGCGCCGCCGTGCCGCGCGGGATCACGGTGTTGAAGCTGTCGAACGTGCCTTCGACGGAATCGCGGACGAGCCCGCCCTTCGGCGCGACGGGATTGACGTAGCCGGTGTGGCGGAAGCCGGGGCCGTACTTGATCTCGCCGGTGAGGCTCAGCGCGTGGCGCCAGGCGGGAGCGTCCTGCGCGCCCGCCGGCAGGCTCCAGGCAAGCGCCGCCGCCAGCGGCGCGACCACCACGGCGCGACGGTCGGAGACGAAGGACGGGGAACCGGCAGTTTCATGGGTCATGGCATGGCCTTCAGGGCATCGGCCTGCCATCATAGGGTCGAGCATGGCAGCGGGAAGGCGGCACCTGCGACAGCCCGCCCGCTTGCAGGTGCGGCCGCCGCATCCCAGCTATTCGCGCGGGAGACTTATCCGATGATCCAACTGCGCTGGCTCGTGCTTGGCCTGATCGCACTGCCGTTCCTCGAATTCGCGACCTTCTTCTGGGTCGCGGGTCAGATCGGCTTTCTCGGCGCCCTGCTTGGTGTCCTCGCCACGTCGTTCCTTGGCGTGATGATCCTCAAGGGCGGGGCGCGGCTCCTGTTCGCCCAGATGGCGCGCGGCGGCGTGGTGCTGATGACGGGAGACGCCGCCAAGGGCAGCGTCCTGACCGCATTTGCGGGCCTTCTGCTGGCGATCCCCGGCTATGTCACCGACGTCATCGCGCTTGTCCTGCTGCTGCCGGCGATCCGGGGTCTGCTCTCGGGCAGCGCCGCGCTGCAGACTGCCTCCGCCCGTCGGCCGCCGACGCCCGGCGTGGTCGATCTCGACCCCGCCGACTGGCGGGAAGTGCAGCGTCGCCCGCCGCAGGACCCGCGCCTCGGGCCGCGCTGAAGGCTCAACCCTTCTTCTTGGCTGCGAAGAAGGCGGCGATGGCCGCCTGCGGCTCGCCGGTGCGATAGGCGTCGGAAAGCGCATCGATCCCGGCATAGATGCCCTCGTCGATCGAGACACGCTCCCAGCGGTTGATCAGCGCCTTCTGGGCGCGGACGGCCTTGGGAGTGCCCTTGGCGATGCCTGCAAGCCATCGATCCACCGCGGTATCCAGCTGGTCCGCCGGCACCGCCTGCTGGACGAAGCCCATGGCCGCGGCCTCGTCCGCCCCGTAGAGCCGGCCGGTCAGTAGCATCTCACGGGTGCGGCCCCAGCCGATCAGGCCCGGCAGCAGGGCCGCCTCGATCACCGAGGGGATGCCCATGTGGACCTCTGGCATGCCGAAGGTCGCACTGTCGGCCGCCACCCGCATGTCGCAGGCCGCTGCGACCTCCAGCCCGCCCCCGAGGCAGAAACCGTTGACGCGGCCGATGACCGGGACCGGGCAGGCGCGCACAGCGGCACAGGCCTGATGCAGGCGCGTGATGAACAGCCGTGCTGAGTCCGCGTCGAAGGCACCGAGTTCGTTGAGGTCCGCGCCGCCGATGAAGGCCTTCGGCCCGGCGCCGGTCAGCACCACGGCGCGCAGGTCGCCGTCCTCGGCGAGGCGTTCGAAGGCGCCGGTTAGCTCGACGATCAGTGGCGTGGACAGGCAATTCAGGCGACCCTGATTGTCGATGGCGACCTCGGCCACCCGAATGCCCATCCGCTCGCCGATACCGACCCTGATCCCCGCGTCCGCCATGCCAGCCTCCTGCAATGCCCGGAAACACTGGCAGACTGGCCATATCACCGCCAAGACGGCCAATGGCGGGCTTGGCCATCCTTGCCCCGTCCGGCCCCCCGTGGTAGCGAGCGCGCCACATCCCAGCGCCGAGCGGTCCCGCGCAGCGCCTCTCACCCTGCCGCCGCATGGCCGCGGCGCGAACGGAGCCCTTCCAGCATGACCACCAACGGCGAACCCGCTCTCGACGCGGCCCCCCAGCTCAACGTGCTGGCTCAGTACACCCGCGACTTCTCCTTCGAGAACCGCAACGCGCCGCGCTCGCTGATGCCGCAGAACGACCAGCCGGCGATCAATATCCAGATCAACGTCAACGCCAATCCGATGAGCGCCGAGGAGTTCCAGGTCGAGCTCACCGTCGAGGGCGACGCCAAGACCAAGGAAATGACGCTCTTCAAGTTCGAGCTGATCTTCGGCGGCATCTTCCGCATCGCCGGCGTGCCCGAGGAGGCCGTCCATCCGATCGTGCTGATCGAGTGCCCGCGCCTCCTGTTCCCCTTCGCGCGCCAGATCATAGCCAACGCCACCCGCGATGGCGGCTTCCCGCCGCTCTATCTCGACCCGGTCGATTTTGCCGCGCTCTACCGCCAGCGCATGGCCCAGACCCCGCCGGCAGGCGGCCCGGCCCTCACGCAGTGAGAGTGCTGGCACTCAGCCTTTCGGAAAGCCGGGCCCAGAGCCCGGCTTTTTCGTGATGGGCACCGCCATGATCGCCGACCGCGCCGCCTTCATCCGCGACAACACGCGGCTGATGCCCGTGCCGCACGCGCCCGAGCTCGTCCTGCACCTCGCAGACGAGGCGACGGCGCTCTGGGAGAAGACCGAGGAGGAACTCGGCACGATCGGCCTGCCGCCGCCGTTCTGGGCCTTCGCCTGGGCCGGCGGGCAGGCGCTGGCGCGTTATGTGCTCGACAATCCCGGGATCGTCGCGGGCAGGCGTGTGCTCGACGTCGCGACCGGCTCCGGGCTCGTGGCCATCGCTGCCGCGAAGGCCGGCGCCGCCGTGGTGAACGGCATCGACATCGATGCTTTCGCCGAGGTTGCGGTCGCGCTCAACGCCGCCGCCAACGGCGTTGCGGTCGCGGCGCGGACCGGCGATCCCGCTGGCACCGACGAGGGCTGGGACGTGATCCTCGCCGGCGACATCTGCTACCAGCGCGACATGACCGAGGCGATGATGGCCTGGCTCGGGCCGATCGCGGCGACCGGGCGGCCGGTCCTGATCGGCGATCCCGGCCGCACCTATCTGCCGCGGGAGCGGCTGATCCGGCTGGCCGAATACGAGGTTCCGGTGACGCGCGCGCTGGAGGACCTGGAGATCAAGCGCACGGCGGTCTGGCGGCTTCGTGAAGGCGTTTAGCCGGCTGCTCGCAATTCTTTGATAATTCCACGAAAAACGCGGGGATGCGCCTTAGTGTCGCCGTCTCCATCTCTATGCTCGCCCGCATGGTCCAGTTGCAGGGGAGGATAGCGATGCAGCTCACTGCCGAAGTTCGTCCCACCGCCTTCAAGGCGCGTCCGTTCAAGGTCGTCTTCAAACATGCCGACGTGGTCGTCGGCGAATGGCCGGTGGCCTCGGTGAAGGCCGCCGAGGAACGTATCGCCGAGACGCTGTGCGCGCTGAACTGGAAGGAACCCCAGACGGGTTCCTGGCACCGCCCGGCCTGACGCAGCCGGGCCGATATCGCCCGGAAGCATTGGAAACACCGGCCCGCGCGCCGGATCATCGCGACGAAACCGCCGGGGCTCAGGAGAGGGATCAACAACCGATCCCTTTCCGCCGAGTGCCCCGATGCGCTTCACGCCCTCCCGCTCCCTGTCTTCCTCGCAGCTGTCGCGCCGCAGCGTCGCGCTCGCCTTCATGGTGCTGCCGCTGGCGGCGGCGACGCGCGTGCACGCCGCGCCCGCGGCCGACCTCCTGCGCGCCCGCCACAAGGTCAACGCCTACCAGGACCTGATCGAGGCCACCCAGCCCCTGCAGGCCATGTGGCGGCGCTATGCGAGCCTCGTCAGCCTGGACCGCGGCCCGACCGGCCGCGAAGTCCGCATCAACGGCCTCTCGGCGCCGCGCGACGTCTCCGCGCTGATCGCCGCGGCGGAAGCCGAGATCAGCCGCGGCCCGGCTTTCGCCGAATGCGATGCCGCCGTTGCCGGCTATATCCGCCTGCATGGCGAGACCATGCCCTTGATCGCCGCGGCCGCGGAGCATTTCGACAAGGGGCTGCAGCGCGAGGATGGCGGTGTCCGCGCGCGCGCGTTCCACGACAGCCTGCGCAAGGCCATTCCACAACTGCTGGCCGCCCGCGCCGGCGCGCAGGCCCGGCTCGAGCCGATCCGCGGCATCGTCGAGGAGGCGGAACTCGCCGCCTACGAGCGCATGAGCGGCCGGGATGGGCGCTGGCACATCCGCCGCGCCACCGTCGAGGCGCGGCGCGTCATGGCCGTGTTCCCGCGCGCCGGCGGCATCATCGAGATCGAGCGGCTGGACGAGGCTCTCGCCGGCTTCGACCGCATCGTCGAGGACACCGAGGCCTTCGGCCGCGACAACCCCGAGGGCCTGCTCGCTTTTGGTCGCTCGCCGCGCGGCTTCGCGGACGGCATTCGCCGCGTGCGCGAGCGGATCGTCGCCTTCCCCGCAAGCCCGAAACGCTGGGCGCCGGAGATCGCCGACATCGAGGCGCCGTTCCAGTCGCTGACCCGCATGGCCGATGCCATGCTTCGCCCGATCGCCTGACGTTGCCTGTTGCGCTGCGTCATTGACGGCTGCTGCCAGCCGGGTGACAGACAGGGCCGGAATCAAGGGCAGCGGGGCGCGGGTGAACGACGGATCGGCCGGCACGGCGGAAAGCGCCCCCCACAAGGACAAGGCCGGGCGGCTGGCGACGATCTGGCGCGACAATGTCGCCCGTCCGGTGCGCGCCCTGAAGGCCGCCTATCTGCCGCTGCTGATGGTCTATTTCGCCTATGGCGCGCTCGGCATCATCGATGTCGCCCGCGACATGTGGATCAAGGAGAGCCTGTCGCTCTCCCCGGCCGAACTCGCCGGCATCGGCGTCTGGTTGAGCCTGCCCTGGACCATCAAGATGGTGTTCGGACAGCTGGTCGATTCCGTGCCGCTGTTCGGCTCGCAGCGGCGCGCCTACGTCCTGATCGGCGCCGCCTGCACCGCCGGCGGCCTCGTGGTCCTGGCCGGCGCGGCGGGCGGCTGGCTGGCAGCGCTGAAGCCCGACCAGGCCTATGTGCTGGGCGCCCTTTTCATCGTGCTTGGCGCCGTGATCCAGGACGTGGTGGCGGACGCCATGTCATCGGAGGTGGTCGAGCGGGTCGATGCCGAAGGCCGGCCGCGCGCGGATGCCGACATCCGCGCCGATCTCGGCATGGTCCAGGTTCTCGGTCGCCTGGCGCTCGGCATCGGAATCCTGTCGGTGGCAGGCCTGTCGGGTTTTCTCGCCCAGCACCTCACCCGCGAGCAGGTCTTCCTCGTCGGCCTTGTCATCCCGCTGATCTCGGTCACCGGCATCCTGCTCCACCGCACCGAGACGGTCGAGCGCCGCCCGCTCGACTGGCGCATCCTGGGCGGTGGCATCGGCTTCGGCGCCTTCGTCGTCGCCGTGGCGCTGGGTGGCGTCCCCTATGCGCAGGAGGTGGTGTTCGCGGGATCGATGGCGGTGGTCATCGCCATGCTCCACATCGTCACCCGTGACATCGATCCGACGACTCGGCGATCGATCATCTTCGCCTCGATCATCATCTTCGCCTTCCGCGCGACGCCTGGCGTCGGCGACGGCTACTTCTGGTGGTCGCTGGACGTGCTGAAGTTCGACGAGGCCTTCTACGGCGTCTTGCGCCAGACCGGCGCGATCATCGCCATCGCGGCCATGTGGCTGTTCTCGAAGCAGCTCACCGAATATTCGGTGCCCGCCGTGCTGTTCTGGATCGCGGTGGCGGGAACGATCCTGTCGCTGCCCAATATCGGCCTGTTCTACGGCCTTGCCGGCTGGACCGAGGCCCATCTCGGCTTCGGGGCCCGGACCATCGCGCTGGTCGACGCCGCGACCTCTTCGCCCTTCGCGCAGCTGTCGATGATCCCGCTTCTGACGCTGGTGGCCTATTATGCACCCGAGGGTCGGCGCGCCACCTGGTTCGCGCTGATGGCCTCACTGATGAACCTCGCCCTGGTCGCCGGCCAGCTCCAGACGAAATATCTCAACCAGGTCTTCACGGTCGGCCGCGGCATGTATGCCGAACTCGGCCCGCTTCTGATCACCGCGACGGCCATCGGCTTCGTCGTGCCCGTCGCGGTGATCCTGATGTTCCGCAAGCGCGTCTAGCGCCTCACTTCGCCCGCCTGTACTCGGCGGTCATGAACTCGGTCGTCGACCCGTCCTGATTGACGACGCGCGAGTGGAAGATGTGCCTGTCGGCATCCACGATCTCGACCACGTCGTGATAGGTCGCCATCGTGCCGTCGCCGGAGAAGCTCGGCCCGACAGATTTCAGCGTCAGCACCTTGCCGGCCGCGTCGAGTTTGCCCTCGTAGACCCACATCATCGGCATCATCGAGCCGACCCAGGAGCCGACATAATGACCCTTGGCGGGATCGTAGCCGATGGTCAGGCGGGTGGTGGCGGGACCGCCGCCAGGCATCTCGCCCTTGCCCTCGCCGACGAGCCAGAAGCCGCCGAGCATGGCATAGGTCTGGTTGCCGCTCGACTTCATCTTCTGGTCCGGCTGTCCCGGCGGGCCGTCGCATTCGGCGGTATAGGTCCAGTCGCCGGCGAGCTGCTCCAGCCAGCCGTGTTCCTTCTGGGGTTCTCCGAACATCGTATCCTCCTTGTCGGTTGTTGAGCGTCGGGTCGTTCAGGCGGCCGCCGCGGTCCTGGCCGCGCCGGTGGCGGGCGCGCCGCCCTCGAGATCGGCCTTGAGCCTGGCGAGCCCGGCCTCAAACTCGCGGCCGATCATACGGTCGCAGTTCATGATCGTGTCCATGACCTTGCCGATGAAGGGCTGGGGACCGAACATCGCCCAGGTCACGCGGGTTCCCGCGCCTTCCGGCCTCAGGGTGAACTCGGCGGTGTTGCGCGCCTTGAACGGCCTCAGGAAATCCAGCTGGATGACGACCCGCCGGGGCGCCTCGGATTCCAGGATTTCCATGCGCCCGGCCCCGATGTTGCGGTTGCCGTCCCAGCCATAGATGGAGCCCTTGCCGTTCGCCGCGCCCGAAAAGGTGCGGGCCATGCCGGGATCCTTGGTCTCCCAGGGCGACCAGGCGGGCCAGCGGCGGAAGTCGTCGATCATCGGATGGATGCGGTCGGCCGGGGCGTCGATCACCGCGGAGCGCTCGATCCGGAAGGAATTGGGCTTCATCGCGCAGGCGATCAGGAAGATCGCGACGGCGGCGGCGACGGCGGCGAGAACGTAGATCATGACGGGTCCTCCGGTCGGTTTCAGAGCTTGAAGGGAATGCGCGCGCGCAGGCGCGGCTCGCGCAGCCACAGGCCGCCCCAGGCGATGACGCCGAGGTAGAGGCCGAACAGCAGGTGGCTGAACAGCGGGTTGTCGATGCGCATGTGGGTGGCCATCGCGCCGCCGAGATAGCCGGTGAGCAGGATGGCGCCGATGACCGAGGTCCTCGGCACGGCATAGAGCAGCGTGCAGCCGAGCGTCAGCACGCCGAGGATGCGGGCCTTGGCCGGATCGGCCGGCCAGCCGAGCTCCACCATGGTGTCGAGCACGATCTGGATCGGCACCAGCTTGATCGCCCCGTCGAGCAGCAGGAAGACGATGAGGATGCCGCTCAGCGCCCAGCCGATCCCGTTCGCGGCGCGCGAGGGCGCCGCGTTCATGTCGTTGGTCATGTTGAAAGTCCCTTTGCGGGTTGTTCAGTCGCCGTCAGCCCTTGGCGGCCAGCGTGTGGGCGAAGCTCCAGGAATGGCCGAACGGGTCGTTCACCTGGGCGTAGCGGTCGCCCCAGAAGGCATCGTTCGGCGCCACCACCTCGACCGCGCCGGCCTTGATGGCGCGTTCATACCAGGCGTCGCAATTGTCGACCGTCAGATGCATGGTCACCGACACGCCGCCAAGCGAGGGCGGCGGCGCGAAGCGCCCGGCCGGGCTCTGGAATTCCGGGAAGTCGTCGTGGATGAAGACGTGGCCGCCGTTGATGACGAGCGCTGCGTGCATCAGCCGCTTGCCGTCCTCGGCCGGCACGCGCGCCATGTCGGAGGCGCCGAGCGCCTTCGCGTAGAAAGCGAGCGCGGCAGCAGCACCGTCGATGTTGAGATGCGGGATGATCGGGCTCGTGGTCATGGTCGTTTCCTCTCGTCGGTCGTGGCGTCTAGTCGGTCATCGCGTCAGGGGGTGGCAGGAGAGAAGCCCTGCGCCTCCGGCAGGCGGTGCAGGCGCAGCGGCCGGACCGCCTCGCGGACGATGATGCCGCGTGCCTCCAGGTCGAGCTGGATGGCCTTGGCCCACCAGCCCGCCTTGATGCCGTTCGGGAACAGGCCGGCCGGCAGCAGCGGGATCAGCCGCTTCTCCGCCTCGGCGATGGTCAGGCCGGGCGAGGCGTCGGGCAGCACGGCGAGATAGGCCTTGCGGACCTCCGCGACGCGATGCGCGTCGAGCCGCTGCACGCTGCCGGGATGGTTGATGTTGCGGAGGGCGATCCTGTCGGCGCTGCGGTCATCGGCCATGGTCGGCTCCCTTCGTTACGGCGGCTGCGCCGGTGTCCGGTTCGTCCTCGATGCTCGCCAGATAGTCGGCGAGGCGGTCCAGCTTGGCCTCCCACATGACCCGGTAGCGCTCGAGCCATTCCGAGGCCTCCCGCATCGGCCCGGCCTCCAGCCGGCACGGGCGCCACTGGGCCTCCCGGCCGCGCGAGATGAGCCCGGCATGTTCCAGCACCTTCAGGTGCTTGGAGACGGCCGGAAGACTCATGGCGAAGGGCTTCGCCAGTTCGGTCACCGAGGCCTCGCCTTCCGCCAGACGGGCAAGGATCGCCCGGCGGGTCGGATCGGCAAGGGCCTGCAGGGTGGTGCTCAGCGGATCGAGCGGCATAGGAAACCGTCTGGTTAATTAACTGATTGGTTTAGTAACGGAGATGGCCGTGCCCGTCAACCCCCTTCGAGATGGTTCGCGTTGGACAGATGAAGCGGCCCGGCAGCAGCGCCGCCGGGCCGGGGCTACAGGGGCTTACGGACAGGTCAGGCCTTGAAGTAGAGGCCCACCGCGATGCCGAGGACGAGCACGGCCAGCACGACGTTGCGGTAGAGGCGGTCCCACCTGTCCTGGGGCTTCCAGTCGATGCGGGTGATGTCGAAGTCGTCGCGCCTGGGTTTCGGGGCCGGCGGCCCGTCCTGGTGGGGTTGGTTCATGGTTCAGCTCGGATTGCCGGAGCGGCGCGATGCAACGCGCGCAGCCGCCATGGCGGCGGCGGGGCTCCGGTCGGATCGGGAAAGGGTGGATAGGGGCTTCAGGCTGCGGCGGGTGGCGCGCGGGCCCTGACGTGCTTGGTCGGAGCGGCGGCGAGGGCCGCAACGGTCCGGGCCGGCAGGCGCGCGGCGCGGAACGCAGGCGTCGCACCGGTGGCCGGGCGGGGCGCCGCGGCAACGGGATAGTGCGGCGTGGCGCGCCGGTCGCCCGCGCGATCGTCGCGGCGAACCACCGGAACGGGGTTCTGCGGCCGCAGGACCGCCAGGCGGCCGGGATCGCGGGTCTCCGCCTGCGCCGGGGCACCGGTGGCCCTGGCCGTCGGCGGTGCCGACGCCGCCATGGCGAGGACGAACAGCAGCGCCGCGACCCCGCCGGCCGGCAGGATCGCCCTCCGGAGCCAGCCAAGGCGGGGGCAGCGCGC
>VFQQ010005129.1_pt1 | contig 11064 bp, 15 predicted proteins | sample 3512341 | NCBI WGS metagenome assembly VFQQ01 (sample SAMN10412373, study PRJNA504923) | tailings metagenome | isolation source: Relicate 2 Philex TSF1 revegetated site | place: Philippines: Tuba, Benguet | collected 2017-08-29
TGACACACAAAAAGAGCCGTTTTTCAGGTCTTTGGGGTAGTGATTGTTCAAAGCATGTGGCACAGCCCGCGGATAAAGGGATCAAAATGAGTCTGCGCATGCTGAGAATGAATGTCGCTGGGGCGCAGCAACTGGCACGCTGTATGTATGCCAGCGTGTATGAATCGGTATTTGGTATGTATGCCCGTGCCCATGCAATCTGTGTGTAAATGTATGTGAATGAATCGCAGTATCTGTCTGTCTGTGCGCTCAGTCGCTTTGGCGAAGGTGGCCCCTAACAAACAAACAGGCAAAACAGACAGCAACAGACAAACAAACAACAGACGAGGTTAGGGGGTTGAAAAACACACACCTTCATTCCAATATTTCAAATCTGTTTGGTTTGCATGGTCTTGAGTAGGCAATCCAGGTGCAGTCTTGAACACGCACCCAAGGCCGCATGCACAGAACCTCGTTGCACGCTTGTGGTGCCCTGTCCGTGCAGGACAGGTGCACGTGTGTACATGCCATACGCGTGCCTAGTACCATGCATGTAAGTGACAAAAACAGACGCATGCTTTTGCAGGTACCCAGCATACTGTGTGTGTACACATCTGACTGCATACGTGGGAAGATAAGTGCTTGGAAGCGGGTCTCAATGCTTGCGCGATTCCACGCTCGTGGCTGTTTCAACGCTCATACGCTCGCATGCTTGGCTACATTGTACCCAGAGCTTGTCTGCATTGCTTGGCTTGCATGCTTGCATGGGGCCGGGGTGTGCGTGCCCGTGAACCCCTGTCTGTCTGTGAGGGCCGCACGTACACACATACACGCCTGCCATGCCGGAGCACGGTTGATGCTCAGAGGGAAAGGCTGTTGGAGCGTGCCAGCAGGTTGTACGGCAACCAACCGTTTCCACCCGACACCTTGGAACCGTCATAACTGTCACTTGATCGCAGCACCGGCCCCACCGGGCTAGGGTTGATGTGTGTGTTGGTTGACCCCCTGCTGCCTGGTAGCTGTGATGTGGTGGTTGGCCCTTGGTTCAATGGAGTTGATGACCTGTTGTTGGTGTAGGCCTGGGCGAAGCTGCCGCTTTTCGTGTTGTCTGTGGTGTAGTTGGGCGCCTGTGGAGCGGGCTTGAAGGCACCTGCGATTACAGACACGCACATGCAACGAGGAATACAAATTGCGCGCACATCATGTCTTGTTAAGCGTGTTGTTTGTGGGTATGCACGTAAGGTGTTGTGTGTGTGTGTGTGTGTGTGTGTGTCGTACCTGAGAAAAAGGTAGTGAGAGCAGAGGGTGCCAGGGGCGGCTTCGCCGCAGCCACCGCAGGTGCCGGCACCGGCGCCTTCAGCGACGCAGCCGCCGCAGTCGCCACGCGCTCCGCCGCCGTCCGCGCTGTATCACACGCCGCCTGCACCGCGTTCGCGCCGCGCGAGAACACGCTCCGCAGCGGCGCCGGCGCAGCCGTCGCCGCCGCATACGAGCCCGCAATCGGCGCGTGCGGGGTCACCGGCGCCGCCGCTGCCGTCCCCTGCGGGGCCATTGTGAACGTCTGCTGCTGCTGCTTGGGGGTGGCTGGGGTTGGTGTGGGGGTGTGTGGGACCATAAGGTGTGCGAGAGCGCCAGAGTCGGGTTGCTTGCTGCGCACAAGTGCGTGTACACGTGCTGAGTAGGTGGCGATGATTGGGTGCTTGGCGCCAGTCTGGGCCATCAGCCGTGTGAACAGGCCGTATACCTCCTGTGGCACGACACGCACGCACACACACACACACACACACACACACACACACACACTGCTCCCCTGCTAAGAGAAGCAGATCAGAGATCCTTTTTGACACGCAGGAAGCCCATCCTCAAACCTCAGCCCATACATTCAAAACATCACGTACAGGCTGTGTGTGTGTGAGCACGCGCTGTGTGTGCGAGCGCGCGCGCGTGTGCGTGTGTGTGTGTGTGTGCATTCGTATTCCGCACCTGTGACATGTGTGCGAGTGTGTCCGTGTCGTTCCACCGACACGCCTCCAGCACCCTAGGGATGGTCTCTGTAGAGTTGTAGGCGGCGAGAGACACACACAGGGCCGCGGCCGCCACATGTGAGGGCAGCGCGTGGGTGCAGGTTGGCACGTCGAGACAGGCCAGCTGGAGGAGACACTCAGCGAGCATCAGGACACTCCGGGATGTGACCTGCGGTGACACACACACACACACACACACACACACACACACACAATGAGACCAAGCGCACAGAGCCCCCATACACAGCTGGTACTATTCGTTTCAGGCGCACGTGGCCAGGGTAAGGCGTGTGTGGGCGGCGCTGTGTGTGTGTGTGTGAGTGTGTGTGTGTGTGTGTGTCATCGGTTAGCGTACCTTGGCCTCCACAAAGAAGGTGTGCATGAATTTGAGTGAGGTGGGTGAGGACAGGTTCCAGTTAAGACACCCCATCACCTGTGTGCGTACATACACACACACACACAGACACACACACGCACACACATCAAATTCAGGCCACATACGTACACATACTAGCAGCGTGCGCATGTTTTGCAGGACTGTGCACAAAGTATACCCACACGCACACACGCATACCCACACGCGCACACACGCACACACACACACACACGTACCGTGCACTCCATAGCGATGAGCTCCTTGAGTGTGTACGCGCGCTTAGATAGCTCGAGAACCTGTGAAGCAGAACACGATGACAGCCAACACACACACACACACACACACACACACACACACACACATATCAAAAGCATCGTGGTGTGCGTGTGCTGTGTGTATGTGGCGGCGTGAGTGTGCCAAGACCACGGCGGCGTGTGTGCGCCGAGACCTAAGACCTCTACTGTAGTGTGACTTTCGCTCTGTGTGTGTGCGTGTGTGCCAGCATGTGTGCATACCTGCTCGGACGAGGGTGGCACGACCTCTTCGTACTTGGCAGCGATCCAGATACACGCACACGCCAGAAGATGGTGCTGGCGACGTGGGATGGTGCGTGCGGACAGCACCCTGTGAGCAACACACCACGGACACCCATCACAGCCACGTATTCAAGCACATCGACGCCAGAGCCTCAGGACAGGAGGCAAGCATCAGAGCACGAAAGACAAGGAGCAAAGGCGGCTGTGAGTGCGGTTTTCCGCTCGATGCCTTGGTGCAGTGGTGCACACGCACACTGACCCCACAGCTTCAGTAGGGGAGGCAAGCAACACGGCGCAGAAAGCTAGTCCGGTGACCCGCAGATGTGCTTGTGTGCGTGGGTACGTGCGTAAGGGTAAGGGCGCTCTAGATGTTTTACAGACGAGGGCTTGGTACACAAACAGCAAGGATGCTCACCTGTCCATGTAGTTGATTGCGAGCAGGAGCGTCTCAAGGTGCATGCCGTATGTGAAGGCCACATCGCAGATCCACTCTACAAGGGAGACGCGCGCGGCAGGCGAGAGCGCGGGGTTGCGCGCGTAGACGTCCGCCGGCGTATGGGACGCCTGCAAAGCGTGCACAGCAAGGACCCCTGCTGTCACTGGTAGGCTGCTTGTGGGTGCAGGGCGCGTGGCCTGTGCTGCTTGGCTGCGTCTCGCTTGAGCCTGCGAGTGCTACCTACCTCCCGGCTAAACCAATGGTCCACGTCCGATGTGCTGCAAGACGCTGGGCTGCTCAGTGATCTGGCTGCGGGCTCCGGCTGTGTCAGCCCTGCAGGGACAAAGGCAAGGCACGGCTCGCTTGAAGGACAGAGATGCCCCCAAGCGTGCGTGGCAGAGAGGTGCGCGCCTTTTCCCGCGGCACCACGTACCTCCTGTTGCCTGCACCGAGGTCTCGCGCATGCCTTTGCTGAGTTCTGTGACGTAGCATGCTGTAGACCTTGCGGACTTCTGCATTGGCGACAGCACATTTGCATCAAATGGTCCCGGGAGCCCGCGCAAGTTGCAGGGTTTGTCTGCTCGTGCACTGCTTGTCAACATGCACTGCATTGGCTCCTGCGTACCTGGTGTTGGTCGTTCAGGGCCAGGACGTCTGAGTTGGTGCGCGAGCCCGCCCGCAATCTTTTGCACGGCACATCATCGCTCTGTGGTGCGCCAAAGCAACATTGATTACGTGGGCATTAGCACAGAGGCGCAGCGGGGCATTTGCGGCTGGTTGCGGCTTGCGGATCAAACCCTCGTGCAGCGCCCACCTGTTCTGACTCGGAGAAAGCAGTGCTGCAGCTATCCACCTCTGATCAGAGCTCTTCACTGCTCCAGGAGGATAGGCTCTGGGTGCGCTTCAGGGCTCTTGGGTCCATTTCCATTCCTGCACGCACATGAATTTGCGCGCAGCCTCAGGCCCTGGATCATCGCTGTGCCTTCAGAGCACTGTTGTTGCGTACCGCGCCAATGGGCAGGGGACTCACTGCTTGAGCCTTCGGCGTTGCCCACTACAGCCTTTTGTCTCGCTTGGGAGCGAGTCCTCATGGCTCTTGGTTCGCTAGGCTCTGGCTATGGGCTAAGGGTCTACAGAATCGAGTGCTTGTGGCTGCGGAGGCTCGCGGGAGGAGGCTTTGCTTTCAACCGACTCGAATGAATGCTGTCGCGAAAAGGCCCTTTGAACTCTGCTTCTGCCCTTACGTGGACCCACACTCTCAACTTAACTGAAGGCGCAACGCACCTGCTGCAAGTAGGTGGCTCATAACGCGCCGAGAGGTGCGTAGCTGGTGCAAGTGGATTCGCATGTACGGCGGCACCTTTCTTCCCTTCCTTTCAGAGCCCACAGGCGCCATCAGCATATGAGAGGTTTGCCCAGCCTACCAGTGTAGAGAGGCTGAAGGAGGCTGACGTATCGGCATCATCTGACGGGCCGCGTGCGTGCAGGCCGTAGCTATGCATTCATCCGCGTTGTGCCAGCTGTGCACCCGCGTTGGGTGTAGCTCTGTCTTGGCTGGCATGTTGACGGCACTGTCTTTCTGTGAGGCACGCTTCGTAGTGTGTACGCGACAACTGGACAGACACAGACACAACACCGTCTTCCCATCAACATTACATTTGTGTCGCCACAGACTTGTCAGCGAAAAGAACTCCCAGGAACATCATCGATATCAACATGATGTACAGGCCATGAATCATCAAAGTCGAAGAAGCTTGCTTTCAACCCGTCCTGCCACAACCTGCCACAGAACAGACAGACCACCACGTATCCACAAAACAAAGCAAGTGAGATGTACACACGGAGCCGTCACAAAGCTGCCACAATCAAGTGTCAATCGACCACCATCACACCTCGAAACCATCACCAATGTGCTGGCAACCAGTCACACACAGACACATCCACACGACCACAAAACTTGAACCAAAGACCAAGCTCAAACTGGGAAGCATTCTGTGCGTCGCCCAGGAGGTCTACGCCACGACGACGTCAAACACAAGAGCACGACCTTGCCACCAGACTGTACAACACCGCACGTTCTCGCCGCAACGACATCGAACGCAAACTTCTGCTACGCCAACATGTGATAAGCGAGCGCCAGAGATGAGCACAGACACAAACATCCACCACCAACCAACTTCTGAGGACGCCAATCCAACGCCTGTACTGTACACACTGCACGCAGAGATCCTGGTGTGCAGGGAAAGACACGGCCCGCCTGCAAGTGGATGGTGAGCACACGCCTAAGAGTGTCAGACAGTGGCTGACACAAGAGGACACGAGGAGGAGGAAAAGCTGCCCACAGCATGAATACACTGGCCCCTAGCGGGGCTATGGTGCGCAGACACATCACGGACCAAACTATGTGGTGCGATGCCGGTACAATGCTGTAGTCGTACGCGCGTGCCATGCATGCACGCGTGCTGAGCACGGATACGGCCACCAGATCAACGCCGACAACATGTGCCTCGTGATGTGAACCACGACTCTTATTGCACGGAGTCTCAGGCTAGCTTTCCCTTTCGCTCTGCAATCTCAAATAGAGAATGGTCGAGAAACACGAAGACCTGAGGGGCGCGTAATCTCAGTGCCCCACTGTGTCTAGCCACTGTGCACCATACCGTTGCACCAGGCCGCAGTTGCGGCAAGAGCTCACAGCACAGACTCACATTAGCACGCCATAATGGAGCGAGAAGATAAAGCTCAATCATCGCTGGACGCCCACCTTTTCCTGTTAATGACATACCTTCCTTATGTGTACGTGTGTGACGGAGACTTAAGGATGAGTAAGCATACCTCACAGGAAGCACACTATCAGAACTCGCTAGTTGAAGCACGACGACTCATGAAAAGCACGTGATAAGTGGGGTAAACAAGCTGGCGACAGCGAAGAGCGCAGCCCGTTCGTGTGCCTACAGCCTATGTGTCTCTGGCAAGTCCAGAGCGTGGTGATGAAAACCCACGCAAAAGCAGGCGCTTGCCACACGAACGAGCTGTGGAGAATGCACTGTGCGCAAAATCAAAGGGCGCCCTCCCTGGAGAAGACGTCATGAAATCATGTGCCTGTCACTAACGGGCAGGAGCCGCCCATCTATACATGTGTGTTGTTCATTCAGGCGCCGTGTGCTGCTGGCGCAGTGCCACGGCACCAGTAAGGAGCACGAAAGGCTTAAGAGCGTCTCCTGCCACACCCATCAGTATTCTACCTACAAACCCCGCACAATGTGCACGGAGCACATGAAATGCAGACAAAAGGAGAACGAAATGACATTGGAAATGACTGTACTCACAAACAAAATGCTCACGAACCAGTCAACATCAAAGGAACCTCAAAATGGGCTAGGAGGCACACACTGCTGGTTGCAGCAGCACAGCGACCCAGTCAGAGAGGGCTGCTCGTGGAGAAAAGAGCCTAGTACTGTTGACCACAACACCCATGCCGCACACATGTGCACGGCACGCGCTAGCCAACGACGAGACCTGAGCAGACAACTCATCAAAACCCCGGCGCTCAACGTGATTCTACACCTACAGCACAACCGATGAACTGGTTCTAACCCTTACGGTACAGACGCAGCGTAGGCGTCGTGCTACTCAGCCTCCACTATTCAGTGGTAAAGCTACTTAGGTACGCAACACAGTGACAGCGGTACAGAGCTGAAGGCACTGGACTAGGCAGTGCTACGGGTACTTCACACAAAGCAAAGCTGGACGCGCCAGCACGTGTGTGTGCACGCTTGCTCTAGGTTAGTGAGTTTGGCTACAATCGTGCGTGTTTTGCACTCAGATGCACCGCCGAAACGTACAGGGTGACAACCCTTTCACTGTATTGGGGCTCTCTTAGTGTACACCGAGGAGGCATGGGCTCGCCGGTTGACGGCCTGTCTCCTCCAACCGAGGAAACTAACTAAGCTGACCAAGAAACACACACACCTGTCAAACTCAGGAGCGCGATCGCAACTCGCTGCAGAAAACCCCCGCGAGGTCCGCCCTTGTGTTGTACTGGCGCGCTGGCCTCTGGGCTGGCGCGCGGTGCGTTGAGAGGCACCGCTGGGCGACGTGTGTACAGTGCGGGGAACGTTGCAGTGTCGAGTGTGTGATTCTGTGTATGATACAAGGTACATGTAATGTATATCGCTACAGAGTCAGGATGCCGGCGCTGGATGCTGGTACTGACCGCACGAATCCACGTTTGTGGACGCTGCCTTGTTTGATGCTCCTCCAACCCTCTGCTTGCCGCGGTGTGAGCGCCCTTGGGCGTGCGACTGTTGGACTGGACAGACCTCGCACCAGTGCGGCGTTGCAAGCCAACAGCGAGGCGTCGGAGGTCTGTTGTCGTCGCCAGTCTTGACGCGTACGAAGAGGAGAGAAGGAGGAGGGCAGCCATGGGAGGGTGCAGTCTGACATCTCGCATCAGCGCGGCGTAATGACACAAGCCTGCGAATGCACACACAGCAAGGTCCAGGTAACTTTCCTGCACCTCCCAATCTGAGCCTGCTTGCGGAGCTGTCCTACATTGCGTTCGCTCTAGCTGCTGTAGCTGCTTGGAGAACTGCAGGAGGTCTGACGGCGTCTTGCTTGCAGGCAGCGGGATGCAGTGCCCAGGCTTTGCTCACCTTGTGAGAAGCAAAGAATCCCTGTCAAAAAAAGGCACTGCACTCTAGTCCCATGCCACCAACTGGCAGAAGCATGCCATCTGCAAGGAACAGGGCCACACAGCAGAGAGGTCAGGGCCCCAGGAGCTGGCAGGGTCCGCCGACACTTCTTAGTTGCCCAGCGTTGCATGCTACTGCAGCACTGCGTTCACTGACCTCGTGAGCCTCATCAGACATGCGCACGGGCGTGACACTTGAGAGCCTGGAGAAGAAGCTCGCCTCCGCCTGCAAGCACAACACCCAGTCAGCCAAAAAGACACGTCACAGGGCCATTCGCACATGATCCAGCCTCTATAAGCCTTCGCTAGGCTCTCTAGCACACTGCATGGCTGCTGCGCGCGCGAACGAAGAGACTCTGGCGCCGTCGTCTAGAAAACCCTAAGCTGTCAGTCTGCCTTTGGAGGGCTGCGAACTGCTGGAATGGCACTGCACTAGCTTTTTATTCATCAAATAAGGCCCACAGGCGCAAGGAAAGGGCCCAAAGGAGCCAGATCAGTGTTGGGTTTTGCCAGCTCACCTGTCCACCCTGGCTGTTCTCCTGCTGCTTAGCGTGTGACTCATCGTGCAGTGGGAAGCTCATGTCGTCCTCCGCATAGGCCACCGTGGCGGGAGGGAAGCCATTGCGCTGCGCGGCGTCGGCGAGGCAAGCAGCGCCCACTGCGCCACTGGCTGCCACGGCTGTCATGGCCAGCATGTTGGCATAGGCCTTGCGACGGGCCTGAGACGAGAAGAGAAGGCAATCGGACGTGGCCTCCGTGCTGCCAAAGCGGACGCTTCTGGAGACGCTGCTCAGCCACGATGAGCCCTTCTTGGCTGATGAGAGCCTTCGTAGCATAGGGGAGGCCATTCTGTGTTGCTGTGTTTGGCTGCTGGGGGATACGCTGAATCCTTTTGGTGGGCTGAAGCTCGTAGCTTCGAACTCTTGGTACACACGTAAGCACTCTTGACTCTTGTGACTGGTAAAGGAAACTGTGGGCGCAGAGGAGGCTTTAGGGGGGCTGTCCCAGCCATCGCAACCGCCTGGTGGGTACCTGGTTCTGCACTGTGCAGGAGTCTGCCCCAGCCAGTACGTGCCCACCCAACGCCATCCGCGCACTTCTGCACCCATAAGCACACTTCACTGCCACCCCGAGGCCTAGCAGCCGCTCCGCCTCACGGGATGAGCGATGGCGACCCGTCAGCAGTCAATTCCACGCTTACAGCGACCGTGCCAGAGGCCACATTCACTGCAGTAGAGTACCCTGGCTACGTCCGGAACGCACCCAAAGAGTTGCAATCACTGGGCGGTGAGGCCGCCATCCCAGTGTCGGGGCAGGCGGGCCAGGACGCGCTCCGCCTTGTCCTCCGGCCCGATGCGCAGTACGCCCACGCGCTCTACGGCCAGACCCAGTCCACTAAGGCTCTCCTACTCCGCGTCAGCAGGCCGCGCGCAGGGACAGGGGCCAGCGGGCCCTGCACCGCGCGCATTGAAGGCATCGTGACTACGGTCTGCCAGTTTTCCAGCCTAGCAGATTACCAGTACCTCCCATCGGAGCCCACCAACACGCTGCCAGAGAGAGACTACCTGCGATGCCCGCCTGAGAACCAGCCAATCAGGGCCGAGCCGACAGAGGTAGCCCAGCCGCTGATGTGCGTGCCCCCACTGTTTTCAAAGCTCGTCGAACCGGTTGACTACGCGTGGCGGCAAGGACGCGTTGCAGGTATGTGTGTGCGTGCGACAGCGAGAGCGCTGTGCATCATATACCTGGCAAGCCTAACAGCATACCCACAGCAGAGCGCACCGCACAAAACAGCATAGCACGGCACAGCGGAAAACACGAAGTGAGAGTGTGTGGGTGTCTTGCTAGCTGTGTACTCCGTCGTGCAGCCGAGTCCCAGCCTGCCCAAGTTCAAACGATACCATCCAATGCGCCAGAGGTACCCGCGGCTGTGCAACCAGCTGCCACAGAGACACAGGTGAGCGCAAGCAGACGCAGCAGACACGCATGCACACACACACACACGTGCACACACACGCACACACACGAGTGAGCGCGCAAGGTGTGTGTTGTGACATGTGTGCTCGTCATGTGCAGGCAGCAAACGCCCAAACAGCCAACACAGAACAAGGCGCGACTACACACACAGATGACAGTGCTCTTACTAGGCGAGTATCCTCGTATGACACACACACACACACACACACACACACACATACACACAGCACACACACACACAACATGCACACGTACGGGTACCAGCATTCCTAGCAGGTGGGCGCGGGCCATCACACGTGCTATATGTGTGTGTGTGTGTGTGTGTGTGTGTGTGTGTGTGTGTGTGTGTGTGTGTGTGTCTGTCTGTTTAGGTGTGGAGCAGCGTTGCAGGGTTTGCTGCTCAACAGGCCTGTGTGGGTCCTGTCTGCTCTGCTCAACACTCTACACTCAGACCTGCACTCCTCCCTGCCACCCGTGCTAGCACGCCTCACGTACAAGTTCAAGTCAGGTACCCACCACATACACCTTCAATCCACAGCTTACATTAGCATACTATGTGATTGAGAAGAACGAGGAAGGAAGCATCCTTGCGCACAGCAATGGACTTTGCCGGTGTGTTCCTTCTCCCTGTTCCTATTATCTCTTTCATCTGTGCCAGACCATACCTTGCAAGGTGTGATAGCTAGGCCCTGCAACCTTTAGCCCTGCAACAAAGCAAATGTGCTGTAGAGGTCTCCAGTAGCGTCCGAGCACGTCCGCTCTGCGCTGCACCCTGTGCACCTTTGTGCATGCGTCTATGCCCCGCAATTAAGGTGTGTGTTGCTTATGCTTGCAGGTCCCTGGAGGGGCGCGTACATACGTCGCGGCTACGACCCTCGCTCAGACCCTATAGCCGTACGCTACCAGACAGTGTGCTACACGCTGCCAGCCAACTGGTGAGTGCGGTGCACTGTGCTTGGGCCACCGCAAGCATATTGTAGGCACGCATCAGACAGTGTGCTACACGCTGCCAGCCAACTGGTGAGTGCGGTGCACTGTGCTTG
>VFQQ010005130.1_pt1 | contig 11063 bp, 19 predicted proteins | sample 3512341 | NCBI WGS metagenome assembly VFQQ01 (sample SAMN10412373, study PRJNA504923) | tailings metagenome | isolation source: Relicate 2 Philex TSF1 revegetated site | place: Philippines: Tuba, Benguet | collected 2017-08-29
CACCTGGAAGCAGCTGCCGCCGAAGCCCACGCTGGCGTTCAGGAACTTGGGGCCGATGCGGGAGTCGGTGCCGATGGACTTGGCCACCTGCTGCACGTCCGCGCCTGCAGGGCAGCGGGGGGTAGGACAGCGCAAGCTTCAGCCCGTGCTGTATGCAGTTGGCAAGCAAGTAGTGATGCAGCTCAACGCAACTAAGCTGGCCAGCCTGCAAACCACCACGCACCAGTGGCCTCGCAGAGGGCGGAGATGGAGTTGACGGAGGAGATGCGCTGCGCCAGCATGGCGTTGGCCGTCAGCTTGGACAGCTCGGCGGACCACAGGTTGGTGCACAGGATGCGCTCGCGGGGCACCCAGTGGGCATACACGCTGCACAGAGATTGCGACAAGGGCAGGTGGGCAAGCACGCATCAGCTCTCTGGCATTGCATGCATCCTTGCATGCTCCAGCACCACCCACTGCAGCCATGCGCGCAGCACCTGGCCAGCGCGTCCACGGCTGCGCGGCCCGAGGGCGTGTCCTTGCCGCCGATGAGCACGCGGTCGGGGGCGGTCAGGTCCTCGATGGCGGTGCCCTCCGCCAGGAACTCGGGGTTGGACAGGATCTCAAACTGCACGCCCGGGTGCTTGCAGTTGCGGCGCAGCACCTGCGGCGGGCACGTGGGATCAGGGGAGATGAGGGTCGTGAGGTGGGGTGGGGGCTTGGTTTATGGCTCCAACTCCCAAGCATGCGCTTGCAGCTGCACATTCACATGCCTGTGGCACATGCCCCACCAGCGCCGCCCCCCACCCAACCCACCTTCTCGATGGCGTCTGCGGTCTTGACGGGCACCGTCGACTTCTCCACGATGATCTTGGAGCTGGTGGAGCAGGAGGCGATGACGCGGGCGGCGCCCTCCCAGTACGTCAGGTCCGCCGCCTTGCCCGCGCCCACGCCCTGCGTCTTGGTGGGCGTGTTCACGCTGCGGCGCAGGAGGGCCAGGCAGTGGGAGCAGTGAGTTCCGGCGGTGCAGTGCAACCACTGCTCGGCTGCTGGCTGCAGTTCTGCTTGTGCGCAGCGTGCTGAACCAGGACCAGAACCACTGTTGTCACCCTGAGCCGGCGCCCTGCCCCACCTGACGAACACGATGTCGGCCTCCCCCACGTGCTTGGTGACGTCGGTCGAGAAGACGAGGTTGCGGCCGCGCGCCGCCTTGACCACCTCATCCAGGCCTGCACACATGTGGCCAGGAAAGCATGTTGAGGCTTGCTGGCAAATGGTGGCAGCTGCTCCAGCTTCAGCAGCACAACCCTTTCAACCACGGCGCCGTCCCTTGCGTCCATTGCCGTGCCGGACCCACACACCTGGCTCGTAGATGGGCAGCTTGTCGCTGTTCCAGGCCGCAATGCGCGCCTCATTGATGTCCACAACCACCACCTGGATCTCGGGGCACTTGAGTGCGATCTGCGAGCGGCAGGGAGGGGCCAGCAAGGACGCATGGTGGGGGGCAGCGCATGCGACTCCTGAGCCACAAACCCAAAGCGCCGTTAGCATTGAAAAGCATGCAATGCAGCTGGTGAGGCTGCATAATAGCTACAACACTTGACTCACCATGGCCATGGTGGGGCCACCTGCGGGAGGGCGGGTGGAGCATGGGGGAGGAGGAGGGTGCGTCAGCATTCAACCGCCGCCAAGCCAACCGAGTCAGCAGGGGCCAGGTGCACCAGATTGCACCGACCGGCACAGGTGCCAGGTGCACAATGCCATGTCTTTTGCAGCTTGACTGCATGATCAACAGTTCAATGTGCTGCCAAAGCAATCTGCAGCAGATAGCCTCGATGACGCGGGTTGGCGGCGGCAGGTGCCAACCGACAACCGACACTGCCGCCGCTGCGTCGCCCGCAGCCGCCGCTCCCACAACGCTGCTCGGCGCGGGACCCCTTGCCACGCACTCACCGACATAGCCGGCGCCTGCAGGGCGGGGGGAAGGACGGGGAAGGATGCAGTTGGGTTCAAGTCTGGAGACCGCGGCTCCCACCGCTTGCAAGCCCCGCCGCCGCTTTGCACGGCCATGGCAGCTGCATCGCCTAGTTCTGCGGCGGTGCAAGGGCAGCGGCGCGGCCAGACCGGCAGAAACGCAAGCAAACGCCTCCCCTTCCCTCACCGATGCAAGCTATCTTCTTCACCATGGTGTTTGTTTGTGCACCCGTGGTTGCAGCAAATGGACAGAAGCGGTGGCAGGGAGCGGGAGAGGGGCACCTGTCAGTGGCTGCCGCCGCGGCGTGCGCAGCGTGAAGCAGACATAACAAGTCTTGTGGGGTCCATCGGCATGTTGCCTACCTGCTATGGCAAGGCATTCTGCTCTTTTTTTGTGTACTATTCCTGTCTGCATACCTGTGGGGTGGAGGGGCAGTCGGCCGCCTCCCATCACCCTGTTGCAGCCTGCAATTTGCAGACATCACGTAACCGCCACATGCTCAACTCGTCTCCCCTGAGGGCGAGCGCTCGAGTGTGTGCATCTTAACCGAAGCACGCAGCCCGACTGACAACCTGCAGACCTTTTGCCGCACAGCGCATGCCCTCTCACGCGAGCACATGCCATGCACATGCACATGCCACATCGGGTGCCGTGGCGGCGGTGCCAGCCGCTGGACAGCAAGAGGCCGTATGATTAACACCTCATGAGCTGCGCACTGTCTATACCTTTCATTCAGCAAGAAAGAGCTCTTGCTGTGCAGGCCAACAGCGGCCGTCCCCCAAGCTCAGCCACCCACGTGCCTGGCGCTTCGGCTTGGGTCACCTACCCGTTCTGCTGGGTTTCTGCTGCCGCAGCGCTACATGCTTGGGTGTTCCCCAGGTTCACAATTCTTTTGCTGGTTCTGTCTGGCAGGCAGCCAGTGCCAGCTGCAACGAACACGTGTGTCGCCTGGACACGCCTCGGGGCGGCGGCACACAGCGGGCCACGGGGGCGGCACGGCATGACCAGCCTGGTTCGCCGCATTCCGTTGCCCTTTATCTTCACCGCACCGCGTTAGAGGTGGCCAGCGGCAGCTGGCAGCGGCTGTCTGCGGGAGGCGACAGGCGAGCGCAGCTGCAGCCGGGCGTCTCCTGGAGCGCCGGGTTGGCGCCACGAGGAGCTTCGTCTGAATATCAGCTCTCCTTCCCAGCGGGAAGGGTGAGCTCGCGCCAGGGGCGGCCCGGCCTTCCGACAGCCGCTGCGGGCGCAGGACGCCAACTGTAGCACTGTGAGGATCTTAGCACACGACACAGCCCCGGCTACCGGCCATGGAGCCGGCGCCTGACGGCGGCGGCGGGCGGGCGCCGCTGGCGCCGCTTGCCAACCGGCCTGAGCCAACGTTGCAGCCTGGCTTGGCGGGCAAGGCGCGCCTCGGGCCGCAGGACTTCACACAATACCACACGGGGTGAGCAGGGGGATTCTGTCTCTAGATGTGCAGTCTTGCTGCCCTCAATGGCAGTGCCCTGGCTGCTGGCTGGGGATGGGCTGTCATCACTCAGGTGCATGCGTCCACTGCCACCCATGGTACCCCAGGTGGATGGACAAGCAGGAGGCGGCCTTCCAGGCGTGGCTGAACACTGTGCTGGCACCGGCACCTGTGGATGTGGATGGCGGAAGCGAGGGCGGGGACGCCGGCGGCCACCGTGGCCTGGCCTCGCGCCGCCTCACGGCACGCCTGCGCGGCCTGCTGTGGCAGCTGTACAGCCAAGACCAGGAGCTGGTCAGGTGGGCGCCGCGGTGGCTTCAGCTGGAGTTCAACCTGCACGCAAGAGCAATGCGCTAAGCAGACCGCTTGCTGTGCATGGGTGGCGACAGCACCATTGCATCCGCTCACTCTCCCACGTCCTGCTGCCGCAGCGTGATGCTCAAGGTGGAGCAGCGCATCGATGGTGGGCAGCTGAAGCTGCGGGACGAGGTGAGCCAGTTGGTTTGTTGCAAAGTGCTGGGATGAGCATCTGAGTGAATGTACTTGTTGCCTTCCGGCGTTGCTCGTCTATGCCTGCCTTGTGGGCTGACGTGCTTCCCAGCCCCCGCCACCTGCTGCCTCCAGGAGTCGCTGATGAAGAATGTGAAGGAGGCCGCCAATGCCCGGGCGGTGCTGGGCTGCTACCACCCCCTGTGGCTGCGCCTAGGCGCCGAAGTGGTCATTGGCAAGGCGGCGGCAGGTGCGTCAGTTGCACTTGCACGGGCGCTGGTAGTGGTGATGTCTGCGTCATCAAGCCACTGGCGTTCTGTGTGGCTGTTGCCAGGCATCTTGAATGCCCAGCCCACTCACAAGGCAAACTCACGGCCCTTCTCATGCAGTCAACGATGGGCCTGTGTCGGCAGCTGAGCTGGCCACATTTGTGCGAGAGCACTTCTTCAAGGACCCGCAGCTGGCGCGGCAGCACCCCGGTAGCGGCAAGGCCTACTGGGCGGCCCTGGCACGCCTCGTGCTCAAGCGGTTCCTGCTGCTGGCTGCGCTGCTGGACCGTGCGGCGCAGCTACCAGCCCTGCCGTCGGCTGCGCCACTGCTCTTCCGGCGGGACAGCAAGCTGAAGACATCCGTTCAGGTGGGTTTCTGTGAGGTCACTCCCTATCGCGTGGTCGGCAGCCTCCCCTCGGCTGGACTTGGTTGGGCTGATCCTCAGCCGTTGATTTTTTCCACCTTTGCCACCAGGTGCTCACCGAGTTTGCGCTGCCGCGGCTGGCGGGCGAGGGCGACGTGGTGCGCACGCTGGGCCGCCTGGGCTACAAGCTGTCGTACTTGCAGGACCCACGCCGGGAGCTGGACTTTGCGGGTGCGTGCAGGGGATGGTGGCGTGCTGCCTTGTAAGCGCTGCACAGTGCATGGCGGCATTGCAAATGCTGAGCTGGCAGGCATCCGCTTGCCCTTCCAATGCTCTCAGCCTCACCCACCCTGGTCTCCTTGCTGCTGCAGTGTCAAACATGGCCACTGACCTGCGAGATGGCCTGCGCCTCTGCAAGCTGGCCGAGCTGCTGACAAGTGGGTGATGTAGTTTGAATGGTGAATGCTGGAGCACCTGGCTGTCATGCCCTGCAGGAATTCTGGTTGAACCTATGTTCCTTGATACTCTGTTCCTGTGCAGTCCAGCACGGCTTCTTTGATGGCACCCGCTTCCCGTCCGACCGGCGGCCTGTGCGCGTGGCCAACATGCAGCTGGCCTTGGATGCTTTTGCACGCGCGGGGCTGCCGCTGCAGGTGTGCGTCTGGCCTATCATGATACATTTGTGGCTGGGCTGCTTGCATTGCCTTGTTGCTTTCTGGGACAGCCATCAATGAGGTGCTCACTCCTGGCAGCTGAGACTATATGCGTGCCCTCAGTCATCCAGCTCGCCCTCCTCTCGCAGGGCGCACCTCGCAGCGCTGCTCGGGGTGGCGGCCAGGCCCCACTGGCTGCAGGAGACCTTGTGGATGGCGACCGCGAGATGACGCTGTGCCTGCTGTGGCGGCTCATCCTGCACTTTCAGCTGCCCCAGCTCATCAGCCTGGCTGCCATCCGGGCCGAGGTTGAGCTTGTGCAAGCCAAGGCCCCTGCAGCCAGCAACTGCACCGAGCTGCAGCCCACCTCTGTGTCGGATGCTGCAGTGGAGGCGCACAGTCCACATGTGGCTGCGCTGCTGAGCTGGGTGCAGGCTGTGTGCGCCCAGTATGGCCTGCCCGTGCGCGCCTTTGGCGCCTGCTTTGGAGATGGCAGCGCCTTCTGCCTGCTGGTGAGCAAGAGAAGGTGGAGGTCACAACTGTATATTGCATGGTGCAGAAGGTCGCGCCACTGGCTAGAGCTGGCGGTCTGCGCATAACATGGCCCGTGCCTACCGTCTATCTATTGCTGTCAACCTTTGGACTGTTGCCGCAGATACACCACTACCTGGGCCACTCGTACATCGCGCTCAAGGATGTGTACCGCTCCACGCAGCCAACCCAGGCAGCAGATAGCAGCGATGGTGAGTATGTGCCTTGTTACACCTGCCGTGCTTGGGTAGAGGTGGTACGCTGTATGTGGGCCACATCCCTGCAGGCTTTTCCAATCCTGAGCGATCCGCAGTCTGAACGTGATTTGCACTTGCCACCGCTTGCCGCAGGGTGGGCAGGTGGTTTGAGCAAAGAGCAGGTGGAGGGCGCTCGGCGCAATTTTGCACTGGTGCAGGGCGTGGTGCAGTCGTTGGGCGGCATCCCAGCCATGGTGTCAGGTGCGCTAAGGGTGTCCAATGGGGCAGCAGCACTGGTGGCCCTGCTTAGCTTGGCTATGCTCGTTGTGGCTGGCTACAGCGCCTCTGTGCTGTGCCACCTTCTGCTCGTCTCGATCCCTGCTTCAACGTGGCTCTCCCTGCCCTGCAGCGGAGGACTTTGTGGAGCATGGCTACGACGAGAAGGGCTGCATCCTGTTCACCGCCTTCCTCTGCCAGCGCCTGCTGGAGATCAGGTGCAGCCTGGCTAGGATTGTCTCCTTCACTGCCGCATATTTTTCATGTCGAAGGGTCCTCAGTCTGTCCTAGTTCCCTTCACTCACTGGCCCTGTGGCACCCTTGTCTGCAGCAAGGAGGAGCGTGCGGCCCTGGTCATCCAGCGGCAGTGGCGCAGCCGGCAGCAGCACAAACCTGGTGAGGGCTTGTTGGGGGAGCTGGTGGCCACGTAAGGACAGCTGTTCTGTGGTGTACATCTGCCTTGCCGGGCTTGACTAGCTGCCAACCCAAGCCCTAAATGGAACTGCAGGCACAGCACGGGAGCACCTGCACGGCTGGATTGCAGCGGCCTCGGTGGTGCAGCGTGCGACGCGCGCCTGGCTGCTTCGCCGCGGCCTGGAGCGCTTCGCAGAGCGGCGGCGGCGCGGGGTGGCAGCCGTGGTGCGCCTGCAGGCGCTGTGGCATGCTCGCGAGCCGTTCCGGCAGTATCAGGCGCTGCGCCAAGCGGCCATCACTGTGCAGGTGCGCATAACATAACAGGAATGTTGTTTGTGCCCTCCTTTGGTGCGTGGCAGCCCTTTGTACAGTGGGAAACTAGTTTAGCTGGTTGCTCATGTGCCTGCCTGCCGCTCCCCCCAGGCTGCCTACCGAGGCAAGCTGGCCCGGCGTGCAGTGTTCCACACGCTGGTGGTCCCTCGCATGCTGGAGGCAGGTCTGCGCCGCAAGCGCCAGATCGAGGCCAGCAGGTGCGGCCACCCGGGCAGTGTGCGGCCAAGGCAACATGCATTCATGTATTGAGGGGTGCCTGCTCGGCTCATTTGCCATGTACATTGTGGCATTAAAAAAGTTAGATGCCTTTCCCGCCAACCCGGTCCACGTTCACCCAAACTCCCTGCAGGTACCAGGGTCGCCTGGAGCGGGCAGCCACCCTGGCGCAGGCGCTGTGGCGTGGCCGCATGCAGCGCCGCACCTTTGTGCTACAGCGGGGTGCTGCTGTCACCATTCAGGCTGCTGTGCGTGGCTGGCAGCAGCAGCGGCGCTTCCAGCAGCAGCGGGCAGCAGCGATTGCCATCCAATGCGGCTGGCGGCGGCACTGTGCCATGCGGCTGCTGGCGCAGACAAAGGCGGCTGTGGTGCTGCAAAAGCACTACCGTGCCTTTGCCGTGCGCAAGCAGCTGGCGCAGCAGCAGGCAGCAGCCATCGCTCTGCAGGCGGCTTGGCGGCGCTGGCACATGCGGCGGCAGTTCCTACAGCAGCGTGCTGCAGCGGTGGCCGTTCAGACAGCCTGGCGTGCCCACCAGGCACGGCTGCTGCTGCTGCAGCACAAGGCAGCGCGCACCATACAGGCAGTGTGGCGCGGCCACGCTGTGCGGCAGCAACTGGCACAGCAGCAGCAGGCAGCAGTGCAGATCCAGGCAGCTTGGCGGTGCTTCGCGGCCCACCGTGCTTTTGTGCAGCAGCGGCAGGCGGCAGTGTGCATTCAAGCGGCGGTGCGGTGCCACATTGCTCGTGTGCGCTTCCAGCAGCAGCGCACGGCGGCTGTGCGAATCCAGGCGGCCTTCCGCGGCTTTGCTGTTCGCCACCTGCTGCAGCGCAACCAGGCCGCCACTGCCATCCAAAGGTCGGTGGCTGCAGCTGCGTTGCCATGGCTGGGCAGGTATCGATGGTGTGCATGCCATGCCTGCTGACCCCAGGTATCTTATCTGTGTGCACCTGCCATCCATCTTGGATGCAGCCATGTGCGTGGCTTCCTGGTGCGGCGCCGCCTGGAGCGGGAGCGTGCTGCAGCAGTCACCATCCAGCGCGCGGTGCGGGCACACCAGGAGCGGCGGCGCCGGGCGGCTGTGGCAGCTGTGAAGCAGCAGATGGCAGAGATGGCGGCACTGATGCGCGAGTACCAGCGGCGCACGGCGTCGGCCCTGCGCATCCAGGTGTGTCCGAGGCATGAGGTGTTGGCTCAAGGCCTCGCTCGAGTCAATCCGCTTTGTGGGCGTTTTCAGCTTCTTGTGACGTGAGCGTGCCGGGCTGTCAAAAGCATCAGCAGTTTACCGCCCTTCTCTGCTCCCTCGGCATGCACGCGCAGTCGGCCTACCGCGGCCACAAGGGGCGGTGCGAGTATCGCCGCCTGCTGGCCGAGAGGGAGGAGCGGCGACGGCAGCAGGCGGAGCGGGAGGCTGCAGCACTGGCGGTCATTGCGCCGTGGGCAGAGACCTTCAAGGCCCGCACCTGGTTCCTGCGGGCGCGCCGTGCTGCACCCGTCCTGCAGGCCTGGTGGCGGCGTAAGTTTGCCCGCCGGCAGGCAGCTGCGGTGGCCATCCAGGCCATGGCACGCGGCTGGCTGGTGCGGCGCCTCCTGCAACGCAGCCAAGCGGCAGCGCTGTGCATACAGACAGCGTGGCGCGGCTGGCACGTGCGGGAGACGCACCCCCGCTGCAAGCAGCTGGCGGATGTGCGTGCCCGGCTGGCTGCAGCCACCATCAACGCAGGTGAGCCAAATCGTCCAACCCCATCCATTTTGAGGACAATCTGCTGGAGCACAGGCTGCGGTTGTACCTCATCAGCACGACTGGCCGCTGCTCTCCATCTGTCTCTAGTTACGCATCTCCACCCTACCCCTCCCCACGCAGCCAACGCGCCGCACCGCTCACTGGGCGCCCGCACGCATGCCTTCCTGGATGCCCTACTGGCCAGCAAGCACCCCACCTCGGTGAGCAAGAGGATCAGGATGCTGCTGCCTGCTCAGCTCGCCTATCAATTGGACCCTGCCGCGCAAACTGCAACCTTGCCTGCATTCCCTGCTGACTGCCCGACCCGAGCACCCCGTCCGCAGGCCACCGCCGCGCTCAACGGGCTGGCCCTGTGTACCGAGGCGGTGCTGGCCTGCAGCGACATTGTAGTGGCTGGCGGCGGCCTGCCGGTGCTGCTGGGCATTGCCAAGGCGCCGGGCCGGGGCAAGGAGGCGGCGGAGGCGCTGCGTGCCACGCTGGCCTGCCTGGCCAACATCTGCCGCTCCAGGTGCGGGCAAGGCTAGGCTGGCACAGGACCGTGGCGGGTCCGCATGTCGAGGCCTTGCTGTTGATAACGTCACACAATGGATCTGTGCAGCTGCAGTCAGCACTCATGACGCCTGTGATGCTGTGGTCTCCTGCGCAATGCAGGCGGCATGGCGACACCGTGTTTGCCGCAGAGGGCCTGCTGCCCGCGCTGGGCGACCACCTGCAGCAGCAGCGCGACAAAGAGGTGAGGCGGGGTGGCCCTGTTCTGTTTGTTTGGCAAATTTGTTGTTGTTGACAAGTTTGTTGCCCCCGCGACAAGGCCCCGCTGTTCGTTAGTGGCACAGCAGCATCGCACCCAGCCTCATGCATGCAACGACCCCCATCCCTGCCCACCCAACTACAGGATGTGTTCATGGCGGTGGTGGCGCTGTGGCAGCGACTGGTGTGCGGGCAGCCGGCACGTGCGCTGGCGCTGGCCCGCCAGCCCGAGGTGCTGGCTAAGCTGGAGGGCGTGGCGCGCCTGCTGGCCCTGAAGCTGGACGGCGACAGAAAGTACCTGACCAAGCTGGAGCAGCAGAAGGGGTCGGACGTGTCGGCGCGGCAGGCCACCAAGGCGCTGCTGGCGGGGCAGCGGCAGCTGCGCGCGCTGCGTGCTGTGCTGGCTGCCACGGGGGCCAGCCGCGAGGGTGGCGCCGAGGGCGGCGGGGCAGAAGAGGAGCTGCGGCTGGGCAAGAACACGCTGGTGCGGGCGGTGCTGCGAGAGCACAAGTGAGCCGAGCCAGCTGGCATGGCCAGCAATCCCACTCCTCAGACTCGGCTGTTGGGTTTAGCCTGCTGACATTGAAACACAATGTAACATCGTGTCATTGGCCTCGCCATAAACAGAACAGCTGGACAACTCCTACGGACGGTAAAACAGGTGTAAAAGGAATGCTGAGGGTCTGGCTAACAAAGGGCGCTGTGCTGGTGGGCTCAGGCCACTACGAGGGCGGGCGTATTGCCGGCAGGCGCAGCGGCGTGCGCTCATCACGCACAGAGTAGTGCAGCACCAGGTCGTCGCTGCGCCGCCAGATCCACTGCCGCACCGCCGCCAGCGAGAAGTCCCAGGGCACGGTGTGGCCCTTGCACGTGATGAGGATAGCGGCGGGCTGGCCCGCGCCACCACTGGCACCGCCGCCCACCGGCTGCAGCTGGTGCACGCCGGCGGCGGCGCCGGGGTCGTGCTGCGCTGCGCCCGCCTCCACCTGCCAGCGCTCCGCCTTGGCTGGGTCCCAGAACAGCGGCTCCTCGCGCAGCTGGATGCCGTGCTCCTCCATCTTGCGCCGCACGTAGTCGGCCGCCTTGTTCACGCGCAGCACGCGCGGCGCGTTCAGCCGCGACTGCAGCAGCGACGGCAGGCCGGAGCCCTGCGTGCGCATGCCAGGTGGGAGCGGGCAGTGGATGAGGCGGGGCTGGGGTTAACAGCTGCCGGCAACGGCTGTGTACACATGGAGGAGTGAGGACGGACGGTGAGCCATGCAACTAAGCAGGTCCGGCAGTGAAACAGCAGTGTAGCCCCCGCACCCACCGGCAGCGGCAGCAGCTGGAAGGCCATCTTGAGCTCACGGCTCACTGGGAACTGGCCGTGCAGCACGCAGTCCGCCACCCACTGCATGAGCAGTCGGGCAGGC
>VFQQ010005132.1_pt1 | contig 11062 bp, 10 predicted proteins | sample 3512341 | NCBI WGS metagenome assembly VFQQ01 (sample SAMN10412373, study PRJNA504923) | tailings metagenome | isolation source: Relicate 2 Philex TSF1 revegetated site | place: Philippines: Tuba, Benguet | collected 2017-08-29
CAACGGCGACAACGCGAACTCGGCGATCAAGCAGGTGGCCTCGGGGCGCTTCGGCGTCACCGCGGAGTACCTGGTCAACTGCAAGGAACTGGAGATCAAGGTCGCGCAGGGCGCCAAGCCCGGTGAAGGCGGGCAGCTGCCCGGCTTCAAGGTGACCGAGCTGATCGCGAAGCGGCGCATGTCGACGCCCGGCGTGATGCTGATCTCGCCGCCGCCGCACCACGACATCTATTCGATCGAAGATCTGGCGCAGCTGATCTACGACCTGAAGCAGATCAATCCCGAGGCGCGGGTCTGCGTGAAGCTGGTGGCGGAGAGCGGCATCGGCACCATCGCGGCCGGGGTGGCCAAGGCCAAGGCCGACGTGATCCTCGTCTCCGGCCATGTCGGCGGCACCGGCGCCTCGCCGCAGACCTCGATCAAGTATGCCGGCATCCCCTGGGAGATGGGGCTGACCGAGGTGAACCAGGTGCTCACCCTGAACAAGCTCCGGCACCGGATCGTGCTGCGCACCGACGGCGGCATCAAGACCGGGCGCGACGTGGTGGTGGCCGCCATGCTCGGGGCGGAGGAGTTCGGCATCGGCACCGCGGCGCTGGTCGCGATGGGCTGCATCATGGTGCGCCAGTGCCATTCCAACACCTGCCCGGTCGGCATCTGCACGCAGTCGGAGGAACTCAGGCGGAAGTTCGAAGGCACGCCCGAGAAGGTGATCAACCTCTTCACCTTCATCGCCGAGGAGGTGCGCGAGATCCTGGCCCAGCTCGGCTACCGCTCCCTGAACGAGGTCATCGGCCGCACGGACCTGATCAAGCAGATCAGCCGCGGCAGCCCGCATCTCGAGGACCTCGACCTGAACCCGCTGCTCGCCATGGCGGATTCCGGAGACAACGCGCGCTACTGCACCCTCGAAGGGCGCAACGAGGTGCCGGATACGCTCGATGCCCAGGTGATCAAGGATGCGGATGCTCTCTTCGCCCACGGAGAGAAGATGCAGCTCGCCTACAACATCCGGAACACCCATCGCGCCATCGGGACGAGGTTGTCCTCGAAGATCACGCGGAAGTTCGGGATGAGAGGCCTGAACCCTGGCCATGTGACCCTTCGCCTCCGCGGATCGGCCGGCCAGTCGCTCGGTGCCTTCGCCGTCCAGGGCCTGAAGATCGAGGTCTTCGGCGATGCCAACGACTATGTCGGCAAGGGGCTTTCCGGTGGCAGCATCGTGGTCCGCCCGATGGCGTCCTCGAAGCTGGTCGCGCGCGACAACACCATCATCGGCAATACCGTCCTCTACGGTGCCACGGCCGGCAAGCTTTTCGCCGCCGGCCAGGCGGGCGAACGCTTCGCCGTCCGCAATTCCGGCGCCCAGACCGTGGTCGAGGGCTGCGGCTCGAACGGCTGCGAATACATGACCGGCGGCACCGTGGTGCTGCTCGGGCCGGTCGGCGACAACTTCGCCGCCGGCATGACCGGCGGCATGGCCTTCCTCTACGACGACACCGACATTCTCCCGCTTCACATCAACGAGGATACGGTGGTCTACCAGCGTCTCGCCTCCGCCCATTGGGAAGGCGTGCTCAAGGCCCTGGTGGAAGAGCACGCGGCCGAGACCGGTTCGATCTTCGCGCAAGGGCTCCTCGCCGACTGGGACCGCGCGGTCGCCCGCTTCTGGCAGGTCTGCCCGAAGGAAATGGTGAACCGGCTGTCCCATCCGCTCTCCGACCGCGGGGCCGTCGCCGCCGCGGAATAGGCGCCTGGTCCCGGCGGCGGCGCCTTGATTTCGCCGCGGCCGGGCCCCATCTCCCTGCCCAACGGGGTCCGGGCCCCTCTGGCAGTCCTGACCAGACTGCGATGTCGGACTCTTCCACCTGACGGGTGGCGCCCACGCGCCGTCCGGATCCTGGGAGATGTCGATGGGTATCGCCTCCGCTCGTCCCGATCTCGTCCTCGCGCCGGCGGAACAGGCCGCCTACGACCGCCTCGAGGCGCTGGCGCGCCTACTCGATACGGCGCTGCGCGTGCCCGGCACCGAAATCCGCGTGGGCCTCGACGCGATCCTGAACGTGGTCCCCGGCATCGGCACGCTCGCCGCCAAGGGCCTCGGCGCCTATCTGGTCTGGGAGGCGCGGCGTCTGGGCGTTCCGATCGGCACGATGGCACGCATGCTCGGCAACCTGGGCATCGATCTCGCGATCAGCGCGGTCCCGCTCCTGGGCTGGGTGGGCGACGTCTTCTTCCGCGCCAACCGGCGCAACATGGACCTGCTGCGCGCGCATCTGGGCCGCCACCGCCGCTCCGGCGGCCCGGTGTACGGAGAGCCGCCGTACCGGGGTCCGTCCTACCGGGGTCCGGTGATCGAAGGCGAAGTGGTACGCGCGGGTGGGGAGAACGGCCGGTGACCCGCCTCGTCCTCGCCCTCGCCGGCGCCGGCGCGCTCCTCTGGTCGCTGCTGGCCTGGGGCGCCTGGGCCTTCGTCGACTGGTTTGCCGGCTTGGCGGCGGGGGACGCCCAGCCCTGGCTCCCGCCGGACCTGGCGCCGCTTCTGTCCATGCTGGGCGGCCTGCTCGCCGCCGCCGGCTTCGTCGGCGTGGTCCTGGTCTGGCTGCTCGGCCTGTTCGGCATCCTCGCCGCGGCGCTGTTCGGCCTCTGGATCGTTCGCGTCATGCGCGCGCCACAGCCGCCGGCTTTCCCGCCCGACCGCTGGATCGGGCCGAACCACCGGCCGGCCGGCGAGGCGGCCGACGGCCTCGCCCGTGCCGGCTTCGCCCTGATGCGCCGGCTGCAGCGGCGCCCCTGACCGTCAGCCCTTCATGAAGCCGGCGAGTTCGGCCGAGCCGATCGCCGTGTCGACATAGCCGAAGCTGCCGCTCTGGGCTTCCTTCGCGGCCTTCACCAGCCCGTCCATCGCCGCCCGCCAGAGCGAGGTGGCGAGGCTGATGCGGCGTACGCCGGCGGCCGCCAGTTCGGCGGTGCTGTAGGAACGGCCCTTGATGCCGACCATGAAGTTCACCGGCCTGGACGCCGCCGCGCACACGGCGCGGACCGCGGCGAGGTCGGGCAGGCCCGGTGCCATCAGCACGTCGGCGCCCGCCGCCTCGAAGGCCTTGAGACGCCGGATGGTGTCGTCGAGATCCGGATTGCCGCGCAGGAAGTTCTCCGTCCGTGCCGTCAGCACGAACCCGCTGCCCGTCGCCTTCGCCGCCGCGACGCAGGCCTTCACCCGCTCCAACGCCTCCTCGAAGGAATAGAGCGGCCGGTCCTTCTCGCCCGTCGCGTCCTCGATGGTACAGCCTGCGAGACCCGCCGCATGGGCGAGGCGCACCGTCTCGGCGGCGAAACCCGGCGCATGGCCGAAGCCGTTTTCGAGATCGGCCGAGACCGGAACCTCGACCGCCTCCGCCACCGCCCGCGCATGCGCCAAGGCCTCTTCGCGGCCGACCTTGCCGTCGCGCCGGCCGAGCGTGCCGGCGAAAGCCCCGCTCGACGTGGCGACCGCCGGGAAGCCGAGGCTGGCCAGGATGCGGGCCGACCCGGCATCGAAGGCATTGGCGATGATGAAGGCCCCGGGGCCCTCGTGCAGTTTGCGGAACGCTTCGATCTTCTCGGTCTGGCTCATCGCGCTCTCCCTCCGGTTGGCGCCAAGGCTAGTCGTGGCGCAGGCGCGGTCGAGGGCCAATCGGTGACGGCGGGGGGAGCCATTGGCGGCAATCGGACCCCGATCGTATCCTTGAAGCGGTCGCGGGCGATCGGCGAGAGCGGCACAGCATTCGTATCGACGGCCAGTGCCGGATCTGTTTCCGCCGGAGCGATGGCGATGCATACGACGTCGAGATCGTGGACTATCCTTGCGGGCATAGGCGCAAGCGGCTGAAGAACCCCCGTCCTGGCGAGGTGCTTCCGGATGAGTTCCTGCAGCCGATGGCCTGAGCCGGAATGGCCTGACCCTTCAGCCGGCGGCGGCGCGCATCCGCTGCACGGCGAGGAAGGCGAGGAGCGCGATCACGCCGAAGGCGATCTGCGTGGCGAGGGCGGTGAGCGGGCCGGTGGTATCGATCAGGAAGGCGAGCAGGAAGGGGGCGAGCGCCGCCAGCACCATGCGGGCGGCGGCGATGCGGCCGAGCCTGGTGCCGTAGGAGGCGGCGCCGAAAAGGGCGAGCGGCAGCGTGCCCCGCACGATGCTGGAGAGGCCCGAGCCGAAACCGAGCAGCAGCGCAAAGAGCCCCGCGCCGAGCGCCGAGGGCGCAGTCAGCACCAGGATCAGCACCGCGACGGGGAGCAGCGCCGTCGCGATGAGGGTGATCGTCAGCGGGTGGCGCCCCGAACCGGCCGCCATGTTGATGAAGCGGACCAGCACCTGCGAGGGGCCGAACAGCATGCCGACGATGACGGCGGCCTCGCCCAGGCCGACCGCCGTCAGCATCGGCACCATCTGCGCCAGGATGCCGGAAAGCAGCATGCCGCCCACGGCGAAGCCGATGGTGATGAGGAGAAGGGCGCGCGGCTGCATGGCGGCGGGAAGCGGCCTGTCGGCGGTGGCGCTCGCCGCCGCGGAGGCGGCCGCGGCCACCGCATCGAAGCGCCGTGCCCGCGCCAGCCACAGATGCGCCGGCAGGCACAGGACGAGGTTGGCGGCGGCGAACAGCCACAGCACCTCGCGCCAGGTCATGATCTGGTGCAGCCAGGAGGTGAGCGGCCAGAACATGGTCGAGGCGAATCCCGCGATCAGCGTGAGATGCACGATCCGCCGCTTCGCATCCGCCCCCGCGACCTGCACCAGCAGCGCGAAAGCGGCCTCGTAGAGGACGAAGAGCGACACCGTCTGCGTCGCGACCAGCCCGATGGCGAAGACCAGTTCGTTGGGCGACCAGGCGAGCAGCGCCAGCGCCCCGGCAGCCGCGGCCGACCCCCAGGTCATCACCGTCGTCGAACCGTATCGGTCGATCCACCGGCCGGACACGGGCGCCGCAACGCTGCCGATCAGGATGGCGAGCGAAAAGGCACCGAAGATCCAGGACAGCGGCCGCCCGAACTCGGCGGCCGCGTCCCCGGCCAGGATCGCGAAGCTGTAGTAGAGCGTACCGTAGCCTGTGTTCTGCGTCAGGCCGAGCAGCCAGACGACCGCCCAGAGCGGAAGGTGAGCCCGCCCGGGGCGGTGGGTGTCAGGCATCAAGAGGTTCCAGTTTCCTATCGGCGGACCCGGCCGCCGGCGCGCCGCAGCCGCCCGCCGCTTTCGCCGGCATGCAACTGCTTTCTACCTTGGCCGCGGGCGGGCCGCAGCAGGCCGATGCGGCCGGGCCATCCGCGGGGGGCAGGCTGCAGACGCCCGTCTCGGGAAGGACCAGACGCACTTCGGCCGCCGCCTTGTGATCGCCGGCGAGGGCGGCGGTGATCGAACGCACCTGCTCATAGCCCGTCAGCATCAGGAAGGTCGGCGCCCGGCCATAGGACTTCGATCCCGCGATGTAGAAGCCGGCCTCCGGATGCGACAGTTCCCGCGCGCCGTGCGGGCGCACCGTGCCGCAGGAATGCAGGTTGGGGTCGATCATGGGGGCCAGGGCCGGCGTCGCCTCGACCGCGGGGTCCAGCGCGACGCGCAGTTCCCGCAGCGGATCGAGGTCGGGCCGGAACCCGGTGGCGACCACGATCCGGTCCACCTCGAAGGCCGTGGCGGTCCCGCCGGCGCGTCCCAGCACCTTGAGCGCGTCGTGGACGGAGTCGATCCGTTCGGCGGCGAAGGGCGACAGCAGGGTCAGCCGCCCCTCGTCGATCGCCCGCCGCGCGGCGAGGCCGAGCGCGCCCCGTTCCGGCAACTGGTCGTTCAGGCCGCCGCCGGTGAGCTTCTCCAGGCTGTTGCGGCGGAGCGCCCAGGACACGGCACCGCCTCCGCTCTCCCGCTGCAGGGTGAGAAGGTCGAGCACCACGTTGATCGCGGAATGACCGCTGCCGACAACCAGCACCCGCTTGCCGGCATAGGCGGCCCGCTGCGAGTTCAGCACGTCGGGAATGCCGTAGGCGATCCGGTCGGCGGCCTCCGCTTCGCCGGGAACGGGCAGACCGTCGATGCCCATCGGGTTGGGCCTGCCCCAGGTGCCGGACGCGTCGATCACGGCCCGCGCCTCGGCCGTCTCGACGCCGCCCGCCGCGTTCCGCCAGCGCAGGACGAAAGGTGCGTCCTCGCGGCCCGGACTTGTCATCTTGTCGAGCCCCTTGCGGGTGATCGCCTCGACCCGCGCTCCATAGCGGATATGGGGCCGCAGGCGCTGCAACCGGGACAACGGCGCCAGATAGCGGTCCACGATCTCGGACCCGGTGGGGATCGAATCGGCGGGAGGCGCCTGCCATCCGCTCTCGATGAGCAGAGCCTTCGCCGCCTCGTCAACACTGTATCGCCAGGGCGAGAACAGGCGGACGTGGCCCCAGTCGCGGATCGCGGCGCCTGCCTCGGCCCCCTGTTCCAGAACCAGCGGCTCCATGCCGCGCGCGATCAGATGGGCGGCGGCCGCGAGGCCGACCGGGCCGGCGCCGATCACTGCGACGGGTAGAGTGGACAGAACGGTCATGATGTCTCTCCTTTGATAGTTCCGGAATGACGGAAATAAAAGTCAAAAAAGGGGCAGGATCACGCTGCCGCGCTCTCCCCCTTGGGTGCGCAGGCGGAATCGGCGCAGCATTCGTCGACCAGGTAGCGCACCAGGGCCATCATGTTGGGATAGGCGGCGCGGCAGATCAGGGTCGTCGCCTGCCGCTCCTGGGTGACGAGGCCGGTATCGATCAGCCGCTTCAGGTGATGCGACAGGGTGGAAGCCGCGATGCCCATCTTCTGCTGCAGCCGCCCGACCGGCAGCCCCGCATCGCCGGCCCGTACCAGGGTGCGATACAGCTGCAGCCGGGTCGGGTTGCCCAGGGCTTCGAGTTGCGCGGCGGCTTCTTCGACTTTCATAGAAATAAGATGACTCCGGGCCGTCCCCGAGTCAACCGCTATTTCAGCATTCATCGAAATACTTGCTGTGGCCGTTCGTACCAGCCCTTCGACCGGTTGACGATGGCGACGACGGTCAGCATCACCGGCACCTCGATCAGCACCCCCACCACGGTGGCGAGCGCCGCCCCCGACTGGAAGCCGAACAGGCTGATGGCGGCGGCGACGGCCAGTTCGAAGAAGTTGGACGCCCCGATCAGGGCCGACGGCCCGGCGACGCAGTGCTGCTCGCCGCTCAGGCGGTTGAGCCAGTAGGCGAGGCCGGCATTCAGATAGACCTGGATCAGGATCGGCACGGCGAGCAGGCCGATGACCAGCGGTTGGGCCAGGATCTGACCACCCTGGAAGCCGAACAGCAGGACGAGCGTGGCCAGCAGGGCCACCAGCGAGATCGGCTGCAGCGCCGAAAGCAGGCGCTCGAGCGCTACCGGCCCACCCGCCGCCAGCACTTGCCGGCGCAGGATCTGCGCGGCGATGACGGGGACGACAATGTACAGCGCGACCGACAGGACCAGCGTATCCCAGGGCACGCTGATCGCCGACAGGCCGAGCAAGAGGCCCACGATCGGCGCGAAGGCGAACACCATGATGCTGTCGTTCAGGGCAACCTGGGTGAGCGTGAAGTGCGGCTCGCCCCGGGTCAGGTTCGACCAGACGAAGACCATGGCCGTGCAGGGGGCGGCGGCCAGGATGATCAGGCCGGCGATGTAGGACGGGATCTCGGCCTCGGGCAGCCACGGTCGGAACAGCCAGCCGATGAAGAAGGCACCGAGCGCCGCCATCGAGAAGGGTTTCACCGCCCAGTTGATGAACAGCGTGACGGCGATGCCGCGCCAGTGCTCCCTCACGCCGGCAAGCGCTGCGAAGTCGATCTTCACCAGCATGGGCACGATCATCGCCCAGATCAGGATCGCGACCGGCAGGTTTACCCGCGCGATCTCCATCGCGCCGATGGCCTGGAAAAGGCCGGGGAGAAGATGGCCGGCGCCGATGCCCACCGCCATGCACAGGAACACCCAGAGCGTCAGCCAGCGTTCGAAGACGGACATTCGGTTCTCCTTCAGGCCGTGCCGATGCGCCGGCCGGCATCGTCCACGACCGGTTCCCCGTCCTCCTTGAAGAAGGCGCCGCGCTGGGGCGCCGGCAGGATGTCCAGGACCGTTTCCGAAGGCCGGCATAGGCGCACGCCCAGTGGCGTCACCACGATCGGCCGGTTGATCAGGATCGGATGCGCCTCGATCGCCTGCAGGATCGCCTCCTCGTCGATGTCGGCCCGCTCCAGGCCGAGCGCGCGGTAGGGCGTGTCCTTCTCGCGCAAGAGCGCGGCGAGCGTCAGGCCCATGCGCCGCGTGAGGCGGCGCAGCATCTCCCGGCTGGGGGGTGTCTTCAGATACTCGATCACATGCGGCTCGATCCCGGCATTGCGGATCATCGCCAGGGTGTTGCGCGACGTTCCGCAAGCGGGGTTGTGGTACATCACCACGTCGATGGCTTCCGGATCGGCGCCGGAATCGGCCACGCGGTCAGGCACAGGCGGCCTCCTTCGGCGGACAGTCGGGCGCAGCGATCGGCGGCGCACAGAGTTCCGGGCGGCTGCCGCAGCAGTCGGTGACCAGATAGCCTGCGAGCGCACGGACCGCGTCCAGCCGGGCGCGGTAGATGACCCGCCGGCTGTGCCGTTCGGCCCGCACCAGCCCCGCCCGGGACAGGATGCCGAGGTGACTGGAAAGCGTATTGTGCGGCACCCCGACCCGGCGGGCGACCTCCCCCGCCGCCAGGCCGTCCGGCTCGCACGAGACCAGCAGCCGGAACACCTCCAGCCGGGTGGGCTGGGCCAGGGCGGCGAGGGCGAGAATGGCGACACCTTCTTCCATATGTCGAGAATAACGGACATATATTGCGAGGCAAAGACGCATTCTGACTGGCTGTAAATCCCGTTTCGCGCGCTGATATCGTTTTCATCTTTGCTGGTTTTGCGCTATACTAGTAAGTGGCGATCGGCTGATGCCGTCACCTGCTCTTGACCCGTCGTGAAGATGCGATCGCGCGTTGCCGTCGTGGCCGGCAATGACCGGCCTGTGAAGAGCGGCCAATTTTGTCCGGACATTACTGTATGGATTTGGCTCGGCCGTCGTCCACCGGTCCGGCGGGGTGTGGCGTGACCCGGCGCGGAAGTGGTGGGGGCGGGCTTCGCACCGGCCATTTCTGGCTCGAACTGGCTCGAATTGGCTGACTTTGGCCCGGGAGAATTCCGCCAAAGCTCCAGATAGTACAACTGTAACAAAGGCTTAGCCGAAAGCGGGATCCGGCCGACGATCATTACCCGTGTTGGCGACCGGCCCGGCCAGCCCCCGGTTGCGGCGGCCAAATTTGTCCGGACAGTACTGTATGGAGAGCGGCGGCCTCGAGGCCCGCCACTGCCGCGGTCCAGGCCGGGGGCGGGCGCGAGGCCGCGCGGCCGGATTTGTCCGCCCTAAAGCCGCTTGGTCATGAAATGCCGGGTGTGGCGGCCGGGGTAGCCGGGCAGTTCGCCCCACTGGCGGTAGCCGAGCCTCTCGTAGAAGGGCTTCGCCTGCCAGGAGAAGGTGTTGAGATGGATGTCGGTACAGCCGCGCCGGCGTGCCTCGGCCTCCGCCCGGCCGAGCAGGTCCCGGCCCAGCCCCCGGCCGCGCCGTTCCGCCGGCAGGACGAGGAGGTCCACATGCGCCCAGTTCCACATGGTCTGGCCCGACAGGCCGCCCTCGATGGTACCGTCGGCCCGGCGCAGCAGGAAAGCGAAGGGGACCGGCGCCCAGGGCGGCACATCCCCCGGCCGCGTGTCGCTGAGCAGGCCGCCGAGGGCCGCGATATCCGCGCTGCTCGGCGCGGCGGTGAACTCGATTTCGGGCTGCATCACTGTTTCCTTCCGCCGGCCCGGTCCACGGTTGGGGTGGCGGCCCGGGTCTGTAGAATGCGGTTCAGAAAACAAGCCATTCGGGAGTGAAACGCAATGCTGTCCGCCAAGGCATCGAGATTCGGCGACCTGCCGGGCGCCGCCGCGGCCCTCTGGCCCGACGCGATCGCGGTCAGCTATCGCGGCCATGACCTGACCTTCGGCCGGCTCAGCGCCGAGATCGACCGCGCCGCGCGCGCGCTCCTCGCCCGCGGGATCGGCAAGGGCGACACGGTCGGCATGTGGGTGACCAACCGGACCGACTTCATCGTCGCCTTCTATGCGGCGCACCGGATCGGCGCGGTTGCCGCGCCGATGAACACCCGCTACCGCGAGCACGACCTCGCCTATGTGGTGCGGATGGCGGAGGTGAAGCTCCTCTTCGTGGTCGAGCGCTCCGGACCGGTCGAGTATCTGGGCATCCTGAAGGCCGTCCTTCCCGGCTTCGACGGCCACCGGTTCAAGGGTGCGGAAGGCTTCCCCCACCTGAAGGACGTCGTGGTGATGGGCGACGAACCCTCCGGCGCGCCGGCCTCCTGGGAGCGCTTCCTCGCCGATGCGGACCGCGTCCCGGACGAGGCGTTCGAGCGGGCCGTCGCCGCGGTTCGCCCCGACGACCCGGCCCTCATCATCTTCACCTCGGGCACGACGGGGAATCCCAAGGGGGTACTGCACGACCACAGTTTCCTGCGCAACATCCGCGAGCGGCACGAGGCCTGGCCGCTCAGGGCGGGCGACACGGTGCTGAACTACCTGCCGATGTTCCATCTGTTCAGCATGGCCGAGATGGTGTTCGGCGCGCTCTGCATGGGCGTGCGGCAGGTGGTGATGGATGCCTGGAACCCAGAGGAGGTGGTGCGCCTGATCGAGCGCGAGCGGGTGACCGGAATCCATGGCTTCGATACGCACTACGCCGACATCATGCGGGCGCAGGAGAAGGTCAGGGCCGATCTCTCCAGCCTCAAGTTCGGCGGCTTCCCCTCCGGCATGGAAAGCTCGAACGCCATCGCCCTCCGGGCCGAAAAGGAACTCTGCCCCGTGGCCTCCGGCATGGGGATGTCGGAGTCCGGCTGCTACATCTGCGTCGCGACGCTCGCGGACAGCGTCGAGCAGCGCTGCACGACGTCCGGCAAGCCGATGGAAGGGATCGA
>VFQQ010005133.1_pt1 | contig 11061 bp, 10 predicted proteins | sample 3512341 | NCBI WGS metagenome assembly VFQQ01 (sample SAMN10412373, study PRJNA504923) | tailings metagenome | isolation source: Relicate 2 Philex TSF1 revegetated site | place: Philippines: Tuba, Benguet | collected 2017-08-29
GACGAGATGCCCGGGCTCACCGGCCCGGCCGCCACCGCCGAAATCCGGCGGCAAATCCCGGCCGAAAAACAGCCGGTCATCGTTGCGCTCACCGCCCACGCCCTCGTCGGCGACCGCGAGCGCTACCTCGCCGCCGGCATGGATGAATATCTCACGAAGCCGCTGCGGGTGGAACATCTCACGGCCCTGCTCGCCCGCCTGCCCGCGCTGAAAGCGGAACTTCAGTCCCGTCTGCGCCGCTGAAAACAGGATTGCCGGCGGCCCCGCGTTGCGCCGCGCTTGGAGCTCATGGCCATCGACCCCTCTACCTTTAAACAACCCTTGCGTCCTTCACCCGCGGCCCGGGCCGCTCTCGCCCGCTGGCGCGCCGCCCGCTTCGGCCTCTTCATCCATTGGGGGCTCTACGCCATCCCCGCCGGTGTCTGGCGCGGCCAGCGCGTGCCCTACATCGGCGAGTGGTTGATGTTTCGCGAAAAAATCCCCGTCGCCACCTACGCGAAGTTCGCCGCGCGCTTTCACCCCCGGCACTTTGACGCCGCCGCCATCGTCCGCCTCGCGCGCGAGGCCGGCCAGCGCTACCTCGTCATCACCGCCAAGCACCACGACGGCTTCGCGATGTATGACTCGGCCTCCAACCCCTACAATGTCGTCGCCGCCACCCCGTGGGTGCACGACCCGATGCGCGATCTTGCCCGCGAATGCAAAAAGCAGGGCGTCACGCTCTGTTTCTATTACTCGCAGGACCTCGACTGGCACCACCCCGACGGCGCATGGAACACCTGGGACTACGACGAGAAGAAAAAAAATACCGACCGTTATCTCCGCGAGAAAGTCTACCCGCAGCTCCGCGAGCTGCTCACGAACTACGGCCCCGTCGGTCTCATCTGGTTCGACACGCCGCTCACGATTTCCCGCGCCCAGTCCGCCGCCATCCGCCGCTTCGTGAAGAAAATCCAGCCCGGCTGCCTCGTCTCCGGGCGCATCGGCCACGGGCTCGGCGATTACGGCATCCCCCGCGACAACCAGATGCCACCCGGCCGGCTCCGGGGCGACTGGGAGGTCTGCGCCACGCTCAACCACACCTGGGGCTTCAAAAAGCACGACCACGAGTGGAAATCCGCGCCCAACCTCATCCGCACGCTCGTCGAGTCCGCCAGCAAGAACGCCAATTACCTGCTCAACATCGGCCCCGATGCCGACGGCCGCGTGCCCGCCCCCAGCGTCGCCCGGCTCCGCGCCGTGGGCCGCTGGCTCAAGGCCAACGGCGAAAGCATCTACGGCACCGCCCCCTCGCCTTTCACCCACGATTTCCCCTGGGGCCGCATCACCGCCAAGGGCCGCACCCTCTACCTGCACTTTTTCTCCAAACCGCCGCGCCGGTTCGAGCTGCGGGGCTTGGAAACCAAGGTGCGCGGCGCCGTGCCGTTGCTCGCCCCTGCCAAAAAACTCTCCTGCACCCAGACCCGCGACGCCGCCACCGGCGTGCCCGTGCTGCAGATCGACACGGCCAAGCTGCCCTTCAAGGCACCCGTCACCGTGCTTAAGCTCACCTTGGCCGCCGCTCCCGTGGTCGCGCCCGGCCCCATCCAGGAACCGGATGGCGTCCTGAGCCTGCTGGCCGCCGAAGCCCGCCCCGGCGCCGACCGCGGCCGGCCGCAACTGCGCATCACCCCGCTCGGTTTCACCAGCGGGTGGAAAAACCCAACCGACCGGCTCGACTGGACCGGCACCGTGCTCACGCCCGGCCGTTTCACCGCCGAGCTCATCACCACGCACCAACACCTCGAGCCGTGGAGCGGCGGCCATACCGCCCGCCTCGAGCTCAACGGCCAGTCGCTGCGCAAAAAAATCACCCGCGACGCCGAGCTCGATTACACCCAGAAGGCCTATTTCCCCCGCATCATCACGCGGCTGGGGCAGGTCGAGGTGTCGCAGCCCGGCCCGCTCAAGGTCCGGCTGTATCTCGACCAGATTCTGCCGCCGCCGAAGGACAAGCCGCTCTGGGACGACCTCAGCCCGCTGATCGTCCAGGTGCGCCTGCTCCCGGCCTGATCGCGTGGACGCAGCCCATCGCCAAGCCCTGATCGAGGACCACCTGCTGATCGAGAATCCGCTGGAGCGACTCGCCGCCGTCGTGGACCGTGCCCGCCGCCGGCCGCCCCTGCCGGCCGATGAGCGCACCGATGCCCACCGCGTGCCCGGCTGCGTCTCCCAAGTCTGGCTCGTCGGCGAACTCCGCGACGGCCGTTGCCACTTCCGCTGCGATGCCGACGGCCCGCTCGTGAAAGGTCTCGTCGCCTTCCTCTGCGATTATTTTTCCGGCGCCACCCCCGCCGAAATCCTCGCCGACCCCACCGACCCGCTCGCCGCGCTCGACCTCCTCAAAAACCTCTCCCCCACCCGGCAAAACGGCCTCTCCGCCGTGCGCGCCGCGATCGTGAGCTTCGCCAAAAGCCATCTACCGGCATGAACCTCCACGACGCCCATAACCACCTGCATGACGAGTGGCTTTTGCCGCACCTCGACCGCATCGCGGCCGAGCTCGGGACCGCCGGTATCGCCAGCGCGGTGGTCAACGGCACCACCCCGGCCGACTGGCCGCAGGTCTCCGCCCTCGCCACGCGGTTTTCCTGGGTCATTCCCAGCTACGGCGTCCACCCGTGGGATTGCGGCAACCGGCCCGACGATTGGCTGGGGCTGCTGGAATCGCGCCTCGCCAGCGAACCGCGCGCCCACGTGGGGGAGATCGGCCTCGACCGCTGGATCCTCGACCGCGCCAAACCCGACGACCCGCGGCTCGCCGGTCTGCGCCGCGCGCCGCTGGACGAACAGACCGGGGTCTTCACCGCCCAGCTCGCCCTGGCCGCCGCCGACAACCGCGCCGCGTCCGTCCACTGCATCGATGCCTGGGGCGCGCTGTCCGACACCCTGCGCACCACCCCACTGCCCGCCCGCGGTTTTCTGCTCCACGCCTACGCCGGACCGGAGGAGATGATAAAACCCTTCGCCGACCTCGGCGCATACTTCTCGTTCAACGGCTCCTTTCTCGATCCCAAGCGGCAGAACCAGCGCAACCTCTTCAAATCCGTTCCGCCCGACCGCCTGCTCATCGAGACCGACGCGCCCGCCATGCCGCTGCCGGCCGCCCTGGAGAAATTTTCCCTGCCGCCCTCGCCCACCGGCACGCGGCTCAACCACCCCGCCAACCTTGCGGCCGTTTACGATGGCTTGGCCGACTTCCTCGGTCGCCCGGTCAAATCACTCGCAACGCAGGTGGAGCATAATTTTCGGCGGCTATACTGCGACTGAACCTTACGCGGTCTTCCACCACTCACACACCGGTTTTCCGGGCGATCGCTGCCGGCCGCCATTTTGCTTGCCACGATTATCCCAACCTTCTGATTCATAATCCCCTTACAATCCCTTCATGAATCCTCCTGCGAACCGCTCCCGCCCGCTTCGCCGGTCCCTGCTGGCCGCCCTGTTCGCCTGCCTGCCCTTCGCCGCTTCCGGCCAATCCATTTTGGTCGCTGACACGGGCTATTTCACCATCGGTCGTTACAGCCTCGCCGACGGCACCGGCACCACCAACTTCATTATCGGGCTGAGCACTCCCTACCGCATCGCCATTTCCGGCACCGACCTTTTCGTTGCGAACTACGGCAGCGGCACCGTCGGTCGCTACAACCTTGCCGACGGCTCCGTCATCAACGCCAGTTTCATCACCGGGCTGAGCGGTCCCGCCGGCATCGCCATTTCCGGCACCGACCTTTTTGTTGCGAACTACAGCAGCGGCACCATCGGTCGCTACAACCTTGCCGACGGCTCCGTCATCAACGCCAGCTTTATTAGCGGGCTGAGCGGTCCCGCCGGCATCGCCATTTCCGGCACCGACCTTTTCGTTGCGAACGAGTTTACCAATACCATCGGTCGTTACAGCCTCGTCGACGGTTCCGCCATCAGCGCCAGCTTCATCACCACCGGGCTGAGCAGTCCCTTCGACATCGCCATTTCCGGCACCGACCTTTTCGTTGCGAACTACATCATCGGCACCGTCGGTCGTTACAACCTTGCCGACGGCTCCGTCATCAACGCCAGTTTCATCACCGGGCTGAGCAGTCCCGCCGGCTTGGTGATCGAGGGCTCGCCCATTCCGGAGCCCTCGACCTACGCGGCCTTGGCCGGCTTGGTGGCGCTCGGGCTCGCGTGCTGGAAACGCCGCCGCGTAGCCTGAGCCGCGTATCTCCTCCCGTCCTCCGCCCCGCGCCCGCCGGCGCGGGGCTTTTTGTTGCCACCATCGGCGCCCAACCATCTTTCCACGTGGCTGGTGTAGGGTCCGTCTCCCGCCGGACCGCTACCATCGTCGTTCCCGGCCGGCGGCAGTCCGATACGCGAACCTCAATCGGCCGCAACCACCTTCGTGCCGGCAATCAGCCGCACCACCTCGCCGGCAGCGACAAGGCCGAAGGCACCCGTGACCGCGACGGAGGTGCCAAAACCGGTGGCGCAGTCGAGCCTGAGGTTGCTGCCGGGTTCGGGTTCCGCATGGCAGCTGCCATCCGCCCAAGGATACACCGGCGCTTCGCTCGACCACACGCAGCGCACGTTGAACTTCATTTTTCCTTTCTGCGTGCCCGGCGCGAAGCCGTGGTCGCGCCGCAGCTTGCGCCGCACCTGCCGGAGCAGTTCGTCGCCCCAAGCGTCGCCGAGATCGCCCACGCGGATCTGGGTCGGGTCCTGCTTGCCGCCGGCCGCGCCGACGGTGAGCACCGGATAACCGCGCCGGCGGCTTTCACCGATCAGCAGTGCCTTGTGCGACATCAGGTCGATCGCATCGACCACGAAATCAAGGCGCGCCGCCAGCAGCCGCTCCGCGCTCGCCGCGGTAAAATACTCCGTCACGGCCGTGACGCGGGCGGCCGGATTGATCAGCCGCACGCGCTCGGCCAGCACGTCCACCTTCGGCCGCCCGATATTGCCATCCAGCGCCGGCAACTGCCGGTTGACATTGGTCACGCACACATCGTCGAGATCAATCAGCGTGAGCGCGCCCACGCCGCTGCGGGCCAAGCCCTCGACCACCCACGAGCCCACGCCGCCGACGCCCACGACCGCCACATGCGCCGCCGCCAGCCGCGGCAAAGCCGCCGCGCCGTAGAGCCGCGCCAATCCGCCGAAGCGCTCCGCGTGATCGTGACTCATGCCTTCACGCCGGGGCCCAGCAACGTCAGCGCGGTGCGCACGTCCGCCCCGGAGGGCGACTGGAACACCCGCAGGTCAAATTCCCCGATGACCGCCAGCAGGTGGTCAAAAATGTCGGCCTGCACACCCTCGTAAACGGCCCAGCGGGTGTCGTTGGTGAAAACAAAAATCTCCAGCGGCATCCCGTGCTCGCCGGGTTCGAGCTGGCGCACGAGAAAGGTGAGATCCTGGTGAATCAGCGGGTGCGCCCGCAGGTAGGCGATGCAGTAGGCGCGGAAGGTGCCGAGGTTGGTGATCCGCCGGCCGTTGCCGAGGATGCTGAGATCGGTGCCGCGCTTGCGGTTGTCCGCATCGATCTCGGCCTGCTTTTCCTCGAGGTAGGATTTCAACAGGGCGATCCTGCGCCAGCGGGCCAGCATCGCCTCGTCCGCGAAGCGCACCGACTGCATGTCGATATGGAGCGAACGCTTGATGCGGCGGCCGCCTGACTCGAACATGCCGCGCCAGTTTTTGAAGGAGCCGGAGATGAGGTCGTAGGACGGGATGGTGGTGATGGTCTTGTCCCAGTTCTGCACCTTCACCGTCGTGAGCGAGACGTCGATCACGTCGCCGTCCGCCCCGGCCTTGGGCATCTCGATCCAGTCGCCGATGCGCACCATCTCGTTAACCGAGATCATGATTCCGGCCACGAAGCCGAGGATGGCGTCGCGGAAGACCAGCAGGAGCACCGCGGTGAGCGCGCCCATGCCGGTGAGGATGTAAACCGGCGATTTGTCGAGCAGCGTGGAAAGCACGAGAATCAGCGCGACGAGCGCCGCGAGCAGCTTGACGGCCTGGAGAAAACCCTTGATCGGCACGTCCGCCAGCCGGCCGGTGCGGGTCGCCACCAGATGGAGCGCATCCAGCAGGGCGAAGAACACGGCCAGCCAGATGAACGTGAGGTAAACGCTCACGGCCATGCTCATGGCTGCCAGCACCTCGGGACTGCCGCCGAGTGCGTCCGACCCGAAGGCGTTGATCGCCATCGCCGGGGCCAGATGCGAGAGCCGGGTGAAAACGCCGGCCTTCAGCATCGCGTCGTCCCACACAAACGTGGTCCGCGTCACCACCGCGGATACCACGCGCAGGATCAGCTGCTTGGCGACGAAATTGGCCGCCCAGGCCAGAACAATGAGCACCGTGACGCCGGCGGCCAGCGTCGACGCCGCCACCGTGTCCGCGGGCACTCCGCGGGAGAGAAGCATTTCGCCGAACCAGTTGAGCAAATCAGCCATCATAGACGTGACGTTTTACCGTGAACGCGCCGCCTTGTCCACGTCGCAATCCGTTTTTATCCGGGCGCGACGTTTAAGGCAGGACCGACGCCACCGCCGCGATCGCGCGGCGCTCACGCTCCGCCGCCTCCCCGTTGATGATCACATGCGGGAGCCCGCGCTGCTCCAAGGCGCCGCGCCAAAGCGCCATGGCCCGCACGCGGTCGGCCGGATCGGGGAAGCAACGCTGGGGATCTGCCGCAAACGGCAGATCAATGTCGCAAAGCAGGTAGAGCGCGTAGTGGCGGCAGCGTGCCTCCGCTCCCCGCCGCAGCTCTTCGGGAGTCGTGCCGTAAAGGAGATCGCTCCACAGCATCGTCGTGAGTGCATCGGTGTCGCAGATGACCAGCGGCGTCCCGGCCGCCTGCGCCTGCCGCACCGCCGCATCCTCGCGCCGCCACTGTTCCTGCGCCACCGGCAGCATGTCCGCGAGCGAAAGCCCGCCCTGCGCATCCCAGCGCTCCCGCGCATACTCCGCCACCAACGGTGCGTGGAAGTGCGCGGCCAGTTTTTCCGCGAGCGTGGTCTTGCCGGTGGACTCCGGCCCGTAGACGGCGATGCGCCGCACCGCGGCATTCACGGCGCCGCCTCCCGCATCGTCCGCCGCCACGCCCGGAAGCCCGCCACCGCCATCAGCCCAAACACCGCGTAGAGCACGGCGAACCAGTAGTAACCCTTGGTCCAAAAGACCCCGATCGCCACGGCGTTGGCGACCATCCAGCCGATCCAGTTTTCGAGCTGCTTGCGCGCCTGCAGCCACTGCGAAGCCACGCTCACGGCGAAGACAAACGCATCGGCATACGCCAGGTCCGCACCCACGCGATGCATCAGGGCGCCCCACCCCAGCCACAGCGCCAGCGTGCCCGCGCCCCACGCCACTCTCGCCCGGGAGGAAAGCCAGGTCACCTGCAGCGGATGCGCCGCATCCCGGCCGCGCGTCCAATGCACCCAGCCGTAGGCCAGCGCCGCAAAAAACATCACCTGCAGCGCGGTCTCCGAATAAAGCCGACCCTCGAAGCACACCCAGCCGAAGATGGCCACCTGCACCAGCCCGACGGGAAACGTCCACACGTTCTGCCGGATCATCAGCGCCACTCCGAGCAGGCCCAGAACCGTGGCTGCTTGCTCCAGCGCCGAGGCCCCCGTGATGCCCGCCCAGATGCCGTGCAGGATTTCGCTCATGATTGCGCGGCGACAAACGCCTCCAGGGCTTCGCGCGTCACGGTGTGCCGGGCCGCGCACCGCGGGCAGCGGATCTCCACCTTCGGATCGCCGCCAAAAAGCCCCTCGGCATCGGACCGCATCACGGGTGCCAGCACTTCCAGCATCCGCTGGTGGTTGCAGCCGCAATGCCACCGGTAGAGCCGCCGCTCCATCGGCGCCATCGTCTCATTCTGGTCCAACTCCCGCACCTGCCCGGTCGTCAGCGCCGCAAACCACGGCAGGTCGCAGTCCGGATGCTCTGTCACCAGCGCGAAGTCCTCCTCGCCGAGCTGGAAAAACCGCGCGCCCCGCTGCTCGCTGCGGACATAAAGCTGCTCGGCACCCGTCAAAGGATCGTCACCGGCAAACGGCACCACGCTGCGGCGGACCGGCTGCCGCCCGCGCACCACGTCGGCGTAGAACAGATTTTCCGGCAGCTCCTTCACGTTCTCCACGAAGATGCGGCCGGTCACGGCACCGGTTTCGTTGTCGCTCGTGAGGAAAAGGTTCACCAGCGGCGCCTGGAAATTGACGGTCCACGCGGTCATCTCGTTCCACGGCCGCGAGGCCTGGTGCAGCACCAGCCCGGCCAGCGCGCGCTTGAACATCGCGTCGTGCGCCGCGTCCGGCCGGAGCCCGTGCTCCGCGAGGTGGAGGTAGTAGTCCACGAACAGTTCGCCGAAATCCGCCCGGGCCACGAGCGCATGGCGGCCGCGCACGAATTGCGTGCGCACTTCCAGGCCGGAGGCGGCGGGATTGACGGGCGTGGATTCAGCCATGCCGCAAGGGAGCCGGATTTTGCGCGAAGCTCAAGGATGCAGGCATCCGGTCAGCGGACGGACTGGATTTTCCGCTCCAGCTTGCGCACTTTCGGCGCGATCACGGCCTGGCAATACGCCTGCGTGGGATTCTTGCGGAAGTAATCTTGGTGATAATCCTCCGCCGGCCAGAATTTCGTCAACGGCTCGATCTGCGTGACGATCGGCCGCGAAAAGCTCTCCTGCGCCAGGACGCGTGAACGCTCCGCCGCCTCGCGCTGCGCGTCGCCGGCATAAAGGATGATCGAGCGGTATTGCGGGCCCACGTCGGCGCCCTGCCGGTTCATCGTGGTGGGGTCGTGCACCAGCCAGAAAAACTCGAGCAACGATTCCAGCGAGACCTGCGCGGGATCGTATTCGATGCGGATGACCTCGGCATGCCCCGTGCGTCCGGTGCCGATTTCCTTGTAGGTCGGGTTGGGCCGCTGGCCGCCGGCGTAGCCGCTGACGACGTCTTTCACGCCGGGCAGCAGTTCGTAGGAAGCCTCGGTGCACCAGAAACAGCCGCCGCCGAGGACGAGAAATTCGGTTTTGCCTTCGTTCGCGCTCACGGGGGCGAACAGAAGCACAAAGCCGCCCAGAAGCAAAAGGAGTTGTTTCATGTTCGTGGCGGCAACCATGCCCGGTTGCCCGCCCGCCGCAAGATCCGGCCGCAGTTTTGCCCGGGCATAAATCGGCTCGAACCCCGGCCGCGTTGGTGTTGCATCCGCTTCCGTCCCCATGCTCTCCGCCCTCCCCTGTCTGTGGATCGCCGACGCCCGGCCCGATGAATGCGACCTGCACGTAGCCTTCCGCGCGGAGTTTCAGCTGCCGGCCGCCGCCACCGTTGATTTTCATCTGCTCGGCGCCTCCTGGTTCAACGGCTGGCTGGACGGCGAGACCTTCTGCGAAGGTCCGTCCCGCTTCCCGAAAGATCACCCCGAATATCAGACCCACTCCGCCCGACTCGGGGCCGGACGGCACGTGCTCGCGTTCGTCGTCAGTCACCACGGCATCGCCACGCGCATGTTGGCAGCCCTGCCTCCCTTCCTCGCCTGCCGTGTGCAGGCTGGCGGACAGGAAATTGCCCTCACTTGGCGCTGCCAGCGGCTCGCCGCCTACACCCCGCAGGTCCGGCGCGTGAATCCCCAGCTCGGGTTCATCGAGTGGTGTGACACCCGACAGCTGCCCCTCGGTTGGCAACAGCCCAGCTTCAACGCCACCGGCTGGAGCGAGCCCGTGCCGGTCGAGCCGGGCATTGGCCCGCTGCACCCCCTCTCCACCGCCAACCCGCGCTCGCTCGCGCACCAGCCCGCCCTGCTTGCGGAAGGCACGCTCGTCGAGACCTTCGGCTACGAGCGGGACGATATTCCTGCCCGCTTCTTTCTGCGCGATCTCGCGCCTGCTTCCCTGCCGCCGCAGGGTGTCTGGCGCCGCTACGATCTCGGCCGGGTGCGCCTCATGCGGCCGCGCTTCACGCTGGATGTGCCCTCCGGGGCGGTCGTCGAGTTCGCCTACAGTGAATCGCTCGCCCACGGCCGCGTCCCTCCGTGGATCACCCTCTCCGCCGGCGACTCCTGCAACCTCGACCACTTCATCGCACGCGGCGGTCCGCAGGAGTTTCAAACGCTTGCCCCTCGCGGTGGGCGCTTCCTGGAAGTGCACGTCCTGGCGACGCCGGCGGCGGTGCGGTGGCTGGAGGAACGCGTCATCGAACGCGCCTACTACGGCGCGGCCGGCGGCAGCCTCCGGACCGGCGACGCCCTGCTCGACCGTATCTGGTCCGTCGGCGTGGAAACACACCGGGCCTGCGCGGAGGACGCGGTCACCGACAATCCCACACGCGAGCGCGGCCAGTGGGCCGGGGACGTCGTCACGGTGGGTCTCGACATCGCGGCAACCGCCTTCTCCGACCTGCGGCTCTGCCGCCGCAGTCTCGTGCAAAGTGCCCAGTGCGCCCGCGAAGACGGCCTCGTCGCCGGCCTCTGTCCCGGCGGGGCGGCCTACCTCACCACTTACGCCGCCCAATGGGTGTCCGCCTGCGTCCACTATTGGGAACTCACCGGCGACCGCACCCTGCTCGAAGCCATGTGGCCCCATGCCGAGCGCAACCTCGCGGCTTTCGCCGCCCGCACCACCGCCGCCGGCATCGAGGATGAACTGGGCTGGGGATTCGTGGACTGGGGCTACGTGCGCAACCCCGGCCCGAGCGACATGGGCGTCAACCTCCACTGCCTCGCCGCGCTGCGCAGCATGATCCGCTGGGCGTCCGCCCTTGGTCTGGATGGCTCCCGCTACGAGGCAACGGCCGCCACCTTCACCGCGCTCATCGCCCGGTATTTCAACGGCGAATTCGCCGCCGGCCCCGGCGCCTGGGAACGCATCGGCTATCATCGCGCCGCGCTGGGACTGCGGCTCGGTTTCTTCCAACCGGAACAGGCGAAGGCCGGCCGCGCCTTCCTGCGGGAACACATGTTGCGCTGCTTCCCCAACCGCCACGACGCCCCGCGCCTTCTCCTCCTCGGTCAGCAGCGACAGGCGGTTGT
>VFQQ010005134.1_pt1 | contig 11060 bp, 10 predicted proteins | sample 3512341 | NCBI WGS metagenome assembly VFQQ01 (sample SAMN10412373, study PRJNA504923) | tailings metagenome | isolation source: Relicate 2 Philex TSF1 revegetated site | place: Philippines: Tuba, Benguet | collected 2017-08-29
CGGGCGATGGCCAGGCGCTGACGCTGGCCGCCCGAGAGCTGGCTGCCGTTGTGGCCGATGGGCGTGTCCAGGCCCTGCGGGAGGCTCTCTGCGAACTCCAGCAGGTGCGCAGCCTTCAGCGCCGCGCGCACGGCGTCGCGTGACATCGGTGCCCCGAGCGTCACGTTGGCGGCCACGGTGTCGTTGAACAGCACCACGTCCTGGCTCACGAGCGCGAACTGGCGGCGCAGCGCGTGCACGTCCCACTGCGCCAGCGGCACGCCATCGAGCGTGATGCTGCCGGCCGTGGGCTCGATGAACCGCGGCAGCAGGTTCACGAGCGTGCTCTTGCCGGCGCCCGATGGGCCCACCAGCGCCACCGTCTCGCCCCGCGCCACCTGCAGCGTCACGCCGTCGAGCGCGGGCGCGCTGTCGTCGCGGTAGCGCAGGCTCACGGCCTCGAAGCGGATCTCCCCGCGCGCGCGGCCGCCGTCGTGCGTGCCGCCGCTTTCGGCGGGGTTGTTCTCGATCATGTCCATGCCGCGCTCCACCGCGGCCAGGCCCCGTGTGAGCGGCGCCATCACGTCGGACAGGTGCTTCACCGGCGCGATGAGCTGCAGCATCGCCATCACGAAGGCGACGAAGCCGCCCACGGTGCCGCCGCCGCTGGTGCTCTGCCACAGCGCCACGGTGATCACACCCGACAGCGCGCAGGCCGCCAGCAGCTGCGTCACCGGCGTCATGGTCGCTGCGGCCACCACGGCCTTCAGCATCAGGCGTTTCACGCGGTCGGCGCTGCCGTAGAAGCGCTGGCCCTGCGCGGCCTCGGCGCCGTGCAGCCGCACGGCGCGCCAGGCCAGCATGTTCTCTTCCACCACGTAGGCCAGCGCGTCAGTGGCCAGCTGGCCTTCCAGCGTGAGGCGGTGCAGCCGCTTGCCGATGGCGCGCATCACCAGCGCCACCGCCGGGAACAGCAGCGCCACCACGAGCGTCAGCTGCCAGTTCAGCCACAGCAGGTAGGCCAGCAGGGCCACGAGCGTCAGCGTGTCGCGCACCAGCGTCAGCAGGCAGCTCACGAGCAGGTTCACCCCGGCCTGTGATTCATAGACCAGCGTGTTGGTCATGCTGCTGGCGGTGCTGCGTGTGAACAGGCCGGGCTCGGCTTCCAGCAGGCGCTGGAACATGCGCTGGCGCAGCTGCAGGATGGCGCGGTTGCTGGTCCAGGCCAGGCCGTACTGCGCCACGAAGCCCGAGGCGCTGCGCAACGCAAACAGGCCGATGATGGCCACCGGCACCATCCACAGTGGCAGCGTGCCCTGCGTGAAGCCCTGGTCGAGCAGGCGGTTCATCAGCGCCGGCACCATCGGCTCGGTGAGCGCGGTGACGAGTGCGCCGGCCACCGCCACCACCAGCCCGAGGCGGCTGTCGCGGATCACGGGCAGCAGCCGGCGGAAGCGTTGCAGGAGCGTGGGCGTGGACAAAGAAGGCGGTGGGCGCTGCGGCGGTGCCGGGCATTATGGGCGGCGCTTGCACCTGGGAACCTGTGGGGCACCCGGGTACTCGTACCCGCCTGCCTACAATCGCGCCCCAGCCTCAGCACGCATGCCTCAACCGATGCCCCTTGCTCCGTTCACGCGCCGCCGCTGGCTCGGCGCATCGGCCGCCACGGCCGCATCGGCCCTCAGCCTGCCCGCCTGGGCCCAGGTGCGCGTGGAGATCACCGGCATCGGTGCCACGCAGATCCCGGTGGCGCTGGCACCGCTGCGCGACGAGGCCGGGGCCGGCGTGGCGCTTTCCGCCATCGTCAAGGCCGACCTTGAACGCAGCGGCGCCTTCCGCGTGCTCGATGCTGACAAGGGCCTCGACGAACGCAGCACCCCCGACCTCGCCGCCCAGCGCAGCAAGGGCGCCGACGCGCTCGTGGCCGGCTCGGTGCAACGCCTGGCCGACGGCCGCTTCGACGTCCGCTTCAAGCTCTGGGACGCGGTGCGCAACGAGACCTTGCTGGCGCAGAGCAAGACCGTGCTGCCGCCCGACCTGCGCCTGGCCGCGCACCGCATCGCCGACGACATCCACGAGAAGCTCACCGGCGAGAAGGGCGTGTTCGCCACGCGCATCGCCTACGTGCTGCGCAGCGGGCGGCGCCATTCGCTGCACATCACCGACCCCGACGGCGAGGGCGGCCAGGTGGCGCTGGCCAGCCCCGAGCCCATCATCTCGCCGGCCTGGAGCCCCGACGGCAAGCGCCTGGCCTACGTCAGCTTCGAGACGCAGAAGGCCGTGGTGTGGGTGCAGGACCTCTCCAGCGGCGAGCGCCGCATGGTGGCCAACTTCCGCGGCAGCAACAGCGCGCCGGCCTGGAGCCCCGACGGCTCGCGCCTCGTGGTCACGCTCTCGCAGGGCGGCCCGGCGCAGCTGCACGCCATCAACGCCGACGGCAGCGGCAGCCCGCAGCGCCTGGCCAGCACCAACGCCATCGACACCGAGGCCGCGTACAGCCCCGACGGCCGCTACATCTACTTCGTGAGCGACCGTGGCGGCGGCCCGCAGGTGTACCGCATGGGCGCCGGCGGCGGTGGCGCGGAGCGCGTCACCTTCAGCGGCGACTACAACATCAGCCCGGCGGTCAGCCCGGACGGCAAGCAGCTCGCGTACATCACGCGCACGGGGGGTGCCTTCAAGCTCATGCTGCTGGAGATCGGCACCAACTCGCCGCAGGCCCTGACCGACACACGCGATGATGAAAGCCCGAGCTTCGCGCCCAACGGCAGGCTCATCGTCTACGCCTCGCGCGCCGCCGGCGGCGACGTGTTGATGACCACCACGCTCGATGGCAAGATCAAGACGCGCCTGCTCAGCAGCGGCGCGGACATGCGCGAGCCGGCCTGGGGTCCGTTTGGCCGCTGAAGGGCCGCTGAAGGGCCGCTGAACACATCACCACCACCGGAGACCGCGATGAAGCCTCTGCACCTCACCACCCTCGGCCTGGCCGCCGCCCTGGCGCTGCTGGCCGGCTGTGAAAGCCCGAGCAAGGCCACGGCATCGCCCAGTGCCGCGGCGCCTGTGGAGACGCGCAGCACCAGCACGGCCACCGCTGGTGCCGCAGGCGCCGGTGCGCGCGCTGCGGGCACGTCGCAGTCGGGGGTATCGACCGTGGATCTGAGCGCACGTTCGGCTGGCGCCGGTGCCGCCGGCGCGGCGCTGCTCACCGCGCCGAAGGAGCGCGTCGTGTACTTTGATTTCGACAGCTTCGTCGTCAAGGACGATTTCCGCCCGCTGCTCGAAGGCCACGCCCGCGTGCTGGCGCGCACCAGCGGCAAGCGCATGGTCATCGAGGGCCACACCGACGAACGTGGCGGCCGCGAGTACAACCTGGCGCTCGGCCAGAAACGCGCCGAGGCGGTGGTCAAGTCGCTCGAGCTGCTGGGGGTGCCTGCCTCGCAGCTGGAGGCCGTGAGCTTCGGCGAGGAGCGCCCGGCCAGCAGCGGCAGCACCGAGCAGGCCTGGGCGCAGAACCGGCGCGCCGAGCTGAAGGACCGTTGAGATGCGGCTGCACCACCACGCGGCTGCCGCCGCGGCCTTGCTGTGCCTGCTGGTGCAGCCCGCTTCCGCCTTCCTGAACGACGAAGAGGCGCGCAAGGCCATCGTCGAGCTGCGCGGCCGCGTCACGGCCATGGAAGACCAGGGCAAGGCCCGCAGCGCCGAGCTGACGGCGGCCACGGCGCAGAACGCGCAGCTGGTGGAGCAGCTGGCGGCGCTGCGCCGCAGCCTGCTCGACCTCAACAACCAGCTCGAGGCGCTGCGCGGCGACATCGCCAAGCTGCGTGGCAACGACGAGCAGCAACTGCGCGAGATCGCCGACCTGCAGCGCCGCCAGCGCGACGTGAGCGCGGCCTTCGACGAGCGGCTGAAGAAGTTCGAGCCCGTGAAGGTCTCGCTCGACGGGCGCGACTTCATCGTCGACCCGGAGGAGAAGCGCACCTACGACGAGGCGTTCGCCTCGGTACGCGGCGGCGACTTCGACCGCGCCGTGGCGCTGCTCAGCAACTTCGGCAAGCGCTACCCCGGCAGCCACTACAGCGACGCCGTGCGCTTCTGGCTCGGCAACTCGCAGTACGGCCGGCGTGACTACAAGGGCGCGATCGAGACCTTCCGCAGCTTCGTGAACAACGCACCCGACCACCCGCGTGCGCCCGAGGCGCTGCTGGCCATGGCCAACAGCCAGGCCGAGATGAAGGACGGCCGCGGTGCGCGCCGCACCATCGACGAGCTGATGAAGACCTATCCGCAGAGCGAAGCGGCGGCCGCGGGCAAGGACCGCCTGGCCTCGCTGCCGCGCTGAAACGGGCTCACGATGCAGGAAGCCGATCTGCCGGGCCTCGTGGCCCAGGTGCTGTGGGCCGCGTTCGGCCTGGCGGTGCTGTTTGGCGCCATCGCGCAGCGCACGCACTTCTGCACCATGGGCGCGGTGGCCGACATCGTCAACATGGGCGACTGGAGCCGCATGCGCATGTGGCTGCTGGCCATCGGCGTGGCGATGGTGGGCTTCAACGCCATGGTGGCCGCTGGCTGGGTGCAGGCGGGCCAGAGCATCTACGCCGGCAACAAGCTGATCTGGCTGAGCAACGCGCTGGGCGGGCTGCTGTTCGGCTTTGGCATGGTGCTGGCCTCGGGCTGCGGCAGCAAGACGCTGGTGCGCATCGGCGAGGGCAGCCTGAAGAGCCTGGTGGTGTTCTTCGTGCTGGCCATCGCGGCCTACGCGACGATGCGCGGCATCGTGGCCGTGGGGCGTGTGGCCACGGTGGATCAGGTGGCGATCGACCTGCGCACGGGGCAGGACCTGCCTTCGATACTGGCCGCGGCCACCGCTGCACCCAAGGAAACGCTGGCGCTCGCGCTGGGCCTGGTGATCGGCGGCGCTTTGATCGTGTTTGCACTCGCGCGGCCCGAAGGGCGCAGCGGCGACGTGCTGCTGGGCGGCATCGGCACCGGCGCGCTGGTGGTGGCGGTGTGGTGGGTGTCGGGGCGCATGGGCCACCTGGCCGAACACCCGGTGACGCTGGAGGAGGTGTTCCTCGCCACCAACTCGCAGCGCATGGAGTCGCTGACCTTCGTGGCGCCGGTGGCCTACACGGTGGACTGGCTGATCCTGTTCAGCGACAAGAGCAAGGTGCTGACCGTCGGCATCGTCACCACACTGGGTGTGGCGGTGGGTTCGGCGATCGTCGCCATCGCTTCGCGGCGCTTCCGCTTCCAGGGCTTTGGCGGCACCGAAGACACCGCGAACCACCTCGTGGGTGCCGTGCTGATGGGCGTGGGCGGCGTCACGGCCATGGGCTGCACGATCGGGCAGGGGCTGACGGGGCTCTCCACGCTGGCACTGGGCAGCTTCGTGGCCTTCGCGGGTATCGTCGCCGGGGCCGTGCTGGCATTGCGGTACCAGGTGTGGCGGCTGGAACGGCAGATCTGACCCAAGCCGCTGACGAGGCCGACCTCGAGCGCCGTTTCGGCGGCCTGCGCCGCTTGTACGGCGACGCGGGCTACGCACGTGTCCGCGCCGGCCGTGTCGCCGTGGTCGGCCTCGGCGGTGTCGGCTCCTGGGCCGTGGAGGCGCTGGCGCGCAGCGGTGTGGCGCGGCTGGTGCTGATCGACCTGGACCACGTGGCCGAGTCCAACATCAACCGCCAGGTGCAGGCCACCGGCCGCACGCTCGGCATGGCCAAGGCACAGGCGCTCGTGCAGCGCATCGCCGACATCCACCCGGGCTGCGAGGTGATGGCGATCGAGGAATTCGTGACGCCGCAGAACTGGCCCGCACTGCTGCCGGCCGAGGTGGATGTGGTGATCGACGCCTGCGACCAGGTGAGCGCCAAGCAGGCCCTCGCCGCCTGGGCGCTGCGCACGAAGACGCCGCTGGTGTGCGTGGGCGCCGCCGGTGGCAAGCAGCAGGCGCAGCGTGTGGAGGTGGAAGACCTCGCCGCCACCACGCACGACCCGCTGCTGGCCAGCCTGCGCCAGCGTCTGCGCAAGGCCGATGCAGCGCCGCGACAGGGCGCGATCGGCCTGCGCTGCGTGTTCTCGCGCGAGCCCGTGGCGCAGCCTCGGCAAGGCGAGGCCTGCGAGGTGGTGAACGCGGCAGGAGACGGCTCGCTCAACTGCCACGGCTACGGCTCCAGCGTCACCGTCACGGCCACCTTCGGGTTGGTGGCGGCGGGCGAGGCTTTGGCCGTGCTAAACTCTTGGGCTCTACGGATGGGTCGTTAGCTCAGTCGGTAGAGCAGCGGACTTTTAATCCGTTGGTCGCGTGTTCGAGTCACGCACGACCCACCACGCGACAGCACAGGTTTCACTCGGGCTCTTAGCTCAGTTGGTAGAGCAGCGGACTCTTAATCCGTTGGTCGCAGGTTCGAATCCTGCAGGGCCCACCAACACGCACACGGCCTGGCAGCGATGCCAGGCCGTTTTGCTTCGGCAGGAGGATCGCGATGGCGTCGAGCACTTCTCTCGGGGGCCTGCGTGTGGTGGTCACCGGCGGCCACGGTGCGCTCGGCCGCGTGGTGGCCGACGATCTGCGCGCGCGCGGCGCCGTGGTGGCCACGCTCGACCGTGGTGGTGCTGCCGGCGTGGACCTCACCGACCCGGCCAGCACGGCGGGCGGCATGCGGGCCGCGGCGGCGCAACTGGGCGGCGGCATCGATGCCCTCGTCAACATCGCCGGCGGCTTTGCCTGGGAAACGCTCGACGGCGGCAGCATCGACACCTGGGACCGCATGTACCAGATGAACCTGCGCACCGCGGTCGTCGCGAGCCAGCAGGCGCTGCCCTGGCTCAAGACCTCGGCACGCGGCAGCATCGTCAACGTGGGCGCACTGGCCTCGGCGAAGGCCGCTGCCGGCATGGGTGCCTACGCGGCCTCCAAGGCCGGCGTGGCGCGTTTCACCGAGGCATTGGCCGAAGAGCACAAGGCCGGCGGGCTGCGCGTGAACGCCGTGCTGCCGAGCACGCTGGACACGCCCGCCAACCGCACCAGCATGCCCGACGCCGACCCCACGCGCTGGGTCGTGCCGGCCAAGCTGGCCGCCGTGATCGCCTTCCTGCTGTCGGACGAAGCTTCCGAGATCACCGGGGCGCTGATCCCGGTGGCCGGCCGCGTCTGAGGCAGGCAAGGGCATGGACCGCGTCGAGTGCCTCGTCATCGGCGCCGGCGTGGTCGGCCTGGCGGTGGCGCGCGCGCTGGCGCTGGCCGGCCGCGAGGTGGTGCTGCTGGAGCGTGAGTCGCTGATCGGCAGCGGCGTGTCCTCGCGCAACAGCGAGGTCATCCACGCCGGCCTCTACTACCCCACCGGCAGCCTGAAGGCGACCCTGTGCGTGCGCGGCCGCGAGCTGCTGTATGCCTACTGTGGCGAACGTGGCCTGCCGCACAGGCGCTGCGGCAAGCTGCTGGTGGCCACGCTGCAGGAAGAACTGCCGCGGCTCGACGCGATCGCCGAGCGTGCGCGTGCGAACGGCGTGCTGGATCTCCAGCGGCTTTCGGCCGCCGAAGCCATGGCGATGGAGCCGGCGCTGCACACGCTGGGTGCGCTGTGGTCACCTTCGAGCGGCATCGTCGACAGCCATGCGCTGATGACCTCGCTGCTCGGTGATGCAGAGAACGCCGGCGCGCTGCTGGCCCTCGGCAGCCCCTTCGCCTCGGCCCGCCGCGAGCGCGAGGGCTGGGTCGTGAGCACCGGTGGTCAAGAGCCCTTCGAGATCGGCGCCCGCTGGCTCGTCAACTGCGCGGGCCTGCATGCCCATGCGGTGGCTGCCGGCATGCAGGGCTTCCCGGGCGAGGCAATCCCCCCGCGCCACATGGCCAAGGGCCACTACTTCTCGCTGGCCGCGCGCGCGCCCTTCACGCACCTGATCTACCCCACGCCGGTGCCGGGTGGGCTGGGTGTGCACCTCACGCTCGATCTCGGCGGCCAGGCCAAGTTCGGGCCCGACGTCGAATGGCTGCCCGCTGGCCTGGAGCCCGAGGCGATCGACTACCGCGTCGACGAAGCCCGCATGTCCGGCTTCGAAGCCGGTGTGCGGCGCTGGTGGCCCGGGCTGCCCGCCGGTGCGCTGCAAGCCGCCTACAGCGGCGTGCGGCCCAAGATCGTGGGCCCCGGTGGTGGCGAGGCCGACTTCCACATCGCAGGCCCGGCGCAGCATGGCGTGCCGGGTGTGGTGCAGCTGTTCGGCATCGAGTCACCAGGGCTGACCTCGAGCATGGCCATCGGCGAGTGGGTCGCCGAGGCCATGGCCGGGGCCTGATCCCTACAACGATCGCGGCTGCTCGGTCTCGCTCGTGGGGGGCGACACCGAGTTCACGCCGAGCGGCGGGTCACGGTCATTGGGCGGCAACGCGTTGAGGTAGTCGAAGTAGGCGGCGGTCGACGCCGTGGCCGAAGCCGGCACTTCGGCGCCGTTCTGCGGCGGCGCGCCGCTGGGTGGCGGCTCGGTTCCAGGGCTGTCGCTGCAGGCGGCCAGCGCCAGGGCGCTGGCCAGCAGCAGTGCGGGACGCAAGGTGTACATCGTCGGCTCTCCTGCTGCTGCGATCAACGGCTGCCCGGCAGCGGCGTGTTCAGGTACGGGAAGCCCGGCAGCAGCGTCACCACGGCCTGGTCCACGGCGTCGTGCAGGTTGAACGCGGTGCTGCCCAGCGGCACCTTGCTCGGGTTGCAGTCGGCGCCAAAGCCGAGTGCGTTGTTGTTGCCGTTGGCCATGCACAGGCCGCCCATCACGGCCACCAGCGCGATGTCGACGACGTCGTCCTTGGGCCGGCGGCCGTTGGGGAAGCCGGCGTTGTCGTTGCCACCCGCGAGGATGTTGCCGACGATGCCCAGCCGGTTCTGCTGCGCAAAGGGCACGGCGGGGATCGCGGTGTTCAGCCGCAGCATCTCCGAGGCGGTGACGTTGGCCGGCTTGTTGACGCCGTTGATGCCGGTGAGGAAGGTGGTGACCAGGTCCGTGCGCGGGAAGTTGGTGGGGCTGATGCCGGGCAGGTTGAGCGCGATCTCCAGCAGCTTGGGCAGCGTCGGGTTGGTCACGTAGTCAGCGAACTGGCCGTCGCCGCTGGGGCTGCTGGCGTTGAACTTGTCCTTGTCCTTGAGGCCGATCACCACCTCGTTGACCAGCGGCATGCCCAGGCGCGACACCTGCACCCAGGCGCCACCCGGCTTCTCGCTGGCCTGGTGGCCACTCTGCGGGCTGGGGTTGAGCAGGCGGGCCTGGCGCAGGCTGGCGGTGGTCCAGCCGCCGATGACGTCGTCGCTCGCGGTGAGGCAGCTCTTGTGGACTTCGATCGCCATCGAGGTGACGTTCTTGTCGCCGATGGTGTTGGGCGCGGCGCCGATCAGCGCCGGGTTGGTGATCACCGCGACCGGCGCGTTGACGAGGTCGAAGATCGTGCCCAGGTTGACCGCGAAGGCGTCCTGGCGCTGGCCGACGAACAGCTTGGCCGGCATGCTGCAGCCGGGGATGTTGACGGTGTAGATGTGCTGGCCGGCGTAGCCCGCGTAGTCGGGGATGGTCTTCACGCCGATGTTGTCCACCGGCTTCGTGAAGGTGGCGCTGCCACTGGTGGCGTTGGTGATGGCGGCGGCCTGGCCGCTGCGGCGGTCACCGCGCACCACGGTGACGCTGAAGGTCTCGGCCAGGTTGAGCGAGGGTGAGCCCAGCGCGGTCACCTGCCCGGCCTGGATCAGCGGGATCGCCACGTTCTTGCCGCCGATCGGCAGTGCCACGCCGCTGCCCCCGGCAAGCTGGTTGTTGAAGCGGAACTGGAAGGTGATGTCCTCGCGCGCGTCGCCGTTGTTGTCGACGTGGATCTCGTACAGCGCGTTCGGGTCCATCGAGAAGTAGTTGGGGCCGCCGTAGGCGTCCTGCAGCGGCAGGTAGTTGGCGATCAGCGTCACGTAGCCGCTGCGGCCGGCCTCGTAGCTGCTGAACATGTAGAAATCGGTGCCGTCGACCTTGGGCACGGTGGTGATGAAGGGCGCCTCGCGGTGGCTGGAGGCGAAAGCGCTGCTGCCGATGGCGATGAGGGCGGCACCGGCCAGCGCGGCCAGCTTGTGGGGAACGGAGGTGCGTTGCATGTGGGTCTCCTCGGGGGTGAATGGGGCCGGCACATCGCCGACAGGCCGCATCTACGCCGCCGCACGCGCCGCGGATGAACCACGGTGTCCAGCTCGGGTTTGCATCCAGCGCCGCGCTGGCGGCGTAGCTCACGCGACCCACCCTCGCAAGGAGTCCGCCATGCACCGCCTGTTCTCGAACCTGCGCCGCCAGCTGGCGGCGGCCACGCTGTTGCTCGCCGCCACGCTGCCCGCCGCTGCCGACCCCGTGAGCTACTTCGTGCCCTACAGCGGCCAGGGCAACGTGGCCGTGTTCGACGCCGTGGCCGGCACCGGCGGCTGGGTCGGCAGCATCGATCAGTTCCCCGACCCCGGCGTGAGCGCGCCACTGTCGTTGGTGAGCGTGGTGCTGTTCACCGTCGATGCCGCCACGCAGACCTTCACAGGCAGCTTCGAGTTCACCACCACCGACCTGCTCAGCACGCTCTTCGGCGACATCAGCGGCACCGTCTCGGTGGCCGACATCCTCGACGTCGGTGGCCAGTTCTCGATCGACTACCAGGTCCTCGGTGGCACCGGCCTCTTTGCCCGCGCCAGCGGTTTCGGTCTGGCCTTCCTGGACTTCGACCCACTGGCCACGGGCCCGGACAACCACAGCGAAAGTGGCCTGCTCAGCTTCACGGTGCCCGAGCCGGCCAGCCTGGCGCTGGTGGCCCTGGCGCTGATGGCGGCCTTGACCCTGACGCAAAGCTCACGAAAGGCCCGGCGCGTAAACTGAGGCCCATGGACAGCAGCACCTACGACCCCAACGCCAAACAGAAGTCGCAGGCCAAGACCGCGCGCATCCCGATCAAGGTGGTGCCGCTGGAAAAGGCCGAGGTGCTGAAGAAGCCGGAGTGGATCCGCGTCAAGGCGGGTTCACCGAGCACACGCTTCTACGAGATCAAGCAGATCCTGCGCGAGCACAAGCTGCACACGGTGTGC
>VFQQ010005135.1_pt1 | contig 11056 bp, 10 predicted proteins | sample 3512341 | NCBI WGS metagenome assembly VFQQ01 (sample SAMN10412373, study PRJNA504923) | tailings metagenome | isolation source: Relicate 2 Philex TSF1 revegetated site | place: Philippines: Tuba, Benguet | collected 2017-08-29
CTACTAGTGACGGGTTGCTTTGGATTGGGACATACACAATGCGCCCTGAAGTTGGCACGTCCCTTGTTCTTCAGGCCCTGTAAGCTCCAAGGTACAATCGCTACAGCAGCCCTTGTGCTGCAATTGAGGGCACAAGCTGTGCATATGAGCGTGCAAGTACGGACAAGTAGCTTACCATGGTGCACCGTATGCTACTGTGCTGTGCTAACCTCAATCCGGACTGTGCTTGTCAGTAGCGCATATGAAAGCCGGCGCAGCCCGCCTGGGCGCTTTTGATCAAGGCGCGCCCAGCCAGGGCGCCTGCGTACTGCCCACACAGCACAGAGCCCTCGGAAACGAACCCAGCTTTCTTCTGCCGGCCCTGCCCTCTGCCTCTTACCTCCCCTCAGTGCCTGAGGCAGAGGACACAAGAATTGAATACTCTTCTTGCTGAGTTTGGCGGACACAGACGCAGACTAGGGCCCACCCGCCCTGATGCCTGGCGCTCACAATGCGCTTGTTGAACTCTAAAACATCAGCATCACAACACAGTGCCTCCCCAGCAGTGAATAGCCTAGCCCCTAGCAGAAGCTCAGCTTCACCAGCCCGGCAGAGTGCCAGCATGCTCTCCTTCTTGCGGAAGGGCAAGAAAAATCATCAGCACATACATGCAGACGCCTTGCCCGCAAGTAAGGAGCTGATGCAGCGCTGATGACCCTAGTCGAGGGCTATGCGAGATTTGTCGCCTCATCTCTGAGTTGACTTTGCCTTCACTTGCTTCACTGCCCATCGCAGCTGCTGCTGCAGTCCAGGATGTGGAAGCGTCCTCAGTTTCACGGCGCTTCACGCAGTCAGCCCTTGGCCTGCCAAGCCTCCCGCCAGGGCAAACACTGGCACTGAGATGCGCAGTGTGCTACCTGCCACATCCTGACAAGGTGAGTAGAGACGGATCGCTTCCCCGATCAGCCTGTACCTGTTGTATGGCATAGGCCTGCACACTGCACTCAGGCCCAGCCTCTCGTCCGCGCAGGTCTACTATGGAGGCGAGGACGCCTACTTTGTCAGTGATGTTGGTGGTGGAGCTATGGGTGTGGCCGATGGCGTAGGAGGCTGGCAGGAAAGCGGAGTAAATCCAGCAGGTGCGCGGCTGCAGCCCTCACGTGTTCAGGCCAGCGCGCAGGCTCAGCGCTGCCACGACCACGAGTGGCACAGCAGGCCACTGCTCTACCTGTGCCCTTGTCAGCAGGCACCCACGGTGTCTGAGTGCGTAGCCTGTGCCTTCCCTGCGCCCTTGCAGACTACTCAAGACTGTTCATGAAGATTTCCTGCAATTACCTCGAAGGCAAGGACGCATTTGCCAACGATGGACTACAGCGGCCCTTCATCGACCCCAGGGTACGTTGCAGCACACTGCAGCGCGAGGTCACGCACGGCAGTGTGCCCTCCAGGCCCCTTTGGATGTGTGCGCTCAGGCACCTCTCACAGCCGAGCTCTGTGTGTGCTGCGACGTGCAAGTGTGTGTTCTTGGCTCTTGCTGTTCTGCAGGGTGTGCTCAGCGTGGCTCACGATAACACCAAGGTGCCAGGGTCAGCCACAGCGTGCGTTATGCAGCTTGATGCGGCAAACAAATCGCTCGAGGCAGCAAACTTGGTGAGAGTCGTTACTCGACCCACGCTATTCCACTCAGTGTCTATAGTCGCGCGCCAGCAGCGGGGAAGGCACCAGCTCAGTAAGAGCGGGACGGGAGATGCCAGGGTACACACGAAGGTGGGCTGCTCGTGATGTCCCAGAACCTGAGTGTTCCTCGCTGTGTCTGCACGTGCGTTGCAGGGTGACAGTGGGTTCGTGGTGCTCCGCAAGGGCCAGGTGGTCGCGCGCAGCAAGGCGCTGCAGCACTACTTCGACTGCCCGCTTCAGTTTGGGGCGTTTCCAGAGTTCGTTGAGGCAACTGACACAGCTGACATGGCTGACACGTACAGCATACCCTTGGCACCTGGTGACGTGGTCATAGCAGGTGAGAGGGACGCGCTTGGCACATTAGGCTGAGAAGAGACTATCTGTAGAGATGCCCAGAGAGAGTAGAGAAGCCCGATGACATGCCCATCAGCCAGATATGTGTCTTTCAAGAGCTCATCCTGACGGTCTGTATGTATATATGTGTGTGTGTATGTATATGTGTGTGTCTTGACAGGTACTGACGGTTTGTGGGATAATGTATTCGACACAGAGATCATCTCACTGCTACCGCGCGCCTCGAGCGAGGTGCAGCGCTCCGCCGATCGCATCGCAGCCACCGCGCGCATGCACGCGGGCGACGCGGACTTCCAGTCTCCATATGTACGGGAGGCGCTCTCACAAGGGTGAGTGCGGTGCTGAGGGCTCAGAGCAATGTGTGCTTCGCGTCGCGTGTAGGCCTAGAGAACCTTACGCAGCCTTGACGTGCTCTTGTTACCTGACGTGTGTGTGTGTGTGTGTGTGTGTGTGTGTTTGTGTGCTTGTAGGTTGGACCTCCCCTGGTGGGAGAAGATTGTAGGTGCCTCGTTCAAAAACGGCAAGTTCGCTCTCAAGCAGCTGGCAGGTGGCAAGATGGATGATATAACTGTCATGGTGGCATTAGTTGAAGCAGTTGACGTACCCCCGCCACCAGCTGAGGCCCCAGCAACGGACGACAAGGCAGCTGCAGCAGGCACAACTGCTGAGCCAGCGCAGCCGCAGCAGCCAGCAGCGACAGCGGACAAGGCGGCTGCGCCGCCAGCGCCGCCCGCCGCGCCAGCCGCCCCGCCAGCTGCGCCACCGGCAGCAGCTGCGGCTGCAGCGGAGCCTGCCGCGAGTAAAGAGGCGCCACAGCCAGCGCTGGCGCCTGCAGGGCAAGCACCGGCGGCAGCAGAGTCGAATGGGGTGCAGCAGTCGTAGGATGCAGTGCGGCGCCAGAGAGCTTTGCTTACCGTAGTCGCGACTGGATTTTGGCTATGCCCTTGTCCTGCAGCGGTTGTGTCTGCTTGATACGTTGGCAGGCCAGGCGCGGCATAGGAGAGGGTACGGTATTGTTGGCAGGATATGCGTGGGTAGCATCGCGCACAATACAAGGCATGAGTGTGCTTGTAGCCTGGTGCGCGTGATTGCTCGTGCTTTGAGCCTGCTTGTTGCCCAGGCCTCGCATCTGTTGCTCCGGTGGCGAGTAATGTGATAAGCACGGCGCCAGCGCAAAGCTGGCACAGGGCAGCAGCATGGATGCAGCTGTCGCTCTTGGCACTTGGCGCCTTGCTGTAAGGACAGATGCTGTAACTGCTTCCTGGGCAAGCTGAGCAAAAGGGCATATCCAGTTTGCAGGCCGGGCTCTGAGCTTGCAAAGGGCACCGCACGATGCAAATCTGGCATGAAAAGAGCCGAGCCCCATCCCAGGCACAGAGCCGAGCCCGTTGTGGGCACTTAAGTTTGTGTTCTGTGTCGTGACTTGTGTTTTCGTTCCTTATGACGCATTCTTGATTGCTATTGCACCGCCACCGCTTCGCTGTCCAATTGACATGTGACACGACACGCTTGAGTGAGAAGGCTTTGTGGTAGGCGCCATGTGTGACGGACTGCATCTGTGTTCTGAGGGCTTTGTTTCTGACTGGGCTCTTGGCCTCTTATCAAACTCCCGTGCCCTGAGCGTTTTACGTAGCATAGCTAGGTGCATATGAGCAGATGCTCGCATACGTCTGCATAGAATACGTGTTCCTTGAAAGCTTACAAGTATTGATGTTTCCTCGCATGGCCCACCATGTTGTAATGTCTACGCATATCAATCGTCTTCCAATTCTCTCTAGCCACAAGACCCATGATGCGCACATAGGCAGCACACAGTACAGTGCATATGAGTTCGCCAATGCATCATCAGTCACGGGCCCTTCTCCAGCACCAGCACAATAGGACACTGGGAACATGTGTTGCTGCGTATCGCTGCAGACACGACCTTCAGGCTCTCGCCGCTCGTACCGAAAAGCACCAGCTCGTCTAGAACACCCTGCAGTCAAGACAAGCAGTGATATGCGTCATGTGGGAGTGAAGCCCAGCCCGGTGTTTGCTGCCCCACGCGGCCTGGCTGCCCCGCCCGCACTAGGCAGGCCTCACCTTGTCTGTCCTGTTCCTCGCAGTGGTCGCGAGCAGCAAATCACCGGGAGATACGCCCGCCTGCGCTGCGTGGCCTCCAGGGGACACCTCGGCAACCTCGACGCGGCCACCCACCTCTGCGAGACACACACGCACGCGCGGGTGCTTCCTCATTGCCAAGCCCTTGCCGGCTTGCTCACTGCCTCTCGCGCCATTGCTATTTTGCCATACCGTGCAGCGTAAGCCCCAGTGGCTTCTTGAGGATGACGTGGTGTGTCCTGTGCTGATTGGCTGATGCGGGCAGGTCTAGTTCAATACTTGCCCCCGCACGCTCGGGGTTGGGCACTGTCAAGCTGGCATGAGCTATGTGGCTGGCTGAATGGATGGACCTGAGAGGATCCTGTGCCAGAGAATGCCTTGCAATGGCCGCTCCTGGGCTGACTTGACGATGGGCTTGCGTGTGCAAGCTTTGTGCCCTGTGAGCCATGCTCAAGGTCAGCTTTGGGTCCGCGCACGTATAGCTAGGCGTGAACTGGAGTTCTAGGTTACGGGACCAACAAAAATGGTCAACGAATGCAACGCGTGCATAGAGCATAGCGTCTGGTGTACATACGCCCTGCTTACGTATGACAGCGTGCAGGAAGCGCTGCATGGACCTGCACTGCAGACACGCATGATGTCGTGTGTCGATCTGGCCACCCTCGCTATCCACACAGGCCAGTCGGATTATTGCACCATCACTCGTGCCCGCATCGCGTTTGCTGCTTTGACTATGAGCCTGGGCCATGCCCCATGTGCGCGTGTTGCTTGTGTCGATGATGGTGAATCCTGAACAAGTATGGCCTTCCCCAGACTTGTTGGTCATTACAGCATCATCCTTGCCTGTCAGTCATTTTCATTTGCCTGTCAGTCAGCCACGGCCAACGAGTGCAAGTTAGCCAGATTGGGTCACAGATATCAAGAACAAAGAAAGACCCTCGCCAACAATAAATAAGAACACGTCAAAACCGGGTTCTTCAGGTAACTGACACAGAAAAACAGCGAAAAACAGCGCACCTACGAAAACAGAAGGTGAAGCGAATAGATTAGTCAGTACACAGTCTGCAAACTTACAGTGGCAAACGAACGTGTTGCATCTCAGACCAAGACAGACTGAACACTAGGACAGACTAAGAATCGTGAGCAACAGCGTATGGAGTGCATGCGCGCACACATGCCACGCACATCATTAGCATCGGTCGCTTGAACAGCAAACAGGAAGAGAAGTCCATACACGGATAGCACGGATCGCATTCACCCACACATACAGCACAAGTGGTACACATACCGCAGGCACGTGTACCGTATATCTAACCCAAGGCCTGACACACAAACAAGTACAAGTGCAAACCAGACTCCAGATATCCAGACACAGACACGCAGAAGAGCCATTCCGTGCAGGCCATGAGCGTCAGGCGTCGTCGTCACACAGCGGGGTATAACATGGCATCAGATCTGTGACATAATGCCATCACATCACATTGCTATGCCATGACATGGTGCGCATGGCATAGGCTCAAACAGACTACGGAAACACACTGGCAGAACACACGGCGTCAAACATGTCCCACCAACACAGCAGAAGGGCATGGCCTAAACCATGCATGGCCCTCACGGAACCCACTTACGAAACACCCTACCCGACGTCATAACACAGCGGCTGCGAAAACGAATGAAAATGGGGCATGCCGCGATTCAGGTCTAGCCATTCGCTGCATGTTACTACATGAAAGCTATGTGCAATGATTGATGCGTGTCCAAGGTCACACTAAAAGCCATGAAATGTACATGATACACAGAAGACTAAGTGCACGTGTTCGCGTGCGTGCGTGTGTGTGTGCAGCCTAGCGTCCATGCCTAAAGGGCTACCAGCAGCATTTTGTGGTCCTGTGAAGCTTGCAGGCTTTTCAGGTTACACTGATGTTAGCCCCAGTACTCCTGTGCTGGTATGCACTACCGAGTCTGGGGCAGGCACATTTGGGCTGCCAGACAAGCCCACGCGTTATTTGGCCAGTGTATGGGTACTAAGCGCTACTGGTCCGCCGCGGTAGGTGCATTTGGACTGCCAGACAGCCCCCTCTTCGACGCGCTTTTCCGTGGCGTTGGGTGACAACCAACCGACCCACCAGACGGCTGCACACCCGCAGACAATGACAACAAAATACCAGCTGCCTTCTTATCGTCACCACCAGCAGACCCACCCCCAGTCGACCCACCCCCACCATCGGCACCGCCACCGCCCACAGCCCCCAGGCCAGCTGCATCAACAGCATCTGCTACGGGTGCCGTGGCTTGGTCGCCAGGGTACTGTAGCTGCATCTGTGGGTAGGCTGGGGTGGTGTTGGTGTCAAGTGGTGCTACGGGCATCTCATCCATGGGTGGCGCTGCGGCTGCGGCGTACGCCGCGCGGCGCGCTGCGGCCGCGCTGCCCGCGACGCCTGCGTTGATGCCCGCTGCGCTGCCTGCGAAGAAACTGCCGCCGCCTTGCTGGTTTTGTGAGCCGTTTGATAGGCCTGAGTCGGAGGATGCGTTGGCTGTGGCGGTGCGAAAACTGCCTAGGCGGTTGCTGCCACGCTGACTGCGGGTTTTCTTTGGCTTGAACGCCTGCATGCAGATGCAAATGCAATTGATACTGTGGTATGCGCCTCACGCACTACTTGTACGGCATATCGTCCTCACAGAAGACCGTGCTATGATAAATGAGGCAGCACGCGTGCATGGCCACGCTTGAAACGGACAGGCACAGGCAAGCTCACGCCACATAACACACCTTGAACGCCCCAGCTTCCTGTGCTGGCGAGGCAGTGACGTCCTTGCGACTCCTGCGTTGTGCACCGTTCTGGGCCCTGCACAGCAGAGGCAAGTCACCACATTGGAGCGAGCCCAGTCACCTCTTCGCACGCTCACAAGCTTCATACGCTGCATGCAAGCAAAGCGAGGCTGTGGAAACACATGACTTTGTGCTGAAAAAGTGAAGCAGCAGATACCTACCTTGCGGCTACCGCTCTCTTGCTGCCCAGCTGCCCAGCACCTCCACTGAGCGACCCAGCTGGCATCGACGAGGGCAGCACTTCACCAAACGTGGCCGTCTCATCATGCCACCACCGGCCCGGCTCGCCACTGCCGCCAATTGCACCGGGCGCGGCCAGCCCGCCGCTGCCGTCGGCGGCGCCGGCGAGCAACCCGCCGTACGCGAGGGCCGCGTCCGTCGGAGCGCCGGAGCCTGCGGCGCGGCCGGCGCCGAAGTGTCGTGACATCCATGCTGCGTGGGGATCCACAGCTTGTGGGTCGAGTTGTGCTTGCATGGGGAGACAGGCCAGGTAAGATGGGTCCAACACCTGTATGCAAGGTGACACATGCACACACACACACACACACACACACACATACACATCAGTCCACACAGTGCTTGTGCGACATTCAACTTCTTATAATCAAGTCATGTGCACAGCGAGGCCGTTTGCAGCTGGGAGATCATTGGCTGTGCTGCGTGCTTGAAAGTGAGGCATGACAGAGCTCGGTGCAACTGACAACATGACAGTGCCAATAGCATGCGTGCGTGTGTAGGGCGCCGGTGACTCACCGGAAAGCTCATCAGCCCTGGTGGCAGCGGTGGCAAAGCAGGCGTAGGCGCCATGCCCACCCCTCCCTGTCCTGCACTCGCAGCGCTCTTGAACGTCACTCCATCAGACGCCTTACCCTGTTCCGCAGACACGCTGCCACCCGGCAAAGACCCAGCAATGGCCAGCCCGCCGACACCGCCGATGCTCGGCAAAGACCCGCTGGCGCCGGCGGCGCCAGCAGCACCCGCGCCTGACATGTAGGCCAGTGGCAGGTTGGGCAGCCCTTGTGGTAAGCCTGGCAGGCTCTGTGGCAAGCTGGGTAGGTTTTGTGGTAGGTTTTGTAGGCTTTGCGGCAGGCTCGGTAGGCTGCCTGATGACTGCATGAGGGCAGCTGCGGCCTGGACTATGTTCTGTGGTGGTGCAGGTGTGGCTGCTAGCGAGGCTGGCAGCTGCGGCATGCCACCCATGCCAGCTGCTCCCAGCGACGGCCATAGCGCAGCCGCTGCTGCTGCGGCCGCGGCAGCCATCATGTCATGCGCAGCCGCTTGCTGCTGCTGCTGCGGTTGCGGCGTCTGCGCAGGCTGCGGCGGCTGGGCCACCGCAGCTGGCGGCGGCATGCTGCCGGGTAATGCGAACCCTGCCGCAGCCAGCTGCGCGGCTGGCTGGCTGACAGGCTGCCCGACTGACATGGACTGCTGCGACGCGCTTGGGTGCGGTTGCGCGACGCATGACGGCGCCCACACGGGCTTTGGCTTCACCAACTCGACCCCTTCTGGCGGCGTGGGAGCCGCTGAGCACACAGGCATAGACACCCTGGGCGACCCTGTAAGCGCCTTCGCCCGCAACGACGCTGGTATATTGATCAATCGTGCTATGTCCACCCGCACGCGCTGCTGGGGTGTAAGGTCTGCCTGTGCGAAGGTGTCCGTTTGTTGGGTGGCTAGTGTGGCTGCGGTGAGAGGCATGACGCGCCAGACGCTCGCGCCGTGGCTGCGCAGCGCGGTGTCGCCGGGCGCGCCGGCGGCCGCCGCCGCGGGCGGCGGCGGGCACGGCATGGCTGGGTCGACGCCCAGCTCTGCGCAAAGCAGGTCTTGCATTTGGGTTAGCTTGTGCAGCTCAAATAGCTGCTGCACGAAGGTTTGCTGCTGCTTGAGAAGCGTGGAGCGCACAGAGGCCCACTGCTGCGGTCCGAGCAGCTTCAGCGTGTGCGCCTGCGTGTCGTGCGGCCCGCGGCGGGTGGCCGCGGCGGACGCGACCGCTGTGCGCCGCGTGGGCGGCGGCGGCATGGCTGTGGACGCGCCCCCCACGGCACCCCCGCTGTGCGCTGAGACGGGCCCGCTGTCAGGCCTCAGCTGCTGCGTGCCTGCAGTGGTTACTGCTGGCGAATTGCAGGGTTTGCGGCTGACGGCGAGGTCACTTGCAGACCGCGCTGCCTTGGGCTTGCCATGGCTGACATCTGCCGTGCTGACATCGTCCGTGCTGCGTTTTCTGCGGTGCTGCGTGGCGGGTGCTGCCTGTTGTGAGCGGGCGTCTGCGTTGCGGGTGTGCTCTGGATTGTGGCTGGGACTGGGCGATGCTTCAATCATCGCGGTCTCCACGGCCGCCTGGCGTTGACCCGCCTGGCTGGGTGCGGCGGCCTGTGGAAGCGCCATCACCCCTTCATGTAGCTGCGGAACGCTGGGCGCGTGTGCCAGCTGCTGGAGAGCTGGGGACTGTGCTGCATTGCTGGGAAACGCGAGCTGCTGCGCGGCCTGGAGCTGCGCGAGACCTGGCCAGCCTGGGAACGCTGAGCTGCCAGGGAACGCTGCTGCACTGCTCTGGCTGGCATTCAGTGCAGCCAAGAGCATAGGCAGGTCGTGGCTCTGCAGCTGGGCGGCATCGGTGGGGAAACCAATGCCAGCGTGGCCCCTATGAAGTCCTGCGAAAGCTGCCAGCAAAGCTTGCTGTTGCTGCTGCGCCGCTACTGAGGCTACGCTTAGCGCATGACTCAGCGCCTGCGAGTGCTCGCTCTGCGTCTGCGCTGGCCAAGTCTGCCCCAAATGACCCAAACTCATAGACGCCTGCAGGTAGCAGAGACCACAATGAGTCGCGTATCAACCTCAGACAAAGGCGGGGCTCGGCAGTCGGCACGGGGTGGGCGCTCTGGGCCCCAAAGCTCTGTCGGAAACTCTGTCGGGGCTGGCACTCTACCTTTTATCGTGCTCTTGTCCGCGTCGCAGTGCTGCTATTGTCGAGGACTCCTTCGCGAATCAAGAACTTTCTCGTGGCTCTGGGGACGCTTTTACTGCTTGCACAGGCTTTGTTGCGTGCGTCTTTAGGCAGGTTGTGGAATGCTGCGCTTATGGTCAGTCAACTTTCTCGGGAATAGAAATCTGATCGTCCAATTTGGGGTCGATTGGGCTATAAACTCATTTGCCAATTCGGTTGAGTATCAGTCTGTGCAGCGCTCCGTGCTTGCAAGGAGACGGCCCAGCATCTTCTGGTTTACTAAACTCTGGCACAGCGAATTCCAATGGGGCAAGGGAGAGGCGAAGGAGAGTGGAGAGGTAAACCCAGCCAGGGGGAGGCTCGCTTGCACTGACTGCTGTCGTTGTTGCTCTCAATACATCTGCTTGACAGTTTCACGTATGTGAGCACTTCTGCTTGTACAGTTTCATATGCAAGGCCTGTACTACAAGGCCCTGCAGTACAGCCATGCAGTACATCTTCTAGTTTGCGTACAAACCTACTGCTACAGCCTAGACGGTCATACACGATACATGCGAAGTAGCATAGTCTCTTACATCGGCACAGGATCACATGCAATGACAAACGTCATGTCAGAACAAAGAAAAGGCCCCATGCATCTCCCTTCCCAGCGAGTGTCACACGTCATCTCAGTGCCCGTCAGCCAAGCCACGCGGCGGCCAACTGCTGCTGCAAGAGTTGCTGCGGAGATACTTGCAGTTAGTATGCAGTTCATCAAGGAAGGAGAGCTTGATGTGGGGGGCTTCGGAAGCGAGGGAAGTCCGAAGCTCTAGAGCGAAATGGAAATGCTGCTGAGTTTGGTGGGGCACAATTTGCATATTCAGTCTTCAAGCAATGCACTTTACTATCTACCATGCAATGAGCGTAGGCTGCTTGCATGCCAAGTGCACAGGGACACACGCTCGCTTGCTGCCCACAGCATGCAGTACGCCGCCCTCGCAAACACGCGCACACAAAAAGGCTCTGATGCTTGTTGCAGAATCGCAGGCTTGCCATTTGCAGTGCACGAAGCTCGGCACAGATACTATTGGCTTGAAGATGCGTGTGCAAACCTAGATGAGTCTTCCAGGCTGACCCAATGATAACCCCCATCCACAGGCCTTGTCTGAAGCGCCCCCCTCCCCTACCCCTGGTCT
>VFQQ010005136.1_pt1 | contig 11054 bp, 13 predicted proteins | sample 3512341 | NCBI WGS metagenome assembly VFQQ01 (sample SAMN10412373, study PRJNA504923) | tailings metagenome | isolation source: Relicate 2 Philex TSF1 revegetated site | place: Philippines: Tuba, Benguet | collected 2017-08-29
TGATGCATACGTGACTAACGGTTTCAGGCTGGGCCACTGTTGGTAGTTGGTACTTCTATTTTCGTATTGCTCGAAGCTTACTTTGCCTGGTGCGCCGCAATGTTGTATCATACCTCAGCCTGTGTGCGGGCTTCCATAGCAGCGATTGGGGGGTGTATAGCATGTATTGCCATTCATAAGAGACGTTTATGCCCCGTGCTTTCCAAAATACTCTTCTGTATTGCCCTGCTATTCCCGCGGTGTTGTGATAAGAAGTAGTGTTGTGCGGGTAGTGTGTGGCGCACTGTAACGTGTTGTTTATGGGCGAGTGCAGTGCTGGATTTGGTGCGTGCGTGCCCCGCGACCTCACACTCACAAAATTGTACTGAGCGCAGCCTGTCCCTTTCTGTTGCGCCGCTTGCTTTGCACCACTGACACCATTTGCACTGCCCTTACCGCTAGCAAGAGAGAGGGGCGCGTTCACACTGCGAGTCAATATGACGCACGCAGCAAAGGTGTCAGCCTATGGCCGGTCGCCTTTTTTGAGGAAACTCGCATGCTCAGGGCTCTTCTAGGCATTACAGCAGTCAGCCAGAGTTCCTTCTGGGCGCTGCTGGGAAGATGGGCAACATTTGCTCACGGGAGGAGCCGAGCCTTGACATTCTGCACGCCCATACAGAGACGGTCTACCAGGAGTACAGGCCTCGGCAGCCGCTCTTCCCCAAGGTTTATCAGCCTATGAACTTGCCACTGTCATGCTACTGGATCAGCAGCGGCCACAACAGGTGAGAGAGGCAGCACGCGGCCGAAAGCGAGAATGGCCGCTCTGCCCTGCTACTGCCTGCCTAAGCGCACCGTGCCCCTTGCTTCGCACCACCTCGTAGTGCACTGGCTTACTGCTGTGCTTGACTGCGCTGTGTACAGCTACTTGACGGGCAACCAGATCAGCTCAGACAGCGGGACGTCCACAATTACGCAAAGCCTCCTTGCGGGATGCCGCGTGATTGAGCTCGACACATACAATCAGCAGCCGGGCTTCCCAGGGCCAGTATGCAAGCACGGCATAACCCTGACAGCTCCCGTGGCCGTCCGGGTGAGTGCTGCACACACATATCGGCAGGCATTTGCCGCAGCATGACTGCAGAGCCTTTTACCTGACCTTGCGCTGGCATACCCTGCAAGAAGCAGACCAATGCCCTGCCGTGCCAGCAAGGCCGAGAGCGGCCTGGCAGTCATCTCTCTGACCTGTTTATCGGTGTGTGCGTGATCACAGGCGTGTCTAGAAGCTATCAAAAAGGACGCCTTCACAGCCTCGCCCTACCCAGTCATTGTCACAGTGGTGCGTGTCCATACTCAGCCTTGCTACCTGACACGCACAAAGGAATGTACAGACACATAGCTGAGGCAGTCGTGCGCAGCACAAGAAAGCAGGGTGAAGCGCAACAATCAGTGGTGTGCTCGTGTGTGTTTGTGTGTACACAGGAGGACCACACGGACAGTGAAAACCAGGTGTGTGTGTGTGTGTGTGTCTGTGTGTGTGTGTGTGTGTGTGTGTGTGCACGCGCATGTTTGGTTGCACGCCGCCGTGCCGTATAGACAATGAGGTGCTCGCGCAAGGCTGAGCAGACAATGGGAGCAGATGCGCGCCGTCAAACCTCATGCGCGTCAGTATGCTTCCCTGCGTGTGTGCACGTGTGTCTGTGTGTCTGCAGCAAGCCCTCGCTGACCTGTTCACAGAGATCCTAGGTGACATGTTGTATCGACCCCAGGAGGGGGAGCCAGGCGCTGTGTACAAGTCACCAGAACAGCTCAAGGGGAAGGTGAGACCCAGCTGTCTTGCACGTACACACACACACAGACACAGACTGATACACACACACACACACACACACACACACACACGCACTCGCGCCTCACACTCGCTGCCTCACACACACACGCACACACACACACACACACACACACACGACACACACTCTCGCACTTACGAGTGCGAGCGCTTTCTGCGGGCTCTGTCATGCGCGTCTGTGTGTATGCTGCACTTGTGTCGTCATGCGAGCTTGTCTCGTTTGTCACGTGTCTGTGCCCCACACAGATCCTCCTACGCGCATCTGTCAAGGCAGACAAGGTGGAGGCATGGCGGCGACTGGTCTACATATCTAATAACAAGTTTGAATCTATGGAGGCATGTAATAAGAACCGTGAGTATGGGCAACGCACACAGCCACAATATCGTGTCGCCAAAGTACCTGAGTTTGGTGTCTGCGTACTGAAGACCGCTGTGTCAGTCTGCGTGTATGTGTGTGTGTGTGTGTGTACAGAGACGGCCATCAGTCATTCATTTGTAGAGACAGTTGTACCCGCTGTGTTGGAACGAGCCTGGACTGTGTCTGGCATGTCGTCAAAGTCAGCCAGACTGTGAGTATACACACACACACATACACACACACGCACCCACGCACGCAAGCTCGCTGCTAAACGTCTCGCACAGGCCGAATCAACCCTTACACATGCAAATGCTCAGTGCCCGTTTCGCAAGCCCACGCGGGTGGGACAGGTGTAACGATGTGTATCTGTGTGTGTGTGTGTGTGTGTGTGTGTGTGTGTGTGTGTGTGTGTGTGTGTGTGTGCTCTACAGGTCCGGCCGTCCCGGCCAGTCAGACAGAACCCCCTCAGGCCGCCCCTCCCCCAACCGCACAGACATACCCGCCACAAACGGTACCAATCACACACAGCACAGCCCTACACCAGACACACAGCCATCCTACCCCTCCCCACAGCCCGAGGGCAGCACAGACGGGCCGTTATTGTTAGCCCCTCTTGAGCCCCTCACTCCATCTTTGAGTGACCCTAACCTGGCTGAATACGTACTCAACGCAACAAGCGTGCCGGAGGCCGCGCTTGCGTCGCCCGCGCTCACCGCGCCGCCGACGTCGCCGGACTACGCGCTGCGCAGCGCGCCGCGCGCGCTGCCGCGCACGGTGGGTTCGATGCCGCTGCCGTCGGGCCCGCCGGGGGCCACGCCGCGGCCGGCGATGCCGCTTGCGCCGGCTGCTAGCTGGGCGGGCGCGTTGGACTCGCAGCCGTATGGGTTTACATCAATGAAGAGGCATAGGGTGATAAGGGATAGAGAGGAGCTCGCACAGATATTGAAAGCACGATCCAAGTGAGTGTGCATACGTACACACACACACACACACACACAGACACCACGCGTGCAGAGCCTGTGTCGCTTACTTACCTTTGCGTAAGGGAGGCGTGGGGGACGCGGATTGAATGCCGCCACATGTCCTCCCATGTCTGTGTGCGCATGTGTGTGTGTGTCCTCACATACCTCCTGTGTGCACCACAGTGTCCTCACCTGTGTGCACCACAGTGTCCTCACATACCTCCTGTGCGCATGTGTGTGTGTGTCCTCACATACGGTAGGCTGCGTCCCAGTCTGCGTAAGAAGTTCATGGTGGAGGCCATGAAGAAGCGATACCTCCTGGCTAGTGTGTCACTGTTGAATGGGGAGGCCAGATCACACGTACCGGCACCCGACTTCTTCACAAGTGAGTGTGACTATGCGTCGCAGAGAGTCACACGCTCCACATTCCTATGCACTGCCTACCTGCCGAGGATGCTAACCTTGAGCTGCCCGTTTGCTCTGAGAAGACACGCACACACACACACACACACACACACACGCACGATGGTCTGACCACGCGCCAGCAGGGTTTTGATGTATCTTTGTATGAGTGTACCGGTATGTGCCTGCATGGCTCTGTGTGTGTGTGTGTGCGTGCGTGTGTGTGTGTGTGTGTACACGCAGCGCGTCGTCTTGTCAACAGTAAGAAGCTGCCCCTCATAGCTGAGAAGGAGTTTGTGGTTGCGGCAGTGGAGGCAGACACAGTGCACTCACTGGGGGTGAGTCATGATGACATGTGTACGTGTGTGTATGTGTGTGCGTGTGCGTGTGCCTACTGCCTTTTGTGTGCTGGGGTGTGTGTCAGGGTGTGCATGGACTGGGGAGCACGGGAGCGGCAGGCCAAGGGCGCGGGTTGCACGGGCATGTACCTAATCAGTGTGTGGCTCACGTGTGTGTGTGTGTGTGTGTGTGTGTGTGTGTGTGTGTGTGTGTCACATACAGGAGGTGTATGCGTACACGTCTCGTCACCTGCTGCGTGTCTACCCCTCCATGCTGCGTATCATGTCCTCCAACTACAACCCTGTCAAGGCGTGGAGCCTTGGGGCCTCCCTGGTGGCGATGAACTGGCAGAACTGGGATAAGGGGATGTGGATCAACCAGTGCTGGGTGGGTGACACACACACACACACACACACAGACACACACACACATACACACAGACGGCGCCTTACAACAGGGTAGCACATTTTGCTTAGCGACCTTACACAACGCATGTTTGCAAGCGTGTGAAGCGTCCTGATCAATGGCAAAGGCAATGTGTGTGTGTGTGTGTGTGTGTGTGTACGTGCAGTTCACACAGAACGGTGGCTGTGGATACGTGCTTAAGCCCTACTGGATGCGCACACTGGCCAGCGGCCCCCCCGGACCACACACCCTCGACCCCAACCCACTGCCTAACAGAAAACCGTTCAAACTGTTTGTGTCGCTCATGAGCGCACACTGCGCGCAGACACACCAGCTCTGGCTGTTCAGGTGAGCGACTGAGACAGATAGCTTCTGTGTCCGTGTGTGCATGCGTATGTGTATACTGTCTCTCCCTCGGTGAGCCGCGCCACTGTTCGTGTTCCGGAGCTCAAGTCTGTCTGCGTGTGTGTGTGTATGTGTGTGTGTGTGTGTGTGTCATACAGAGGTAACTTCTACGTCAAGGTTGCAGTGATGGGTATGGTGTGTGACAGCAAGTCCTACAAGACATCGCCTGTCACAGCACACACACGCGTGCAGCTCGACACACAGTGAGTACAACACACACACACACACACGCGCGCGCTCGCGCACACACGCTTACATAACAGAAAGACATGCACTCTTGACACTGAGGCGTTTGCAAGGGTTTGGTTTGAGTGCATGTGTGTGTATGTGTGTGTGTGTATGTGTGCACAGGTTTGCATTCGACGTCCATTACCCAGAGACGTGTGTTCTGACCATCGCGCTCTGGGTACGCCATGCACATGCCAACACAACGCATGTGCATTCATTTGCAGGCGGCACACACACACATACACACACACACGTGCGCATAGTACGAGCACGCTGTCGCAGGTCTTGACGCCTAACCAGACGTCCATAAGCGCTGCTTTGTGTATGTACATGTGTGTGTTGTGTCTGTGAGCAGGGTGAGGACCGTATGCGCACCAAGGGCACAAAGAAGCTCATGGGCCACTGGGAGACCCCCATAGCCACGCTCAACACAGGGGAGTTCCTCATACACCTGACTGATAGTGACAACAAAGAGAGGAAAGACAGGTGGATCAAGGTACGTGGGCCTGTGCCACCCACACACACAAACACACACGCACAGTCTTCCGTCTCCGGTCACCCTTGAAACATGCACAGACGCCTTGCATGCGCTGGTGTCGTTGCTTGTATGTGACCCTTACTTTGTGTGTGTGTGTGTGTGTGTCAATTACAGATTGGTCTGCACTGGTCGACAAACGAAGACCCATTCGACATCCTCCCTGCCGAGGAGCCCCTTGTCGTGCACTCTCTCACACACACAAGCCCCATGCCCCACTCACACACACTCTCACACCCAAGCAGCGCAGAGGGGTCCTTCACCCGGGTCAAGGCGCCGCCCAGATCAGTCATTGAACCTGGCAGAAACAGCAAGAAACTGCCGCACCAGCCCTCAGCGGTGCAGACGCAGTCATCGCACCGATCGCAGGTGTCGGACACAGACTCTGCGAAGTCGTTTCTCTCGTTCAAGGCACCGTCCAGCCAGACGTCGCAAAAGGAGACACCAAAGCAGGGTGGGTTGTCACCGCTGGCCCAGCAAGCACAGAACGGAACACAGGTGAAGGCCCCAGGGGATGCAGCAGGGGGTGGACCAGGGTCAGCCAATGGTGTGTATGAGCGCGTGGCAAGTGGCCAAGGTGCCACAGGCCTGATACCGCCCACAGCGCGGTCTATCGGGCCGTGCAGTGGCCCCAGCACGTCGGCCGGGTCGGCGACCAACGCGGCCGTGGCGCGCGCGGCGCATAGGACGCCGTTCGCGGACGTCGCCCACGAGCCGCTGCATCGGTGCGACTTGCCGCCTGCCGGTGAGGACAGCACGGGCCTTGGCAGTAGCACCAGTGGTGGTGGCGCTGGTAGTGCTGATGCTCGTATGGCAGGTGAGGGTGTGAGCAGCGAAGGGATAGGCGGTGGTGTGCTGGGCAGCAGCGAGCGCGGCAAGGACAGCGGTGGCGCTGTGGTAGACAAGCCAGTGCAAAGCCAGGGCAGCAGTGTCAAGGCCAGTGGTGTCAAGGCCAGTGGTGATGTGGCCAGTGGTGTCAAGGCCAGTGGTGATGTGGCCAGTGGTGGGATGGGCAACAGCACTGGCAGTGTCACTGGCAGTGTCAAGGCCAGTGGTGATGTGGCTAGCAGCGGTAAGGCCAGTACTAGTGCGAGTCATGTGAGCCGTGGGTCCAGCACAGGTGTGCGCAGTGGCGTGGCTGTAGAAGAAACCCTGCTGTGAGCAGTGCTTGCGCATACCATGGCTCATACCATGGCACGGTGGCAGCGGTAAGGCGATGGGAACTTGAACAGCCCACCCCCTGCCGATTATACAGTACCTAACATTGGGACACGTGTGCACGCGCAACCTGACGGGGACAACCCCCATACGAACACCTAAATCACCAGATAAACACTCAGTCGAACTCTATTGATACGCAGTGGGCAATCCCCCCTACAAGCAGGTTGCCCCATAGCACACAAGCACCATGTCACGGGTATGTTTGGTACAGCAACCAAGTAGGGAAAGCGGTTGCATCAGTCCAAAGACTGGTCAATGAGAGAGGAATGTTGTATGTAGGGATCAGGGTTTCTAAAAGTATGGTCTGGTGCAGAGTGCATGCATTGTTTTCTGCTTTGACTGACTGCTGAGTGTTGACAGCAGCAGGGGTTTACAGGGGGTGTCTCATTCTTTCAAACCTTACATAGGGTGATAAGCCTCAGGCCAGCGATACATCTGTGCTTATACATGCAAGCTGGCTGATGATAGGTGCTCTCTTCTGGCAAGTTTTCTCTGCACTAGAGCGTTATTTCTTCTGACCTTGCCTGATCCCGTCGACGCTTGGGTGCATGGCACGGCTGCAGGGCCACTGCAGGCATGGTGATTGAAGCACGCAGGGTATGGTTAGCCACACAAAGGAATGTCAAAAGCATCAAGAAGGCACGCTGGTGCTCTGTATCTGCCTGTGCCGCTTGCTTTTGTGTTGTTGTGTTGCAACCGTCATGCATTCTGTTGTTGCCTACACACACTCGTGACCCTCGAACTGACTTGCAAGCAGGAACCGTAGCAATACTATCGCCACCCATGCGCAATTATGGGGTTCAGTAGAGCACACGTGGCTTTACGTGGGTCATGCGCGCATGGAAACGCCTCTGCGCGGTTGGTGTACATTGTCACGCGGGCTGTGCACTGCTTAGCGCCTGACACAAAGTAACCACATGATGAGCTGATGCTAGAGATACCATGCCTCCATTCTGGCCTCCATGTCCGACAAGCTCTGGCCTTTTATACTTATACGGGATATCGATATCTGGGACCCGGAGTGGTTTTCGGTTGGGGGCGTATCAAAGTTGCTCACACTAGCACCGCAGACACCACCTATGCATGGCTGGGTGTTGGCGGCTGCAGCAACTGTAAGGCATCCGTGCATGACGGGCTTCATTATTCGTACCGTACCGTAGCGTAGCGTACCGTAGAAACGCTTGGAGCTAGGGTGTTGCTCGGAAGTTTTGTTTGGTGTGGTCTTCCTTGAGTTTTCCGTAGCTTGCAGCGTTGTGTTTCTGAGTAGCGCACACAAGAGCGTAGCGTCAAACAGACCGTAGGGCAGAGGAGTAGAGTAGAATGTCGAGTATCATATATTAGTCAGGCTTTGGTGTTGTTGGATGTACTCTACTGTGAGTGAGGGTGATGCATGACCTGTAAGAGTCAGCTTGTCCTGTCACCCCCATGTGTCACACTGCTGCGCGCACACATTGGCAGACACATACGCCGATACACAGTACATGAGCTTACATCCCTGCAGTTAAGTGAGCATGAATTGCTATGAGTGCTTATACGTAGACAGACACGCAAACAGGCAGACGCACACACAAAGAGACCCCGCCAAGACAAATCGCCCATGTCCGTATGTGAATGATGGGATGGAAGTCTAAAGCTTATGTTATGTATGAACAGACATGAAAAGGTACCGCATTGCACCTGGCTTGCCTGCCTCTCAGCGGGCACGAGCCAGAGTAATGTCCCTTTACTTAGCCAGGCAAACCCTGTACACACCCAGCCAACAGTCAATCAGGGAATGACACACACACAAGACACGCAAAGCGCGCGGCACCATGCAGGCGAATGCGCCTGCTAGTTAGCCAGCCTCACAGGCAATCAGAGAACACATACAACGCACGCACACAGTCGCACACAATTCACAGGCACATCAACCAGCGCAGCTCTTAGAAGCGCGTTGGTACCAGTGTGTGTGTGCCACTAGTTCCAGCGGCGTCCCATAGCCGCTAAGCGCTGGTTATCACGATCTGCCTCCGCGAAGCGATCGGGGCGCGCCTTCGCGCCCGTGCGGCCGGAGCGAGCGCGCGCCTTCGCCTTCGCGGCCATGCTCTTCTCCGCTGCATCGCGCGCGAACTTTGATTGCACGTGTGCGTAGTTGGGGTTTGACCCCTCGGCACCAATCACATGACCCTCGCTGTGGCTCGCTGTGATGTACCCTGGTGGGCTGACGTCCCTGCCACCAGCGCCACGGCGTGCAGACACAGGGTGTGTGGTGGCATCATCGCTGAGGAAGCCCGCAGCAACGGGCGCCTCGTGTTGGTGTGGCACGTGGTGCAGCGTGTGGGCGTGGGGCGGCTTGCATGGGCGCGCCGGGTTTGAGGGAGCCGGCGGCGCCCATGAACATGCCGGCTGGCATGTACTGCATCATGCGCTGGTTGCTGGCGATGGCGCCGCTGAGCTCCATGCCACGCTCACGACCGATGTACAGCTTCTGCGAGTGAAAACACAACGCACACCACAGCACCATGCACGAATTGCTTCACAAACACCCCACCAACACTGCCACAGTGCCCCCCAGCCGCCCATGTGCGTATGTGTGCGCGCGTGTGTACTTGGCCTCATGTCATGCACCTGGCTGAAGTATGGTCTGTTTATGTTGAGTCAAATCGTGTGTGTTTTGTGTGTGAGCGATTGCGTGTGTCTAAGTTACATGTGTCACATGCACACACACACACACATCCCTTACCTCAAGCAGTTTGTCCATCTTCTCCTTAGTGTGGTCCAGCTCCTTCTTACGCTCCAGCACGTCATTCTTTGCCTCCATGACAGCTGTGGCGGTGAGTGCGGCCTGTTGGCGCCACTTCTCCATCTCAGCAGACATGACCATGGTGCGGTAACCCAGCTCCTCGCGCATGCGCTCCTGTTGACGAGTACCAAGAGAGCACACACCGCGCACACGTTAGAAACCGGACGACTATGTACCATGCGCACCTCTCCATGCATGCATGAAGCCCTTTCACGCGCAGTGTGGTCTGACCTTGCCAGGAGGCGCATGCGCGATGAACAAGACAAGCAGATATTGTGATGACTTGTGTGTGTGTGCATGCATGTGTGTGTGTGTGTGTGTGTGTAAGCGCCACTCACCACTTCCTGCGACATGGATGCCAGGCGTGCCTGATAGTCCGCTTCAAGCCTCGCCCTCTCAACCTGCTCTGTGGCCCTGATGCGCTCCTCACTAGAGGCCAGCGCCTCTTGAGCCTTGGACACCTCGGACCTGGCAGCTTGAAGCTCGCCTTCAAACTCCTGACGCATGCTCTCCAGTGCCATACGCTCCTACACACATACACACGTACACATACACACACACACACGCACACACATACACACACAGGTACACTGCAGGCCCGCGCTCACTGGTAAACACAGTCTGGCATGCAAGGTCTGCCAATGACAGTGCTGGTGTCGGACAGTCAGGTGCTGATTGTGAGCCTACTTTCTGTCTCTTTTTGTGTGTGGGTGTGGGGTGTGGTCTAGTGTGTTGTGTGACCTGACCTACCCTCTTAATGGCGGCTCTCTCCTCCTCAAGCATTCGCTGCTCCTGTGCGCGCTTCTTCAGCACTTCCTCGACCTTTGACTTTGACTCCATCTCTGCAGCAATGCTGGCTTGAAGCAGCTCCTCTGCCTTCTTGCGGGCAGCCTGCTCGGCCTTGAAGTGCTTCTCAATCCTTAGGATCATATCCTCCAGCTCTTCGCGAGCCTTTGCTTCGACTTGAAGCTGTGCCTCGTGCTTCTCACGCTCCTGGGCCAGAAGCTGCTCAGTGTAGGCCTGGCCGGGCGCGCCTGCTGCGTCCCCGGGGGCGCCGGCGCCTGGATCCCCTGCGACAGCGGCTGCGTACATAGCTGGGTCGTAGCCGCCCTCCGCGCCTGGGTACTGGCCGTAGTCAGCGCCGTAGGCGTCCTGGCCTGGGTAGCCCTCAGCAGGGACGTACTCGCCGCCCTCCTGAGGCATCATAGGGTAGCCTTGAGGGTCGGCTTCGAGGTAGGGCTGCTCGCCCTCGGCTGGCGCGTAGCCCTCTGCGCCCTCCGCTGGGAAGCCTGCGGCTTGGGCCACTTCCTCGTCGACCTTGAAGCCGCTGGCCTGGAGCTCTGCCACATCTGTGGGGCCTAGCTCCTCTGCTGTGGGGTCGAGCTCTGGCTCGAGGGGACTGGTGCCATCTGCACTGCCCTCGATTGGTTCTGCGGCAGGCTGCTCCGCCATCTGGGCCTCGTCAGCCTCAGCGGCTGGTTCCTCAGCGGCTACGGCACCTGGAGAGGGCAAGAGTCACGCGCGCGAACCTGTCAGATGTGCAGATGTGAAGCTGGCACACAGGTGTCGCGGGCGGGGTGAAGATGTCA
>VFQQ010005137.1_pt1 | contig 11054 bp, 9 predicted proteins | sample 3512341 | NCBI WGS metagenome assembly VFQQ01 (sample SAMN10412373, study PRJNA504923) | tailings metagenome | isolation source: Relicate 2 Philex TSF1 revegetated site | place: Philippines: Tuba, Benguet | collected 2017-08-29
GTACATAGCTTGGCACAGCGAATGCAACCCATAGCTATGTCCGTACGTAAATCAGTCGTGAACGTTCATACAACGTGTGTCGTGCAGCCCCTCGCTCCAAAGTTCAGGACAGCATGCCTGCATGCCTGCTACAAGCATGAGTGCGAATGTGACAATATGCCACCATCGATGCCACTGTGACAGCATGCCAGCATGCGCATTTTACCAGGCCACCACGACACGCTGGTGGACACGCCGATAAAGCGCTATCAACCCCTTATGTATGATTCAAGCAAAAGGCACTTAGGAAGTGTTGACACACCAACACAGCGCTTCTAGCCCCTCGTGTCAGACTTCAGATCAAAATCTGGCTTCCCCCTGACAGCCTGTTCCAGCGCCCTCGTTTCCTCGTGACCTATGCTTCCAACCCACAAGGCAATCCTCCTCAACTCCTTGTTCACCTTCAGCGCTTCGGCCAGCGCTAGTGCGCCAGGGGCCTGTATGCTATTGCCGCTTAGCTTGAGCTTTGGCAGTGTTGTATTGCTCTTTAGGGCGTCTGCGACCGCCAGAGCGCCCGCGTCATCGATGGCGGTTTCTGACAAATTCAAGTTCAAAACGGTGGTCTGTTTTGAGTATCTCGGCCAGGATTTGAACCGCTGCTTGTGGGAGATACTACTGAAAGAAGTCTAGGTGAGTGGTGGTTGTGAGTAGGTTAGGATGCATCTTGGTTGCAACTGCAAGCAAGAGGCGAGTGTGGGCAAAGGGGGCACGAAGTCACGAACACATGCAAGGAGAATAGCACACACATGCATGGTGATGAGCTCGCATGCATGCATGCATGCAAGGTAGTCAGTACAGCGCGCATGCCACACATGCATGCGCGTCGAACACAAGACCTACATTGGCACAAGCACACACACACACACACACACACACACACAGGGACACACACATATACAGACATGAATGCTCTTCAGCACGTGCGGGCCAGCAAAGCGCCATGCACGTGCAATGCGAAGGGTGGACACATTATGGTTCGTATGAAGATTGAGCACCTTGATCTGGATACACACACGCACACATAAGAATTTTGTGGCCTGGGGCACCTCAGGGCCAGAGAGGGTCAATCGCCGCGGTTGTGGTCGCAGCTGCTGCCCAGGTCGCTTGGCTGAGCTTCAGCGCTAGCAAGAGTGCTGCCAAGCAAGCTATAGAGGCCTGTGGCTGAGTGGCGAGGGCGGAAGGTGCGCCAGCGGTATGTTGCGCTTAGCTAGCGCTTATCAGAGCCCGCAGCTACTGCTTTCACACGTGGCTCGTGATGCGCCATTTGCAGCCATTGATTTATAGACGCAGGGGTCAGGCAGAAGGCTGTTACATTCACCCGTATGTTTACATTCACCCTTCACGAAAGCACATACTCCTACACCCTAAGCCAGGCCGGGACAAACGTCAGTGCCACTCACTATAACAGGCCCTTTGGGCATACACTCAAATAGCGTGGTCACACGCGGATGAATTCGATGACTGAATGAAGTGGAAATGAAGTGGGCATGAGTGGAAAACATGGCGAGTCACAAGCTAAGAGTGTTTGTCCGTGCGTTGGCTTCAGACTTGACTGTCCTCACAGGCACTCACACACGCTTACTCATACGTCACATCGGCCCTCTGGTATCGTCTATTCACACACAACGCATTGGCTTGTTGCGTGAAGAGCATTGCAACAGCTGCCGAGGATAAGGGGCATACATGGATGTATGCCCAGCCAACGCTTACTCAACGCTTACTTGTACTCGTTCAACGCTCGTGTTGACCCTGTCCATGTAAGCGTGTATCATACATCGGTCCTCTGGTACCGTCTATTCACAGACCTACTCCGCCCCTGCACCAAACCCCCCTCAACGTCCCCAAGCACCTTCAGCCTGCTCAAATCCTGCAGGCTAATTGATACCACCCCGCTCGAGACACGCTCTGAAGACTCAGTCAACCTTCGCGCCTCTGTTTTAGCAGTCGTGGTACCCACTATCGTAGGCCCCGCCGCCCCGCGCGATGTGTCTGTGGCTCGCGACTCCCGCGTGCCGCGGCGCGCCCCGTGCGTGTCTCTGTACGCCACGTCCGGGTGCGCTTCTCGCACCTCGTTTGTGGCTAGTACCTGCTCGTGTGTAGTGCGTCGACTAGGAAGGCGTGGGTGGCTTGTGTGATGGGTGAGTTGGGTGGTGGTGGTGGTGGTGGGTCGGCCTTCGTGGAGGCCTGCGACGCGGGCTTGATCACGCCCCGCGCTGGCGCGTAGGATGTCTAAGGGCTCAAGGAGGGCGCTGAGGGGCAGGGCTGATGATGAGGCGGCTGTGGGGTCCGATGATACGTGCGACTCACGCCCTGTACACACACACACACACACACACACACACACACACACATCAAAGCACACATCTGGACACACATAAGGATGCAAGCAGACCAGGCAAAGACAGTGCAAGGGAGATGACGTGAGTGCTACGCTCTGTGTGTGCGTGTATGTGTGTGTGTGTATGTGTATGTGTGTGGTGAGACTTGGTGGACCTGGGCCATGTACGAGCGTCGCAAAGTCTCGTGCATGCTATGCTGTGTGTCAGTGTGCCCCAAGTGCTGGTAGACTTGGACCATGCACGTACCTGATCTGCTAGGAGGGACTATCCCAGTGCCTTGATAACTTGTGTGATATGGATTTGCATATTGTGGGTTTGTAAGTTGTTGTTGCATAACGTGGTTTGTACCCATGCCCATGCCCACACAATTGCTGTCATGGTAAGCCACACCCACAGCCACACCCACGCCCTGTCCGTCACGTTGTGAGCGCTTACGCCGTGTGCCCACACAACTGGCATCACCACCTGCAGCTGGCTGCGTCTCGGCTGCTGGCAGAACGGCCCGCTGCGTCGCAGCTGCCTGCGGCAGCGCGGGCGTCGCCGCGCGCGCCGCGCGCCCCGCCGCTGCCTCCTGCGCGTGGGAGCGCTCGACGTGAAGTCGCGACATGCTGAGCGACTTAAGCGTTTCACGCACAAAGACCTCTATGGCAGTGTCTGCCGCATAGTCATTGTCACCCCCATGCGCGTGCACATTAGCAGCAGGGCCTGCACTGTGTTTGACCCTGTGCCCCATAGCAGCGTCTGCCCCATGGTCATTGTCACCCCCATCTTGCTGCCCCGTACCCACTGGCCTATTATCAGCAACCCCATTCCCGTCCACGTACACACCAGCACCAGCATCACCACCATGACCCGCGCTGTGTGTGTGCCTGTGTGCGCGTCTGCGGTGTTGGGCGTCTGCGTTGCTAGTGTAGGGGGTGGCAGCTGCAGCATCTGTGGCTGGAATGTTGGTAGGGTGCGTGGTGGGGTGGGGACCAGTGCGGGTGTCGTGCGCGGTGGTCCGCGGCGCCGTCGAAGGCCCCGCAAGCGGCGCGAGAGGGATCAGGGGCCGCAGCGGCGCCACAATCGTTTCCATGGTGTTATCGCCACTGCCACCTTGCTCAACATGGTACTCGCCACTGAGCCTGTGCGTGTGCCACACAGCACCACTGGCGGGTGCGTGCCTGGTAAGGCGGCCACGGGCACCAATCTGTGCAGCGCCAATGGTAGCAACTGCAGCTGTGGGCCGGGTGCCGACAGCGGCGGCGGGGGCAGCCCTGGTCGGCTGCGCTGTCAGCCACGCGATGGGATGCGGCTCCAACGGCGCGTCGCAGCGCGCGCTCTCCGCGGCCGTGACCGCCGTCGACGACGGCGTCGGCAGGTCCGGCGACTGCGTGTGCGTGAGCTGCGGCAGCTGCGGCTCGGCGGGTGACACTGCACCCACACCCACACCTACACTTCCACCAAGCCCAGTGCCCTGCCTACTCTTAGCCCCATCTGGCGTGCCAAACAAGGCGTCTATATCACTGTAATCACCTTTATAGCCCTGTATAGCACCACCTACACTATTATGTGGCCCTAACCCCGCAGACATGTCATGTTTCTCTGCCACCCCACCAACACTGTGACCATTGTTTTCAGGTCCAATGCCCACATACCCAGAACCCTGCTGTGGTTCTGTGTCGTCCTGTTGGCGTGTGAAGGCAGTGGTACTATGGGATGTGTGCTTGTGTGGGTATGGTGGCTGGGAAGAGATGGCGTGTTGCTTGTGTGGGCCGTGGCTGGTGTAGCTGTGGTGGGTGGTGGTGGTTGCTGTGCTGGCATCTGCAGTTGTGTTGGTGGCATCGGCCAAGGCTGGCCGGCCGCGCAGACCGGTATCCCGTGGTGCTGCTGGCCTGGATGCTGGTGCTGTTGTTAGTGCTGCTTGCGTGTGCGCTGTGGCGGCTGCAGGTGTCTGCGCTGGCTGGGCCACAGCGGCTGCAGCTGCATCCGTGCCGGCAGCTGCGGCAGCACCGGCTGCAGCAGCCGGCCCAGCGCTCAGGCTGCGGCGGAGGCTCTCCCGCAGCCCCTGCAGCTTGCGTATCTGCGCAGCTGTAGTGTCGGCTGCCGGCCGTGGCACGCTATCAGTGCCGTGCTTCTGCTCGTGCGGCGCCTTGAGGCTCGCAACCTGGTGCCCGTGCACAATGGCTGCCGGCCGCAACAAGCTGCCTGCGGAGTGCTGTGACGGCCCGCTCACACCCTGGGCGTTCGTGACCTGGTGCTCATGCGGCGCCCTGATGCTTACACCCTGGTGCCCGTGCAGCACACCGCCAGCGGCGTGCTGTAGTACCCCACCAAGCCCCCCTTGTGCTTGTGCTGTCTCATGCGCCCCTCTGGCCACACCCTGGTGCCCATTCGACACACTGCCAGAGGGCTGCTTGCTCACACTCTGGTGCCCCTGCGGCACACTACCAGTGGCGCGCTGCTGTGAGGGGCCCTCATGCACACCCTGTGCACCCTGCTGTGACCCACCAGACACCTGAGGCCACCCCTGATCCTCTGAAACCGTCTGTGTCGCCACAGAAACGGCCAGCCCCTGGTCACCATAACGACCTGAGTTACCCACCGGTGCGTCACTACCAGTGCATGCGTCGCACAGCGTAGCACGTGCCGGGCTGTCTGTCTGTACAGACGCAGACGCAGTGGTGGTAGTGGTGGTTGTGGTGGCGGGTAGCGTGACTACGTCTGTTTGCGTGTGCGCTGCCCAGGTGCCAGCTGCCAGCGGACTTTGCTCAGTCTGCGTTTGTGCCACATTGACTGAGCACAGATAGCCGCTGTCCTCCCCCGTGCACGCATCGCACAGGGCTGGGGCCACGGGCCATGCATCCGTCTGCGTACCCGCTGCACACACGCCGACCGCTTCTGTTTGGCACCCAGTTGCAACAAACAACCACCCAGCCTGGCTGTGTGTTGCCAAACACACCGCTGTTTGCACACTGGCCTCGCATGTTATGGGGCCAGGCTGTGTAAACGTTAACAGCTGTGTCATTGACCCTTGTGCGGCTTGGCTGCCAGGCGCTGTGTTGTCAGCAGCGGCACTAGCACCACTGGCTGTGGCTGCAGCAGCGGCGTCGGTCTGGCTGGCCTGCTCAGCTGTGGCTGGCTGCTGGTGCTCGAGCGTTTGTGTGACCGCATCGCGGCTGGCTGTCACAGCTGCAGCTGCAGCTGCGGCTGCAGCTGTGGCGGCTGTGGCCGCTGCGAGCTGCCCCTCCAGCTGTGAGCACCGCAGCTGCGCGGCTGCGAGGTCCGCAGCTACGGCGGCAGCGGCGGCCTGCGCGTCACGCAGGTCGCGGGCGAGCGCATCGGCGGCTGCGGCGCGGTCGGCGAGCTGCTTCTCGAGTCGGCGGATCTGTGCACGTGACTGGGCTCCTGAGTCAAGCAGAGCGGCGGCCAGTTCTGACTCGTGCTCTTCGCGAGCCTGTGCGTGACACACACGCACACACACACACACACATCCATACTCTTCCAGACACACAGCTAAGAACATATGCCTGGGAAGATGGCATAACTGAGCTGCGCGTGCGGGACACATAGTTTGCTTGTGCGTGTGTGTGTGTGTGTGTATGCTTGTGTGTGTGTGTACAAAGCCTACCTGTCTCAGCGCCTCGTCCTTATCATGCGCTGCTTGTGTCCGTGCATCACTCATGCGCAGTTCAGCTGCCTGCAGCTCTGACTGGGCCCTCTTTAGCGCGTCTGTTGCCTGCTGCAGGTCACGCTCCGCGTGCTCACGAGCATCCTGTGACACACACACACACACACACACACTTGGCTTGCATGGCCTTGCGTGGCAGAATTCAGCAGCTCTTGCAGCTATTCCCCTTTCTTTGTGTGTACTTATGTGCACCTGTGCCTCGGCACACACACACATGTGTGTGTGCATCTGTGCCTCGGCACACATGTGTGTGTGTGTGTGTGTGTGTGTGAACTTGACCTCGCACCTGTGCTTCCTGCAGTTTGCTCGTCAGCTCGGCCACTCTCTCCGCCCACAGGTTGCCTGACGCACCCAGTGCGTGTTCGAGCTTGGCACGGCTGAGTGTGCGCGCCTGTTCCAAGGCGGTCACCACGTCTGACATACAGACCATACCCTTCTTGGAGTCTGTTTACACACACACACACACACACACACACACATACACACACTCAGGTAAGCAGATATACACCAATACGGACTGGGCTAGGCAAGAGGCTGAGTTGTACCCTAGTGTGCACCCCTCCGAAACAGGACACAATGCAGGTCTGTGTATGTGTGTAACTTTGCGTACCTGCTATCTGTTGTGTGGAATCAGAACAGCCACATGGTTGTGATTTTGTATGTACTTGTATATGTGTGTATATGCCCTACTGTGCACCATTCCACTACAGGACACAATGCAGGTGTGTATGAAGCACGCTTACATGGACCGGGTCAGCAAGAGCGCTAAACGAACGAGGCGTGCTTGTGTGTGTGTGTATGTGTGTGGCTATTGGCGTACCTGCTATCTGTTGTGTGAGGTGGGCGTTGCTCTCCCTCAGCTGCGCGATCTCCTCGTGGGCTGCCTGCAACAGCGCACTGTGTGTCCTCAGACGCCCTATGACCACACACATGCACACACAGGGCACACATGCGTACGCTGGGCGCATACAATGACACGACGGAAGTGTCCACCGATACTCACACACATCGCAGAGCTTCATCTACCTCTTGATGTCGACGCAGTTGTGCAACGACACGTGTATTCGCTGCCCATGGAATCACCAAAGCAGTGCGGTTGTGCAGTGTGCATCTCTGGCAGCACCCCGCTTCCACATACAATACAGCATGCAGCTCTAGTGTGGCCGACAGTGCGGCTGCGCAGTTTACATGTTTGGCTGCGGCGCTCACACGGTGAAACCAGGTCTGTAGCGGACATACATACACACCGGGCACCCGTGTAGCTGTGCAGTGTGCATGTAAGACGTGTGGCCGTGCTTACCTGGTGAAACCAGGTCTGTAGCGGACATGTCCGTCTGAGCGCACCCGTCACACACATCCGCACGTTGCACCCCAACCTGCTGCTCACTGGGGTGGCCTTGCGAGGCTGCATCCGTAACATGCTCGGCACTGTTCCCCGCACAATGCGCGTGTGCATGGGTGTGCCCATGTGTGTGTGGCGCATGAGTGGGCCCATGTGTGTGTGCGTGTGTGGGCACAGGAGACGGTGTATTGTCGTCTTCGTCACTCGCACACCCTAGTGCCTCAGCCCATTTGTTACGTGGCGTGGACTCCACTGCATGCACGCTATTGCGGCTTTGTGAACTGCCGTCAGCCCGTAGCTGCTCCCTTGTGTTCGTGTCCAAGCCTGTGTGGCCCTGTGCCTGCCACCGTCCCTGCAGCCTCTGGTGCTCAGCTTGCAGCTCTGCCAGCTGCGTCAACGCACTGTCAAGTTGCTGCTGCAAATCTGCTATGGTTTCACTGTCAATGGTGGTTTTGGTGGTTTGGGTGTCAGCTGCGTGGGTGTCATGGGCTGTGTGTGTGTCTGTGGGTGGGTGGTGTGTGTTGTTGGCCTCAGCGCGCAGAGCGCGTTCTCGCCAGTGTAGGCACTCTTGCTGTGCTGCCTGCACTGCGGCTGCACTCTGCTTGATGTCCTCCTACACACACACACACACACACACACAGAACAGCTCACAAAAGTTTATGCACTGTGCACAGCGGCCGTACGAGCTTGCAAGGCACTGTTGACTCGGCCCCGCACTTAGGGAAGCTAAACACTAGGGAAGCTAACGCTTGTCAAAGCATGTTGATCTTGCTACGCTCTGGGTCGCAGTGTCAACACAGCACGCAACACACACACACACACACACACACACACACACACACACACCTGCATCTTTAGCAGTGCCAGTGCCAGCATCAAGACACATGTGTGTCTTTGTGTGTCATAGACAGTGGTCACACACACACACACACACCTGCATCTTTAGCAGTGCTGCTGCATCAAGATGTCCCTGTCCTAGGTCTGACACAGCGGCCTCTAGCCACTCCCTCTGAACCTGTGTACACACACACACACACACACACACACACACATGTGAAGCCATGCAGGGACACTACTTGAAGCTCCAACATTCTATATTTTGCAGCACGTAGCTCCGCACCACGTGCATCTAGTGATTGTATGTTTTTTTGTGTGCGTGTGTGTGCCACACACCTGCAGCTCCAGCATCCTCTGTTCTGCAGCCCGGAGCTCTACACCGCGTGCCTCCAGCGCACGATCGAGCTCCGACACGCGCGCTTCCAGCGCCGCCGCGCGCGCCGCGGCCGCCTCGGCGTCGCCGGCGGCCTTCCGCGCGGCGTCCTCCGCCACGGCGCGCGCGGCGTCCGCGGCGGCCTGCTCCTGCTGGTGGCGCTCTGCTGTGTGTGCTGCGGCTGTGTTTGCTGCGTCAAGCTGCTTCTGAAGCATGTCTAGGTGCCGCTGTCTGGCTGCTAGCAAGAGACGGACCTGCAAAAGACACACACACACACACACACACACACATGTCGACATAATCACTTCAACCCTGCACGACAAAGTGCTTACTGTCTCAGTGCGATTGCCGTGCACAGTTGGCCCTAAGTAAGCTTGCACACAAGGACATGAATGCAGTAAGCTTGCACACAAGGACATGACTCTTTACGTGTGTGCTGTGTGTGCATACAAAGTGCCCACCCACCTGTCCCAGCTCGGATGCCCCACGCAGTCGTTCATCCCTCTCAGCCGACAGCTCAGCTGCTGCGTGTGCTGACGCAGCGTGCAATTCAAACTGCAGCTGCTGGACAGCTGCCTCCAGCTCAATACGCTGTCTTAGGGACTCGCCCAGCTCTGACTGGAGACGACCCATAATTGACGCCTGTGTACACACACACATAGAGGCATGTGTGCACACACACGTGCCTTAATATGTGTGGAAGCACGCAAGCAATGAGTTGTTAGTCTGCGTTGTGTGCGTGCATCCTCCTGTGTGCTAGGCACAGACGCGGACGCACACATACACACACATGCCTCAGTATGTATGCAGGCACGCTAGGGTGCGCGGGCCTGAGAGCTGGGCTGACAGCGTGTGCTGTGCGTACAGCGTGTGTGCATCTGCGCCTGTGTGCGTGCAGCGTTTGTTAGTGTGCTTGCTTGGCTATGGTGCACAAGCCCCCGCACCTCTGCGTGTTGTTCCCTGCCCTGTAGCTGGCCCAGAAGCATCTGCACCTGGTCCGCTGCCCTGCTGTGTTCTGCCTGCAAGTAGCTGTTCTCTGCGTGCTTCTCCTGCAGGCTCGCCATAAGGCCTGCAACCTGCGTGAGGTAAACACATTGCCCACAGACACGCTCTGCCCTGCGCTGCCCTCATCCCTCCCCTCTGCACCTTTGGGCCTGAGCTGACTGCGTCAGCACACTGTGACTTTGCGTGGCTGCTGCTGCGCCCTCTGAGCAAAGGCGCTCACAAGATACTTGCCTGGTGGCGAAGGTCATCAGAGACTGCTGTAGCTGTGCTCAGGGCCACGCGTAGGTTGCCTATCCGTTCCTGCATCTTGCCCCAGTCGGCACTGGGCGGCAGCTGCTGCATAGCGGAGGTGTTCGTGGCGTTGGACTGCTCCGGAGGTGCCTCCAGGCGGTGGGGGCTACTCTCATTAGCTGGCACGAGCTGCAGCGAGTGACTGACATCGCTGGAACGCCGGCGTGGGTCTGTAGGGCCACTGGAGTACGGCGCTGTGAAGCTTGGGAAGGACCACGGCAGCGGGGCTGCGTGCGCGAGGTCAGAGGGCACTTGGTGTAGCGCCATCACTGAGTGCACCCTCACTCCGGGTCACATATGGTCTTCTGCCACCTTCGCGTCATTTGCTATGTAGTACGCGAATCCTTACTGGGGTCAAAGCGCAGAACAGGGGAGTCACGGGGTGCGACAACAGACGGTTTGAGTGCCAACCGCCACAATTCGAATCGCTCAACTCATTCTTGCCTCTAATGCGCCTTTTGCCGCGCCTTGCTTATAGAAGTATATGTGGGCTGGTGAAACTCAACGGCTGAAGGTATGGCGTTCCCTCCCCTCTGCTCTGGAGGCCTGAACTCTGGCCTTGAAAAACTGCGTGCGTGGTGCTCTGTGAGGGCTGCGCCCTTCACAAGGCTGACAGGGCCGGCAGCAAGGGTTACTGCACGAAGTAGGAGCAGCCAACTGATAAGCTGCGTTTAGGATTATACTGCATAGCCTTGTATACCATGCAGTGTGTGGCACTGGACTCTACTGCATTGTGCTTTCTGTTTAGTACGAAATCTGCTGCATACCACCTAGCCAGAACCTAGCTACCGTTCATAGGTCAATCACGCAGGCAATACCAATGGGTGTATCCTTCCTTATGAATAGCCATGCGCCTTGCACTGTTTCAACAGACACCCCACACGACCCGCCTTCACACGACCCTCAACTGGGCTGTACTCTGCTCAATCTTGCGCTCCCTGGAGTGGCTTTGTAAGGAACACACAGGTGTTGAGAATGGCTTCTGTTGCCTCCAGGATCTCACTGGCACTCACAGCACCTGAGGCGATGTCATCCTGTACACACATCCACCACACGATCATCATTATGACCCATCATACAGGCAGGCAGGTCCAATTAGGACAAACATCCATAATAAGCGAAATCCAGCTCCAGAACAGGGAAATCGAAGTGTCGGTA
>VFQQ010005139.1_pt1 | contig 11051 bp, 9 predicted proteins | sample 3512341 | NCBI WGS metagenome assembly VFQQ01 (sample SAMN10412373, study PRJNA504923) | tailings metagenome | isolation source: Relicate 2 Philex TSF1 revegetated site | place: Philippines: Tuba, Benguet | collected 2017-08-29
CCGGTGGCCAGCAGCTTGCTCATCTGCTCGCGCGCCACCGGCTGCTGCAGGATGACCTTGCCGCTCTTGAAATCGCAGCTCGGCGTGGGCTGCTGCGCCGTGGGCACGGCGCGCTCGCACACGTAGTTGGCGCCGTGCTCGTGCACCGCGCCGCCGCACTTGGGGCAGGCGCCCAGCGATTCGCTGCCGGAGAAGTCGACCAGTTCACCGGTCTCCTCGTCCTTGCGGTCGTCGCCGAAGTCGAATTCGAGCTTCCAGTTGCGGTCTTCCTCGCTGTGCTTGAGCACGAGCTCGGCCACGAACGGCCAGCCCGCCTTGGAGCGAAAGCCCTCGAGCGGGCCGATGCGCTTGTCGCGCAGGAAGGCGTCGGCCTCGGTGGTTTCGAAGGTGCGCCCGGCGGGCGACTTGGTGAACGAGAAGCCGCAGCCCTCGCCGGTGCCGTCGGCGCCGGTGCAGGCGAAGCGGCGGTAGTTCTCCTTCACCACGCCGCCGCAGTTGGGGCAGGGCGCGCCGAGCGTGGCGTAGTCGCCGGGCACGGTGTCGCGGTCGTACTCCTTGGCCTTCTTCACCAGGCGCTCGGTCATGGCCGCGATCTCGGCCATGAAGGCGTCGCGCGACAGCTTGCCGTGCTCCATCTGTGCGAGCTTGTATTCCCACTCGCCGGTGAGCTCGGGCTTGGAGAGGTCCTCCACCTGCAGTCCGCGCAACAGCGTCATGAGCTGGAAGGCCTTGGCGGTGGGAATGAGTTCGCGGCCTTCGCGCAGCATGTACTTCTCGGCCAGCAGGCCTTCGATGGTGGCCGCGCGCGTGGCTGGCGTGCCCAGGCCTTTCTCATGCATGGCCTCGCGCAGCTCGTCGTCTTCGATCAACTTGCCCGCGCCCTCCATGGCCGCGAGCAGCGTGGCTTCGCTGTAGCGGGCGGGTGGGCGGGTCTTCAGGCCCTTGTGTTCCACCGATTCGGTGCGCACGGTCTCGCCCTCGCGCACGGGCACCAGGTTCTGGCCCTTGTCGCCCGCCTGCGCGCCCTCCACCTCTTCGGCCGCCTCCTTGCCGTACACGGCCATCCAGCCCGGCTTCACCAGCACCTTGCCTTCGGTCTTGAAGTGGTGGTTGAGCACGCTGCTGATGCGCGTGGTGACCATGAACTCGGCACTCGGGAAGAACACCGCGATGAAGCGGCGCACCACCAGGTCGTAGAGCTTTTGCTCGGCCTCGCTCAGGCCACTGGGCGCCTGCAGCGTGGGGATGATGGCGAAGTGGTCCGAAACCTTGCTGCTGTCGAAGATGCGCTTGCTGGGCTTGATGTAGCCGTTGTTGAGCGCGGTCAGTGCATGCGGCGCCAGGTGCTTCATGCCGCTGTCGGCCAGCATGCCGAAGGTGTCCTTCACCGTGCCCAGGTAGTCCTCGGGCAGCGCGCGCGAATCGGTCCGTGGGTAGGTGAGCGCCTTGTGGCGTTCGTACAGGCTTTGCGCGAGCTGCAGCGTGGTCTTGGCCGAGAAGCCGAAGCGGCCGTTGGCCTCGCGCTGCAGGCTGGTCAGGTCGTAGAGCTGGCCGCAGGCCTGGGTGGTGGGCTTGCTCTCTTCCTTCACGCTGGCGGCCTTGCCGCGCACCGCGTCCACGATGGCCTGCGCCTCCTGCAGGCTCCAGACGCGGTCGGCGCGCAGATCGGCGTCGGCGTCCTCGCCCGTGGGCTTCTTGAAGTCGGGGTTGAACCACTTGCCGGGGTACTCGCCGGCCTCGGCCAGGAAGCTGGCGTGGACCTCCCAGTAGTCGCGCGGGCGGTGCGCGCGGATCTTTTCCTCGCGCTCCACGACGATGGACAAGGTGGGCGTCTGCACCCGGCCCACCGTGGTGAGGAAGAAGCCGCCATCGCGCGAGTTGAAGGCGGTCATGGCGCGCGTGCCGTTGATGCCCACCAGCCAGTCGGCCTCGGAGCGGCTGCGCGCCGCGTCGGCCAGGCCGCGCATCTGCGCGTCGCTGCGCAGCTTGTCGAAGCCCTCGCGGATCGCGGCCGGTGTCATGGACTGCAGCCACAGCCGGCGCACCGGCTTGCCCAGGCCCTGGTACTGGCCACCCTTCTGGCCGCCGGCGTACTGCTCGATCAGGCGGAAGATCAGCTCGCCCTCGCGGCCCGCGTCGCAGGCGTTGATGAGATCGCCGACGTCCTTGCGCCGCGCCAGCTTGACCACCGCGTTGAGTCGCGACTTCGCCTTGTCGATCGGCTTGAGCTCGAAGTACGGCGGCAGCACCGGCAGGTGGGCGAAGCTCCACTTGCCGCGCTTGACGTCGAACTGCTCGGGCGCGGCGATCTCCACCAGGTGGCCCACGGCGGAGGTCACGACATAGCGCTCGTTTTCGAAGTGCTCGTCGTGCTTGTCGAACTTGCCCGCCACCGGCGTGAGCGCGCGCACGATGTCCTGCGCCACGGACGGCTTCTCGGCAATGACCAGTGTTTTGGCAGAACCTTCGGTTTTCATCTCTACAATCCGCTCCCACGCGCGCTCGCGCATGCACACACGTGCGCGCGCTTGTCGTGCGCGCACCCACGCGCGCACTCGCATGAAACAACCTTACCAAAGAAATCCGACGTGACGAAAACCCCGCGCTCGCCCTCGGCACGCACCCCATCCCCGGCCAAGTCCAGCGACGCGCGCCGCATCCAGACGCGCCGCTCCGGGGTGCACGGCAAGGGCGTCTTCGCGCTGGTGGACATCGCGCCGGGCGAAACGCTGATCGAGTACACGGGCGAGGTCATCACCTGGGCGGAAGCGCTGGACCGCCACCCGCACGACCCGAGCGACCCCAACCACACCTTCTACTTCCACATCGACGAAGAACACGTGATCGATGCGAAGTACGGCGGCAACTCGGCGCGCTGGATCAACCACAGCTGCAAGCCCAACTGCGAGGCCGACGTGGAAGACGGCCGCGTGTTCATCCGCAGCAAGCGCGACATCCAGGCCGGCGAAGAACTGTTCTACGACTACGGCCTGGTCATCGACGAGCCCCTGACGCCCAAGCTCAAGGCCCAGTACCCCTGCTGGTGCGGCGCCAAGAAGTGCCGCGGCACGCTGCTGGCGCCCAAGCGCGGCGGGCGCGCCACCAAGCTGGGGTAAGGCCATGAGCGCCTCGCTCGCGGGCGGTGCCGAGGCCATCTGGCAGGCGGTGGTGCCCGACCTGCCCGGCTTCACGGTCGAGGTGCTGGAAGAGGTCGATTCCACCAACACCGAGCTCATGCGCCGCGCGCGCACCGCGCCGCTGGACCCGGTGCTGCTGGTGGCCGAGCGCCAGACCGCCGGGCGCGGTCGGCTGGGACGCGGCTGGCACAGCCGGCCCGGCCAGTCGCTCACGTTTTCGCTCGGTCTGTCGCTGGCGCCGCGCAGCTGGTCGGGTCTGTCGCTCGCGGTGGGCCTGGTGCTGGCCGAGCAACTGCACCCGGACGTGCGCATCAAGTGGCCGAACGACCTCTGGCTCATGGGCCGCAAGCTCGGCGGCATCCTGGTCGAAACGGCGGGCCACGCCGATGACCGCGAAGGGCCACGCTCGGTGGTGATCGGCGCGGGCATCAACGTCGCGCGGCCGGCCGAATCGGCGCTCGCTGGCGCACCCGCCAGCCCCATGGGGGGCGTGCCGCCGGCCGGGCTGGCCGAGGTGGAAGTGGGCGTGACCCCCGCCGAGCTGCTGCCCCGGCTGGTGCCACCGCTGGTGCGCGGGGTGCTGAGCTTCGCCAGCGAAGGTTTTGCACCGTTCGCCGCGCGCTACGCGGCGCGCGACGCGCTGAAAGACCGCGAGCTGCGCCTGAGCGATGGCAGCACCGGCAGCGCCTGCGGCGTGGCCGAGGACGGCGCGCTGCTGGTGCGCGTGAACGGCCAGGTGCGCCGCGTGGACAGTGCGGAAGTGAGCGTGCGCCCATGTTGAGGTGGACGATCGCCGTGCTGCTGGCGGCCAACGGCCTGTATTTCGCCTGGACGCAGGGTCACCTCGCGGCCATCGGCTTCCCACCGACCAGCGAGCCGCGCGAACCGCAGCGCCTGACGCAGCAGATCGCGCCCGAGCACGTGCGCCTGCTCAATGGGCCGCGCGGCGCCGAGCCGCCCACCACGCCGGCCCCGGCGCCCGCGCCCGAATCCGCCATCCCGGCCCACCCTGCCGTGGCCGCGGCGCCAGCGTCCGTGGAGGCGCCGCCCCTCACGGCCCCGGTGGCGCCCACGGCCACGCCGACCGCTGCCGCACCGGCCGCGGCCAATGAGCCGCGCGCCTGCTGGCAAGCCAGCGGATTCAGCCCCGAGCAGGCCGAGCTGCTGCGCGCCGAGCTGCGCCTGCTCGGCCTGGGCGGCAGCGACTGGCAACTCACCGAAACACGCAGCCCCGGGCGCTGGATCGTCTACATGGGGCGCTACGACAGCGCCGAACAGGCCGCCCGCAAGAAGGCCGAGCTGCGCGCCATGGGTGTGGAATTCCGTGACGTCAACACCAGCGGTCTGGCGCCCGGCATCGCGCTGGGCACGTTTTCCAGCGAGGAAGCGGCGCGGGAAGGCCTGCAGCTGGCCGAGCGGCGCAACGTGCGCACGGCCCGCGTGGTGCAGGAGCGCGCCGAGGGCCTGAGTTATTCGCTGCGCCTGCCGGCCATCGGCGAGACCGTGCGCGCGCGCATCGAGGCCCTGGGCCCGGCCATGGCGGGCCGCAGCCTGCAGCGCTGCAACTGACGCGTCCGATCCGGCGCGCGAAACCGGGTGGCGCTCAGCGGCGGCGGCGCGAAGCCCGCGCCACGCCCAGACCCCACAACGCCAGCCCCAGGCCCCACCAGACCCCGAAGGCGCCGCCGCCGCCCCCCGTGGCTGGCGGCGTGGGCGGGGCCACCGCGCGCACGACGACGGCGTCGCTGCCGGTGCCGCCGTTGCTGTCGGTGACCTTGAGCCGGAACACCCAGCGGCCCTCCACGGCGGGCAGTTGCACGCCGGTCACGGACTGGGTGTTGTTGGGGATGGCGACGGCGGTGGTGCCGCTGTCCTGGGTCCATTGGTAGCCCGTGAGGGTCGCTGGCGCGAGCGCCACGCTGGCCTGGCCATCGAGCGTGACAAAAGCGCCCGGCACCACGACGTTCACCGCCTGGATCACGGCGGCAGGGCCCGTGGCCAGTTGCAGGGACCGGTCCGCGTCCAGCAGGCCGGCGCCGCAGGTGGTGGGGGTGCACTGGCACACCCCACCGTTGGCCGGTCCGCAGGCCAGCCCGCCCGCCACGGTGTGCGACCGCACCCCGGCCTGCATGCGCTCCATCAGCGCCTGCGGGGTGAGGTGGGGGTTGAGGGCGAGCATGAGGCTGGCCACGCCGGCGGCCTGGGGCGCGGCGAAGCTGGTGCCTTTCTTGTAGCCATAGGTGTCGCCGCCCGGCCCGGTGAAGCCGGCGTTCGTGGTCGAGTAGAGGTTGTCGGGGTCCAGGGGCGTGGTGCCCGACCCGCCCGGCGCGGCCAGGGCCACGTTGGCCCCGAAGTTGGAGTAGTCCGCCTTGGCGCCGTCGCGCTGCACCGAGGCCACGGCCATCACCCCCTGGCAGTCGGCCGGGCGCGTGAGCGGGCCCGACTCGTTGCCCGCGGCCACCACCAGCAAGGCGCCCGCCGCCCGCACGTCGTCCACGGTGGTCTGGTACGCCGGGCTGCAGGCCGAGCTGCCACTGAAACTCAGGTTGATCACGCGCGCCGGCGTGGGATTGGCCGGCACCCCGGCCACCGGCAGGCCGGCGGCCCAGCGCACGCCGTCGAGCAGGTCGGACACCAGGGCGCCGCACTTGCCCGACACCCGCACGGGCAGGATGCGCGCCTCCCAGTTGAGGCCCGCCACCCCGATGCCGTTGTCGGTCGCCGCGGCGATCTGGCCGGCGATGAAGGTGCCGTGCCAGGAACTGAAGCCCAGCTCGCAGCCCGAGAACAGCGGGTTGTTGAGGTCGCTGGGGTAGATCCAGTCGCCGGGGTCGCTCGCATCGGCGTCCCGGCCATTGCCGTCGTTGGCCACCTGCAACTCGCTCACGAAGTCGTACCCCGCGAGCAGCTTGCCGGCCAGGTCGGGGTGGCTGAAGCGCACGCCGCTGTCCACCACGGCCACGACCGTGGACTGGAGTCCGGTGCCGAGATCCCACGCGGGCGGCAGGTTGAGCCCCGCCGGTTCGCCGTCGCCCGGGCCGCGCAGGTGCCACTGCAGGCCGTAGTTCGCGTCGTTGGGCACCAACTGCGGGCGCACGAGGACGTTGGGCTCGACCCAGGCCACGTCCGGGTGCAGGCGCACGCGGCGCAGGGCGTCGGCCAGCGCGCGGCCCTGCATCGGGCGGTCGAAGCGCAGCAGGGCCGCGCGGCCCGCCTCGCCGACGGAGACGGCGCGCACACCGGTGTCGCGCGCCAGCCGCTCGGTTTGTTCACGCGAGCGCTGGGTCGCCCGTTGCCAGGCGCCGGCCAGCCGGGCCTCGCGGTCGGCCCAGGGGCCGCGGTCGGTTTCCTCGCGGCTCAGCGGATTGGCGCCGTCGCGGTAGCCAACAATGAGCCCGAAGGCCGGGGCATCGCCACTGGCCACCGGCTGCGCGGCCAACACGTTCCCCAAGGCCAGAGGGGCCAGGGCCAGCACACATCCGCGCAACAGCTTTGAAACCATGGGCGGGTTGTAGCACGCGGGCACACCAAATTTTCGGCGCCTCCGACCGGGCCCATGCGGAGTTACCCCAGAAGGAATTTGCAATTCCTTTTCATCACATGGCCGACGCCATTCTTTGGCCGTCGAACCAGGCGAGGGCCTCGTTCCAGAGGGGCTGGGCGCGCGGGCGGAAGTAGCCCATGTGCCCGATGGGACCCAGACCGTCGCGGCGCGAGTCCAGGGTCACGGCCTTCACGGGCGCGTTGCGGTAGCCGGCCATGAAGGCGTCGCGCGAGGCCGGCGGCGCCCAGGCGTCGTCGAGCGCATTGACCGCCACGATCGGAAAGCGCACGGCGTCGAAGCGCGCGGTCACCTCGCGCATCTGCGGGTCGTCGAAGAAGTAGCGCGGGAAGCGGCACCAGTGGCGCCACTGGCGGTAGACGTCGATCGGCAGGTCCTCGCCCATGCCGAGCTTGCTCCAGGGCAGGTAGCCGGCCAGGCGCGTGGCCACGGGGCCGATGAGGTTCCACATGATCTGCACGCGCAGGCGCTCGAGCGGCGGCATCCAGCCGTGCCAGCCGGCGCCGGTGGCGAAGGTGTAGGCCGCGTCCACGTGTTCGGGGTGCGGTAGCAGGCCCAGGGCGTGGCCACCATAGGAGTGGCCCACCAGCCACAGCGGCACGCCGGGCGCCCGCATATGGGCCACGGCCGCGGCCAGGTCGAGCCGGCCCCAGTCGAGGTAGTCCATGCGAAAGCCCTTGAGCGTTTTTGGCGCGGACGCGCCGATGCCCCGGTAGTCGAGCGTGAGCACGTCGATGCCTTGCCCAGCCATGTGCTGCGCAAAGCGCTTGTAGAAGCCCTGGGGCACGGCCGTGGCGCCGCCCACCACAAGGTGGGCACGCGGCGGCGTGGCGGCGTGGTAGCGGTGCGCCGCAAGCGGGTAGCCATCGGCGGCGAGCAGGGTGAACGGTTCGATGCGCACGGCATCGCGGGCGGCGGGGGTCATGGGGCGTTCTCCGGGGTGGCGCTGGCGGGCAGCAGGGCCAGCAGGGTGTCGGTGATGCGTTGCATGGGCTCGATGCTGTGCGCCACGCGCGCCTGCAGCAGGCCGCCTTCATAGGCGGCCACGATCAGGGTCGCCACGCCGTCGGCGCGCTCGCCTGCCATTCCCGCAGCCTGCAAGGCCAGGGCAATGCGCTCGCGCAGCCGGGCAAAGGCACCGGCCAGCGCCTCGCGCAGGGCCTTGTCTTCGGGCGTGGACTCCAGCGACACACTGGCCAGCGGGCAGCCCGATTCGAAACCGGTGCGTTGCAGCCGCTCGGTGGCGCCGCGGATCCACAGGCGCATGGCGGCCAGGGGGTCTGGCGTGGTGGCGAGCAGCTGGTCGAGGCCGCCGGTCATGCGCTCGACGACACGGTCGATGGCGGCGATGGCGAGCTCGGTCTTGCCGCCGGGAAAGTGGTGGTACAGCACGCCTTTGGGTGCGCCCGCCGCCTGCAGCAGCTCGGTCAGGCCGATGCCGTGCAGGCCGCGGCGGCGCAGGGCGTCGGTCATGGCGGCGATCAAGCGGTCGCGGGTGCCGGGTTCGGGCGGGGGTGATGCGGGCATGGGGCGCATTCTCTAGACCGGTCGGTCTAGCGTCAAGCACCACCCAGCCTGTCCTGTCTTGCCCGCGACCCCGGGCGTCGCCGACAATAACAATCCATCTGGACGGATTTGAATCATGGCCCTCAGCCGACCCAAACAACCCGAACTGCTGCGCGCCCGCATCCTGGCGGCCGCGCAGGATGTGCTGCTCGACGAGGGCCTGGCGGCCGTCACGCACGACCGCGTGCTGGCCCGCACCGGCATTTCCAAAGGGGGCCTGCAGCACCACTTCCGCACCAAGCAGCTGCTGCTGGACGCGCTCTTCGACCAGCTCTTCGCCGGCTTCGTGGCGCAGTACGAACTGGCCCTGGCGCAGGAGCCGGCCGGGCCCGCGCGGCGCATCCGGGCCTACATCAAGGCCTCGCGCAGCAACGCGCTGGACGTGGCGCGCACCGGGCGCGCCACCGTGCTGCTGGCGCTGGGCGACGAGCAGTACCAGGAACGCTGGTCGCGCTTCCTGCACGAAGCGGGCGAGGCCGACACGCTGGACAGCGCCACGCGACTGGCCTGCCGGCTGGCGGCCGACGGGCTCTGGTACAGCCTGGTGTTCGGGCCCGTGCCCGACGCGGCCGAGGTGGACGCGGCGCTGCAGCGCATCCTGCAACTGACCGAGGCAAGGCCATGAACGCGTCGGGATCGACCTACCTGCTGCTCGGCATCGCCATCGTGGCCGAGGTCATCGCCACCACCGCGCTCAAGGCGGCCGACGGCTTCAGCCGGCTGGGGCCGAGCGTGGTCGTGGTGCTGGGCTACGCCATCGCCTTCGGCTGTCTGTCGCTAACGCTCAAGACGCTGCCCACCGGCATCGCCTACGCCATCTGGTCGGGCGTGGGTATCGTGCTGGTGTCGGCCCTGGGCTGGATCGTGCACCGTCAGGCACTCGATGTGCCGGCCCTGATCGGCCTGGGTCTGATCATTGCGGGCGTGCTGGTGGTGAACCTGTTCTCCAGCAGCGCGGCACACTGAAGCCATCGATCGCAGAAAAAGCAAAGGCGCCCGCGGGCGCCTTTTGTGTGGCGGTGGGCGGGTTTACTTCGCCACCACGCGCGCCATCTCCAGGCACTTGTTGGAGTAGCCCCACTCGTTGTCGTACCAGCTCACCACCTTGATGAAGGTGCCGTCGAGCGCGATGCCGGCGTCGGCGTCGAAGATCGAGGTGCGGGCGTCGCCGCGGAAGTCGGTGGCGACCACCTTGTCCTCGGTGTAGCCCAGCACGCCCTTGAGCTTGCCCTCGCTCTGCGCCTTCATCTCGGCGCAGATCTCGGCGTAGGTGGCGGCGCTGTTGAGTTCCACCGTCAGGTCGACCACGGACACGTCGCTGGTCGGCACGCGGAAGGACATGCCGGTGAGCTTCTTGTTGAGCGCGGGGATCACCACGCCCACCGCCTTGGCCGCGCCGGTGCTGCTGGGAATGATGTTCTCCAGGATGCCGCGGCCGCCGCGCCAGTCCTTGTTGCTGGGGCCGTCCACGGTTTTCTGCGTCGCGGTGGCGGCGTGCACGGTGGTCATGAGGCCGCGCTTGATGCCCCACTTGTCGTTGAGCACCTTGGCCACCGGGGCCAGGCAGTTGGTGGTGCAGCTGGCGTTGCTGATGATGGCCTGGCCGTTGTAGGTGTCGTGGTTGACGCCGTAGACGAACATGGGTGTGTCGTCCTTGCTGGGCGCGGACAGGATGACCTTCTTGGCGCCCGCGGCCAGGTGCTTCTCGGCGCCGGCCTTGTCCAGGAAGATGCCGGTGGACTCGATCACCACGTCGGCGCCGACCTCGCCCCACTTGAGCGCGGCCGGGTCCTTCTCGGCGGTCAGGCGGATCTTCTGGCCGTTGACGACCAGCTGGCCGCCCTCGACCTTGACGTCGCCCTCGAAGCGGCCGTGCACGCTGTCGTACTTGAGCATGTAGGCCAGGTAGTCGGGCTCGAGCAGGTCGTTGATGGCGACCACTTCGATGTCCTTGAAGTTGGCGACCGCCGCGCGGAACACCATGCGCCCGATGCGCCCGAAACCGTTGATACCGACCTTGATCGTCATGCTGTCATCTCCAGGGGTTGATTCGGAAAAACCGGAAAAGGATCACTGCCCGGCGAGCACGGCGCGCACCGTGTCCGCCACGTTCTGCTCGGTGAAGCCGAAGTGCTTGAACAGCACCGGCGCGGGCGCCGACTCGCCATAGGTGTCGATGCCGACCACGGCCGAGACGCCGTACTTCCACCAAAAATCGGTGACGCCCATCTCGACCGCGATGCGCGGCAGGCCGGCGGGCAGCACGGCCTTCTTGTAGGCGGCGGCCTGGCGGTCGAAGCGGGTGGTGCTGGGCATCGACACCACGCGCACCGCGATGCCGTGCTCCTGGGCCAGCAGCGCCTGCGCCTTGAGCGCGAGTTGCACCTCGGAGCCGGTGGCGATGATCACCGCCTGGGCTTTCTGCTTGCCGGCGGGTTCGGCCAGCACGTAGGCGCCCTTGGCGATGTCGCCCAGGCCGTTCTTGGGCAGGTAGGGCAGGTTCTGGCGCGACAGCAGCAGCGCCGTGGGCCGGTCGCGGTTCTCCAGCGCCACGGTCCAGGCCACGGCGGTTTCCGCGGTGTCGGCGGGGCGCCAGACGTCCAGGCCCGGGATCAGGCGCAGGCTGGCGGCGTGCTCGATCGACTGGTGCGTGGGGCCGTCCTCGCCCAGGCCGATGGAGTCGTGCGTGAAGACGTGGACCACGCGCTGCTTCATCAGCGCGGCCATGCGAATGGCGTTGCGCGAGTAGTCGCTGAAGGTGAGGAAGGTGCCGCCGTAGGGGATGT
>VFQQ010005141.1_pt1 | contig 11049 bp, 8 predicted proteins | sample 3512341 | NCBI WGS metagenome assembly VFQQ01 (sample SAMN10412373, study PRJNA504923) | tailings metagenome | isolation source: Relicate 2 Philex TSF1 revegetated site | place: Philippines: Tuba, Benguet | collected 2017-08-29
GCAGGTGATCACCGGGGGCGGCGTGACGCTGTGCATCGATGCGGTGCTGTACCTGCTGGAGAAGCGCTTTGGCGAAGAGGCCGCGAACGAGGTGGCCCGCATCATGGAATACACCGCAGCCCGAAGCGCCAACAAGGCTCGGCTGGCGGTGCTGGCCTGACGGCGTGTATCGGCGCCGCTGAGGGGGGCCTATACTCCGTCCGGTCGCGCGATAGGGTGCGACCGCCATGCGACTTTCTGTGAAGACCGAGATTCGCACTACATCGAATCCTGATCAATGCTAGACGCCGCATTCATCGTCCTCTTCTGCGTCGCGATGATCGTTGCGCCCATCGCCTGGATTCGCATGCTCACCGCGAAATCTCAGAGGGCATATCTGTCGAGCATCGCCCTGTTCGTGCTTCCGATTCTTGGCGTATTCGTCCTTGGCTACCTGACTGGCGCGGTTGAATTAAACGCGCCTACAAAAGGCGAATTGCCGAGCGACTTCGTTCCACCTCAGCTGTCCTGGATTCAGATCATTCTTTTGTCTGTTGCCGGGGGTCTTTGGTTGGTAGGCGGCAATGTCTTGATGTACCTCCACACCAAAAGGATGGGGCGCTCCTTCTGGAGCATCCTGAATCCTTTCAAACCGCAGTTTGGCGACTTCACTCGGTATGAGTGGGCCTCACTCGGAGCACTTGTGGTTGTCACCCTTCTCCTGGGTGGGCTGGCCATGAGTCTGGGTGCGCAGTGAGATCAGATGCCGCGCATGCAGTCGTGCATCGAGGCTTTGACGGCTGAATTTGGCTGGGTGGTTCTAAAACACTGTGGTGCGTATCGGCGCCGCTGAGGGCGCGCCTATACTCCGTCCGTCGCGCGAGATGGTGCGACCGGGATTGGCGTCCTGAAGATAGTTTTTGTTGAGGTGGCGACGACGCGTGCGCGTTGTGGCTGCCTCTTCTACTTGTCTGTGCCTCCAGTTTTTATGGTGGCCCGGACGGGGAGACTTCGGTCTCGCCGGTAGTGAAGACTATCTCGGTACGCCAACCTGCCCGGGCCACCGCCACTCTCAGCCGAGTGGCGGTTTTCCAAGCGACAGGGAGGCATATGCAAAACAACCCGTTCTCGTTCATCAAACCGCCAAGCTTGGCGGTGCTCATCGACGCTGAAAACATCAGCGCCACCCACACAGAGCGCTTGATGGAACTGGTCGCCCAACGAGGCAACCCCACCATCCGCCGCGCCTACGGCGACTGGACCAACCAGCACCTCGCCTCATGGCGCAAGGTCCTGCAAGCGCACATCATTCGCCCGGTTCAGCAGTTCCACTACAGCAAAGGCAAGAACGCCACAGACTCTGCGCTAATCATGGATGCGATGGAGTTGCTGCACGAGCGGGACCGGCGGGTGGAAGGGTTTTGCATTGTTTCATCTGACAGCGACTACACAGGCCTCGCAGGTCGCATCCGCGAAGCCGGCTTGGCGATCTACGGATTTGGCCAAAACGATGCCGCTCCAAGCTTTGTGGCGGCGTGCAATGCGTTCGCGTTTCTGAGCTCGCTGGAAACGAAGAGGTCTACTTAACTCAGCGTTACTCTTCTATCTGCACCTTCTGTCATATCTCAATGTAAAGGTGATCTTTTCCTTGCCGCACTTTGTCCAAGTCAACCGTCCTATTTGGACGTTGCGCCTGCACTTCACTTGGCCTCCCTTTTTACGAGCCGCAGTTTCAGGATAGTGCCGCCCGATTTTTGCTCTTCGGTTATTGACACATCGTCAAACGGCTGAAGTGCACGGATCAGCTCCGGAGAAACTCGCACTGCAGCCTTCCCAGACCTAACGGCGTGCTCGCTCCCATCCTGCTTCTTGAGTAGATCCTTGAGTGCACCGACCAGCCATTGCACCAGATCCTTAGTCAGAGCGGAATCTTGGAGCCCGAACACAGCGACTAGATTCACCGTCTGTAGGACGAGGTCATAGCTGCCTTCTCGAATGTCTTCAATGGGGAGAAGATCCATCCCGACGAATTCAGCAGCCAGCCAAGACTCAAAGAGGTTCGAATCAGTTCCATTCTCGTCCGTCAAATCTATGTCAGAAGGTCGAGCACTCATGAAAGCCCCACTGACCTCTAACCAAAAGAACGGGCCGCGTCGCGCAGCCGACGCAAAGACACTCTTGACATACTCACGGTACAAGACAACCCACGTTTCAGCCAACTCGCCAGATGGAGAGATTGCGCGAAGGGCGATGAGAAGCTCGAACAGTCGAAGCACCGAGGTGAGACCTCGGACACTCAGATCCTCGCTGGGTATCGCCAAGGAAATTCGGGTGCTCATGTAATCTCGCTTTGCTATCTAAGTTAATGTTTGTGGGTACGCGCAGACGACAGCATGGTGCAGTGGCTGGATGATGGCGCTTGCTCACATTTGGTCCGCGACAGATGTTTTGTCGCTTGTTGTCGCTATTTCCACTTGCTGTTCCCTGGCTAAGTCGCAATAGTTGCCGACACTGATTTGGACGCTTCAACCGAGAGCCGAATATGACTGGCTCGCTGAACAAAAGGAAGGTTTCTAGCCTCCTGCCGCGGCGGGTTGGGCGGTAGAGTTTTCCAATGCCCCCGGTTCGGCAGGAGCATCCTCCGCCAGTTGTGCCGCTGGGGCAGGAATGGCGGACTCCAGAATAGACAGCAGTTGCTTCGGGGCGAGTGCGTGAATTCTTCCATTGGCTTTAGCCGTGGAAAGGTAGTTGCCTAGACCCGAGATCCCAAGCGTTGCAAAGACGTTTGCGGCTACTAGAGAGGCGTCAAACGTGCGCAGATTTTCGAAAGTCATGTGGCTGCTCTCAATGCGGTCAGCAAGGAATTCGAAGAACTTGTTCTTTTGGAAGACCGCCTTTCTCTGAGAGCCGATCGAAGCCACTATCGCCGCCTGCACTTCGGGCAACGTTCGCCCTGAGGTTGCCGCCAGTGTCTCGGGGTCCAACATCATGTTCTCAATGCAGTAGTACGGTAGTTGAATAAATCGGTGGTCCTGCGGGAACGGATTTCCCTGGTTGTCGCCGTCAATCATGAAATACGCGTTCACCCAACGTCCCTGAGCTAGCTGGTGCTGGTACAGCGACTTAACGTTCGTACTGTTGCCGCACTGCGTAATTGAAATGCTTGTGCCGTACATGTCTGCAAGGGCCTTGACAACATCAGCGTGTGCGTCATCCTCGACAAATACGGTTGGCTTCGTGAAGTCACCGAGCGCGACGATCTCTATAGCATCGCCGGCAAGGCGACTCCGCTGCTGCGGCGTGAGATCCTTACCCCATGCGATCCTCTGGTCGTCCCCCCACCTTAGAAACTGGGCTTTTGGAAAGAATCGTGGCTTGAAGATCGTCCTACTGTGCGTTACGACGATAGCCTGCTTGCCGGAGGTTTCGCAGAAGTCGTCTAGGAAGCTGAAAAGTCGTTCTTCCAGATGCCAGTTCAGGTGAACTTCGGGCTCGTCAATCAGGTAGACATCAACGTTATCCCTGCTGGTGTGGATGCTGAGAATCAACGAGAGGACTTCCTGCTCGCCCATTGAAAGACCTTCAATAGGGAACTCAACGTGTCCATGCTTGCACATGCCGATTCGAGGCGCGCCTAAGTTTGCATCCCAGTGGGACTGTAGGCAGTAGTGCGGAAAAACGGCCTGAATGACCTTGTTGAACTCGCCAGTTAAGGCCTCCATGTGGGCCTTTCGTTCCATTCCATCCTTGCATCGGTGCTCGAACAGCAAGTAGTAGAGATCGCCCAGGGAGGGGTAGTTGTCAAATCCGGAGGTGTTTATCTGCGCTCCGATCCGTTCGTTGACGTTTGATTCCCATGTCCGGTTGTTCTGTCGGAAAAATTGAAGGATCGCCTCAGTTGCGCGTCGCTCTGAATTCCTTTTCGGACTAAACGTCTGCATTCGTAGTCCTCTAGGGAGGTGCGCGTCCACCCCGTTACCACCACGTAACGCCTGTAGGAGTTGGGTTTTGAGAGTTCCGTTCTCCCCGCTGATGATGTTGAGCCCGGGTGAAAACTCCATGGTTCCACGCAAGAGGCCAGCAAGAACGTCCAGCTTTGCGGATACGATGTAGTTCCTCATTAGTCCCCCATTACTTCATCAATCGAGTGCAGTCTTCATCTTGCTGACTGGCCGCATGGACTTCGTAGGAGTTGAATGTCTGATTTAAGCGAGCAATCAGCGAGACGCACAAACTCACGAAGCCGCTTTTTTCAGTCTGAAGCTGCGACCCAGTTACAAGGGCGCACGGAGGCGCCACCCGATAATTAGAGGCATAGAATCTTTGCCTCCAATCGATTGGCAGATTAGTGACAGTGATAAGGCTGAGAGCCAGCGTGACAGCCGTTCTTATCGGTGCCGCCTGAGTGCGCATGAGCAAACGAAATTGCCGCCAATGCCAGCACGAATAAACCTATTCCTCTCATCATAATCATTCTCCTTTTTGGATTGAAATCAATCAGCAACTTTTGCGCCAACGGCATGGCAAGACAGTTAATCAAGAAGCCACGCAGTCACACGGTGCGCCATGTCAAATCTAAGGCGATTGACACCGTAGCGATAGCCGCTACATGTGGCTGCCATGACCACTATCGTGAGAAATTTGGAGTTTCTGAAGATGGATGCGACTGCCCAGCCGACACTGCGCCAGTCACCACGTTAGCCAACTAGTTGTAGCAACGAAGAACGACCGCAACCTGTCACGAAGCGCATATTCATTGCGACGACTTGGCCTGCCGAACCCAGTCTGAAACGGTCGCCGAACGCATGGTCGCACTGGTCTGCCCGCTGTCGCAACTGATTGTCCGAAGACACCTCAACGGTCGAACACACACCGCGTAGTCGCAGCAATCCGAAAGTTCTTCGTGGTGTTGATCGATGGCGTGTGAAGCACGCGCATGTCCAACAGGAACACGTCGCCCGCTCGCCCACACATCTCAACGATGTCGATGCCTCGGTCGCGGAGCTGCTCTTCCAGGCGGTCCGGTGTTTGTTTGAGCAGCCCCCGCAGTGAAGAGGCAGGCGTGGCCGTTCGATGCGAGCCGGCCAACGCCAGGGTGGCGCCACCGCGCGACGCCACGTCGGCCAGCAGGAAAAAGGCCTGGATGCCGGGCAGCCGATCGGGTGGGTTGGCCGTGACGTCCACATGCCAGTTCAGCCCCTCCAGCGTCCACGGGCCTTGGTGCGGAGGCGACAGCAGGAGTTGCGTGGGTTGAAGTGGGGGCTGCTGTGCACGCAAGTCGCCCAGTTGGGTGATGGCGTCGATGAGCGCTGGCGTCACCAGGGCTTCGTGCAGGCCAGGCACTTTCACCAGGGCGGACAGTTTCCCGATCTGCTGGAAAACGGGCAGGCCTTGAACCGATTTCGGCACACCCTTGCCGCCAGACGCGCGCTTGATGTCATCCAGCACCTTCTGCTGGATGGCTGCCATCGGCTTCTTCGGATGGAAGCTCTCCAGGTGCAGGTAACCGTGGGTCGTGAAAAAGTGGAACTGTTCGGGTGTCATGGCAATCCTTGCATGCACAAGCCACCATTTTTACTGGACGAGATTGCACGGTCCGTGCTCATGCGATCACTAAAGTTTTAAGCCAATGGCGCTGAATTCAGGCACGCCACTTGCCGCCTTACAGAAGTCAACAAGGTAACCAATTCAAAGTGAACCTCACCCAGCTTTTCGATATGGAGTTGAACCGGGCGCGCACCGATGAGCGCCCGAGCATCGACCTTTTGTACGCCGATCGTCAGGACAAACAGCTTGGTATGGGATGGAACATGAGCAACGGGGAAAGGGGCCGCATCAAGGTCCTCATCGTTGACGACAACGAAGACGCGGCCAACATGCTGGCGGGGGCCATGCAGTTCTACGGCTATCGAACCGTGGTGGCTTTCAGTGGGGCGGCGGCGCTCGAAGCCATCGGCGGCTCTCCGCTTCAGGTGGCCATTCTGGATCTGGGCATGCCGGGCATGTCGGGCGTGGAGCTCGCCCAGCGCCTGCGCGAAACGCGTGCAAGTGGTGACTTGTTGTTGATTGCGTTGACGGGCTGGGGAGAACACGAGGCCGGGGAGGCTTCCAAGTCGGCGGGGTTCGATGGTTACTTCGTCAAGCCGGCCGACCCTGCCACCTTGAGTGCACTGATCGACGAGGAAGCGTTTCGTCGTCGCGTCGCTGGGCACGTTTGACGATCGTTGGCAACCCCCGTGCGGGTTGTAACAACCTCATTCAGTCACAGTCCCGCAATGTGGTTGAATTTCCCTCAGCATCCGCCCGAGGGGACACCCGAGACAAGCTCCACTGCCTCCATGCGAGGCGCCCGCGGCGATGCCTGTCGATCCCATCCGAACAGAGCCGATGAGCCGCACCCCACAGGCCCCACCCCGAGGCGTCCCTCTCGCGGACGCGGGGCAGGGTGTGCTTGCGTTTCCGGCCTCCATGGCCCAGCAGGCCTTCTGGTATGCGGAGCTGCTGCAAGGCGAGGGGACCGTGTTCAACGTGCCGCTGCGCTTGCGCCTGACGGGTCCGCTGGACGAGGGTGTGCTGGAGCGCGCGATGAACACCCTCATCGAGCGCCACGAAGTCCTGCGCACCCACTTTGGTGAGGATGGCGGGGCGCTGCTGCAGATCGTCAGCCCGGCGTTGAAGCTCCAGCTGGAGGTGATCGATCTCAGCCATGGACCGGCGGACCAGTTGGAAGACGAGGCCGGCCGTGTGTGCGAGGTCGAGGCCCGCCGCGCGTTCCAGCTGACGACCGGTCCCTTGGTCCGCGCGGTGCTCGTGCGGCTCGGGCCGTCCTCCTTTGACTTTCAGGTCACGCTCCACCATGCGGTGGGCGATGGCTTGTCGATGGCCGTGCTGGTCGACGAGATCGCGGCGATCTACCAGGCATTGTTGGACGGCCAGCCTTGCCCGCTCGAACCCCTGCCGCTGCAATACGGCGACTTCAGCACCTGGCAGCACGAGGCCCTGCAAGGCCCTGAAATGAAAGGCCAACTGGCCTGGTGGAAGCAGCGGCTGAGTGGGCTGGCGGAGCTGGATCTGCCGGCCGACGCGCCGCGACCGGTCGCCGCATCCTGGCAGGGTGCACTCACCTCCACGCTGCTGCCAGCGGAGCTGACGTATCGGCTCCACGCCGTCGCCGCGAACAGCGGCGCCACGTTCTTCCAGCTTCAGCTCGCCGCCTGCACGCTCCTGCTGCACCGCTACACCGGCAACACCGACGTGGCCGTCTGCGCGCCGACGACGGGCCGCCAACGCGATGAGTGGGCGCCGCTGATCGGCGTGTTCACGCATTGGCTGGCGCTGCGCAGCGATCTTTCGGGAAACCCGCCCTTCCATGTGTTCCTCGGCCAGGTCCGCGACACGGCCGCAGAAGCGCTGGAACACCAGGATCTGCCGTTCGAATGCCTGGTGCGCGAACTGCGCGCGGAGCGGGACCTGGGCCGCAACCCGCTGTTCCAGGTGAGCTTCAGCCACCACCCGGCGTTCGCCCGAGAGCGGACGTCCGGCGGCGTGTCGTTCACACCGATTCCCTCGCCTTCGCCGGGGCGGATGTTCGACCTGCATTTCTTCGTGGCCGAGGGGCCGGAAGGCTGGCGCCTGGCCTGCCACTACAGCACGGACCTGTTCTCTCGCGCCACCGCAGACCGCATGCTCGGGCATTTCAAACGCTTGCTGGAAGGCATCGCGGACCAGCCTTCGACGCCCATCGATCACCTGGTCATGCTCACGGACGCGGAGAAGTCCCGGCTGCTCGGCGAGTGGAAAGGCGTTGCCGCCGGGTACCCGCGCGATGCGACCATCGGCGAGCTTTTCCAGGAGACCGCGCGCCGTTCTCCGGAACGTATGGCGCTCCGTTCCGGTGACCACACGCTCACCTATTTCCAGCTGCATGCGGAAGCGAGCCAGCTTGCGCTGCGGTTGATCGAAGCCGGTGTGGCGCCCGGCGACCTCATCGCGATCAGCGCGCGGCCTTCGCCGGAAATGATCGTCGGCTTCCTCGGCATCCTGCTGGCCGGCGGTGGCTGCGTGCCGATCGATCCGGCGTATCCGGCGGAGCGCTTTGCGCTGCAGCTGGAGGACTGTGGCGCGTCCATCGGCCTTGCCACGGCGGGTTGCGAGACGGCTTATCCGCCGGGCTGGAAGGGCACCCTCATCCCGATCCCGGCCACCGGCAAGGCCGCCGCCATCGCCGAGCTGCCAGCGATCGCGCTGACCGCCGGGCATCCCGCGCACCTGCTGTTCACCTCCGGCTCCACCGGACGGCCCAAGGGCGTGCTGCTGGCCCATCGCGGCGTGGTGCGGCTGGTCAGGAACCAGAACTTCATGGCGTTCACGCCCGACGACGTGTTTCTGCAGGCCGCGCCGGCGTCGTTCGACGCGTCGCTGCTCGAAATCTGGGGACCGTTGCTCAACGGCGGCCGCCTGGTGCTGCTCCCCGATGGCCCGGGCATCGCGGAAATCGCCCACGCGGTGCGCGAACACGGCGTCACCACGCTCTGGCTCACGTCCGGCTTGTTTCAACTGATGATGGACGAGAGCCCGACGTCGCTGCAGGGGCTGCGCCACCTGCTGGCCGGTGGCGACGTGCTGTCGCCGTTCCATGTGCGGCGCGCGCTGGAAACCCTGCCGGACACGCGCCTGATCAACGGCTACGGCCCCACCGAAAACACCACCTTCACCACCTGCCACACCATCACCCTGGCGGATCTGGAGAAGCCCTCGATTCCCATCGGCAAGCCGATCGCCAACACCACGGTCTATCTGCTCGACAGCCTGCTCAGGCAGGTGCCGGTCGGCATTCCCGGCGAACTGTTCACCGGTGGCGACGGGCTCGCCATCGGCTACCACGGCGCGGCCGAGCTCACCGCCGAGAAATTCATCCAGCATCCCGAGTTCGGCCGGCTCTACCGCACCGGCGATCTCTGCCGCCGCGACGCCGACGGCACCATCGTCTTTCTCGGCCGCAGAGACCATCAGGTCAAGGTGCGCGGTTTCCGCATCGAGCTCGGGGAAATCGAAAGCTTGCTCGCCAACCACCCGGGCGTTCGCCAGGCCAAGGTGGCCGTGCGGGGAGACAGCGCCGAGACCAAGCGCATCCTGGCCTGGGTGATTCCCCACCAGCCCGGTGGCGTGCAGGAGAGCGATCTGGCGGCGTTGCTCGCAGCGAGGTTGCCCGCCTTCATGCGACCCGACGCCATCGGCATCATCGAATCGTTCCCGCTCAATGCGAACGGCAAGATCCAGGTCGCGGCGCTCCCCGACCCGGTGAGAAGCAGGGCCGAGACCACGGCGGCAGCGGCCGGGGCACCGCCGGTGGGCGAGACCGAGGAGCAACTGGCGGTGATCTGGCGCGAGCTGCTCGGCGTGGCCGACATCCACCGCGATGACGACTTCTTCGCGCTCGGCGGCAACTCGCTGATGGCGCTGCGGATGTTCGCCCGCATCAACCGCGAGTTCGGCCAATCACCGCCGCTGGCCACGCTGCTGCAGCACCCCACCATCGCAAGCCTGGCGGAAGTCCTCGCGCCATCGGTCGAGATGAATTCGAACGATGCACCGCCGATCCCGGGCAAGGGCAACATCGTCACGATCTCGCCCGGCGAGGGCGACACGCCGCTGTTCTGCATCCACGGTGGGGATGGCGGCGTGCTGTTCTACCGCAGCCTCGCGGCCCTGATGCCGCCAGAGATTCCGCTGCACGCCATCGAGTCGCTGGAGCTCGGCCACAGCGGTCCCATCGAATCCTGCAGCATCGAAGAAACGGCCGCGGGCTACATCCGCGGCCTGCGCGCCATCCAGCCACACGGGCCTTACCGGCTGGCCGGCTATTCGTTCGGCGGCGTGGTGGCCCACGAGATGGCCATCCAGCTGACGCGGGACGGGCAAGGGGTCGAGTTCGTGGCGCTGTTCGACACCCACAACCCGGCCGCGCCGTGGCGCAACTACACGATGGCGGAGCGACTGCGTGTCTTCTGGCGGCAGAACGCAGCCACGCCCGTCTGGCCCCGGCTGCAGCTGGTGCGCGCCCGTTTGACCGAAGGCATCCGCACCAACCGCCGGTTGAAGGCCGAGGTGAAGGCCGCGCAACGAACCGGCCCGGCGGAGCCTTACAGCGACCTGCGCCGCGTGCAGGTGCGCCAGAACAACTGGCAGGCCATGCAGGCCTACCGCCCGCCGGCCTACCCGGGGCGCATCACCCTCTTCAAGGCCGCGGGCGTCAGCGACAAGGTGGAGCGCCCGGCCGACTACGGCTGGTCCTGCGTGGCGGGCGGCGGGTTGGACATCGTGCTGGTCTCCGGCGAGCACCTCACCCTGTTTGCACCGGAGAACATCGCCACCATGGCGCAGGCCCTCACGGACGCCCTGCGCCAATCCGACCTGCTGGCGCGCGGCATCGTGCCTTGAGCCGATTGCGTTCGTTCGTGGCACCCATCCGTGCGTTGGTGATGAACGAAGCGAGGTCCGTGCGGCCACGCGGCCCGCAACAGGGGCCGTGAATACGATGCTGCGCGATGAAGAAACTGGTTCTGCTCGCGATTGCCTTTTACCAACGCTGTCTCTCGCCCTACAAGGGCTTCTGCTGCGCCTACCGCCAGCACACCGGCCGGGCCAGTTGCTCGGAACTGGGCCGCCGCGTCATCCGCCGGTATGGCGTGTGGAAAGGCGGCCTGGTCCTGCGGCAGCGCATGCACCTCTGCGGCGTGGCGCACCGGCGCCTGTCACCCGTGCGCCGCCCGCTGGCCGCGCAACGCGGCGACTGCGACGTGGGGTGCTGCGACTACTCCCCGGACCTGCCCTGCGACGCCCCTTGCGACGGGGATGGGCGCGGCCGTCTGCCGAACCTGTTGAGCTGCTGCGATGCCGGTGGCTGCGAATGGCCCTCACGCAGCGACAAGCGCCAGGAAGAAGAGGAAGCGGACGTTCACATTCCCGCGCGGCGCGGGCGGTGAAGGCGTGTCGATCAAAGCTCCGTGCGCAACCGCCAGATCTCCGGGAACAGCACCACGTCGAGCATCTTGCGCAGGTAGCTCACGC
>VFQQ010005145.1_pt1 | contig 11042 bp, 9 predicted proteins | sample 3512341 | NCBI WGS metagenome assembly VFQQ01 (sample SAMN10412373, study PRJNA504923) | tailings metagenome | isolation source: Relicate 2 Philex TSF1 revegetated site | place: Philippines: Tuba, Benguet | collected 2017-08-29
CGAGATAGCGCTGGATCAGGAAGAAGAAGATGCAGACCGGGATGAGCGCCAGGACGCCCGCCGCCATCATCGGCCCGTACTCGATCGTGGCACGCGTCGAATAGAGCAGCAGGCCAACCGGGAAAGTGCTTGCCGAAGCCGACGAGTTGAGCAGCAGCGCGAACAGGATTTCACCCCACGCACCGGTGAAGCAGAAGCCGGCCGTCGCCACGATACCCGGCAGCGTCAGCGGCGCGATGATCTGCACGAATGCCTTGAAGCGCGTGGCGCCATCGATCATCGCCGCCTCCTCGAGATCTTTCGGTATGCCGTCGAAGAAGGACTGCATCAGGAAGGTGGCGAAGGGGATGTTGAAGGCGGTGTAGATGATGATCAGCCCCGTCAGGCTGTTGGTCAGCCCCAGCGTGCCGAAAATGCTGAAGATCGGTGTGATCACGATGACCAGCGGAAACATCTGGGTCACCAGCATCAGGCCGACGATCCAGAACTTGCCTTTGAACGCAAAGCGCGAAAACGCGTAGCCCGACGCCGTGGCAAGCACGGTCGACGCGATCGCGGTGATGCCTGAAACGATGATCGAATTGCGGAAGAACAGCAGGAAGTCGCTTTTACCGATCACCGTCGCGTAGTGTTCGAAGCTCACCTTGGCAGGCAGCAGATCGGTGCCTTGCTTGTAAAGGATGTCGTTGGGCGTGATCGAGACCTTGACGAGCCAGTAGAGCGGAAACAGCGCCGCCAGCACATAGACGAGCAGCACCCCATAGTGCAGCGCCCATTTCGCCATCCGGATTTGAAAAGAGCCGCGCATGATGCCCTTACCTTGAGCCCAGCATCATCTGCCGGATCGATATCAGCAGAAGCGCATAGATGAGGAGCAGGACCACAAGTGCCGTCGCAACCGCCGAGGCATAGCCGAAATTCAGCCCCTGATAGGCCTGTGTGAAAACATAGCTGGCGACGATCTGCGAGGAATCGGCCGGGCCGCCTTTTGTCATCACCACGATGAGTTCGGACGAATTGGCGATCCAGATCGTGCGCAGCATCACTGTGACGACGATGGTCGGCGCCAGGAAAGGCAGCGTGATCGAGCGGAAGCGCTCGAAACTGCCGGCGCCATCGATCTCGGCAGCTTCATAGATCTCGCCCGGAATGGCCTGCAGCGCGGCGAGCAGCGTGATCGCGAAGAACGGCGTCCCCCACCAGATGCTGGCGATGATCGGCCCCAGCAGCGCATGTTGGGGGTCGGAGAGAATGTTGTCGGGCGCCCCCATCAGGCCGAGCGCATAGGCCCAATGCGGCAAGGGTCCGATCGCCGGGTTGAACAGCCACGACCAGTTCATGCCGATGAGAAAGGTCGGGATGGCCCAGGGCAGGAAGACGATTGGCTGAATGATCCCCCGGCCAGGAAAAGGCCGATTGAGCAGCAGCGCAAGGATCAGGCCGAAGACGAACTGGAACGCAACGCAGCTCACCGTCCAGGTGACCGTGTTCTTCAGCGCGCCCCAGAAGCTGCCGTCGCGCATCAGGTCACGGAAATTGTCGAGGCCGACAAACCCTCCCGATGTCGGGTCCAGCAGCATGACATTTCGGAAGGCATAAGAAATGCCGATGACGATCGGAACCAGCGTCGTGACCGTGATCAGCAACAGTGCGGGGGCACTGTAGAGATACGGCTCAAGCACAGCGAGGCGCCGCCGTGCGCCCGCGGAGGGATGGAATACGGTCATGTTCGGCCCGGATTGTCAGGGCAGCGACGATGTGCCAGGCATCGTCGCTGCCTCAATGAGCACACAGTTACTTCGCCAGGAATTTCTGCTGGGCCTTCGTCAGGATACCTGCGAATTGCTTGCCGAGATCCTCAGCCGTGATCTGACCAAGCAGCGCCTGCTGGGCGAGCTTCACCGCCGTCGAGCCAGCGAAGAGACTGTATTCCGGCAAGTAACCCGGCGTGACGGTCGGCACGATGTCCTTGTCGTCGAGGGAATCGAACCAGGCACGGTATTTCGGATCGGCATAGGTCGGATCCTTTTCCGCACTCTTGAAGATCGGCAGAGCTCCCACGGCCTTCGTCCAGAGCGGATCGGATTGCGGATTGTCGATCATCGCCAGGAACTTCCAGGCCAGATCCTTGTTCTTGCTGGCCGACATCACACCCCACGAACCATAGCTCAGCACGGGAAAGGCCTTGCCGCCCTTGCCCTTCGGCATCGGCACGACACCGAAATCGTCGGGCGCCATGTGTTCGGACGTCGGCGCCAGCACGTCGGCATCCTGATCGAGCATGGCGCAAGTGCCGGTATAGAAGCCGGCGACCGTTTCCTTGTAACCCCAGTTGACGCTGTCCTTCGGCGCCCAGCCATTCTTGTAGAGGTCGATCTGGTTCTGGAAACCGGCGACCCAGCCCGGCTGGTCGAGCGTCGACTTGCCGTCCTTGTCGAAGAACGCATTATCGCCATTGGTGGCGGCGCCCATCATCGCCCATGCATTGAAGGTGCCGGAGCCGCCGCGCAGGCAATAGCCATATTTGCCGGGAAGCGCCGACACTTTCTTGGCGGCATCCATGAACTCATCGACCGTCTTCGGTGGCCCGGCAACACCCGCCTCGGCGAACAGCTTCTTGTTGTAATAGAGCGACTTCACGAAAAGGCCGTAGGGAAGCACATAGGCCGTGTCCTTGACCTTGCGTGCCAGTTCCAGGGCGCGCGGGTTCAGATCACCCTTGTGCTCCCACTTCTCGATATAGGGCTCAAGGCTCTCGAGGTGTCCGGAATTGGCATAGAGGGCCACCCAGTTGTCCGGCATTTCCGCCACGTCGGGAATATCGCCTGCGGCAATCATCGTGGCGAACTTCTCGAAGGAATTGTCCCAGGGGATCGAGATCAGCTCGACCTTCACGCCCGGGTTTTCCGCTTCGAACTTCTTGATCAGCGTGTTGAGGACGGCCAGGGATTCATCGCTGGTGTTGGTCTGGACGAACCGCAGCGTGGTGTCGGCAAGCGCGGGCGCGGCGAGCATGGCCAGAGCCGCACCCGCCAGAAGCAGTTTCTTGATCATCAATTTCCCTCCCATTGATGCCAGGACAACCACCTCGATCTCTGGACAGGCACAGCTCTGCGTGCTTGCCGGCGTCGGATCGATTTTTGACGATCGCTTGGCATTACGCGGGCAGATTACATCATTCGATCTTTTGATCAAGAGATTACAAAAGATGATCGTATGCGCCGATTGCCATCGGATCCGCCTGCCGGCAACGCCCGAACAATTCCGGCAAACATGCACGGCTCTGCGTCAGGACTGACGCAGAATTCGGAGTGTTCGCACGCCTTTCCGAGAAAACCGCAGCGCTCTAGTCCAGCTTGCCCAGCAAGCCCAAAAGCAGATCGAAGAAGCCTTCGGCATCGGCCTTGATCGCAACCTCAGTGTTGGCCGGCTTGCCGCTCAGTCCCCATATGTCATGCACGGTGCGGCCGAAGCTCAGGCCGCTGTTGGTTTCGACATCCACCCGCATTGTGCGTGTCTGGAAGATGTCCGGCTTCAGCAGCCAGGCAACGGTACAGGGGTCATGCAATGCCGACCCTTCAAAACCATAGCGCTCCCGATAGACCTTGGCGAAGAACTCGGCCATGTCGGCAAAGACCCGCCCGGCCCTGTTGCCGAGCGCGCGCATGCGCTCGACGTGTCGCGGTGTCGCAATCACCTGATGGGTGACGTTCAGCCCGAACATCACCATCGCAATACCGCTGTCGAGCACGATCTGGGCAGCGTGCGGATCGCACAGCAGGTTGAATTCGGCTGCCGGGCTGTCATTGCCGTAGTCCGTCGATCCACCCATGAAGACGATCTGTTCGATCTTTTCAGCAATCGACGGCTGCAGCCTGAGCGCGATCGCCAGGTTGGTCAGCGGCCCCGACGCCACCAGCGTGATCTTGTCCGACGAAGCGACAAGCGTCCGCACAAGATAGTGGATCGCGTTCTCGGCCTCGGCGCCGCGCTTCGGCTGGCCGATCTGTGGCGCCTCGAGCCCGCTCTCGCCGTGATAGGCGGCGGCATCCACCCGGTTGCTCAGGATGGCGCGGTCAACGCCGGCATAAACGGGAACGGCACTGCCCAGCCAGTCGAGCACGCGCAGCGCGTTGTTCGTCGTGTGCGCGACCCCGACATTGCCATAAGTGGTGGTGACGCCGAGGAGTTCTATGTCCCTGGAAGCAACGGCCATGGCCAGAAGAAAAGCGTCGTCGATCCCGGGATCGCAGTCGATGATGATGCGTTTGGCCATGAATGGATCCGATTGAACGAAAGGGTCGTCAGTAAGCCCACGACCCTTGCCGCACAGCAAGCGGGTTTTGTTGCCCTTTGCTCAGGACTACCGACAGCAACTGCCAGAACGTCAGCGCATGGATGGCAACGCCCGGTGCACGACATTCAGGAAGTAACGCATGCCGATCGGCACGATATCGTCGTCGAAGACGAAACGATCCCCATGCAACCCCTCGCCGGGGCCGACATCGCCTGCGCCGATCCAGGCATAGGCACCGTCGCCGACGCCGCGCAGCAGGAAGGCGAAGTCTTCGCAGCCCATGCTGGGCTGGAAATCGGTGCTGACGCGCCCGGCACCGACCGTGTCCTGTGCGCCACGTGCCGCCAGTCCCGCGCCGGCAGCCGGATTGACCACCGGCGGATAGCCGCGCTTGTAGTCCAGCTCGGCCGCCACCCCGTGCATGGCTGCGACCGCTTGCGCGATCCGCTCGATCTCTTCGGCGCAATGGTCCGACAGAGTTGGATCGTAGAAACGGCATGTGCCTTCGACCCTGGCTTCTGTCGGCACGAAATTGTTGAACCGCCCGCCATGGATTTGCGTGACCGAAAGAACGGCCGCGGCAAGCGGGTCGATGCTGCGGCTGACCACACGCTGCACCGCGGTGACGAAACTGGCCGCCGCCAGCACCGGATCGTCGCCGAGATGCGGCATCGCCGCATGACAACCGCTGCCGTGGAAGCGGATTTCGAAATCGTCCACCGCCGCCATCTGGGGACCACTCAGAATGCCGATCTGGCCTTTCGGGAAACCCGGCCAGTTGTGAATGGCAAACACCTTTTCGACCGGGAAGCGCTCCAGCACCCCATCCTCGATCATCTGCCTGCCGCCACCCACCACCTCTTCCGCCGGCTGGAAGATGAAGACGACCGTGCCATCGAAATCTCCGCTTTCGGCGAGCAGCTTTGCCGTACCCAGCAGGATCGCGGCGTGGCCATCATGGCCGCAGGCATGCATGACGCCCTTGTTCTTCGATGCATAGTCGATATCGGCCATTTCCTCGATCGGCAGCGCATCGAGTTCGGCGCGCAACGCAATCGCTTTCTTGCCGTTTCCTCTGGTCAACGTCGCAACGACGGCGGTCCGGCTGACATCGGTGTGCACGGCAAGGCCGAATGCCTTGAGTTTTGCAGCAACGAAGGCGGCGGTTTCATGCTCGGCAAAACCGAGTTCCGGATTGGCATGGATGTGCTTGCGCCAGGCAATGACCTCTGGTGCGATTTCGGCGACGCTGTCGTTGGCAGGCATGGATAGTCTCGCGGTTCACTTTTCTCAGGATGACCGCGATCCTAAATGCGGGCGCAAGACCCGTCTTGAACAGGATTGACCGCAAGGCGGGTTTCCGGAAGGCTGCCATCGATGAGCGATGCGAGGGAACGCGAAGAAGCGCGACTGACACGGCATGCGGGGCTCGGCGATCTCGAATTGCTGACCGCGCGCTACCGCGATCATGCCTATGCGTTGCACACCCACGACAGCTACGTGTTTGGCGTCGTGGTTGCCGGCGCCGAGAAGCTGCGCATCAACCGCCGGTCTTATCTTGCGCCTGCCGGTTCGATCATCGTCGTCAATCCCGAGGATCCGCATGATGGTGAGAAAGGCTGTGAGGCCGGCTGGGCCTATCGCACCTGCTACCCCCGCGCCGAACTGATGCGAGAAGTCGCGGAAGATCTCGAGCTCGGCCATTTGCCGATGTTCAGCCATGGCGTTCTCGTGGCCCCGGACCTCGCCGGCGATTTCGTGCAGGCCCATGGCCTTGCCGTCGCCGGCAAGGCCATGGAAGCGGAAACGACCATGCTGATGGCCTTGCGCGGGTTGACCCGGTGTTTCGCGGACCGTGGCGGCCGCAATCCTTCGGCCGACGACAGCGAGGCAGCCAGGCGGTTTCGGCGCTACCGCGACCTCATCGAGGCCGACCTCGCCGGCACCTTCGAGCTGGGTAATCTCGCTGAGGTGGCGGGGGTAACCCGTTTCCAGGTCATCCGCGACTTCAAGCGTGTGGCCGGCATGACGCCCGGCCAATATCTGCGCGACTGCCGCATCCGCGCCGCCGCGGCCCTGATGCGCACCGGCAAACCGCTGGCCGACATCGCTTTCGAGACCGGCTTTGCCGATCAAAGCCACCTCACCCGGCTGTTCAAGTCCATGCGCGGCGTGTCGCCTGGAGCATTTCGCGAAGCCTGATCGCAACCAGGCCATGCGCGTCGTCAATCGCAGATCAAAGCGGGCTGAACCGCTTCTATCAATGGTGCCCAGTTGTTGCTTTATCTATCCCGCGCAAACTGCCACAATGGTCCGATGACGCTCGTCCGACGCCCGATCCTGGAGAGACCTGCCACTCTGATCGCCATCTGGTGCCTGCTGCTGCTCATCGCAGCCGGAACGCTGGCGGCATGGCAATATCGGGCGCTTGTCGCCGAACTCGAGCAGGAGAGTTTCGCCCTGCACAGGATCGCCTCGCAACGTGCGGATCAGCACGATGCCCATATGACGGCGCTTTCAGCCATCGCGGTCGCATCGGATGGCCGCAGCTTTGACCTGTTCCTGGAGGTCGCTTCGACCATAACCCGTTTCTATCCGCGCATCGACGAGATCCAGCTCGTCCCACTGGACCCGCAGGCCACCATTGTCGGCACGAAGCCGCTGGATCCATCGATGGCAGAGCGCATCCGGACGGCCGCCAGGACCTCGACTGGCCAGATAGCGTTGCTGCCGCACCCAGGACGATCTGGCCACTACGTCATGGTAAAGCGCAGCCCCAACAGCGATGCCGCGCGTTATGCGCTGATGCTCGGCATCGACGCCAGCAAACTGATTGGCGAAGAGACGTCCTTCTGGTCGCGCCCCGGCATCACGATGCGGCTGTCCTTGCCCGACGGCAGCCTGCTCGTCGGGCCACCGGCCCAGCCAGGCGCGGTCCGTTTCTCCAGGCCGCTCAGCAGTGCCTCGCAACCCCTGGCGTTGGAAACCGGCATGACGATCGGTTTCGCCGACCTTTTCCCACCCCTGCGCACGGGCCTTGTGCTGCTTGTCGTCAGTCTTGCCTGTCTTGCTGCGCTGGCGGGCTTGCGTCAGCGCGCCCGTGCACGCGCGGCCGTTGAACAGGCGAGGCTCAGCGCGCTGGAATCGCGGCTTGCACATGCCTCACGCGTCAATGCGCTGGGCGAGATGGCAAGCGGCATGGCGCATGAGCTGACACAACCGCTCACCGCGATCCTGGCGCAGTCACAGGCCGGGCGCCGATTGGCCAGCAGGGGCGACGCCGCCGCACTTGCACCGGTTCTGGAAGACACCGTCACCCAGGCCAAACGGGCCTCCGCCATACTGGAACGCTTCCGCAATTGGTCGCGCCCCCAGAACACGCTGGCGGAAACCTTCGATCTGCGCGAGGCACTGATCAATGTGCGAACGCTGCTGGCACCGGAGGCTGGCTCGCGAGGAATCCAGTTCGCTGTCAATGTTCCCGACAAGCCCATCCTGGTGGTTGCGGACCCTGTCGAAATGGAACAGGTCGCTTTCAATCTCGTGCGCAACGCGATGGAAGCGTTGGACGATGGACGAAACGGAACGGGATGCGTGACGATAAGCCTACGCGAAAAGGGTTCCCAGGCCATTTTTGAGGTCGGCGACAATGGCCCCGGAGTGCCGGAAGCAATCCGGTCCAGACTGTTCACCCCTTTCGCCACGACCCGCGCCGACGGCACCGGGCTCGGCCTGGCGCTCAGCCAACGCCTGGTCGAGCGCGCAGGTGGTGAGATCGTGCTGGTCGAAGACAGCCCCGGCGCGACCTTCAGGGTTGTGCTGCCGCGCGGACAGGACAATGCGGAGGCGGCCCAGTGAGCAGTCCTGTCTATCTCGTCGACGATGATGAGGCCGTCCGCAAGGCTCTCGGTTTGCTGCTATCTACCGTGGGGGTGACGGTAACCGGCTTCGCCGATCCACAGGCGTTCCTGGCACAGGTCGGCCGGCTCGAACCCGGTTGCCTCGTCCTCGACATTCGCATGCCGGTCATCTCCGGGCTGAAGCTGCAGGAGAGACTCGCGGAACAGGGTATCGATTGGCCCACCATCGTCATTTCCGGCCATGGCGATATCGAGGCCTGCCGGCGTGCCTTCCGCAATGGCGCCGTCGATTTCCTGTCCAAGCCCATCGACGAGCAGGACCTAATCGACGCGATCCAGAAAAGTCAGCAGTTGCTCGAACGCACCTTGCGCAAACGGGCCGAAACGGCGGAAACGATCACTTTGCTCGCCGCGCTGACAGCGCGCGAGAGCGAGGTGCTGGATCGCATCGCCTCGGGTTTCACAACCCGGCAGATCGCCGAAGAGCTCGGCCTGTCACCGCGCACCGTGGAGAGCCATCGCGCCGCGATCGGCGCCAAACTCGGCACGACATCGCAGGCCGAAATGACCCGGCTCTGGCTCGAGGGCCAACAAACTCCGTAGAACTACGGAGCCGGTCGCAAGCCATACGAATACCGGCAGTGCCGATCGCACGGTAATCCTCCTCCATCAACTGGACAGGAGACCATGATGATCCGCACTCTCGCACTTGCCGCCGCCCTCGTTGCCCCGCTTGCCGCCACCGCGCAGGAATTGCCGACGACGCCTTACCTTCCGCTTGAGCTCGCGACCAAGGCCGCCGATGCAGCGCTCAAGGCCTGCGTTGCCGAAGGCCACAACGTCAGCGTCGCCATCGTGGCACGCGACGGCGCAACCAAGGTTGTGCTGAAGAGCGACAATTCCGGCCCGCACACCGGTGCAAGCGCACAGGGCAAGGCGTTTACTTCAGCAGCACTCGGCCGCGACACGGCAGGGCTCGCCGAGTTCATCGCCGGCAAGCCGGCCAATGAAGGCATGCGCGATATGGACAGCCGCATGGTGATCCAGGCCGGAGGCCTGCCTGTGAAGTTCGGCAAGGCACTGGTCGGCGGCATCGGCGTGGGTGGCGCGCCTTCGGGCGACATCGACGCCAAGTGCGCGGCTGCCGGGCTGAAGGCAATCGGCGCTGCCGAATAACACGGGACGACCAGGGCAATAACAAGCACCGCCGGCGGGACAACCGCCGGCGGTGGCATTCGATTACGACTTCTGGACCTTTGCCTTGTATTCCGGATCCAGCGACAGCGCGTGGAACAGGAACGGCCGGTTCACATAGTGGAAGCCGAGCGGACAGTGCCTGACGCCAGCCGGGATGTAGATCGAGCCCGACTTGTTGATGATGCGGCGCTCGCCCTCGATGTCGATATAGAGCTCTGCGCCGAGATCCTGCGGGTTTTCAGGGTCATTGCCGGTCCAGATCAGGACTTCGTCATAATCGTGGACGTGCTCCGACACCCAATGCAGGTGGCGGTTGAAAGGCGTGATCCAGATGTGGGTCATGTGGATCTTCGCGTTGGGCTGCACCAGCGTGCCGACCAGCTCGAAACCACCCGTGTTCGGCGGATTCTCAAGGTCGGCCAGCGCGCCCTCGGCCGTGAAGTCTACCTGCAGCAACGGCAGCGTGTCGTTGAGCAGACCGTCAAAATGGCTCATCATCTTCTCCTCTTGATGAACGGAAAATCCTCAGATTCAGCGCGAACCGCCCGCGGAATGCCTTGGTGCCAGCGCCGGAATGTCCACGGCTTCGGTCGGCAATTGCAGCGTGTTGGCCAACAGCGATTGTGTGTAGGGATGGCTGGGCGCGCTCAGGACCTTGTGAGCTTCCCCCTGCTCGACGACACGGCCGGCGCTGAGAACGGCCACGCTATCGGCGATGTTGCGCACCACGGCGAGGTCATGCGTGACAAAAAGCATGCCGAGGCCGTCGGCAAGCAGGCTGCGCAGCAGTTCGATCACCGAGGCTTGCACCGACACGTCGAGCGACGACGTCACCTCGTCGCACAGCAGCACCGCTGGATTGGCGACCAGCGCACGGGCGATGGCAACACGCTGGCGTTGACCGCCCGAAAGCTCGGCCGGGTAGCGTATGGCAAGATCGGGCGAGATGCCAACCCGTTCGAGTGCTTCCGCAATGATGGCACCGGAGCGGGTGCGCGCTTCTGGCCTGTTGGCCAATGCGGCCGCCAGGCTCTGGCCGATCGTGCGGCGCGGATTGAGCGAAGCGTTGGGATTCTGGAAGATATACTGCAGCCGTTGACGGGCATTCTGGTCGCGCTCGCCGACAGTGAGCGGCAATGGCTTGCCATCAAGGCGAAATTCGCCGGTGAGGTTGCCATGCAATCCGATCAGACAGCGCGACAGCGTTGACTTGCCACTGCCGGATTCGCCGACGACGGCCAGGCACCGGCCCGGTTCTACCTTGAGACTGACATCGAACAGGATCTGGCGATGCCCGTAGAAAGCATTGACCCCGTCGGCCTGCAGCACTGCCGCGCTGTTGACAACCTGCCTGTCGGCATGCCCGACAGCCCGCGGTCGCGCCTCGAATGTTTGTGCCAGTTCCGGGCGGACACACCGCACCTGGGTGCCGCCGACCAGTCTCAGAGCCGGCCGGGTGTTGCAGGCCTCGACGACGTGATCGCAACGATCCGAGAAGATGCAGCCGCTCGGCGCCTCGCCGACCGCCGGCACGCGTCCGCGGATTGGCCGCAGCGCCTGGCGTGCCTGCAGTGAAGGAACGGCATCCAGCAGGGCGCGTGTATAAGGATGGCGTGGCATTGCCAGCACCTCCTGCATGCGCCCCTGTTCGACGACCTGGCCGCCATACATCACCGTGACATGGTCGG
>VFQQ010005146.1_pt1 | contig 11041 bp, 9 predicted proteins | sample 3512341 | NCBI WGS metagenome assembly VFQQ01 (sample SAMN10412373, study PRJNA504923) | tailings metagenome | isolation source: Relicate 2 Philex TSF1 revegetated site | place: Philippines: Tuba, Benguet | collected 2017-08-29
ATGTTCCTGATGGTCACCGGCCTGACCGTGCCGGCGCTGATCACCATCATTGCGCCGGTGGCGCTGTTCATCGCCTGCATCTTCACGCTCAACAAGCTCAACAGCGACAGCGAACTGATCGTCATGAGCGCCGCCGGCGCGCCGCCGATCACTATTCTGAAGCCGCTTGCGCTGCTCGGCGTCATCATCAGCATCGGCGTCGGCGTGATGACCGTCCACGTAATGCCGGCGAGCTTTCGGGAAGTCCGCAACCTCCTGACCAAGGTGCAGGCCGACGTCATCGCCAACATCGTCAAGGAAGGGCAGTTCACGGCGCTCGATCGGGGCGTCACCTTCCATTTCCGCGAACGCGCGGCGCAGACGCTGCTCGGCGTGTTCATTCAGGACCGCCGCGACCCGCAAAAGGTGACGGTCTATCTCGCGGAGCGCGGACAGACGCTTGAAGTCAACGGCGGCAACTATCTCGTTCTCGAGAAGGGGAGCGTCCAGCGCGTGTCCGGCGGCGAGCAGGACGCCTCGCTCGTCGTGTTCGAGCGCTATGCGATCGATCTCAGCGAAATGGTGGCTGCGGCGGAGGCCGCCTATCACAAGCCGCGCGAACAGACGACGGCGCAACTCATCTCGCCTGATCCGGCCAAACCGCCGCCTGCTATCCTGGTCGGCCGCTATCGCGCCGAACTGCACGACCGGCTGAGCGCTCCGCTTTATCCCATCGCCTTCGCGCTCGTCGCCTTCGCCGCGCTCGGCTCGCCGCGCACCACGCGCCAGGGACGCGGGATGAGCATCGCCGCCGCGCTTTTCACCGTTGGACTGGTGCGAGGTTTCGGCTTCGTCGTCATCGCCGCGATCGCCCGCACGCCGGCCGCGATTCCAGCGGCCTATCTGACGCCCATTCTCGGCGGCGCCATCGGCTTCGTGCTGGTATGGCGCGGCGGCGACTTCTCGTTCGTCGACCCCAACCGCATCGCGAGCGCGCTCCGCCGCCCGTTCGCGCGACTGTCTCCCGCGCAGGCCTGACATGGCGGTCATCGGCGCGACCTTCGGACGCTACTTCGCGATGCGCTCGCTGCGCGCGATGGCCGGCGTGTTCGCAACCGTCGTGCTGCTCATCTACACCGTCGACTTCGTCGAGCTGATGCGCCGCGGCAGCGACGCGCCGAATGCAAGCGCGCTGGCCTTCGCGCAACTCGCCCTCTACCGGACGCCGGCGGTCAGCGAACAGGTGCTGCCCTTCGCCGTCCTGTTCGGGGCGATGTCGACGATGCTGACCCTGTCGCGGAAGCTGGAGCTGGTCGTCACCCGTTCAGCCGGCGTGTCGGTCTGGGAATTCCTGCAGCCGCCGGTGCTTGTGGCGCTTCTGATCGGCCTCTTCATGGTCGGCGCCTACAATCCGGTTTCCGCCCGGCTCAAGCAGCAGGCGACGGAGCTGGAAGCGGCGATTTTCGGAAAGGGCGCGCGGGCGGCCGGCCAGGAAATGTGGATCCGCCAGAAGAGCGTCGACGGCCAGGGCGTGATCCGGGCCATGGCGACCGATCCGGACGGGCTGAAGCTCGCCGAGGTCACCGCCTTCCTCTTCACGCCGGCGGGCGAGTTCGCCGAGCGGGTCGAGGCGAAAGCGGCGACCATCCGGGACGGCTATTGGGAGATGACGCAGGCCAGGGTGGTCAGCATCGGCTCGCCGCCGGAAAGCCATGACGTCTATCTGGTGGCCACCAACCTGCGCCCGGAACAGGTGCGCCAGACCTTCATCCCCCCCTCCAGCGTGCCGTTCTGGGATCTGCCGCAGCTGGTCGAGCAGACCCGGCTCGCCGGGCTGGATTCGACCCGTTATGCGCTGCAATACCAGACGCTTCTGGCCAAGCCCCTGCTCCTGGTGGCTATGGTTATCATTGCGTCAACCGTGTCCCTACGTTTTTTCCGGATGGGCGGGGTGGCCAAGATGGTGCTGGGTGGCGTCATGGCCGGCTTCATGCTCTATGTCATCAAGCAGTTGGTGGAGGATCTCGGGGCGAACGGTCTGCTGAACGTCGTCGCAGCGGCTTGGACGCCCGCGGCGGTCGCGGCCTTGACGGGCGCATTCGTGCTTCTTCACCTGGAGGATGGTTGATGGGACGCCCCGCGAAAGCGTGGATGAGCGGCGGCCGCCTGTGGCGTACCAGCGTCGTGGGCGTGTTTGCGTGCGCGTCCGTTTTCGCGCTTGGCGGCGCGCCCGCCTTTTCCCAAGCCTCCCTCAACGAACGTCTCAATCGGGCCTCGCAGCCGGGTCAGGCGAAGTCCAAGATGCTCGTGGAGGCGAACCAGCTCGTCTACGACAACGACAAGAACCGCGTCTCCGCCGTCGGCAACGCGCAGGTCTATTACGACGGCAAGACGCTGGAAGCCGACCGCATCATCTACGACCGCGCCAACAAGCGCGTGTTCGCGGAAGGCAACGTCCGGATGACGGACGAGAGCGGCACGATCTCCTACGGATCGCGCTTTGAACTCACCGACAATTTCCGGGACGGCTTCATCGAATCGCTGCGCGTCGAGTCGACCACGGTGGTGCGCGGCGAGCCGCTCAAAGTCCGCTTCTCCGCGCCCCGCGCCGAGCGCGCCAACGGCGACGTCACAACCTTTGAACGCGGCACTTACACCGCCTGCGAACCGTGCAAGGACAATCCCGAACGGCCGCCCTTGTGGCAGGTGAAGGCCGCGAAAATCATTCACAATAGTGAAGAGAAGATGATTTATTACGAGAACGCGACAGTCGAGATTTTCGGCTTCCCTGTCGCGTGGATGCCGTACTTCTGGACGCCCGATAATACGGTGAAGCGGAAGACCGGCATTCTCGCGCCGCGTTATGTGCATTCGAGCGCGCTCGGCACCGGCGGCTCGCTGCCCTTCTTCTGGAATCTGGCCCCGAACTACGATCTCACGTTCACGCCGACCTATCTCAGCCGTCAGGGATTCCATGGCGCCGTCGAGTGGCGGCATCGCCTGATGAACGGCTCCTACAGCGCGCGCGCGTCCGGGATTTTTCAGAAGGACAAGGAGGCGTTCGCAAAAGGCGCGCTCGGCCCGGGCGACAAGACATTCCGCGGCGCCATCGAAAGCAAGGGCACGTTTTACATCAACGAGCGCTGGCGTTTCGGTTGGGACGTCACGATGCAGACCGACAAGTGGTATCTCGACCACTACAAGCTGCAGCAGACGAATATCCAGCAGCTCTATTTCCGCGACGCGATTTCGACGGTCTATCTGCGCGGCCAGGGCGATCGCAGTTTCTTCGATCTGCGCGGATATTATTTCCAGCCGCTGACCGCCGACCAGTGGCAGAAACAGCAGCCGGTCGTCGGCGTGCTCGATTACAACAAGCGCTTCAACCTTGCGGGCCCGATCGGCGGCGAGGTCGGCGTCGACATCAATGTCACAACGATGCACCGCGAGCAGACGCAGTTCGGCTATATCTATCGCCGCGGCGACATTGATCCTTTCACGGGCGCGAAAGTCAGCCCGACCAGCTACCCGTCGCTGATCAACGGACTGCCGTTCGAGGGATGCGTGGAATATGTGCAGGGCCGCTGCATCGTGCGCGGCCTCGCCGGCACGCACACGCGCGCCAGCGCGACGATCGACTGGCGTCGCCAGATCATCGACCCGATCGGTCAGGTCTGGACGCCGTTCGCCTCGCTGCGCCTTGACGGCGTGTGGTTCCAGCCGAGCTACGCCAACGCCGCCGGCCTCCCGAACACTTACGCGCGCACCTATGTGAACAGCGTGATCCCCGGCTCGGGCAACGAGTCGAACGACATGTACGCCCGCGCCATGCCGGCGATCGGCCTCACCTACCGTTTCCCGTTCGTCGCGGTGAACGCGTGGGGCACGCATGTCATCGAGCCTGTGGCGCAGATCGTCGCACGTCCCAACGAGACGCGCGGCCACGCCATTCCGAACAACGATGCGCAAAGCCTCCAGTTCGACGACACCAACCTGTTCGAGACCAACCGCTTCTCCGGCTACGATCGCACCGAAGGCGGCGTGCGCGCCAACATCGGCGTCCAATACACCTTCCAGGGCGTCGGCGGCGCCTACGCCAATTTCCTCTTCGGCCAGTCCTATCAGGTCGCCGGCCGCAATTCCTACACGCAGCCCGACCTCGCCAACACCGGCCTGAATTCCGGTCTCGACAAGAACAGGTCTGACTTCGTGGCGCGCGCGGTGTTTGCGCCGAACGCCTATTTCAATCTCATGTCGCGCGCCCGCTTCGATGATCGCACGTTCGCGCTGAAGCGGCTTGAAGTTGGACCAAACTTCAACTTCGACCCGATCTCAGGCTCGCTGCTCTATGCGCGTTATGAAGCGCAGCCTGAACTCGGTTACGCGTTCCGTCGGGAAGGCGTCGCCGTCAGCGGCAATATCAGGCTCAACACCAACTGGAGCGTTTTTTCCAGCGCCGTGCTCGATCTCGACCGCTATCTGGCGGCGCGTGAAGCAATCTCGCAAGGCATCGCGATCACCGCCAACTCGACGAAGCGGGCCACGCTGTCGTCGATGTCGCTTGGCCTGCAGTACAAGGACGAATGCACCATTTTCTCGGTGCAGTACGTCGCCAGCGGTTTCCGCGACGTGAACAACGGCGAGACGCGGCCGTCGCGGGCGGTCTTTGTGAAACTCGAATTGCGTTCGCTGGGTGAGATCAATTTCCAGCAGAATCTGAACCTTACCTCGACGCAGCGAGACGGCATCAGCAGCACCGGCAACTGACGCGCGGAGCGCCGCTTCCGTGATCGACGACCTCCCACCGCTGCGCGAGGTGGTTCGCGCGCACGGCCTGACGCCGCGCAAGTCGCTCGGGCAGAACTTCCTCTTCGACCTCAATCTCACGGCGCGCATCGCGCGCGAGGCTGGCGATCTCGCGCATGCGACCGTCGTCGAAGTCGGGCCCGGCCCCGGCGGCCTGACGCGCGCGCTGCTCGCGGCCGGCGCGCGAAGAGTAATCGCCATCGAACAGGACGAGCGCTTCCTGCCGGCGCTCGCCGACATCGCCGCGCGCTATCCCGATCGCCTCGTCGTCCGCCATGCCGACGCGCTGACGGTCGACCTCGCGACGCTGGATGAAGGCCGGCCGATGAAAGTGGTCGCCAACCTCCCCTACAATATCGGAACGCCGCTGCTGGCGAACTGGCTCGAAGCCGACGTCTGGCCGCCGGCCTGGGAGTCGCTCACGCTCATGTTCCAGCGCGAGGTTGCGGAGCGCATCGTCGCGACGCCGGACGAACGCGCCGACTACGGGCGGCTTGCGGTGCTCGCGGGCTGGCGGGCCGAGGCGCGCATCCTGTTCGATGTTCCCGCCGCCGCCTTCACGCCGCCGCCGAAGGTGACATCGAGCATCGTGCGCCTGACGCCGCGCGCGCATCCCCTTCCCTGCAGGCTGGCGACCCTGTCGCGCATCACGCAAGCCGCCTTCGGCCAGCGTCGCAAAATGCTGCGGCAGAGTCTGAAATCGCTCGGCGTCGATGTCGCCGCGCTGCTGGCGCGCGCCGGCATCGACGAAACGCTGCGCGCAGAAGCCGTGCCTGTCGAAGGGTTTGTGGCGCTCGCGAACGCTTTCGACGAAACAAGCACGGATCGATAAGCGCGCCGGCGCGGCTCGCTCGTCAGGCCGGTTCGTCCAGCACCTTCGCCAGGTCGGCGTCCAGCGTCGCCACGAGCGGCGCGAGGTCGACGCGGCGCGCGCGCTTCTGGCGCTCCGCGCTCAGGATGGATTCAAGATCGACGAAGGCGCGGTCGAGATCGTCGTTGACGATCACATAGTCGTATTCCGCCCAGCGCGCGATCTCCTGCCTGGCCGTCGTCAGGCGGCGACGGATGGCCGCTTCGCTTTCCGCCGCGCGTCGCTTCAGGCGCGCATGCAGTTCCGCGACCGACGGCGGCAGCACGAAGACGCTTGCGACGTCGGCGCGCATCGCTTTCGTCACCTGCTCGGCGCCCTGCACATCGATGTCGAACAGCACGTCGCGCCCTTCCGCGAGCGCCCCCTCCACCGGCTCGCGCGGCGTGCCATAGTAATGTTCGCCATGCACCTGCGCCCATTCGAGCAGTTCGCCGGCATCGCGGCGCGACTCGAACTCCCGCACGGATTTCAGAAAATGATAATGCACGCCGTCCGCTTCATTCGGGCGGCGCGGCCGCGTCGTCACCGAGATCGACAGATGAAGCGACCTGTCCTTGTCCAGCAGCGCGCGCGTCAGCGTCGTCTTGCCGGCGCCGGACGGCGACGACACGATGAGGATGAGCCCGCGGCGCGCCATCGGCTTACTCGACATTCTGGACCTGCTCGCGGAACTGCTCGACGACGGATTTGAGCTCGAGGCCCGTGGCGTTGAGCGCAATGTCATTCGCCTTCGCCGACAGCGTGTTCGCCTCGCGCGCCATTTCCTGCGCGAGGAAATCAAGGCGCCGTCCGACCGCCCCGCCTTCGACGATCAGGGCGCGCGCCGCCTCCACATGGGCTTTCAGCCGATCGAGCTCTTCGCGGATATCGGCGCGGCTGGCGAGCAGCACCGCCTCCTGATGCAGGCGGTTGGCGTCGAAGTCGCGGCCGGAATCGAGAATGGCCGCGATGTTGTCAGCGAGGCGCTTCTTCACCGCCTCAGGCTGCCGCGCCGGCGAATGTTCCGCCGCGTCGGTCAGGCGCGCCATGTCGCCGAGACGAGCCGACAGGATCTGATCGAGCGCCGCGCCCTCGCTCGCGCGCGCCGCAGCCAGTTCCTTGACCGCCTGATCGAGCGACGAAAGCACGGCTGCACGCAGCGCCGCCTCCGCTGCTTCGTCATCACGCGCCTCCGCGATCTCAACAACGCCGCGCACCGCGAGCAATCCGTCGAGCGACGGCGGATTGACGCCATCGCGCCCGGCGAACCGCGAGGACAGCGCAACGAGTTGATCCAGAAGATCCTCGTTGATGCGCACTACCGGAAGGCGTTCGTCGCGCTGCAGCGTCAACGACGCAAAGCAGGTTCCGCGCTTCAGAACGACGGCGATGCGCTTGCGCGCTTCTTCCGCGAGATCGTCGAAGCCCGGCGGCGTGCGCAGGCGGATGTCGAGCGACTTGCCGTTGACGCTTTTGAGCTCCCACGCGAGGCGGGCGGCGGGAACGGCGCCGGCGACGCGGGCGAAACCCGTCATGCTGGCGAGAGTCATCGGAATCGGAAGAGTCGGCGGTTCATGCCGCCCGCATAGAGCATGTCGCGGTCAGGAAAAACAGCGCACGCTCGGGCGTCCGCGCGTTCAGCGAGAGAGCGCCGGAACCGTCTTGGGTGAATTGAGATCGTAGGTCTTGTTGAGCAGCGGATCGAGCGGGGTGCCTTCCGACGCATCCGTCACGCGGATGCGGCCAGCCGGCGACGGCCGCGCGAGCGCCGGCGCTGCGGCGGGGGGCGCGGCCACCGGCGTCGCGGCGAAGGCGCCGGTCGGCGGCGGCGATGCGCCGACGAACCCTGGCGCGACAGGAAAACGGCTTGGCCCCTGCGGGGCGGAGGCCGCGTAGGCGTCAGGCTGCGCGTCGGGGCGCGAGTCGCTCCGGCGCTGGCCGGGACGTCCTGCCGGCGCGGCGGGCGCGGCCGGCGCCACATCCTCCTCGACGCGGTCGACCGGCTTCGGCGCGGAGTCGCCGGCGGCGCGGGCGCGTTCGATCTGGCGCCAGCGTTCGACGTTGCGGTTATGCTGTTCGAGCGTCTCGGCGAAGATGTGCCCGCCGGTTCCGTCGGCGACGAAGAACAGGTCGCGGGTGCGCGAGGGATTGGCGACGGCCTCCATCGCGGCGCGGCCGGGATTGGCGATCGGGCCCGGCGGCAGGCCGGTGATGACATAGGTGTTGTAAGGCGTCGCCCGTTCGATCTCGGAGCGCATGATGCCGCGGCCGAGCGTGCCCTTGCCGCCGACCAGGCCATAAACGATCGTCGGATCGGACTGCAGCTTCATCGGCGGACGGGCGTTCAGCCGGTTGATGAAGACGCCGGCGACGCGCGGACGCTCATCGGCGCGGCCCGTCTCCTTTTCGACGATCGACGCCAGAATGACGAGTTCGCGCGGGGTCTTCACCGGCGTTTCGGCCGTGCGCCTCGCCCAGACCTCGTTGAGCGCGCGGCGCTGCGCGTCCTGCATCTGGGCGATCAGGCGCGTGCGCGCCATGCCGCGCTCGACGCGATAGGTGTCGGGCATCAGCGAGCCTTCGGGCGGCACCTCGCGCACTTCGCCGGCAAGGATGTCGCTCTCCATCAGGCGGCCGATGATCTGATCGGACGTGAGGCCTTCCGGAATGGTGACGGAATGCAGGATCGCCCGGCCTTCGTGCAGCGTCGCGACGATCTGCGGAATGGCCGCGCCCTGACGGAACAGGTATTCGCCGGCTTTCAGCTTCTCGCCCCGCGCCTGCGCCGTCCAGGCCGCAAACACGAACGCGTAGGGGCTGCCGATGACGCCTTCCTGCTCAAGCTGTTCGGCGATGTCCCAGACGCCGCCGCGGACCACGAGCACCTTGTCGCGCTGCAACGGTCCCGGCTTGCTCAGCTCGTTGACCACGAAGAACGCCCCGGCCCCGGCGATCACGATGAACACCAGCAGGACCGTGAAGAAGTTGCTGCCCCAGGTCACAAGCGGACGATGCCGCATCTTCAGCCGCGGCGGCGGCGGCGGGGCGGCCTGCGGCTCGATCGCTTCAGTCGGACTGCGCGGCGTGAAGCGCCGCGGCTCCACCGATGCCTGGCGCGCGGCCGAGGCGGCGTCTGGGGTGCGAAAGCCGTCGTTCATGGAGCCGCGGGTCGCCGGAAGCTTATGGGACGATCAGTGTGAGTGCGCGCATATTGTGGCATGAATCCGGCGCGCGATCAGGCGTGGTAGCGACGCAAAACCAGCGAGGCGTTGGTGCCCCCGAAACCGAAGGAATTGGACAGCGCGACCTCGATGTCGCGCTTCTTGGCGACATGCGGCGTCAGATCGATCGCCGTCTCCACCGACGGATTGTCGAGGTTCAGCGTCGGCGGCGCGACCTGGTCGTGGATCGCCAGGGCGGTGAAGATCGCCTCGATCGCCCCGGCCGCGCCCAGCAGATGGCCGGTCGACGATTTCGTCGAGGACATCGACAGCTTCGCCGCGGCGTTGCCGACAAGGCGTTCGACCGCCCGCAGTTCGATCTCGTCGCCGAGCGGCGTCGAGGTGCCGTGGGCGTTGATGTAGTCGATATCCGACGGGTCGAGGCCGGCGCGCTTCAGCGCGGCGCGCATGCAGCGATAGGCGCCGTCGCCGTCTTCCGGCGGCGAGGTGATGTGATAGGCGTCGCCGGACATGCCGTAGCCGACCACTTCCGCATAGATTTTCGCCCCGCGCGCCTTGGCGTGCTCGAGTTCCTCGAGCACCACGATTCCGGAGCCCTCGCCCATCACGAAGCCGTCGCGATCCTTGTCGTAGGGCCGCGACGCCTTCTCGGGCGTGTCGTTGAAACCGGTCGAGAGCGCGCGGCAGGCGGAAAAGCCGGCGAGGCTCAGACGGTTGACGCTCGCCTCGGTGCCGCCGGCGACCATCACGTCGGCGTCGCCGAGGCCGATCATGCGCGACGCGTCGCCGATGGCGTGGGCGCCGGTCGAGCAGGCGGTAACGACTGCATGGTTCGGACCCTTGAGGCCGTGCTGGATCGAGACATAGCCGCTGGCGAGGTTGATCAGCCGTCCCGGAATGAAGAAAGGCGACAGCCGGCGCGGGCCGCGCTCCTTCACCAGAAGCGCCCCGTCCGCGACGCCCTGCAGGCCGCCGATGCCGGAGCCGATGACCACGCCGGTCGTGGTCTGCTCCTCGTAGGTCTTCGGATGCCAGTTCGCGTCGTCGAGCGCCTGCTTCGCGGCGGCCATCGCAAAGACGATGAATTCGTCGACCTTGCGCTGCTACTTCGGCTCCATCCAGTCGTCGGGATTATACTCGTTCGGCCCGGTTCCGCGCGGAATCTGCGCGGCGATGTGGCACGGCAGGTCGGACACGGCGAAATTCTCGACGCGCCGCGCTCCCGATTTCGATGCGAGGATGTTGGCCCATGTGGCGGACACGCCGCATCCGAGCGGCGTGACCATTCCAAGGCCGGTGACGACGACGCGCCTGAGCATGCTCAATGTCCGGGCGGCGCGACGGCCCGTTTCAGGGCTGCGACGCCGGTCCGGAAGGCCTCAGGCCGAGGCCTTGCTGGAGAGGAAATTGATGGCGTCGCCGACGGTTGCGATCTTCTCGGCCGCATCGTCGGGAATCTCGACGCCGAATTCTTCTTCGAAGGCCATCACCAGCTCGACCGTGTCGAGCGAGTCCGCGCCCAGATCGTCGATGAAGTTGGCCTTTTCAGTCACCTTCTCGGCGTCGACGCCCAGATGCTCGACCACGATTTTCTTCACGCGCTCGGCGATGTCACTCATCGTCTGATCCTCGTTATGCGACAGAGCCGGCGCCCGCGGCGCGGCCAAGAGAATGCCTGGAGACCGGCGAAACGCCCCCGATCCATGTGGGTGCGCTTGGAGACGGTTTACCCCCGATCGTCAAGCCCCGGCCTGTCCGGCGGCAAGGCCTACCATAGGTCGGAGGGCCGGATAAAGCAGACCTTTGCGGCGCGCACAGCGCGTTCGGCGGCGCCTTCCCCAGGGACGCCCAGGCGCCGCCGACCATCCGCAAGGCGCCATCGGCCGGCATGTGCGGCGTCGCACAGGAAAAACCGTCTGCTGGCGCACACTCGGCGCGCTCGAAACAGACGAAACCGGATCACGGCCGGGACGCCCGCGTCCCGCCGCAATCCCTTCCGCGTGGAGAAACGCCATGCCCGCCACGACCCCGACGAAGCTTGATCCGACGAGGGGCGTCATCCTGAACATGATCGGGACCTCGACCCAGAAATACGACTCGGCCTTCGATTCCTATCTCCTCCTCAAGGACGGCTGCGAGAATCACACGCTGACGCTGGTGCTGAAGATCTGCCTGAAGCGGGTCTCGACCTGGGGGTTCTCGAAATTCCCGCACGCCGACGCCG